>Ga0070741_10006741_pt1 | contig 24401 bp, 20 predicted proteins | sample Coa_R1_4_FD_66440 | JGI IMG/M metagenome (GOLD analysis project Ga0070741, IMG submission 66440) | Surface soil microbial communities from Centralia Pennsylvania, which are recovering from an underground coalmine fire - Coalmine... | ecosystem: Environmental > Terrestrial > Soil > Unclassified ...
CGGGCCGCCGGGTTCGAGCGGGTTGCCTTCAGGCCCTTCTTCGTCCCGCAGACGGTCGCGCTCCCCGCGCCGGTGCGCGCCGTCCTTGTGGCGGCCGAGCGTGCCGGTCCCGTCGCCCGGCTCGCCCTGCGCTTCCGGTTCACGTACCTCGTGGCCGCGTGGCGGTGAACGAGAAGGAGACCTGGGCGCCGAGCTCTCGCGCGTCGGAGCCGCCGTAGTCGTGCGGCGAGAAGGTCGGCGAGACGCGGACCTCGACCCTGGTCGGCGGCGAGGCGGGGACGTAGAAGACGCGGGTCTGCGCGCTGTGCACGGTCCAGCGCAGAACGGTCGTCACGGCGCCGAGCGCCGGCTGCTTGTCAGGTCCGCGCACGAGCGTCCCGGCCGTGATCGTCACGTGGCCCGGCTTGTCCTTGCCGTTCCACGCCTGGCGTGACACCACGACCCGGATGAAGCCGGGCTTGTTTCCGGGCGTCGAGAACTGGTTGTAGTAGCCGACCGCGGGCGCTCCGGGCGCGGCGCCGGGCGGAGCCGTGATCCAGCCGTCGGGCTCGACGCCGACGGGCGCGCTGCCCAGCCGCAGCGGCTGGCTGATCCGCAGCAGGCGCCACTGGGCGGGCTGCACGACCTCCTTGTGGATCGGGAAGCCGAACTGGTCCTGCGTGATCACGTACCGGATGTCGGGCCGCACCAGGGTGGTGCCGGCGACGTCGATGCCCGTGTCGGCGACGATGTAGTCGACGCCGGGCGGCGCCCCGGTCGGGATCGACTTCCCGGTCAGGCGTCCGTCGGGCCCCTGGTCGGGAGTGAGGTAGCCGGGGGGCGTCGTCCCCGGGCCGGGGGCGGTCGCGTCCAGGCTCCAGACGTAGCGGATCGACCTGTTCCAGAACTCCATCAGCCAGATCCCGTTCGCCGTCCGCGGGATCCGCTGGCCGAGGTAGATCGTCGGCCGGCCGCCCGTCACCCGGTCGACCCAGTCGGCCGGCTTCGGGAAGTTGGACAGCAGCGTCCGCGAGAAGGCGTTCGTGCTGTTCGAGGCCGCGATCTCGCCGGACAGGTTCCAGGCGAGGACGAGCGCGGCCGCCGCCCCGGCGAGGACCGCCACGGCACGACTGCCCTCGAGCAGCCCGCGGCCGAGCAGGAACCCGATCGCGAGGATCAGCGCGACGACGAGCAGCCAGGTGACGTCGCGGTCGTCGAATGCGAGGTCCCGGTTCGCGAGCTGGACGATCGAGAATCCGAGCGCGTCCGAGTACGGCCGCTCGGCCAGGTGGTACGGAGTGGTCAGGATCAGGTACAGCACGAACCCGGCCGTGCCGGCGATCGCCCACCACCGCAGGCGGCCGCGCTCGAGCGCGATCGCGGTCGCGACGAACACGAGCGGGGCGAGGTAGATCAGGTTGCGCTCGGCGACGACGGTCGAGAACACCGTGGAGAGGTAGGCCGCCTTCGTCGCCGCGTAGAGCCCGAACGCGATCACCGCCGCCGCGGTCACTGCCGTGAACGCGGCGAGCTCTCGAGATCGTCGCTCGGCGCGGGGACGGACGAGCCCGGCCAGCGCGACGACGGGCAGGAGCCCGACGCCGATCGTGAAGGCGCCGGCGGCCCAGAGCCCGTAGACGATCGTCCGGTGGCGGTAGAAGCCCGTCGCGACGAACCAGGTCTTCGAGTGCGAGCCGACGATCGCGCTGAAGAGGATGATCGCCCCGATCCCGAGCACGACCGCGCCGATCCAGTCCCAGGCCGACCAGGTTCGCCGCCACGTCCGGGCCCGCTCGCTCGTCCACAGCAGGAAGAGCGCGGCGAGGGCGTAGACCGGGATCAGCACCGCCAGCTCGCCGCGGACGAACGGGGCCACGACCACCGCGGCGGCGGCGCCGACCACCCACGCGCGCGTGCGGGCCGCGAGCGCCTTCGCGACCAGGTACAGGCAGAGCGTCGCCCATGGGTAGGCCGCCGGCTCCTCGACCAGGAACGGCGCGTAGGCGAGCGCGGGGACGGCGACGGCTCCGGCGGCGGCGAAGAGCGCCCACGGCCGCGAGACGACCATCCGGGCGAGGAAGTACGCGGGGAAGATGGCTGAGGTCATCACCACGACGCCGGCGTACTTGACCGCCGCGTACGCCGTGCCGACGTCCTGGATCCGCCAGAACGGCGCGAGCAGGTACGCGTACAGGGTCTCGAAGCTGGTCCGGTGGCCGCGGAGCGCCGGGTGCCCGGTCTCCGCGATGCTGCGCGAGATCTGCGCGAGCTTCAGCTCGTCCGTGAACAGCCACGGCGTGACGTGGCCGCGTGTCTGCCAGCCGTAGAGCACGCACAGCCAGAGGAAGGCGCTCAGCAGCGGCACCGCCCGATAGACCCTCTCCAGGCGGCCGGGTTCGAGCGGGACAGCCACTAGTCGACGCGCGCGGTGCCCAGCAGGAGGACGGGATCGAGGTCGGTCTCGCGACGGACGAACCGGCAGCGGACATCGGCCTCGGCGCAGGCGCGCACGATCGCGTCGAGCCGCTCGGCCGGGGCCTGCGGGATCGTCACGAGCACGGTGTCGGGCCGCGTGGTCGCGAGGATCCGGCCGATGTCGATCGTGCCGCCGCGCACGGGAACGCCCAGCAGGCGGCGCCGGTGGAGCCGCGGGTCGTCGTCCACGAAGCCGACGACCCTCTCGCCGGGCGTCTCGCGCAGCTCGCGGAGCAGGCTGCGCCCCGATCGACCGGCGCCGACGATCAGCGTGCGTCGCCCGTCACGCTCGAGCGCGGCTCGCGCGCGGAACAGCGCCCGCTCGCCGAAGCGCGAGGCGCCGATCACCACCGTGCAGAGCAGGGCGTCGACGACGAAGATCCGGGCCGGAAAGTCGCCGAGCGTGGTCGACGAGACGACCACGCCGAACGCGATCGCCTCCGACACCGCGACGCCGCCGACGATCGCGGCAGCCTCGCGCGACCCCGCGAAGCGCCAGACGCCGTGGTACAGGCCGAGGAGGATGAAGACGAGGTACCGGGCGACGAGCACCGCGGGCAGGGCGACGGTGAACACGTGCCGCTCGTACGGCGTGCCGTTGCCGCCGACGACCAGCACGTAGGCGGCGTAGAGCGCCGCCGAGACGAGGACGAAGTCGAGCAGCACCTCGGCCAGGCGGCGGCGATGCAGCACGATCGTCCGCAGCATCCAGCCGCCGGGCACGACCTCCTCGGCCGCCCCGCCCTGCTCCAGGTCGACGAGGAAGCTGGCGAACTGGACGAGCAGCGCGAAGGTGAGCAGGACGCCGACGAGCGTGATCCGGTAGTCGTCGAGGACGCTGTAGGCGAGGCTCGTCGCGCCGAGCCCGGCCGCGATCGCCGCGAGCAGGACGACCGTCCGGTGCTGGGAGAGGCCGCCGCGGACGAGGCGGTGCGAGGTGTGGTCCTTGCCGCCCTGGTGGATCGGCCGCCCCTCGACCATCCGCATCGTGGCGACGAGCGCGGTGTCGAGGATTGGCACGCCGAGGACGAGGATCGGCAGCAGCAGGGTCGCGACGGTCGTCTCCGCCACCTTCCAGCTGGTCGCGAGGCCGAGCGCGCCGAGCGTGAAGCCGAGCACCTGGCTGCCCGAGTCGCCCATGAAGACGGCGGCGGCGCGACCGGGCCGGAAGTTGAACGGGAGGAAGCCCAGGCAGGCGAGCCCGAGGCTGAGCGAGAGCACGAGCAGGAGCCGCTCCTTGTGGACGGTGACCGCGTCGATCGCGAAGAACGTCGCGCCGATCGTCGCGAGCGTCCCGGCGAGCCCGTCCATGTTGTCGAGCAGGTTGAACGCGTTCGTCATCCCGACCAGCCAGACCGCCCCGATCACGGCCGCGAGCACGTCGTTCGAGACGATCTGGACGGACAGGCCGCCCCAGAGGGCGATCGCGGCCGCTCCGATCTGGGCCGCGAGCTTGACGCCGGCCGGGAAGGAGCGGAGGTCGTCGACCAGGCCGGCGACGAAGAGGAGCGCGGCCCCGCCGAGAATCCCCGCCAGCTGGCGGTCCTCGTGCGTCGCGCCGACGGCGATCGCGGCTCCGATCCCGGCCGCGAGCCCGAGGAAGAGCCCGATGCCGCCGAATGTCGGCGTGGGGTGCTCGCTCCAGCGCTCGCCCGTCGGGTGCGCGACGAGCCGGAGCGCGAGCGGCGAGCGCAGCAGCATCCAGATCACGACGGCGCTGACGGGCAGCGCGACGGCCGCGACGGCCGCGCTCATCGGTCGGGAAACCGTCTCGGGGACCGGACGAGCCCGGTCCTCGAGGCTTGCTTGATCGGCACGGTCGAACAGCGTAACCGAGCCCTGTTTGGCGGATGTGTGGAGATACTCACAGGGTGCTCCCCGCGCTAGACGTCATGCGCTGCCCGTTCTGCCGCGGGGCTCTCGTCGAGGCCGAATCCGGGCTTCGTTGCCCTACGTGCGCGGCCGTGTACCCCGTCGCCGACGGGATCCCGAGAATGCTCGACGACCGCCTGGCGGGGATCGCCGCCAAGCGCGCGGAGATCGACGGCTGGGTCGCGATGGCCCGCTCGCAGGGCTGGTACGAGCCCGACGACGAGGTCGACGCGGTGCTGCCGTACGTCTGCCGGGACCTGGGCTGGGACGACCGGACGTGGCGCGCCAACGAGCATTCGTTCTCGCTGCTGCTCGAGCGGGTCGAGCCCGGGATGCGCGTGCTCGAGGTCGGCGCGGGCAGGGCCTGGGCGGCTCAGCACCTCGTCCCCCGCGGCGTCGAGTACGTCGCCACCGACATCCTCGCCGACCCGAACGTCGGGCTCGGCCGCGGCGCCTTCTACGAGGAGCGGGTCGGCCCGTTCGCGCGGGTGCAGGCGGACGGCGAGCACCTGCCGTTTGCCGACGGCGCCTTCGACCTCGCCTACTGCGTCGCAGCGCTGCACCACGCGCTCGACCTGCGGCGGATGGTCTCGGAGCTCGCCCGCGTCACCCGGCGCGGCGGGACGGTGGCCGCGCTGAACGAGGGGACGCGGGCGCTGCGCGCGAGCGGCGAGGTCGCCGACCAGGAGGAGGAGAAGGAGTTCGGGATCAACGAGCACGTGCACACGCTCTACGCCTACCTCTGGGCCTTCGCGCGCTCGGGCCTCGTCGTCCGGCGCGTCGAGCACGCCGAGGGCGACGACGACCTGCGCCGGCGGCGGATCGGCGGCAGGCTCCGCAGCCTGCCGGTGGTCGGTCGCCAGGCGGCGACCTGGTTCGCGCAGACGTGCTACGGCTACTCGGGCGTGACCCTGTTCGCGCGCCGCCTCCTGTGAGCCTCCTCTCCGTCACGTGCATGACCTACCGGCCGGCCGCCGCCGCCGAGACGCTCGCGCTCCTGCGGCCGCTCGCCGACCAGGTGGTGGTCGCGCTCGACGACCGGGTCGAGCCGGGCGCCGAGACGGTGCTGGCGGCGGTTGCGGACTCGGTGATCCGGTACCCGTACGCCGAGCCGGTCGAGCGGCCGTGGGCGTGGCTCCACGAGCAGTGCGAGGGCGAGTGGGTGCTGACGATCGACGACGACGAGATCCCGAGCACGGCCCTCCTCGACGCGCTGCCCGCGCTGACCGGCGCGCGCGACGTCACGCACTACCTCCTGCCGTGCTTCTGGCTCTACCCGGCGCCGGGCCGCTGGCTCGCCGCCCGGCCCTGGTGGCCCGAGTTCCATGTCCGTCTCGTCCTGAACGACGAGCGGGTGCGCTGGTTCCCCGGCCGGATGCACATCCCGATCGCCGCCTCGGGGCCGGGCCGCTATCTCGAGGCCGGCTTCTACCACGCCGACCTGCTCCTCGGGACGGAGGAGGACCGCGCGCGGAAGGCCGCGCGCTACGAGCGGCTGCTGCCGGGCAGGCGGGTCGCGGGCCGCCCGCTCAACGGGGCGTACTACCTGCCCGAGCGCGTCGAGGCTCCGACCCGCGCGGTGCCCGAGGAGGACCGGGCGGCGGTCGCACGGGTGGTCGAGGCCCTGCGGGCGCCGACGCCGGCGGGGGACGTGCGCGCGCGGGTCGCGACCCGCGAGGAGATCGACCGCCGGTGGGCGGGCCGCGGGCTGAGCGGCTACGACGCGCGGCTGACGCTGGCCGAGCCCGTGCCGGTGGTTCGCGCCGGCACGGGCGAGACCCTGCTCGTCCGCGTGGAGAACCTCGGCGCCGACACCTGGCCGTGGGCGGGCGGCGGCGCGCCGGAGGTGACGATCGGCACGCGCTGGCTGGGCGACGGCGTGAGGGAGGGGGTGCGCACGCCGCTGCCGGCGCCGCTCGGTCCCGGCGCGGCCGAGCTCGTGCCGGTCGCCCTGGACGTCCCGGCCGAGACCGGCCGGTACACGCTGGTGCTCGACCTCGTCCACGAGCACGTCCGCTGGTTCGGACGGGATGCTCGCGCCGAGGTCGAGGTGGTCGCGCGGCGGCTCGTCGCCGTGGCCGACCCCGGGTCGCTCGACGAGCTCGTATCGGTGCTCGAGGGCCTGAGCCCGGAGGAGGAGCCGGTCGTGCTCACGCCGCGGCCGGAAGAGCTCGGGCGCGCCTTTGCCGGCCTGATCCGGGGCGTGCCCGACGGCCTCGAGCAGCGGCCGGCCGCGCCGCTCCTCGTCGCCGGCTACCGTCGTGCGCTCGCCGGCGTCGAGCGGCTGGTCGTCCCGGCCGGGCTCCTGGCGGGCGGGCGCCGCCTGCCGCTCCTCGCAGCCGTGCTCGCCGCCCAATCGCTGCGCGTGCCGGCGTCGTCGAGCGCCGGCTCGCCCGTCGGCGCTGCCGCCGTCCTCCGCAGGCGGGACGAGCGACCGCATCCCCACGCCGACGATCACCGGTCGATCGTCTAGGTTTGTGGCGGTGACGGCGGTGTCGATCTACGGGGATCTCTACCGCTATCGCGAGCTGTTCGGGAATCTCTTCCGGCGCGATCTGCAGACGCGCTACAAGGGCTCGGTCCTCGGCGTCGCGTGGTCGCTCGTCAACCCGCTCGTCCTGATGGGTATCTACGTGCTCGTCTTCTCGGTGCTCTGGAAGGTGACCCAGGTGCCGCACTACGCCCTGTACCTGCTGGTCGGGCTCGCGGTCTGGCTGTTCTTCTCGTCGTCGGTGACGATGGCGTCCCGCTCGCTCGTCGACAGCGCGCCGCTGCTGAAGAAGGTGCGCTTCCCGCGGCAGCTCGTCCCGCTCTCCGTCGTCGCCACGCAGCTCGTCACCTTCGCCGCGATGCTCGCCGCGCTGATCGTCGCGAACGTGATCGTGATCCCGTCGACTCGCGACACGTTCCTGCTCTCGATCCCGCTCGCGCTCGTGGTGATCGCGCTCGTCGGCGGGATCGCGCTCGCCGTCGCCTGCGCGAACGTCGTCTTCCGCGACGTCGAGCACCTCGTCTCCGCTGTGCTCCTGCCGTGGTTCTTCCTGACGCCGATCCTCTACCGGCTCGAGGACCTGCGCGGCGGCTTCGACCGCTACCACTGGGTCGTCCAGCTGCTGCGCTGGGCGAACCCGCTGACGCCGCCGATCTACGCGCTGCGCGACCCGCTGTTCTACGGACGGCTGCCGCACGCCTGGGACGTCGTCTACCTCTGCGTCGCCGCGGCGGTGGCGCTCGGAATCGGCGCCTTCGTCTTCAGCAGGATCGACGACCGGATCGCAGTCGAGCTCTAAGGGCGTGGGGGAACCACAGGGTTTTGGCCAAGCGCTTCGCGCTTGAGCCAAGACGCCGGCCGCGCTGACGCAACCCCGTCGCGGCCGGCTCTCCCGCACGGACCCCCTCCTTTTGCCTCTGCGTTTCCATTTGTCGTGCGGAGCCTCCGCCGGGCGGAGCCCGGCTCCGGCGGTCTCTGTCCGCCAGGACGGCCCGGGGGGCGTCAGCTGCGCAGGCGGCGATCCGGCTGTCGTAGATCCACGGCTCGTCGAGATTCGACCGCGTGGGGGAACCTGTGGCTTTCCGCCGACCCCATTGCCTCCGCGTTCCGTCGTTGTGGGGGCTTCCGCGCCACGACGGCCCTGAGGGTGTCAGCTGCGCAGACGGGCGGCGATCCGGCCGTCGTAGATCCACGGCTCGTCGCCCTCCGGACGCCACGCGGGCAGCCCGGCGACCGTGCAGTTCGGGACGAGCGGGGGCAGGAGCGAGGGGCAGACGAGCGGCTCCGGGAACGACGGGTTGCGGCCGCCTCCCGGACGGTACGCGCGTAGCGCGCGCGTGCGGCCGGCCTCGAGGGAGCCGCCGACGGCCGCGTAGCCCTCGGCGTGCGCGGCGAGCGTCAGCTCGTCCCAGTCGGGAGCGGGCTCCACTCCGGGCGTGAGGTGGGCGACGCGGCCGCTCGCGTCGCGGGGGCCGACCTCCGCCTCGACCTCGAGCATCGCGTTGCCGATCTCCGACAGCCAGCAGCGGCCCTCGAGCACGAGGTCGAATGCGAGCCGGTACCGGCCGGGCGGCATCACGGCCCGCACGACCGGCCGGACGGCGGCGCGCTCTCCGGGCGCCAGCGGCGGGACTGCCGTGCGCAGCCCGTCCCAGACGATCGGGTTGCCGAGGTCGTCGAGCCAGTGGTAGCCGGCGACCAGGTCGCGCCACGTGGCCGCACCGGCGTTCTCGAGCTCGACGCTCGCGTGCCCGATCGCGCCTGCCTGGGGCGGGTCGAGCTCGAAGCCGAGCCAGCGGACGCCGAGCGGCCCGGCCGGGACCTCGTGGACGGGAACCGCCTGCATGCGGAGCTAGTGTAGGCCCGTGCCGGATCCCCTTCTCGTCCGCGCCCTGCGGCGCGAGCCGGTCGAGCGCACGCCGGTCTGGTTCATGCGCCAGGCGGGTCGCTCGCTGCCCGAGTACCGGGCGCTGCGCGAGCGGCATTCGTTCTTCGAGCTCGCGGGGACGCCCGACCTCTGCGCCGAGGTGACGCTGCAGCCGGTTCGCCGGCACGGGGTCGACGCGGCCGTGCTCTTCGCGGACATCATGACCCCCGTCCTCGCGATGGGCGTCGCGGTCGAGCTGGTCGAGGGCGTCGGCCCCGTCCTGGAGCGCCCGATCTCGACAGCGGCCGACGTCGAGCGTCTGCGCGTGCCCGACCCGGGTGCGTTCGCACCCGTCGTCGAGGCGATCCGGAGCGTGCGCGACGCGCTTCCGGCGGAGCAGGCGCTGGTCGGCTTCTGCGGCGGCCCGTTCACGGTCGCCGGGTATCTCGTCGACGGGCGCCCGAGTCGCGACTTCACGAAGACGAAGGCGCTCATGTACGGCCGGCCGGACGTCTGGCACGCGCTGATGGAGCGGCTGACGGAGGCGTTCTCCGGCTACGTCCTCGAACAGGTGGCCGCCGGCGCCGACGTCGTCCAGCTCTTCGACTCGTGGATCGGCGTGCTCTCCGTCTTCGACTACGAGGAGTTCGTCCTGCCCTATTCGGCCCGGCTGCTCGGCTCGATTCGCGTTCCGACGATCCACTTCGGCACCGGCACCTCCCATCTGCTCGAGGCGATGGCGGCGGCGGGAGGCGACGCGATCGGCCTCGACTGGCGTGTCCCGCTCGACCGGGGCTGGCTCGCCGTCGGCCCGGGCCGCGCGGTGCAGGGGAACCTCGACCCCGCCGTCCTCCTCGGCCCGTGGGAGCGGACGGAGGCGGCCGCCCTCGACGTCCTCGAGCGCGCCGGCGGCCGGCCCGGCCACGTCTTCAACATCGGCCACGGCGTCCTCCCCGAGACCGACCCGGCCGTCCTGACGCGGCTGACCGAGCTCGTCCACACGCGAACGTCGAAGGCGGTCGCGTGACGCGAGAACCGGTGCCAGGCACGGGTCACGAAACCCGGCGGAATCGTCCACATACGCCCGCTTTGCAGGGACGTTCCCTGCCTCGACCGGTGCCAGGCACCGGTTCCGACGCGGTCGGGGCCGCGGTCGTGCTGATGGCGTACGGCTCGCCCGACCGGCTCGAGGACGTCCCGGCGTACTACGCGGACATCCGCGGCGGCAGGCCGATGCGGCCCGAGCTGCTCGCCGAGCTGACGGAGCGCTATCGCCGGCTGGGCATCGAGGAATCCAATCCGCTGAACGAGATCACCGAGCGGACGCGCGCTGCCCTCGAGGCCCAGCTCGACCTGCCGGTCTTCACCGGGATGAAGCACTGGCGGCCGCGGATCGCAGAGGCCGCGGAGGCGGCGCTCGCGGCCGGCGCCCGCCGGGTGACCGGGCTCGTGCTCGCACCGCACTACTCCAGGCTCTCGATCGGCGGCTACCGCGAGCAGCTCGAGGAGGCGCTCGCGGGACGGGCCGAGCTCACCTTCGTCGACAGCTGGCACGACGACCCGGCGCTGGTCGAGCTCTGGGCGGAGCGGCTCCGCGGCAGCGACGCCCACGTCGTCTTCACGGCGCACTCGCTGCCGGCGCGGATCCTGGCGGAAGGTGATCCGTACCAGGACCAGCTGCTCGAGACGTCCCGCCTCGTCGCGGCGTCCGCAGGGGTTCGCGACTGGTCCTTCAGCTACCAGTCGGAGTCGCCGACCGGCGAGCCCTGGCTCCAGCCGGACATCCTCGACCATCTCGGCACGCTGCACCGGCGGGGCGTCGAGGAGGTGCTGGTCTGCCCGATCGGCTTCGTCGCCGACCACCTCGAGATCCGCTGGGATCTCGACACCGAGGCGCAGGAGCGCGCCGCCGAGCTCGGCCTCCGTCTGCGCCGGACGGAGATGCCGAACGACGACCCGTCGTTCGTCGCCTGCCTGACGGGGATCGTGCGACGGGTCCTCGCGGTACCCTCGACCGCATGAGCCTCGATCCGGGCGCGATCGTCGTCGACCGGGCGAGCCGCCGCTTCCGCGTCAACCCCCAGCAGGCGCGGACGCTGAAGGAGCTCGTGCTCGCGCGCAACCGGACGAAGCCGACCGAGGTCTGGGCGCTGCAGGACGTCTCGGTCGCGGTCGAGCCCGGCCAGGCGGTCGGCCTGATCGGCCGCAACGGCTCCGGCAAGACGACGCTGCTCAGCCTGGTCGCCGGGATCATCACGCCGACCTCGGGCCGGGTCGAGGCCGGCGGCCGCGTCGCCTCGCTGCTCGAGCTCGGCGCGGGCTTCCACCCGGACTTCACCGGCCGCGAGAACGTCTATCTGAACGGTTCCATCCACGGCCTGAAGCGCGCGCAGATCCGGGCGCTGATGGACGAGATCGTCGCCTTCGCGGAGCTGGAGCGATTCATCGACCTGCCGGTGCGGACGTACTCGTCGGGCATGTACATGCGACTCGGCTTCGCCGTCGCCGCCCACGTGCACGCCGACGTCCTGCTGCTCGACGAGGTGTTCGCGGTCGGCGACGAGGGCTTCCAGCGGAAGTGCTTCGGGAAGATCTTCGAGTTCAAGCAGCGCGGAGGGACGATCGTGTTCGTCTCGCACGACGCCTCCTCGGTCGAGCGGCTGTGCGAGCGCGCCGTGCTGCTCCGCGGCGGCCGGGTCGAGCTGGACGGCTCGACACAGGAGGCGATCGCGCGCTACCACAAGCTGCTCGCGGACGAGCGCGATCCCGCGGAGCTCGCCGCCGGCCTGCGCGAGTTCGGCAGCGGCGAGGCGAGGATCGCCGAGGCCCGGCTTCTCGGCCCCGACGGCGAGGACCGCCTGCAGCTCGCCGCCGGCGAGCCCCTCGCCGTCCAGCTCCGGATCGTCGCGAGCCGGCCTCTCCCGCCGCCACGCGTCTCGCTGGAGCTGCGCGACGAGGCAGGCCTGCTCCTCGCCTCCGTCGTCCAGGGCACCGACCAGCTCGGCTGGGACGGGGCCGCCGGCGAGCGCGTCCTCCGGTTCGAGGTCGACCGTCCGCCGCTCGCGGACGGGCGGTTCCGCCTTCGCTTCGAGCTCGCCGACGCCGCTGGGCGCCGGATCTACCATTGGCTCGACGACGAGATCCGGTTCGTGGTGTATCCGGGAGAGGTGATGCGCGGGCCGGTCCTGCTCGAGGGCACGTGGTCGCTGGAGCAGGTCGGCGCCGCGGCCGAGATAGGAGGACGATGAGCTACCAGACCTGCCCCGACTGGCCCGAGCTGATGGAGATCGCGCCCGACCTCCAGTTCAAGCACTACACCGTCCGGGAGGCCCAGCTCCCGGCGGAGGCGCTGATGCGCATCCCGGAGCTGAACCTCGACGAGATCGAGATCTGCTGCGACGTCGACCGCCACGTCTACTTCGCCCGCCACACCGACCCCCGCGTGGCGCAGGCTCTCCAGGGCTCGCACTGGTTCGACCTGACCGAGTGGACCGTGTCGGGCCCCGGCCGCCGCCCCGTCTGAACGGACGCACCTGGCGGCACGACGCGCCCGGAAGGGTCGACCTCGCGCGTTCGCGGCGCTATAGTTAGGACTCCTAATGACCTCGGCGACCACGCTCCTCGAGCCCGAGACCTCCGCGACCGCGCGGAACGTCGTCACCGGGCTCGCGAAGATCGGCCTGGCGCTGCGGCACGAGGCCTGGCGGCGGCGCGGGGAGACGGGGCTCACGCCGACGCAGGCGGAGATCGTCGCGGTGCTGCACGGGGCGGGCCGCGGGCTCCGCCTGTCCGAGCTCGCCGAGGCGCTGGGAGTCACCCGCGCCACTGCGAGCGACTCGCTGAGCGCGCTCCACGCCAAGGGCCTCGTCCGGAAGGAGCGCGAGCCCGCCGACGCACGCGCGCTCACGGTCACCCTGACCGACGAAGGCCGCCGCGAAGCCGCGCGCGACCCGGCCTGGCCGGACCTCTTCGTCGAGGCGGTCGGCGCCCTCTCCGTCGAGGAGCAGGGCGTCTTCCTGCGCGGCATCGCCGCCATGATCCGCTCGCTGCAGGAGCAGGGGCGGATCCCCGTCGCCCGGATGTGCCACACCTGCACGTTCTTCCGCCCCCACGTCCACGACGACCCGGAACGGCCCCACCACTGCGCGTTCGTCGATGCGCCCTTCGGCGACCGCCAGCTCCGACTCGACTGCGTCGACCACAGGAGGTGCCCATGAGCACGGTCTCGATCCCCGGCTACGCCCTCGGCAGCGACACGCTCGAGCGCTCGCCGATCTCGCTCGAGGAGCTCGAGCTCCTGAAGCAGAGCCTGCTCTGGAGCGAGGACGACGACCGGTACCTTCGCCTCTCGGGCGAGGTGCTCGAGGACCAGGTCGAGGACGTGCTCGACGTCTGGTACGGCTTCGTCGCCTCGCATCCCTTCCTCGTCCACTACTTCGCGCGACGGTCGGACGGCGAGCCGGACGCCGGGTACCTCGAGGCCGTCCGCAAGCGCTTCGGCCGGTGGATCCTCGACACCGCCCGGGCCGAATACGACCAGTCGTGGCTCGACTACCAGGAGGAGATCGGCCGTCGTCACCACCGCGAGCGGAAGAACAGGACCGACGGCGTCGATGCGACCGAGCACATCCCGCTGCGCTACCTGATCGCGTTCGTCTACCCGATCACGGCGACGCTGAAGCCCTTCCTGGCCGCAAAGGGCCACGGCGAGGAGGAGGTCGAGAAGATGCAGGACGCCTGGCGCAAGTCGGTGATCCTGCAGGTCGCGCTCTGGTCCCGGCCGTACGTCAGGGACGGCGACTTCTGAGCCAGCCCAGGACGGCGACGCCGTCCCACCACTGCACGGCGCCCCCGGCCTCGCCCGGGATGTCGAGCAGGAGCCGCGCCCGAGGCTGCCCGGCCAGGTAGTCCTTCGTCGCGCGCGCGACCTGCTCCCACTCCGCGTCGTCGACGATCAGCAGCGCCTCGTCCGCCAGCCACGGCTCGATCGCCCGCAGGCCACGCAGCTGATCCTCGTAGCGGTGCGGGCCGTCGTAGTAGTAGACGCCGACCCGCCGATCGCCGAGCGCGCCGCCCTCGATCACCTCGAACGCGTCACCCTCGAGGATCGTCGCGCCCCCGGACCCGAAGCGATGGAGGTTCTCCTCGAGCCCCGGCCGGCTCGCCGGCGGGAGCTTCCTGCCGCGCACCTCGGTCTCGCCGAACACGAACGCGTCGATCGCGACGAAGTCGCCGCCGTTCCCGCGCATCGCTCCGATCAGGCTCGCGCCGTAGTAGGTGCCGACCTCGACGTAGCTCTCGCCGGGCCCGAGCAGGCTCGCGGCGACGTTGAGCAGCGCCAGCACGTTCTCGGTCGCCAGGTTGGGGATCGACGCGATCACGTCGTCGAACCGCCGCCCCGGGGTGCCGTAGGCACCCCGGTCTTCTTGCCGGGCGTCGCCGGCTTCGCCGGTGACGCTTCCAGCTGCGCGCGGGTGCTCCGAGCGCGGGAAGTCGTCGAACCGGGCGGGAAGCTCAGCCAGGAAGCGCTCGACGTCCACCGAGCAGGGAATCTAGCGGCCGGGTGTTGAGCACATCGGCGGCCGTCGCCCAGCCGCGGCGGGCGGTCGCGACCGACAGCTCCATGTTCCCCAGCCCCCGGATCGAGTGGGCGTCCGTGGAGCAGACGAGCGGCACGCCGGCCTCGACGGCGAGCCGGACGTAGACGTCGCGCAGGTCGAGCCGGTCGGGGAGGCCGTTGACCTCGAGCGCGACCTGCTCCTCGAGCGCCACCTCGATCAGCCGCTCGACGTCCAGCTCGTTCTCGGGCCGCCGGTTGATGTAGCGGCCCTTGGGGTGCGAGAGGCACGAGACGTACGGGTTCCGGAGCGCCTCCTCGACCCGCTTCGTCTGCTCCCGCTTCGGCAGGCGCTGGCCGCCGTGGACGCTCGCCTGCACCCAGTCCAGCTCCGCCAGCATCGAGTCCGGCAGGTCGAGCTGCCCGTCGGGGAGGATGTCGCACTCGCTGCCCCGGAGGACGCGGAACGGCGCCAGCGCCTCGTTCGCGTCGGCGATCTCGAGCGCCTGGCGCCGGAGATCGTCCGCGGTCAGGCCGCGCACGGCGCCGACCGCCGGGGTGTGGTCGCAGATCGCCAGGTACTCGTAGCCGCGGCCGATCGCCGCCCGCGCCATCTCCTCGACCGTCGCCGAGCCGTCCGACCAGGTGGTGTGGCAGTGCAGGTCGCCGCGGATCTGGCCGAGCTCGACCAGCGGCGGCGGCTCGCCGCGAAGCGGCCCCTCGCGCAGCTCGGGCGGGCACCAGGGAATGCCGAGCGCGCGGTAGACGCCCTCCTCGTCCGGTGCGTCGGGCAGCGGCTCGAGCGCCGCCACGTACGCGGCCGAGCCGGTCGCCCGCACGAGCTCGGTGCCGAACCGGCCCGGCTCGGCGACGACCAGCTCGAGCGGGACGCCCTCGACGGTCACCCCGTACGCACGCCGCGCCGTACGGTCCAGCACCGACACGATCGCCGGCAGCGTCTCGAAGGCGTCGAGGACCCGCTTCGGCCGGGCCGACGCGACGACCACGGCGAGGTGCTCGCTCGTCTCCTTGAACCGGCGCGGGTCGCCGGCGGCGGTCCCGCCGAGCAACTCCGCGACCGTCCCGACGAGCAGCCGTGCGCGGTGCAGCAGCATGCCGCGTGCCGGACGGTGGTCGGACTCGCGCTCGAGCGCCGCCAGGAGCTTCGCCTCGGTCTGCGGCCCGATCCCGGGCACCTGCCGCAGCCGCCCTGCGGCTGCCGCCTCGCGCAGCTCGGCCGCCGTTCGCACGCCGAGCGCCTGCGCGATCTGGACGGCTCGGCGCGCGCCGATGCCCAGGTAGCGGCCGAGGCCGACCAGGTCGGGCGAGACGCGGCGCTCCAGCTCCTCGAGCTCGGCGATCTCGCCGGTCTCGACGAGCTCGCGGAGCCGGGCCTCGATCCCGGGGCCGATCCCGCGCAGCTCGCGGACGCGCCCCGCGCGGATCAGGTCGGCGACCGGCGCCTTCGTCGTCCGGATCAGCTCGGCGGCCCGTCTGTAGGCGCGCGCCGCGTACGGGCTCGCGTCGGCGAGCTCGAGCAGGGTCGCGAACGAGTCGAGCCGCTCCGCGATCGCCGTGTTTCTCAGATGCTCCTGCATCGCGCCCCGGCCATCTTCGCGGAGCGAGGACGGCTAGTGTCACCGCGCATGCCCCAGGTCGTCGTGCTCTCCGGCGGCGTCGGCGGCGCCCGCTTCGTGCGCGGGCTGGTCGAGGTCGTCCCGCCCGCGGACGTGACCGTCGTCGGCAACGTCGGCGACGACGTCGAGGTGCTCGGCCTCCACGTCTCGCCCGACCTGGACAGCCTCGTCTACACCCTCGCCGACCTGCACGACGAGGAGCGCGGGTGGGGTCGACGGGACGAGACGTGGAACGCGCTCGGCACCGCGAAGGAGCTCGGCGACGAGGAGACGTGGTTCCAGCTCGGCGACCGCGACATCGGGCTCCACCTCGTCCGGACGAAGGCGCTCCGCGCCGGCGAGCCCCTGTCCGCCGTCACCGCCCGGATCGCCGCCTCGCTGGGCGTCGGCATCCGGCTGCTGCCCGCGACCGACGATCGCCTGCGGACGATCGTCGAGACGGCCGCCGGCGCCTTCTCCCTGCAGGACTGGTTCGTCCGGCGCCGCCACCGCGACGTCGCCGAGGGCGTGCGGTTCGACGGCGCCGGCCGGGCGGGCCCCGCCCCCGGCGTGCTCGAGGCGATCGAGCGGGCGTCCGCGGTCGTGATCGCGCCGAGCAACCCGTACATCAGCATCCGGCCGATCCTGGCGGTGCGGGAGATCCGCCGGGCGGTCGAGGGCACCGCCGCGCCGGTTGTCGCCGTCAGCCCGGTGATCGGCGGCAAGGCGGTGAAGGGGCCGGCGGACGCGATGCTGACGGCGCTGGCGGGCGGCACGACGCCGGCCCACGTAGCCGGCTGCTACGAGGGCCTGCTCGACGCGCTCGTCCTCGACGAGGCCGATGCGGGGGGCGCAGCCGAGGTCGAGGCGCTCGGCATCCGCACGTGCGTGACGAGGACGCTGATGAGCGACCCGCCCGCGGCCCGGGAGCTCGCCCGGGCGACGCTCGAGGCAGCGCGGCCGTGATCGAGATCATCCCCGTGCCCGGCTTGCCGGAGATCGAGGCCGGAGCGGATCTGGCGGCGCTGATCGCAGACTCCACCGCGCTCCGGAGCGGCGACGTCGTCTGCGTCGCGCACAAGGTGGTGTCGAAGGCGGAGGGGCGCGTCGTCTCGCTCGCGGACGTCGAGCCCTCCCCCCGAGCCCGGGAGCTCGCGGGCGAGGAGGGCGATCCGCGGAAGACCGAGGTGATCCTGGGCGAGTCCGCGCGCATCGTGCGATCGCGCCCGCCGCTCGTCGTCGCCGAGACCCGCCACGGGTTCGTCTGCGCGTCCGCCGGGGTGGACGCGTCGAACGCTCCGCAGCCGGACTCGGTCGTCCTTCTCCCCGAGGATCCGGACGCCTCTGCGGCGTGCCTCCGCGCGGCGCTCGAGCGGCGGGCCGGCGTCTCGCTCGGCGTCGTCGTCACCGACACCTTCGGCCGCCCGTGGCGGAGAGGGCTCGCGAACGTCGCGATCGGCGCCGCCGGGATCGACGTGCTCCGCGACCTGCGGGGCGAGCACGACCCCGCCGGCTACGAGCTGCGCGTGACCCTGATCGCGGTCGCCGACGAGATCGCCGCCGCCGCCGAGCTCGTGATGGGCAAGACCGACCGCGTCCCCGTCGCGATCGTCCGCGGCCTCGACGTCGCCGGCGACGGCAGCGCCCGGGACCTGGTGATGCCCGCCGAGCTCGACCTCTTCCGCTGACCCGGATCCCTCCTCGGGGGGACGCACGGCAGCGGCGTCGCGCTTATCGAAAGGAACGTAGATGCCGATATCGGCTGCAACTGTGGCAATCCATCCTGCGTTCGTTCCCGAGCCTCGAGAGGATCCGGAGGCGGCCGCCGCACGCGCGGAGGCCGCCGTCGAGTCGTATCGCCGCCTGGCGGCGACGTTCCACGACGTCCTCTCCGAGCAGGATCCGGACGCGCTCTTCGAGCGGATCGCCGAGACGCTCGCCGAGCTCGTTCCCTACGAGGACCTGCACATCTACAGGGCGGACGAGGCGAGACGCCAGCTCGTGCCGGTGTTCGCGCACGGGGCCTGGTCCGAGGAGGTGCTGAGCAGCCCGGTCGCGTACGGCCAGGGCATCACCGGCTGGGCGGCCACGCACCGGACGCCGGTGCTGTCCAACGAGGCGCACCTGGACCCGCGGGTGCAGTTCGTGCCGGGGACGCCGCCCGACCCCGAGGCGCTGATCACCGTGCCTCTGATCGCCCGCGGCTCGCTCAAGGGCGCGCTGAACCTCTACCGGGTGGGCGAGCGCGCGGCGTTCGACGAGAGCGAGTTCGAGCTGGCGCGCTCGTTCGGCGACGCGGCCGCGCTCGCGCTCGACAACGCGGAGATCCGCACCCATCTCGAGCATCTCGCCCAGACCGACTCGCTGACCGGCCTCTACAACCACCGCTACTTCCACGAGCGGCTCCGCTCGGAGCTCCGGCGCGCCGGCCGGATGCGCGACACGGTCGCGCTGCTGATGCTCGACATCGACGACTTCAAGCGTGTCAACGACGTATGCGGGCACGGGGAAGGCGACCAGGTGCTCCAGCAGCTCGCCGAGGTGCTGCGCTTCGTCGCCCGCGGCTCGGACACGGTCTGCCGGGTGGGTGGCGAGGAGTTCGCGATCATCCTGCCTTCCTGCACGGCCGAGGACGCGCTCGGCCTGGCCTCGAGGCTCCAGGGCGCTCTGCTGCACACGCCGTCCGAGGAGGTCGAGGCGGTCACGCTCTCGATGGGCGTCGCCTTCGCCCCGCGCGACGCGATGAACGCCCGCGAGCTGATCGCCTGCGCCGAGACGGCGATGATGACGGCGAAGGCGCAGGGCAAGAACCGCGTCGTCGTCTTCGAGGGCGAGAACGCCGAGCGGCCGGCCGGCGAGGACGAGAACCGCGACGCCCGGTCGATCGCCCATCTGAAGATGCTGCAGAGCCTGACCCGCAGGCTCAACCGTCTGCACGAGGTGAGCGAGATCGGCGAGGCGATCGTCGACGAGCTCCGCCTGCTCGTCGACTACCACAACTGCTGCGTCTACCTGCTCGAGGGAGACCGGCTCGAGCCGGTCGCGGTGCGCGGGAACCTCGAGGGGAAGGACGTGTCGCTCACGCTCCAGCTCGGACAGGGCGTGACCGGATACGTCGCCCAGACCGGCAAGCCGATGCTCGTCGCGAACTCGAGCGAGTCCGAGCACACCCTCCAGGTTTCCGAGAGCGTGGGCGACGAGTCGCTCGCCGCCGTGCCGCTCCTCTACGGCCAACGCGTGATCGGCGCGATCATGATCTCAAAGCTCGGCGTCGGCCAGTTCGACGCCGACGACATCCGCCTGCTGGAGGTGCTGGCGGGGCACGTCGCGGTCGTGCTCGAGAACGCACGCCTGTACGAGGCGATGCGGCGCGAGGCAGAGAACGCGCGGGCGTGGCTCGAGTTCGCCGACGCGCTGACCGAAGCCGGGTCGTTCGCCGCGATGTGCGAGGTGGCCGTGACGCGCGTGGTCGAGATCCTCGAGATCAGCCAGTGCTCGCTCTGGCTGGAGGACCGCCCGACCGGCGACTTCGTCTGTGCTGCCGCGGCAGGGTACGAGAGCGAGGCGGACGCGGCGATCGTGGCGTCGCGGTTCCCACCCGAGGTCGGCGCCCGCTTCCTGTCCGGCCGCCGGCTTCCGTTCGTGCTACAGGCCGACGAGGTGCGTGAGCACTTCTTCGCGAACCACGACGAGATCGAGGCCAGGGCGATCGCCTGTGTGCCCCTCCCGGACGGCTACGGCGTTCGCGGCTGGATCTCGCTCCGGCAGCCCGACGACGACCTCGAGGCCTTCACCGACGATCGGCTGCGGCTCCTCGACGGCATGGCCTACCGGCTGTCGATGGCGCTCCAGCGGACGGCGCTCTACCGCGACCAGCAGGAGAGCGCGCACGTCGCGAACGCCCTGCTCGCCTTCGCGCACGCGCTGGTGGCGCCGGAGGGCCCTGCACTCGTGTACGACCGGATCGTCCAGCAGACCGCCCGGACCCTCGGCGTGCCGGAGGCGACGCTCTGGCTCCAGCACAGCAAGGACGACGCCATCCGTGCCGCGGCGGTGCACGGCATCGACGACTCGCTCCGCGAGCGGCTGCTGGCCTTCGAGTACCGGCCGGAGACGGGCGCGCAGTTCGTCGACCTGCCCGAGCCGTTCGTGTACCGGCAGGCCGACCATCCGGACGTGCCGACGCCGCGCGACGGCGACGACGGGACCGTCTTCGCGATCGCCCCCTTCCGCTTCGCGGGCGACAGGATGGGGTTCCTGATCGTCGGCGCCCCCGGCCCGGAGAGCCCGTTCGACGAGCTGAAGCTGAAGCTCCTCGCCGGCCTCGCCGACCAGGCGAAGCTCGCGATCTGAGCGATCCGGGAGCCGCGGGGCCTCCGCGGCGCCTCGTCGCCGGTGGGCGGATTCCGTACGCTTCAGCCGTGCTCGAGCTCTCGGTGGTCGAGGGCGACATCGCCGCGCTGGAGGTCGACGCGGTCGCGAACGCCGCCAACGACCATCTCTGGATGGGCTCGGGCGTCGCCGGGGCGCTGAAGCGCGCGGGCGGCGAGGAGATCGAGCGGGAGGCGGTGGCGAAGGGGCCGATCGCGATCGGCGACGCGGTGGCGACCGGGGCCGGGGCGCTGAGGGCGCGCTGGGTGATCCACGCCGCGGTCATGGGCCAGGACCTGGTCACGAGCGCCGACGCGATCCGGCGGGCGACGCAGCGGACGCTCGAGGTCGCCGACGGGCTCGGCGCCGAGTCGCTCGCGCTGCCCGCGTTCGGCACGGGCGTCGGCGGCTTCCCGCTCGACGAATGCGCGCGGCTGATGGTCGACGCGGTGCGCGCCTACGAGCCGCGGGCGCTACGACGCGTCGTCTTCGCCGTCTTCGGCGACGCGGCCGCGGCCGCCTTCGAGGCCGCGCTCTGATCCCGCGCTACGCGAAGCGCTCGCGCAGCCGGGGGACGACGTCGGCGGAGAACTGCTCGAGAAAGCGCCGCTGGTCCTCGCCCGGGGCGTGGAAGACGAGCTGGTCGAAGCCGAGCGCGACGTAGTCGCCGATCCGGTCGACGACCTCGTCGGGGTCGTTCGAGACGATGAACCGCTTCTGCGCGATGTCGGGGTTCTCGTCGGCCAGGCGCTCCATCTCGACCGGGTCCTCGACGTCGCGCTTCTGCTCGGGGGTGAGCGCGAGCGGCGCCCAGTACCGGCAGGCCTCGCGGGCGAAGTCGAGGTCGTGGTCGTACGACACCTTGATCTCGATCATCCGTGCGACGTCGGCCGGGTCGCGGCCGGCGGCGCGTGCGCCCTCCTCCATCGCCGCGTTCAGCTCGGCGTACAGATCCGGGCTCTTGCCGCTCGTGACGATGAACCCGTCGCCGGCGCGGCCGGCGAGCTTCGCCGCGAGCGGCCCCGAGGCGGCGACGAAGATCGGCACCGGCTCGTCCGGGCGGTCGTAGACCGTCGCCTTGCTCGTCCGGTAGAACTCGCCCTCGAAGGTCACGCGCTCCTCCGTCCAGAGCGTCCGCATCAGCCGGATCGCCTCGGCGAGGCGCTGCCGCCGTTCCTTGGCGCCCGGCCATTCCATGCCGGTCGCCGGCGTCTCGTTCAGCGACTCGCCTGTGCCGACGCCGAGGAAGACCCGGCCGGGGTTGAGGCGGGCGAGGGTGGCGAAGGCCTGCGCGATCATCGACGGGTGGTAGCGCATGGTCGGGGTCAGCACGCTCGTGCCGAGCACGACGCGCTCCGTGCGCTCGCCGAGCGCCCCGAGCCACGGCAGGCAGGCCGGCCCGTGGCCGCCCGTGTGGCGGAACGGCTGGAAGTGGTCGGAGATCGCCACGATCTCGAGCCCGACCCGCTCCGCCTCGACCGAGAAGTCGAGCAGCTCGCGCGGCGCGAACTGCTCGGCCGATGCCTTGTAGCCGAGCCTCAGAGACACGCCGCCTGCATTCGCTCGAGATCTTCCGGGGTGTCGACGTCGAAGGCGAGCCCGGGCCGGTCGACGACGACGTGGTCGACGCCGAGCGCCGCGTGCACGGCGGCGCTCCCCGGCTCGCCGAAGTGTGTGCGGACGAGGCCCGGCGGGCGCATCGCGATCGCGTTCGTGCCGCCGTCGTGCGCGCGTGCGATCGCGATTCCCCGAGGCGGCGTCGCCGCGAGCAGCTCCTCGACCTCCTCGCTGCGGAGCAGCGGCAGGTCGGCCGAGACGAAGGCGACGAGCGGCGCGGTGACGAGCTCGGCCGCGGCTGCCGCCAGCGCCTCGTTCCACGCGAGCCCGTGGTCGTCCCACACCTCGTAGCCCCTCAGCTTCAGCCCGGTGACGACCGTGACGCGCTCGACTCCCGCGTCCTGCACGGCGCCGACCACGCCTGCGAGCAGCGAGCGCATCATCCGCACCCGCTCCTCCAGCGGCAGCGTGTCCGCCAGCCGGCTCTTCGGGTCGATTCGCTTCAGCGGGACGAGCACGTGTGCGTGCACCGCGTAACCGTATCTTCGATGCGTATGCTCACCGCGTGCTCGACCGCCCCCTCGAAGAGCTCCTCTCGGAGGCGCGGAGCCTGCGGCGCGGCTCGGTCGTCACCTACTCGCCGAAAGTCTTCATCCCGCTCACCAAGCTCTGCAGGGACGTCTGCCACTACTGCACCTTCGCCCGTCCGCCCCGCCGCGGCGAGCGGGCCTACCTGGCCCCGGACGAGGTCCTGGACATCGCGCGCGCGGGCGCTGCGGCCGGCTGCAAGGAGGCGCTCTTCACGCTGGGCGACAAGCCCGAGCGGCGATACCGGGTCGCGCGCGAGGAGCTGGCGGCGGTCGGCTGCGAGACCACGATCGAGTATCTCGCCCGCATGTGCGCACTCGTCCTGGACGAGACGGGGCTGCTGCCGCACGCCAACCCGGGGGTGATGACGCGCGACGAGCTGGCCGCGCTGCGCGAGGTGACGGCGAGCCAGGGGATCATGCTCGAGACCGTCTCCGACCGGCTCTCGGAGCGCGGCGGCCCGCACTTCGGCTCGCCCGACAAGCGGCCCGCGGCCCGGCTGGAGACGATCCGGCTCGCCGGCGAGCTCGGGGTTCCGTTCACGACCGGGATCCTGATCGGGATCGGCGAGACGCGGAGGGAGCGGGTCGAGGCGCTCGAGGCGATCCGCGACCTGCACGAGCGCTACGGCCACGTCCAGGAGGTGATCGTCCAGAACTTCCGCGCGAAGTCGGGCACGAAGATGGCGGCGCACCCGGAGCCGTCGCTCGACGACCTGCTCTGGACGGCGGCGGTCGCACGGATCGTGCTGCCCGCCGACGTGCACGTCCAGGTGCCTCCGAACCTCAGCTACGACGACTTTCCGCGCCTGCTCGACGCCGGGATCGACGACTGGGGCGGAATCTCCCCCGTGACCGTCGACCACGTCAACCCGGAGGCCCCGTGGCCCGAGGTCGAGCGGCTGCGCGCGGCGACGGAGGCGCGCGGCTTCGCGCTCGCGCCCCGGCTGCCCGTCTACCCCGAGTTCGTCGGCGAGCGGTGGCTCGCCCCGCACGTCCTGACGCAGGCGCTGCGCTCGTCCGACGCGGACGGGCTCGCCCGCGAAGACGGATGGCACCCCGGCGAGCAGGCGCCGATCCCGTTCGTCCCCAGGGACACGCTCCCGCTCGACACACGCGACGAGCTCGGCGAGGAGGAGCTCGTCCGCCTGTTCGCGGCCCGCGGCGAGGAGCTGCATCGCGTCCTCGCCGCCGCCGACCGTCTGCGGCGAGACGTGAACGGCGACACCGTCAGCTACGTCGTCACCCGGAACGTGAACTACACGAACGTCTGCTACTTCCGGTGCGGCTTCTGCGCCTTCTCGAAGGGCAAGCTGGCCGAGAACCTGCGCGGTCCCGCGTACGTCGTGCCGACCGAGGAGATCCTCCGCCGCGCGCGGGAGGCCTGGGACCGCGGCGCGGTCGAGATCTGCCTCCAGGGCGGGATCCACCCCGGCTTCGACGGCGACTACTACGTCGAGGTGTGCGAGGCGATCAAGCGCGAGCTCCCCGACCTGCACGTGCACGCGTTCTCGGCGCTCGAGGTCTGGCAGGGCGCGGCGACGCTCGGCGAGCCGCTCGAGGCGTACCTGGCGCGGCTCCGGGACGTCGGGCTCGCCTCGCTGCCCGGCACCGCCGCCGAGATCCTCGACGACGAGGTGCGGCGCGTCCTCTGTCCGGACAAGGTCAGCACCGATCAGTGGCTCGAGGTGCACGAGACCGCGCACCGGCTCGGCCTCCGCTCGACCGCGACGATCATGTTCGGGCACGTCGACACGCCGCGCAGCTGGGCGCGGCACCTCCTCCGCATCCGCGAGCTGCAGCAGCGCACCGGCGGGTTCACCGAGCTCGTGCCGCTCCCGTTCGTGCACATGGAGGCTCCGATCTACCTCAAGGGCCGGGCGCGCTCCGGGCCGACCTTCCGCGAGGCCTTGCTGATGCACGCCGTCGGGCGCCTGGCGCTTCACCCCCACGTCACGAACATCCAGGCGTCGTGGGTGAAGCTCGGCCTCGACGGCGCCGCCGCCGCGCTCCGGGCCGGCGTGAACGA
>Ga0070741_10006742_pt1 | contig 24401 bp, 19 predicted proteins | sample Coa_R1_4_FD_66440 | JGI IMG/M metagenome (GOLD analysis project Ga0070741, IMG submission 66440) | Surface soil microbial communities from Centralia Pennsylvania, which are recovering from an underground coalmine fire - Coalmine... | ecosystem: Environmental > Terrestrial > Soil > Unclassified ...
CGCATCGCCTTCGTCGGCGTGAACGGCACGCTGGGGCAGGACATCGATTTCTCCAACGCGCGGCCGGCGCGCGGCCCGACGATCAACGCCAGCGCGACGCTGCAGGCCACGGATCATCTCGCGTTCGATCTCGTCGCCAACGCGCGATGGCTGAACGAGGCGGATCGGCGCCTGTTCACGCAGCGCGTCTCGCGCGTCAAGACGACCTACACCTTCACGTCGCGGCTGTTCGTGCGCGTCATCGCGCAGTACGTCGCGACGGCGCGCGACGCGCAGCTGTACGTCGACAGCGTCGACGGCCGCGAAGGGGCGTTCGGCGGCTCGGCGCTCGTCGCCTACAAGATCAACTGGCAATCGGTGATGTTCGTCGGCTACGGCGACGATCGCGAGCTGGCCAACCAGCGCGACCTCCGGCCGCTCGATCGGCAGGTCTTCGTGAAGGTGTCCTACGCGTTCCAGCGGTAGGGTTGCACCTGGTGTTACACATGATGTATAAATCTGTGTGTGACGCACGAAGACTACCGCCGCGCGCTCGACGCGGCGACGCGCGAATACGAAGAGCTCGGCGCGCGGCGGCGCGACATCGACCAGCGGCTCGCGGAGCTCGGGCAGACGATCGGCACGCTGACGCGGCTGCTCGGGCTGACGCCGACCGTGCCGTACGGGCTGACCGACGCCATCCGCCTGGTCGTCCGCGGCGCCGGCGTGCCGATGACGCCGACCGACGTCCGCGATCGCCTCGTCGGCATCGGCTTCGACATGTCGAAGTACGCCAACGAGCTCGCGGCCGTCCACACCATCCTCAAGCGGCTGAATGACGGCGGCGAGGTGCGGTTCGTTCCGCGCCCGGGCGGCAAGCACCAGTACACGTGGAACCGGATGGTCACGCCGGTCGTGCTGACGAGGGACATCCTCCAGGCGATGCACGAGAACGCCGCGGAGCAGGCCGCGGCGCGCGCGACCGACGAACCGGCGCCGCCGCGCCGCACACGCCGGCGCGCGCGGACGGAGCGGTCGACGAAGCGGAGCGCGCGATGAGCCGCGTCGATCTGGCCCAGCAGCGCCGCTTCTACGCCGAGGAGCTCGACGCGGTCTGCGCCTTCCGCACGCCGGGGCTCGCCGACGCGTTCGCGGCCGTCGAACGCGAGCGGTTCCTGTTGCGCGGGCCGTGGGACGTGTTGAGCCTGAGCGACTACACGCCCGGCCTGGCGCCGTCCGCGCGCAAGACGGCCGACGCGGATCCGCGGCACGTCTATCACAACGTCGGCATTGCCATCGATGTCGAGCGCCGGCTGTTCAACGGGCACCCGGCCACGCTCGCGTCGTGGATCGATGCGCTCGCGCTGACGGCCGGTGCGCGCGTCCTTCATATCGGCGCCGGCCTCGGCTACTACAGCGCCATCATGGCGCACGTCGTCGGGCCGTCGGGCGCGGTCGTCGCCGTGGAAGTCGACGAGGGGCTGGCGTCGGCCGCGCGCGCGAACGTCGAGTCGGTTCCGTGGGTCGACATGCGCCACGGCGACGGGACGCACCTCGGGGGCGGCACGTTCGATGCGGTGCTCGTCAACGCGGGCGTGACGCATCCGCTCGACGAGTGGCTCGACGCGGTCGCGCCCGGCGGCCGCGTCATGCTGCCGCTCACCGTGCAGATGCAGCCGACGATCGGCAAGGGCTTCATGATGCGGCTTGCGCGCGATCGGCCGGATGGCTGGTCGGTGCGCCCGGTCGGCATGGTGGCGATTTACTCGGCGGTGGGTCTGCGCGACGCGGCGCTCGAACCCGCGCTCGGTCAGGCGATGACGAAGTCGCCCTGGCCGGCCACGAACGTACTCAGGCGCGATCCGCACGCGCCTTCGGCGGCCTGCTGGTTCCACGCCCCGAACTGCTGCTTCAGCACGTAGCCGCGGCTGCGGCGCGCTATCCGGCGCGCCCGTCGAGGACGTCGCGCACCTTGTTCGCGAGCGCCTCGGGCGTGAACGGCTTCTGCAGGAAGGCCGCGCCGGCCTCGAGGCGGCCTTCGCCGAGCAGCGCCTGATCGACGTAGCCCGACATGTACAGCACCCTCGATTCGGGATGCCGCTGCCGCAGCCGGTCGACCATCGCCGGCCCGCTGATGACCGGCAGGACGACGTCGGTGAAGACGAGATCGATCGGCGCCTCGCTGGAGCCCGCGTACGAGAGCGCGCGCTCCGGATCCTCGACGGCGTGGACGCGATAGCCGCGCCGCGAGAGCACGTTGCACACGTACTCGCGGACGAGCGGTTCGTCCTCCACGACGAGAATCGACTCGGCGCCGGCCGTCGGCGGCCGCGCCTCGGCCGGCCGCTTCGGCTGCGGCCGCTCCTCGGTCTGCGGCAGGTACACGGTGAACGTGGTCCCGCGTCCGACTCCGCTCGCGACCCAGATCGAACCGCCGGTCTGCTTCACGATGCCGTACACCGTCGCGAGGCCGAGTCCCGTCCCGCGATCCTTCGGCTTGGTCGTGAAGAACGGTTCGAAGATCCGCTTCTGCGTGGCCGGGTCCATCCCGCAGCCGGTGTCGGTGACCGCGATCTTCACGTGCGGGCCGGGCTGGACCGAGGGATGCTGGCGCGCGAACGCTTCGTCCAGCATCACGTCCGACGTTTCGATCGTCAGGCAACCGCCCTGGGGCATCGCGTCGCGCGCGTTCACCGCCAGGTTGAGCAGCACCTGTTCCAGCTGGCTCGGATCGGTCTTCACGAACGCCGCATCGCCCACGACCGTACTCAGCTGGACCGTCTCGCCGAGCAGCCGCTGGAGCATCGCGGCGATGCCGTTGACGACGTCGCCCACCCGGACGATCCGCGTCGACATGATTTGCTTGCGGCTGAAGGCGAGCAGCTGCCGCGTCAGCGCCGCGGCGCGGTCCGCCGCGCGCTGGATCTCGGCGACCTCCTCGGTGCGCTCGTCGTGCGGCGCGAACGACTCGGCGAGCATGCCAGCGAACCCCTGGATGGCGGTCAGCAGGTTGTTGAAGTCGTGCGCGATGCCGCCGGCGAGCTGCCCGACCGCCTCCATCTTCTGCGCCTGGCGCAGTTGATCCTCGAGCGACCGCCGGTCCGTCATGTCGAGGGCGATGCCGGCGCCGCTCGTCAGGCGGCCGTCCGCGCTGTATGTGTAGCGCCCGCTCATGGCGACGTGTCGCACCGACCCGTCCGGCCACAGCGCGCGATACTCGACCTGCGCCGCCCGGTGCTCGTGGCGGGCGCGCGCGAGCGCCGCCTCCACGTGCGGCCGATCCTCGTCGTGGATCGAGGCGAAGAACGCGGCGTCCGTGCCGCCGAACGTGCCCGGCGCGAGGCCGTGCATCCGCTCGGTCGTCTCGGACCAGTAGACGACCGGGCCGGGGAAGTGGGCTTCCCAGACGCCGACGCCGGCCGCGGCAAGCGCGAACGCCATCCGCGCCTCGGCGTCGCGGCGCGCTCGATCCGCGATGTGGCGTTCGATGCCGAGCGCGACGATGTCGCCGACGGCGGCGAGGCCCGTCATCATCGTCTCGCTGATGGCGCCGGACCGCGCGACGGTCATCTCGCCGACGACGTGCTTGTCCAGCGCGAGCTGATAGGCGAGGAGAGCATCCGCGTCCGCGCCGGCGCCGACGGCGACGTCCACGTCGAGATCGTCCGGCTGGGCGATCGTCCGGATGCGGACGAACGAGGTGTCGACGTGCGCCGCGACCGCTTCGGCGCAGCGGAGCAGGCAGCGCCGCAGGTCGTGGGAGAGGTTCAGCGAGACCCCGACGTCGGCGGCGAGCGCGGTGATCGAGGTGCGTTCCGCGAGCGCCTCCTCGGCGCGCCTGCGGTCCGTGACGTCGATCGCGGCGATCAGCTCCGCGTCGGCGCCGGCGAACGTGAACAGGTGCGAGGCGATCTCGACGTCGATGATCGCGCCCGACTTCAGGCGGTGGCGCCAGCCGCGCTCGCGCGCCCACGGCTCGCGGTTCGACGCGAGGTTCTCTTCGAGCCGGGGCACGTCTTCGACGGGCCGGATGTCGGCGATCCCCATCGCGAGGAACTCCTCGCGCGAGTAGCCGTACGCGCGGATCGCGGCCTCGTTGACCTCGAGGAACTGCAGCGTGTGGCGATCGTAGACCCACATCGGCTGCGGGTTGTTCTCGAACAGCTGCTGGTACCGCGTTTCCGTTTCGCGGAGATCGTCGGCCGCGCGCCGGTTGGCCTCGGCGAGCGCCGCGACCGGCTTCACCACGAGCACGTGGCCCATCACCGCGGCGGTGGTCAGCGACGCCAGCGACACGAAGGCGAGCAGCCAGAAGTAGCGGACGAAGACGTGGTTCGCCTCGGCGAAGATCGTCGTCGGCGCGACGCCGAGCCCCAGCACGAGCCCCGCATCCATGGCGGTGCGCACCGGGACGCCGACGTAGAAGCGCGAAATGCCGTCGATGCCCGGCTCGGTGCCGGCCGCCTCGCGCCCCGTGTTGATGATCGAGTCGAGCACCGGCGTGTCGCCGCGCCGCTTGCCGACCCACCTGTCGCCGTCGGGCACGCGCGCCAGAACCGTGCCGGTGCGATCCAGGAGCGTCAGCGTGCTGCCGCGGGGCAGCCCGGCGTCGGCGGCAATCTCGCCGAGGCGATTCAACGCCAGCGAGACGACGACGATCCGTTCCACCTGCCCCGCCCGGTCGAGCACGGGATGCGCGACGGCGATCGTCGGCTCGCCGGTGGCCGGGTTCACTTCGTACGTGCCGACCGCCGTCTGCCGCGACGCCATCACACGTTTGAACCAGCTGCGTTCGCGCACGACCGCGGGCGGCAGCGCGTCGACCGGGCGCGCGCCGCAGAGCAGCCGGCCGTCGGCGCGGCTGACGAGGACGTTGTAGTAGTCCGGCTGGTTGTCGGTGACGCCCCGCAGCACGTCGGAACAGTGCGCGACGTCGGCCCCGCGAATCGCGGGGAAGGCGGCGATCATCTGGACGAGCCGGCGCGCGCCGTCGAACACCGCGGCTTCCTGCGTCGCGGCCACGCGCATCAGCCGCAGGTTCTCCGACTCGAGCCGCTGCGCGGCGAGCGTGCGCTCGTGCGAATCCATGTACACGATCGCCGCCGCGGCGGGCAGGAGCGCAATCAACGCGACGAGGACGGCCCTCGCGCGCACGCGCGTCCGGACCGGTTCCGCCTGGACGCTCATTTCGTCTCCGCCATCAGCTTGTCGAAGCAGGTGGGGCAGATGCCGTGCGAGAACACGGCGTTCGAGTGTTCGGTGATGTAGCTCTCGACCTGCGTCCAGTAGTTGTCGTCCGATCGCACGCGCTTGCAGTAGCTGCAGATCGGGAGCAGGCCGCTCAACTGGATGACGCGCGTCAGCGCGTCGAGCATGCGGCGGCCGACGCCGACCCGCGCCCGCAGTTCGTCCGGATCGAACGGTTTGACGAGGTAGTCGTCGGCGCCGGCGTCGAGGCCCTCCACCACGTCGGCGCGGGCGGCGCGCGACGTGAGCAGGAGGATGTAGATCGGCGGATGCGCCGCGTCGGCGCGGACGCGCCGGCAGATCTCGGGGCCGTCGAGGCCCGGCATCATCCAGTCGAGGATCGCCAGCGTCGCGTCCTCCGCCGCCGCGAGCGCGCGCCACGCCTCGTCGCCGTCGTGGACGGTCGCGACGTCGAAATTCCAGCGGCGAAGCGCCGCCTCGAGCATCTTCGTGCTCATCCGATCGTCGTCGGCGATCAGGGCGCGCACGCGGCCTCCAGCGTCGATCGGTACCGCTGCAGCGCGTCGAGCAGCGTCGCCGAATCGGTGGCGAGCGCCCGCCACGCGCCTTCGGCGGCGTCGAGCCGCGATTCGGCGCCCAGCCGCTCGAGGACGGCGACATCCTGGAACACGAGCCTGGCGGAAAGGTTGCCCGCGGCGCCCTTCAGCGCGTGCGACGTGAGGCGGATCGCGTTCGCGTCCCGGCGCGTGACCGCGTCCTGGATCGCCGCGAGATGGCGCGGGCAGTCCTCGAGGAAGAGCTCGATCACGTCGCGCAGGACCGTGCGATCGCCGCCGACACGGTTGACGAGCTCGTTCTCGTCGAACGGTTCGGGGCGCCGCGGCGCGGGCGCGGGCGCGGGCGACGCCGCCTCCTCGACGCACGCGTCGGATTCGATCGCCGCGAAGAGCTTGGCTGGGTCGATCGGCTTCGACACGTAGCCGTCCATGCCCGCCTCGAGGCACTTGTCGCGGTCGCCGCTCATCGCGTGCGCCGTCATGGCGATGATGCGCAGCCGGCCGCCGGTCGCCTTCTCGGCTTCGCGGATCGCCGCGGTCGCTTCGAAGCCGCCCATGATCGGCATCTGCAGATCCATCAGCACGAGGTCGAACGTCTGTTTCGCGACGGCATCGACCGCTTCGCGTCCGTTGTTCGCGACGGTCACCTGGTGGCCGCGGCGCTGCAGCAGCCCGATGGCCACGCGCTGGTTCACGACGTTGTCCTCGGCGAGGAGGATGCGCTGCGGCCGCTCGGTCGTCGCGGCCGCCGTCCGCCGCGGCACCACGGGCCGAGCCGACGGGCGACCGGTCAGCGCCGCGCGGATGCCCTGCAGCAGATCGGCCGCGTACACCGGCTTGGTGAGATAGCAGGAGATCCCCACCTCGCGGCAGCGGGCGTGATCGCCGAACTGCCCCGACGAAGTCAGCATCATCACCGTCGCGCCGGCGAGATCCGGGTGCTCGCGGATCGCCGCGGCCACGGCGAAGCCGTCCATGCCGGGCATGTTCGCGTCGAGCAGCACGAGGTCGAAGGGATGTCCGGCGGCGGCCGCGTCCGTGGCCGCGCGCAGGCCGGCGACCCCGCCGTCGGCCGCAACGGCGCGAATGCCCGCGCGACTGAGTTGCTCGACCAGGATGCGGCGGTTGGCTTCATTGTCGTCGACGACCAGCACCGTCGTGCCGGCGAGTCCCGGCTCCTCGTCGGCCACCGGCGCTTCGGCGCCGACGTCGAACGCCACGGTGAAGTGGAAGGTGCTGCCGAGGCCCGGCGTGCTGTCCACCCAGATGCGTCCGCCCATCAGGCGGACCAGCGTGGCCGAAATGGTCAGGCCGAGGCCGGTGCCGCCGAACCGGCGCGTGGTGGATCCGTCCACCTGCCGGAACGGCTCGAAGATCAGGTCGTGCTTCTCGCTGGGAATGCCGATGCCGGTGTCGGCCACCGAGACGCGCAGCCGCGTGGCGCCGGGCGCGCGGGACTCCTCGCGGACGGTGACGAGCACCTGGCCGCGCTCCGTGAACTTGATCGCGTTGGCCACCAGGTTCGAGAGCACCTGCTGGAAGCGCACCGGATCGCCGATGACCGACTCCGGCACCGCCCCGTCGATGTCGCAGATCAGCTCGATGTCCTTGGCGTGCGCGCGGACGGCGAACGGCTTCAGCGCCTTCGCGATCACGCTGCGCGGCGAGAACGTGGTCGACTCGAGCTCGAGGCGGCCCGATTCGATCTTCGAGAAGTCGAGGATGTCGTTCAGGATGGTCAGCAGCGTGTCGGCCGAGGCTCGGACGGTGTCGAGCCCGTCGCGCTGGTCCGCGGTCAGCTGGCTGTCGAGCAGCAGCTCCGTCATGCCGATGATGCCGTTCATCGGCGTGCGGATTTCGTGGCTCATGTTGGCGAGGAACTCGCTCTTCGCGCGGCTGGCGTCCATCGCGCGGTCGCGCGCCGCGGTCAGCTCGTGGTTGGCCGTGCGCAGCTCCGCCGTGCGCTCGTCGACCACCTGCTCGAGGTCCTGCTGCTGCAGCAGCAGCTGGGCGTCGCGCTTCTGAATCTGCGCGATCATGTCGTTGAAGTGATCGATCAGCTCGCCGACTTCGTCCTCGGTCGTCTTGCGCGCCCGGATGTCGTAGCGGCCGCCCTCGCGGACCTGCCGCGTGGCGTCGATCAGCTCCATGATCGGCCGCGACGTGGCGCGGGCGAGGACCGTCGAGAGCGCGAACGCAATCCAGAACGCGGCGAGCAGCACGCCGGCGACGATGAACGAGAAGTTGCGCAGCCGGCTCCGGATCTCGGTGGTGTCGCACTCGACGACGATGGTGCCGATGAATTCGGTGGCGAGGAACACGGGCCGCGTCACCTGCAGGCGGCCACCGCTGAAGCGCGCGGTCGGCACGGGCATGTCGAGCAGCGCCGCGTCGACGGCGAACGGCGTGGTCTCGCCGGCGCGCTGGTAGGCGGCGAGCACCCGCCGCCTGCTGGTGAAGACGCGCAGCGAGCGGATGTCGCGCAGCCGGGACGCCGCGCGCGCCATCTCCTCGGCCGCGCGTTCGTCGCCGAACTCGATCGCCGCCGTGCTGTCGGCGCCGATCACGTCGGCGAGCATCGTCACTTCGTCGACCAGGCGGGCGCGCGCCGTGCGGTAGTCGTAGACGGCGAGGGCGGTGGCCGTGATGCCGAGCGCGATGCCGCTGGTCACCAGCACCGCCGCGGCGACCTTGCGCGTGATCGACTGCTTGCGGAACCAGCGCTGCAGGCTACTGCGCATGATCGTCCTTCACAATCTTCGCGAGGCCGAGCACGCGCGAGCTGATCTTCAGGTGCGCGCGCTGGACCGCGTCGACGTTGATCGCGAACCGCATGCGGCTGCTCTCGACGAAGAGCTGGATCATGCCGCCCGCCGCGGTGAAGCGGTCGCCGTCGCCGACGGTCAGAATCGGAAGCGCGCGGCGGAGATCGATGACCGCCGCGACGTCGTGCACGCGGCTGGACAGGAAGAGCAGGTGGCACGGCACCGGCGACGCGACGTCGCCGGTGCGGACGACCACCGGGTGCTGATCGATCGTCTGCCCGCGCGTCAGCTGCGCGAGCGCGGATCCGATCGGTTCGTCGCCGACCACGCACAGCTGGATCGGCGCGGCACCCGCGAGATCCGGCCAGTTGGTGAACTTGGCGAAGTTGAAGAGAAACGCCGCCTTGACGTCGACGTCCGACGCCTGCTCGCCGCCGACGGCGCCGAGCGGCGCGGCCGCGCCGGCGATGGCGACGCCGATGGCGACGAGGAGCGGCCCGATCCGTCTCACTTGATCCGCCATTCCAGATGCACGCCGATGGAACGGCGGACGTCTGTCGACGCGACGACGTACGGGTTCTCCGCGAATTCCTGGTGCGAGGAATCGAGCAGGTTCCGTCCGGTCGCGGCGATCGTCAGGCGCGGCGACACGGCGACCGCGACCCGGGCGTCGACGCGCGTGTAGCCGGGGACCTGCATCTGCTCGAGACGCGACGCGCCGTAGACGCTGCCGTCGACGTCGATCGGGCCGATCGAGCCCGACGACCGAACCTGCCACTGCCGCGCCGGGGCGTTGCCGTCGAACGACGCGGCGATCGCGTCGCGCGACGCGGGATCGACGCGCGGCGTGAACCGGAAGCCGGTATACGACGCGTCGACGCGCCAGTTCGCGACCGGCACCCAATGGGCGGCGAACTCCACCCCGGTCGCCGTCGCGGTCTGGAGATTCCGCAGCTCGTACCCCGCGAACAGGTGCAGCGGCGCGGGCGTCGGCTCGAGCGACGGCGCCATCGGCTCGGTGGTGGACAGGTTGGTGAACGCCGCGCGATATGCGTTGATGTCGATGGAGGCCGTCCGCCGCTCCAGCCGGTAGCCGGCCTCGATGTTGGTGACCTCTTCGTCGTGGAAATCGGAATTGCCGCGATACCCGACGAGCACCGGCAGCCCGCCCGGGCCGGGCGCGGTCGCGAAGTTGTAGCGGACGAACAGGTCGGTCGCGGAGGGTGTGCGATCCGCGTGCGAGACGGCGGCCCACGCGCGGTGATGCGGCGCGATGTCCCACATGGCGCGCACGCTCGGATCCAGCGCGTTGCCGGCTTTGTCGTCGTGTTCGAATCGGCTGCCGAGCGACACGCGCACGTCGCGGCCCAGCGTGATGTCGTCCTGCGCGAAGCCGCTGGCGGTGTCGAAGTCGACGTCCGACGGCGTGAGGCTGTACCCGATCGAGCCGCCCACGTTGACCTGACTGCGGCGGAAGCCGCCGCCGACCGCGATCGCGTGCCGCCCGCCGATCTTGGTGTTGAACTGCGCCTCGGCCTCGCCGAACCCTTCGTCCTGCGACGTGCCGTTGCCGATGCGGCGGCGGCGCAGGTCGGTGAAGAACTTCGTCTCGAACGAGGCGCCGCTCGCCAGCGCGTGCGTCCAGCCGAACATGGCCGTCGGCGTGACGAGGGAATCGGCGGAGGTCGGCGGCGCGAGCGAGAGGCTCGGCGCCGGTCCGGCGAACGACGCCCACAGCGGCCAGTCGCGCTCCGCCACGACCGACGCTTCGGTCACGATCTTGTCGGCCCCGTTCGCCCAGTCGAGCCGCAGGCCGGCCGACCAGCGCTGCCACGACTCGTCGATCGGATTGCCGGACGCCGTCCCGGGCGACCCGCCGTCGCTCCACTGCGAGGAGATGCGGTACGCGGTGCGACCCGACGCGCCGCCGTATCGGACGCCGACGCGGTCGAGGTCGGCGGTGCCGGATTCGACGCCGACGACCGCGCCCTGCGTGTCGGCGGCCGACTTCGTGATGATGTTGATCACTCCGTTGACGGCGTTCGCGCCCCACACGCTGCCGCCGGGGCCGCGAATCACCTCGATCCGCTCGATGTCGCCGAGCGGCAGATCGAGCGAGCTCCAATCCACGCCCGAGAACGTCCGCGAGTAGACCGAACGGCCGTCGATCAGCACGAGAAGCTTGTTCGCCCACAGGTCGTTGAAGCCCCGCGCCGAGATGGCCCACCCGGTCGCGTTGATCCGCGCCACGAACATCCCCGGCACGCCGCGCAGCAGCTCGGGCACCAGCGTGGCGCCCGATCGCCGGATGTCGTCCGCGGTGATGACGAACACGGCGGCCGGCACGTCGCTGCGGCGCTGTTGGATGTGCGAGGCGGAGACGACCTCGATGTTCAGGAGGTCTTCGATCGACGTCGACGCCAGATCGCTGGAGCCTTGCGCCCGCAGATCGATCGGCGGGAGCATGCCGACGACGGCGAGGAGAGCGACGAATTGCCGGGAGGTCATTTGAGCCTCCATTCCAGGCGCACGGCGCCCGAGCGCGGGATCGCCGTCGCCGTCTGTCCCGTGCCGCCGTTCGCGAACTCGTAGTGCGCCGCCTCGGTCAGGTTCTGGCCCGTGAAGATGAGGGAGACGGCAGGCGACAGCGCGATCGCGCCGCGGAGATCGACGCGCGTGTACGCCGGCACCCCGAGCTGGCGCAGCGCGCCGACGCCGAAGACGGCCGCGTCCACCGACACCCGCCTGGTGAGCGAGACCGACGAGCGCAGCTGCCACTCGCGCGACGGCGCATTGCCGTCGAACGCGTCGGCCGTCTCGTCGCGGCTCGCCCGATCGCGATGCGGCCGCACCGCGAGGCCGGTGAAGGATCCGTCGACGCGCCACGCCGGGAGCAGTCGCAGATGCGCGGCCACCTCGACGCCCGTCGTGTCGACGGCGAGAAGATTCTCGAGCTGCGACGCGAGGAACAGGTGCGGCGGGCCAGGGACGATCTCGAAGATCGGCGGCCGCGGCTCACTCGACGAGACGTTCGCGAAGCTGCTGTGAAACACGTTGACGTCGACCGACGCGACGCGCGAGATCTCGAGGCGGTAGCCGCCCTCGGTCGTCCACGATTCCTCCGTCTGGTAGTCCGGATTGCCGACCTGGCCGATGATCATCGGCAGGCCGCCCGGCGTCGGCACCGCGGCGAAGTCGACCCGCATCGACGTGTCGGTCACCGACGGCAGCCGATGCGCGTGCGACCACGCGCCCCAGACGTGCTGCCCGTGCGCCGGCTCCCAGATCAGGCGCGTCGTCGGCTGCATGGAGAGGTCGGCGGCTTCGTCCTTGTCGAGGCGCAGACCGACGGTTGCGCGCAGCCGCGTCGAGAGCGCGATATCGTCCTGCGCGAAGGCGCCGACGCGCTCGAAGTCGGCACTGGCCGGCGACAGCGAGAAATTCAGGTTGCCCTGGACGCGCGTCTCGTCGTGCCGGTAGCCGAGCCCGACGACGACGTCGTGCCGGCGGCCGACGCTGGTGTGGAACTGGCTGTCGACGTCGAGCACGCCGTCGCGCTGTTCGACGCCGTTGCCGTCGATGCGCCGCCAGAATTCGCCCGACACCTGCACTTGGAAGCGGCTGCCGCCGGCGGACGCGTGCGTCCAGCGTGCGAGGCCGACCGGATTGGTGAACGTGGCCTCTGCGGACGCCGCAGGGGAGGAGAGGCTGGGCGTCGGTCCGACGTAGGACGTCCACAACGGCCACGCGCGGCCAGCCACCAGGGTCGCTTCGGCCGTGACGCTGTCGGCGCCGCGCGTCCAGTCGGATCGAAAGCCGGTCGAGAACCGGCTCCAGGTGTCGCCCGTCGACTGATGCCCGGCGTCGACGAAAGCGCTGCCGTCGGTCCACTGCGCGTAGGCGCGGTACGACGCGTGATCGGTTGCACCGCCGTAGCGCGCGGCCGCGGAACCCTGGTCGATTCGCCCGCTGCCGAGGCTGACGAACGTCCCCTGCGTGTCGGCCGCGGACTTGGTGATCACGTTGATCACGCCGTTGACGGCGTTTGCGCCCCACGTGCTGGCCGCCGGCCCCCGGATGACCTCGATCCGATCGATGTCGTCGACGGGCAGATCCTGCATGCTCCAGTCGACGCCCGCATAGGTGCGCGTGTAGATCGATCGCCCGTCGATCAGGACGAGCAGCTTGTTCGCCCATCGATCGTTGAAGCCGCGGATCGTCACCGCCCAGCTGTTCGAGTTGATCTGCGCGACGTCGACGCCCGGCGCCAGCCGCAGCAGCTCCGGCACCGTCGTCAGGCCCGACCGGCGGATCGCGTCGCTGGTGATCACGTACACCGCGGCGGGCACGGCGTTCGCGGGCTGCTCCTTGCGCGCCGCCGACGTGATCTCGATGTTCATGAGATCTTCGATCGCCGCGCCGGCGAGATCGCCGCGCGTCTGCGCGACGGCGGTCGCCGAGGCGGTCAGGGCGGCGGCTGCCGCCATCGCGATCGTGACGCGTCGTGAAGCCTTCATCGCGTGCGTGTCGTCTATGCCGCCGCGGCCTTCAGCCGCCGGAACACCGCCTGCACGCGCGAGAGCAGCACCGCCGGATCGAAGGGCTTGACGATGTAGTCGTCGGCGCCGAGCTGCAGGACGCGGTGCTCCACGCCCGGGCCGTCCTCGGAGGTGATGACGAGGATCGGCATCGTGCTCAACGAAAAGTCGCGGCGCAGGTGCGCGATTGCCTCGTAGCCGTCCATCTCCGGCATGTGCAGGTCGATCAGCACGAGGTCCGGCCGCTCGCGCGACGCGGTCTCCACGGCGCGCGCGCCGTTGTCGGCTTCCAGCACCTCGAACTTCTCCCGCTCGAGCAGGAGCTTCACCAGCATCCGCGTGATCGGTTCGTCGTCGGCCACGAGGACGCGCGGGCGCGTGCGGTCGTGGGCGCCGGCGGCGTCGGCCGCGAGGACGCGGTTGATCTCCTCGATCGACGTGATGCCCTTCTCGACGAGCCGCAGCGCCTGCTCGCGCATCGTCGGATAGCCGGCGGCGTGCATCGCGCCGCGGATCTCGTGTGCGGTCGCGCCGTGTGCGATGGCGTCGCGGAGCGCATCGGACGGCGTCAGCACTTCGGCGACCGGAATCCGCCCCATGTAGCCGGTGTGCTTGCACTGCGGGCAGCCGGGGCCCGCCGACGCCGGCGCGGTGCGGATCTGATGTTCGGCGCCGCGGCGGCGCGCCTCGAGATCGTCGTGCAGGCGCTTGCAGTGCGGGCAGAGCGTCCGCACGAGCCGCTGCGACATCACGGCCGAGCGGCTCTCGGCGATCTTGAACGGCTCGAGGCCGAGGTTCTGGAGGCGCGTAATCGCGCTCGCGGTGTCGGCGGTGTGCATCGACGAGAGCACGAGATGCCCGGTGTACGCCGCCTGGCCGACGATCTGCGCCACTTCGCCGTCGCGGATCTCGCCGACCATGATGATGTTCGGGTCCTGGCGGAGCAGCGAGCGGAGGATCGCCGAGAAGGTGTTGCCGGCCTTCGCGGTGACCGGGATCTGGGTCGTGCCGGGCAGCGTGCGCTCGACCGGATCTTCCACGGTGACGATGTTGGTGCGCCCCGTCCGGAGGTGTGCGAGCGCGGCGTACAGCGCCGTCGTCTTGCCCGAACCGGTCGGCCCGGTCACGAGCACCAGACCGTCCGGCCGATCGAGCGCGCGCTTCAGCCGCGTGACCGTGTCGTCGTCGTATCCGAGCTTGTCGATCGCCTGCAGCGGGCTGATGCTGTCGATGACGCGCAGGACGATCTTCTCGCCGTCCACCGTCGGCAGCGTCGACAGCCGGATGTCGATCGGCCGGTTGTTCACCTTGATGCGGAACGCGCCGTCCTGCGGGCGATTCCGCACCGCGATGTCGGCGCGCCCCATGATCTTGTAGCGGTTGCGCACCGGATGCGACACGGCGGCGGGCAGCGTCAGCACCGGTTCGAGCACGCCGCAGATGCGATAGCGGACCGACACGCCGTCCTGGCCGCTCTCGATGTGGATGTCGCTCGCGCCCACTTCGACCGCGCGGCCGACGATGTGATTGCACAGCTCGACGACGGCCGACTCCGACGGCGCGCTTTCGTCGGCGTCGGCGTGCTCGACGGTGGGGCGCTCGGCGCGGATGCGGGCGGCGAGGAGATCCAGCTCGCGCATCTTCGGGTAGGCGCGGTCGATCGCTTCGAGCAGCATCGAGCGCGCCGCCACGCACACCGCGGTGTGGCGGCCCGATGCGAAGGCGACATCGCGCTCGCATTCGCTGTCGAACGGCCGGGCGGTCGCGTAGATCAGCGTGCGGTTGTCGACGCGGAGCGGCAGGATGCTGTACTTGCGGGCGAGGCGCTCCGGCACGAGCCGCACCGCCAGCTCGCTCGGCTCCTCGTCGTCCACGGATACGAAATCGGTGCTCGCCGCGAGCGCGAGGATCTGGTACGCCTGGACTTCGGGCACGACGCCGAGCCCCACCACCGAGTCGACGAGATCGACGTGCTCGCGCGCGGCGTGCTGTTCGGCGACGGCGAGATCCTGCCGGGTAATCGACGCGTGCTCGAGGAGCAGTGCCGGAAATCCGGCAGCGCCCACATGTCCAATCGATTCCCCTTGCGACCTGATCACTCCGATTCCTCCTTTTGCGACGCTCGCGCGTCCACAGTGAGCAATCGACCTGCCATCGGATGACACGAGCGTCGAGAACTGGCACACCGTTCGCTGTGGGGTCCTTCGTGACCGTCCGCAATCGCATTCCGCCGAAGGTTCTCGTGGTCGACGACGATCCGCGCGTGCTGGTATTGAGCCGCACGATCCTCGAGCGCTCGGGATACGACGTGGTGTGCGCGGCGACGTGCGAATCCGCCCTCGATGCCGTTTCCGCACACGCCGACATCGCGGTCGCGATCGTCGATGTCGTGATGCCCGGCATGAGCGGTTACGACCTGGCCGCGGAATTCCGCCGGCTGCGGCCGGCGACGGCGGTCGTCTTCATGTCGGGATTCCGGGCGCATGTCGTGCGGCAGCCGGTGACCGACCTCGTGGTGCCGAAGCCGTTCTCGGTCGATGCGCTGGTGTCGGCGGTGGCGGCGGCCCTGCGGTCCTGAACTACAGTTAGCGGATGCCGCACCTGTTCGACCCGCTGACCCTGCGCTCGGTCACCTTTCCGCACCGCGTGGTCGTCTCGCCGATGTGCCAGTACTCCAGCGTCGACGGGTTCGCCGACGAGTGGCACTTCGTGCATCTCGGCAGCCGCGCGGTCGGCGGTGCCGCGCTCGTCATGACCGAGGCCGCCGCCGTGTCGCCCGAAGGGCGGATCAGCCCGCAGGATCTCGGCGTGTACGACGAGGGGCACATCGCCGGCCTCGCGCGCATCGTCCGCTTCGTGCACGCGCAGCACTCGCTCGCGGGAATCCAGATCGCGCATGCGGGCCGCAAGGGCAGCACGCACCGGCCGTGGAGCGGCAGCGGCGCCCTCAGCCGCGAACAGGGCGGATGGCAGCCGGTCGCGCCGACCGCCGACGCGTTCGCGCCGAACTTCCCCGTGCCGTGCGCGCTGACGGCGCGCGAGATCGCGACCCTCGTCGCCGCATTCCGCCAGGCCGCGCAGCGCGCGCTGCGCGCCGGCTTCGACGTCGTCGAAATTCACGCGGCGCACGGGTACCTGCTGCACGAGTTCCTGTCGCCGCTCGTCAACACGCGCACCGACGAGTACGGCGGCTCGTACGACAATCGCGTGCGGTTCTGCCTGGAAGTCGCCAGCGCCGTGCGCGAGGTCTGGCCGGAGCGGCTGCCGCTCTTCGTGCGCCTGTCGTGCACCGACTGGAAAGCGGGCGGCTGGGACCTGGAGCAGACCGTCGAGCTCGCGCGCCGGCTCGAGGCGTGCGGAGTCGACCTCATCGACTGCTCGTCCGGTGGACTCGTCGTGGATCAGCAGATTGCGGTCGGGCCGGGATACCAGGTGCCGTTCGCGGAGCGCGTCAGGCGCGACGCGGCCATCGCCACCGGGGCCGTCGGCCTGATTACGGGGTCCGCGCAGGCCAACGCGATCGTGGAGCAGGGGCAGGCGGATCTCGTGCTGCTTGCGCGCGAGCTGCTGCGCGACCCGTACTTTCCGCTGCGCGCGGCGCGCGAGCTCGGTCGCGAGATCAAATGGCCCCCCCAGTACGTCCGCGCCGCGGCGCCGGGCACAGCGCACCGCTGACGCGGCCGCCTCGACGCGCCGCACGTGCCTCGCGTGCGCGCTTGTGCTAAACCGTAGACATGCGGGCGCTGCTCGTCGAAGACGACGCGACCATCGCCGAGTTCGTGGCCCGGGGGCTGCGCGAGGCGGGGTTTGCCGTGGATCACGCGCGCGACGGCGACGCCGGCCTCGACCTTGCGAGCGTCGAGCCGTACGACGTCGCGATCGTCGACGTGATGCTGCCGAAGCGCGACGGCCTCGCGCTGATCGAAGCGGTGCGCGCGCGCGGCATCACCACGCCCGTGCTGATCCTGAGCGCCAGGCGCTCGGTCGACGACCGGGTCCGCGGTCTCCAGACCGGCGGCGACGACTACCTGACGAAGCCGTTCGCGTTTTCCGAGCTGCTCGCCCGCGTCCAGGCTCTGGTGCGGCGTGCCTCGCGCGCGGTCGAGCCGGCGACGATGAGCGTCGAGGATCTCGTCGTCGATCTGCTGTCGCGCAAGGTGACGCGGGCGGGGGCGACGATCGAGCTGCGGCCGCGCGAGTTCGCGCTGCTCGAGTACCTGATGCGCAACGCGGGCAAAGTCGTTTCGAAGACGATGATCCTGTCGCACGTCTGGGACTACACGTTCGATCCGCAAACGAACATCGTCGACGTGCTCGTCAGCCGGCTGCGCGAGAAGATCGACCGGCCGTTCGAGAAGAAGCTCCTGCACACGGTGCGGGGCGTGGGTTATGTCCTCCGCGGATAGCCGCTATCCGTTCGGCCTGCGGATCGGCCTCTGGTACGCGACGCTGTTCGTCCTCGGATCGATTGCCATCGTGCTCCTCACGTACTACCTGACCGCCTCGTCGCTGGCGCAGCGCGATCAGGAGATCATCGCGGCGAAGCTCGGCGAGTACACGACCGCGTACGCGCGCGGCGGCATCGAGGGGCTGGCCGACACGGTCCGCGCGGAACAGCAGACCGCGCCGGAGCGCTTGTTCGTCCGCGTGGTGACGCGCCGTTCGGATGCGCTCGTGCTGAGCAGCCCCGACGGCTGGGATCCGTCGAAGCTCGAGACGGCGCAGCTCCGGTTCGCCGACGGCACGATCGTGCAGGTGGGGAAGAGCACCGAAGCGCGCGACGACCTGCTGGCCCGCTTTCGGGCCGCCCTCGGCCTGGTCACCCTGACGGTGGTGCTCGTCGCCTTGACCGGCGGCTGGCTGGTGACGCAGTCGGCGACCTCTCCGATCCGACGGCTGACGCGCGCGGTGCAGCGGATCATCCGGACCGGGCGCACCGACCAGCGCGTGCCGGCCGACGGCGCGGGCGACGCGCTCGACGAGCTCACGGTCCTGTTCAACGCGATGCTCGACAAGATCGAAGGTCTGGTCGCGGCAATGCGCGGATCCCTCGACAACGTGTCGCACGACCTCCGGACGCCGTTGACGCGGCTGCGCGGCACGGCGGAGATGGCGCTGGCGGGCACACCCGACGTGGAGCGCTACCGCGAAGCGCTCGCAGACTGCGTCGAGGAATCCGACCGGGTGCTCGTGATGCTCAACACGCTGATGGACATTTCCGAAGCGGAGAGCGGCGCGATGCACCTGCAGCGCGAGACGGTGGCGCTCGGCGCGATCGTCGACCGCGCGATCGATCTGTATCGCGACGTCGCCGAGGCGAAGGGCGTCGCGCTGAGCGTCGCCGCGATCGACGGCCCGGCTGGCGCCGGCGAAGTGGTCGTGAGCGGCGATCGGACGCGGCTCGAGCAGGTGGCCGCGAACCTGATCGACAACGCGGTGAAGTACACGCCCGCGGGCGGCCGTGTCGACGCCGCGGTGCGCCGCGAGGGCGAGTACGCCGTGCTGGAGGTTCGCGACACCGGCGCCGGCATCCCCGCGGACGAACTGCCGCGGATCTGGGATCGGCTCTTCCGCGGCGACACGAGCCGCGCCGAGCGCGGCCTCGGCCTGGGCCTCAGCCTCGTCAAGGCGATCGTCGAAGCGCACGGCGGGAGCGTCCGCGTCAGCAGCGAGGTGGGCCATGGGGCGACCTTCACCGTGTCGCTGCCCTTGAACCTTTCACCGATGTAATGTTCCTGTAACCGGCCGGCAAGGTGGTGTGCCGTCTAATTGGGATAGGAGATTCCAAAGGAGACACACCGCAATGACCGAGGGACCCATCACCATCAGCAAACGCGCCGCACGCGCCGGGTTGGCCGTGCTCGCTTCGATTCTGCTGATCAGCGGCGCCGCGTGGCGCGGTCTGGCCGCTGACGAACACCCCGCCGCGCACGCCGCGACCGTGTCCACTCCGATCCAGCACGCCGTCGCCGGCAGCCGCGACTCGTACGCCGATGTCGTGGACGTCGTCGCGCCGGCCGTCGTCACGATCCGCACCGAGGGGAAGGCGAAGGTGTCGCCGACGCAGTTCCAGGTGCCCGACGACGACTTCTTCGAGCAGTTCTTCGGCCCGAACTTCCGGGGCCAGCGCCGCGGGATGCAGCCGCGGACGTTCAAGCAGCGCGCGCTCGGCTCGGGCGTGATGGTCACGACCGACGGCTACCTGCTGACGAACTACCACGTCGTGGACGGCGCCGACGAAATCAAGGTGGATTTCACCGACGGCCGCACGTTCAACGCGAAGGTGATCGGCACCGACAAGCCGAGCGACCTCGCGCTGCTGAAAGTGAACGGGAGCAACTTCAAGGCGATCGCGCTCGGCAACTCCGACTCGGTCAAGGTCGGTGACGTCGTCCTCGCCGTCGGGAATCCGCTCGGCGTCGGCGAGACGGTGACGATGGGGATCATCAGCGCGAAGAACCGGTCGACGAGCGTCGACGGCAGCTACGAAGACTTCCTGCAGACCGACGCGCCGATCAACCACGGCAACTCCGGCGGCGCGCTGGTGAACACGAAGGGCGAGCTCGTCGGCATCAACTCGCAGATCCTCTCGAGCAACGACGGCAACATCGGGATCGGGTTCGCGATTCCGGCCAACATGGCGAAGAACGTCATGGAGCAGCTGCGGACGAAGGGCACGGTGACGCGCGCGCAGCTCGGCGTGACGGTGCAGACCGTGTCGTCCGACATGGCGCAGAGCCTCGGCCTCAAGCAGCCGGGCGGCGTGATCGTCAGCTCGGTGACGAGCGGCAGCGCGGCGGACCGCGCCGGCATCAGGCAGGGTGACGTGATCACCTCGTTCGACGGCCAGCCGGTGCATGACATGAACATGCTGCGCAACCGCGTCGCGGCGGCGGGTCCGGGCTCCAACGCGGATCTGACGATCGTGCGCGACGGCAGCGAGAAGCACATGACGGTGAAGCTCGACGAGCTGAGCGCCGACAAGCTGGCCCGCAACGGCGGCGACCGCGGCGACGACAGCGGCGACAAGAGCGCGCTCGGCGTCGCCGTTCAACCGAGCGACAAGGGTCTGGTCGTCCAGGACGTGGATCCGAACGGCCGCGCGGCCGACGCGGGCATCCAGCAGGGCGACATCATCAAGTCGGTCAACCGCCAGCCCGTGAAGTCGGTGGACGACCTGCGGGCGGCGCTGAAGAAGACCACCGACAAGCCGGCGCTCCTGCTGATCCAGCGGCAGGACGCGCAGGTCTTCGTGACGGTGAGGCCGGCGAACGGGTAAGTCGCGTCGACAGTCGGACGTCGCCGGCGGACGGACCTACCCGCCGGCGATCGCGCCGACGATCATCAACGGCTCCGCTCCCCGCGCCACGGCGTCGGGGAGCGGCGTTTCCGGCGGCTGGTGCGAGATATCGAGCTCGCAGGCGAAGAAGCGCAGAAATGCCCGGCGCTGCCGCGTCACGTGATCGCGAATCGTGCCGCGCAGCACCGGGTATTTGTCTTCGAGCGCGTCGAGCACCAGGCGAATCGTCGGCACGCCCTCCACGTCGACCACCACCTCGCGGCCGGTCTGCGCCAGCTTCTGCAGGTGCGCCGGCAGCTCCACGCGGATCATGTCAGCGTTTGCACTTCGACCGACAGGACGGCCGGCAGGTCGTGCACGATCGCCTTCCACGTGTCGCCGCCGTCAGCCGACGCGTAGACCTGGCCGCCGGTCGTGCCGAAGTAGATGCCGCAGTCGTCGAGCGCGTCGACCGCCATCGCATCGCGCAGCACGTTGACGTAGCAGTCTCTCTGGGGAAGACCGTTGGTCATCGGCTCCCACTCGTGGCCGCCGCTCTTGCTGCGATACACGCGCAGCGCGCCGTCGGGCGGGTAGTGTTCCGAATCGCTCTTGATCGGGACGACGTAGACGGTTTCCGGCTCGTGGGTGTGGACGTCGATGACGAAGCCGAAATCGGTCGGCAGGTTGCCGCTGATCTTGGTCCACTGGTCGCCGGCATCGTCGCTGCGCATGACGTCCCAGTGTTTCTGCATGAACAGCACGCCGGGGCGCGCGCGGTGGTGCGCGATGTGATGGACGCAGTGGCCAATCTCGGCGGTCGGCTCGGGGAGGTACTTCGAGTACAGCCCCTTCGTAATCGGCTTCCACGTCTTCGCGCCGTCGTCGGTGCGGAAGACGCCGGCGGCGGAGATGGCGATGTAGATGCGATCGGGGTTGGTGGGGTCGAGGAGGATCGTGTGGAGGCAGAGGCCGCCGGCACCCGGCTGCCACTTCGAGCCCGTGCTGCTGTTGCGCAGGCCGGGCAGCTCGGACCACGTCTGCGCGCCGTCGGTGCTCTTGAAGATCGCGGCGTCTTCGACGCCGGCGTAGACGGTGTCGGGGTCGGTGAGCGAGGGTTCCAGGTGCCAGACGCGCTTGAAGTCCCACGGGTGCGGCGTGCCGTCGTACCACTGGTGCGTGCCGGTCGGGCCGTCGTAGGCGAACTTGTTGCCGACGGCTTCCCAGGTCTTGCCGCCGTCGCTCGACCGCTGGATCACCTGACCGAACCAGCCGCTCGACTGCGAGGCATAGATCCGGTTCGGGTCCGCCGGGGACCCCTTCAGGTGGTACAGCTCCCAGCCTCCAAAGTGGGGTCCCGAGACGTCCCAGTTCTCGCGTTTGCCGTCAGCGGACAGGACAAACGCGCCTTTTTTGGTCCCAACGAGCACACGGACACCGCTCATGTCACATCCTCCCGACGGGGTACCAGGTACGTACCTGGCACGTACCTGGTACCTACCTGGCACGTACCTGGTACTTACCAGGCACCGTTGTTCGATAGTCGAACGGGGCCGCGCCGGATCGACATCAGTACTCGGCGAACGCGTCGTCGGGGTAGCAGTAGAGCCACCGCTCCCCCGGCTCGGCCGACGCGATGACCGGATGCTGCGACGCGCGCGCGTGCTTGCTCGCGTGCTGGTTGGGCGACGAGTCGCAGCACAGCGTGACCCCGCAGCGCTGACACGTCCGCAAATGCACCCAGCGCGCGTGGATCTTGACGCATTCCGCGCACTCCCGCTTCTGGGCCGTCTTGACGTCGGTGATGCCGTCGATGTGATCGCATGTCGCCATAGGTCCAACCGCGCGCTGACAGCGGCCGCATCGACCGCCTGACGTGTCAGACTACCACCGATGGACCAGTGGCCTGCGCTGCCGTACGACGCGTGGAAGGACACCTACGCCACGCTGCACATGTGGTTGCAAATCGTCGGCAAGGTCGCGCTGGCGCAGGCGCCGCCGCTGAACCATTCATGGGGCGTGGCGATGCACCTGACGCCGCGCGGCGTCGCCACGCGGATGCTGCCGCACGGCGCGCGCTCCTTCGCGATCGAGTTCGACTTCATCGACCACGTGTTGCGCATCCGCACGACCGACGGCGACGAGCGCACCCTCGCGCTGGCGCCGCGCACGGTGGCCGAGTTCTATCGCCTGGTGATGGCCCTGCTGGCGCAGATGGGTTTGGCGGTGACGATCTGGCCGATGCCGGTGGAAGTCCCGTCTCCGATCCGGTTCGACGCCGATACCGTCCACGCCGCCTACGACGCGGAGGCCGCACACCGCTGCTGGCGCGTGTTCGTCAACGTCGGCCGCGTGCTCGCGGAGACGCGCTGCAGCTTCATCGGCAAGTGCAGCCCGCTGAATTTCTTCTGGGGCAGCTTCGACCTCGCCGTGACGCGATTTTCGGGACGCCCCGCGCCGCCGCGCGACGGCCCGGCGTTCATGCGCGACGCCTACTCGCACGAGGTGATCAGCCACGGCTTCTGGCCGGGCAGCGGGCCGCTGCTCGCACCGGCGTTCTACGCGTACGCCGTGCCCGAACCCGAGGGGTTGAAGGCGGCGCCGGTCCGCCCGGATGCCGCGTTCTACCACGGCGAACTCGGCGAATTCGTGCTGCCGTACGAGGCGGTCCGGACCTCCGCGTCGCCGGACGAGGCGATCCGCCAGTTCGTGGACAGCACGTACGGCGCCGCGGCGACGCTCGCGAAGTGGGATCGATCGACGCTCGAGCGCCGGACGTGAACACGGACCGCGTCAGAGGCCCAGCAGCTCGCCGATCGGCTGCAGCGGTTCGATGTGGTCGGCCGCTGCCTTGATCGCGACGGTGATCGGAATCGCGAGCAGCAGGCCCGCGATCCCCCACAGCCATCCCCAGAACAGCACCGACACGAACACCGCCACCGTGTTGATGTCGCCCGCGCGGCTCGTCAGCGTCGGCGTGATCAGATTGCCTTCGAGCGCTGCGACCACGGTGGCGACCGCGCCGGCGGCGAGCGTCGGCGCCAGCGTCTTGAACTGCAGAAACGCGGCGGCGGTGATGACGCCGACCGCGACGCTCGGTCCGATGAACGGCAGGACGTTCAGGACGCCGGCCACGACGCCCCAGACAATCGGATGCGAGAGGCCGGTCCACCACAAGCCGAGCGCCGTCGCCGCCGCCACGATGCCGCTGATCAGCACGCGCACGACCAGATACCGCTGGATCTGCCGATCGATCGCGTGGATGACCTCGACGGTCACGCGGCGCCGCTCGAACGTCGGCCCGCCGATCGCCACGAACTTGCGTTTGTACAGATCCCCCGCGCAGATCATCAGGAACGACAGCACGCCGACGACGGCGGTTTCGCCGGTCGTGATGACGACCGATGCGCCGGCAGACTTGATCAGATCGGTGACGTCGAAAGGTCGTGCCACGCTCTGCACGCGCGTCGCGTCGCCGGCGGCGGGCGGCGGCGGGGCGAGCGCGCCATCGAGCTCGCGGGCGGCGCGCTGCACGCGCGTCAGCGCCGACGGGTCGCCGGCGGAGCGCTGCGGCCACATCCGTGCCGCGTCGGCCACCGCGCGCGGCAGGTCCTCGAGAAACGCGTCGACTTCCGTCACGGTCCGGCGCGCCAGGCTGCCGACGACGATTGCGAGGATCACGTAGGTGAGGAGCGCGGCGCCGATACGCGGCACGTGCGCGCGCATGATCAGCTCGACGAGCGGTTCGAGCGCATACGCGACGAGCAGGCTGACGAAGATCGGCGCGACGATCGCCGAGCTCTCGCGCAGCACGTAGATCGCCAGGCTCGACAGCAGCACGGCGATCGCGGTCGCACGCGTCGTCATTCGCCGGTCGACTCTTCAATTCGTGTACCATGCTGAGGAAAATGGACCTCGGCCTGACGGACAAGGTGATCATGGTCGGCGGCGCCAGCAAGGGCCTCGGCTACGCCGTGGCGCGCGCGCTCGCCGCCGAAGGCGCGGCGGTGGCGATCGCGTCGCGCGACGAGGCCGCGGTCCAGGCCGCGGCGGCGACGCTCGTGCGCGAGACGGG
>Ga0070741_10006744_pt1 | contig 24400 bp, 39 predicted proteins | sample Coa_R1_4_FD_66440 | JGI IMG/M metagenome (GOLD analysis project Ga0070741, IMG submission 66440) | Surface soil microbial communities from Centralia Pennsylvania, which are recovering from an underground coalmine fire - Coalmine... | ecosystem: Environmental > Terrestrial > Soil > Unclassified ...
AGAGGAACGGTCCGGATGCGGTCGTTTTTGGTGCGGGTAGTGGTCCGAATCAGGCCGCGGACCATGTCGACCTGGCTCCATTGCAGGCTGAAGAGCTCGTCTCGCCGTAGTCCCGTGTCAATTGCCAGCGCCATCGCGTTGCGGGGCTCGTGGGTGGCCGCGGCGAGCAAGGAGGTCTCTTCCTCGGCCGTCAGGTAGCGCGTGTGCGCACGGCCTTCCTTGAGGCCTCGGCGGCTGCGGCGCTTGAGATAGGCGGGGACCGGGTTGACGTCAATCCATTCCCAATCAACCGCTGACGTCAGCATGGATGACAGGCAGGCAAGATCCCGCCGGATCGAGCCGGGCTTGACGCCGTCGGTGCGCCGGCGCGTCTCGAATTCGGAAAGCTCGGCGGTGCCGATCTTCTCGATTGTGGTGCCCGCGAAGGTCCGGACGAGCTGCTTCAGGCTGACGCCGTACCGCTTGGCGGCGCTGGGCTTGAGCGTGGTCAGGTGCTCGTCAATGAAGCGCTTTGCGGTCTCTTCGAACGTCCGCCGCGGCCGTTCGCCCCATTTGATCGCGTCGAGGTCGCCGAGCCAGGCCCTAAGGCGGCGTTCAGCCACGCTTCGATCTGCTGTGCCGAGGCTTCGGCGGAATTCCTTCCCGGAACGCTGGGCGCGGGCCCAATAGACTTTGCCCCGGCGGTATATAGCGGCCATGCCTTGGCCTCCCTCTGCGCTTGGCGCGCGCTCCACCACTCTGCAAAGAGGGTGGAGTCAAACAGCCAATGGCCGCGAGGTCCAGACGGTTGAATGGCACCGGGGACAACTCCGGACGCAGCCACGCGAATCCAGTAACGCGATGAGAGCCCATATTGGCGCGAGACATCGGTGGCGCGGAGCACGGTCATGACGACAATGCCTTGCGCTGCTCGATAAAGGCGAACAGCTCGTCTGTGCGCTGAAACCATTCTCTGCGCACCCTGATCGAGGCGAAGTGACGGTGGAAGATTTTTTCTGTTTTGAACGTGCCCGCTTCAATGTGCAGAAGCACAGGCTCTCCTGAGCAATTGGTTAGCATGTTGCGGAAGCGTGCTGCAGGCGAGCGCGTGAAACCGATTTTGATTAGGCGGCCGTCATCGACGAAATAGATTTGTCCATTGATTTCAGGAGCCGTCGGGGGCTCATCCGGGATCACTTTGCTGATGCGGCTAATATCGTCAGCCGAAAAAATCTTGGTGCGACCCATCTTCGCGAAAAACGGTCGCCCCTTGGCGTCGCATGGGTTTGCCGTGATCCATCTATAAAACCAGCGCTCGCTTTTGCCGAGCGTGAGGGCCGCCTGCGCGAGGGTCTTCCGTTGGATCACGTCCACGAACTCCCCACCCGCCGCGTCGCCGCCCGGCTCCGCTCGATCTCCGCGGCCGTATGCTCCCGCGGCTTCATCTGTGCCCGCAGCATGGCGAACGACTGCAGCACCTTCCCCTGTTCCCAGGCGGTGCGGAATCCATAGGCGAGAGCCACGCGGTAGCTCTCGACCCGAGGCCTAACGCCGGCGGCGATCTTGTGGGCCTTGGTGGCGATCACCTTGCGGTCGATCGGCGTGATGTCGACGGCAGGCTTGACGGTCGAGAGGCCGAGAGGGGTGTAGTAGGTACGCATGCAAGCAACTCCCTAGCTTTTCAATAGCTCTGGGTCCGGACAACTTTTCAGCTTTGCGTCTGGACCGAAGTTTTTCTTCGTCGGATCGCATCGTTCCGCGATTGCACCGCACCCTGAGGTCAGCGCCAGCCAAAGTGTCTGGCCGCACCATGCGCATTCGTGCCGGCGCAGCCACGTCTCGCTTCGGCCTGAGAGCGCGATTGCTTCCTTGCCCTTCAGCTTCACCGCGTCCCTCCATTCCCCGCCCCGGCGTCCTGAGTAGCGTCGGGGCGGGGACGGTCAGCAGACCTGCCGCAGGCCTGCGAAGCTTGTAGGGCAAGTGCCATCGTGCGCCCGCGCTCGGTGAGCTGCACCCGCGTGTCGCTGATGGTCGAGAACAGCCGCACGAGTGCGACGCGGTGCATGCGCCGTGCCGTGTCGGAGCTGACGCCGGTGATGGTCAGATCGTCGGGATCGCGAAACCAGCCCTGGCAGAGCACGAAGCCCGTCGGCGCGTCGATCAGGCGCAACAGTGCCGTCTGGAAGGTCGGGGCGAGCCCCTGCGCGTGCAGTCTCGTCTTGCGAGGAACGCGCGCAGGGACCGCGGCCGGGCGGAGGATGGGCGCCGGCGTGATCTCTTGCAGGCTCATGCGAAGCTCGAAATGTTGCGCCTGCGCTCTGCGATGGCTTCGCTGACGAGCTTCGGATCAAGCGCCCGCGCGTTGACGTGCTCGATCATCTGGTCGATCTGCTCGCGCAGGTCGGCCTCCGGCCAGATCAGCCGGGCATGGCATTCGAGGAGCTTGGCGCGCTCGTCGGGATCGAGCGACTGGCCGAACCGCGCGATCGTGCCGAAAAGGTGGAATGCCGCCTCGCTCATGTCCGCCATGAAGATGCACATCAGGCGCAAGTATTGGTCGCGCTGGCTCTTGGCGCGAGCCAGCTCGTCGAGGTCGATGGCGTCGCAATCGTCTTCGTCGGGCAGAAGGAAGTCGTCGATCGGGATGTCGGTGATGGACATTGGCGCCCTCCTCAAAAGCCGGAAAATCGGCCACTGTTGAACACCCGTTCGCGGTCAGCAGCGTGGATCAACGCAAGCGTGTCTTGGCAAGTGAGGTATGCCTTTTCGACGTCGGCGTGCGCCCATTCCAGCCGTGTCGCTATGCGGATGCCTTTGATCGGCCTGCCGAGCACATCGTTCGCGATATCAAGTTTGTCGGTTACCCCCTCGATGATCGCTTGCAGCATTCCGGCGCGGCGCGAGTAGCTCTGTGCGCTGCAGAGTTGGCAATAGCCGACCTGCTGCAAGTAGCGTTCGCGATTGGTCTCCGGCTTGATCCTCATTCAAACCCTCCATAGCGCCGCACCATTGCGGCCCGGTGCAATTGGCTCTGGGTCGCGCGCTCGATGACGCGGCCCTTGATGGTCTTGCGGTGAACGGAGAGGCGCCCGCACGGCAGGCGGCTGTCGCCCTGGCCGGGGCCGCGGACGCCGAAATGGAAGTCGCCCATGCGATGGACGTGCGCGATCGTCGGGATGTCGTCGCCGTAGGTTTTCAGCTTGTCACACGACTTGCAGAGGATCTGGCAATTGCTGAGCGACGAATCCCGGCTGATCTCCCACGGAATGCGGTGATCGTAGATGAAGCCGCCGGCCGCGACGGGTGCGGTGCACTTCTCGCAAAGGCCGTTGCAGCGCTTCCATGCGGCGCGCTTGACGGCGGGAGCGAATGTGCGGCGGCCGATCATGGGCGCTGCACCGGGCGAGAGGCGCTTGCATACGCCTTTGGATTGCGCGAAAATTCCCTATTCTGCGCGGGAGAGGGGAAATGCGTCTGAAGGCCGGAACCTTTGCGCCTCTTTGGTGTCTTTTGCTCGCGGGGCCGGTGATAGCGGCCGACGCCGGGCCGGCTCCTCAGATTTACAACGTCGTGCCAGCTCCGACGCCGTGGACCAGCACCTATGTCGGCCTCAACGCCGGCGGGGGCTGGGCCGAGCTGCAGTCGACGGCGACCTTCATGGGCGCTTCGGTGAGCGCGAGTGAGAAGCTCACCGGTATTGTCGGCGGCGCGCAGGTCGGCGCCACATGGCAGGTCAGCGCGATCGTGCTCGGCGCCGAGGTCGACGCCCAAGGCTCGACGCAGACCCATTCCGTGACGCTCGGTACGGCCACGGCGACCGACAAGATCACCTATTTCGAGACGGTGCGCGCCCGCATGGGCGTCGCCATCGATCGCTTCCAGCCCTACGCCACGGGCGGCTGGGGCTACGGCAATTTCGAGTCCTCGGTGTCCGTCGGCAACCTGTCGATCGACAGTACGACCAAGCACAGTTTGTGGGTCGCGGGCGCCGGCATCGAAGCGCTGGTCATGCCCAATATGAGCGTGAAGCTCGAATATCTCTACCTGTCGACGGGCAGCATCAGCACGCCGATCGGCGCGGTGAATGTCAGCTCGACGTTGCACGACAGCGTGCTGCGCGCCGGCATCAACGTTCGTTTCTGAGTGCCGAGCATGCGCACGCCAATGATCTCCGCGGCTTTGTGTGTCATGCTGGCAGGCTGTGCCCAACAGCCGAAAGCGATGTGGCTGCGACTCGATGGCCAGCGCACGAGCAACAATGCCGTGCTGGCGCAGCAGGCGGAAGTCGATCAGACGATCTGCCGTGGTGAGATGCAGAAGGCCAACGTCTCCGGTGTGACCTTTACGAATGGGGGCATTGCCGGAGCAGTTGCGGCCGGCAACCGCGCCAACGCCGTCGCCGACGTGATGAAGGGCTGCATGGCCGAGAAGGGCTACGTCCTCACGACCGAGGATCAGGCCGAGGCCATGTCGGCGCAGCTCGCCGCGAACGCGGCTGCCGCAAAAGGGCAGGCGAAGCGCTGACATCACAGCTCGCCCCGCTTCTGCTCCCAGATCATTTCGGATGTGGCTTCATCGCGATCAGCGATGATCTGACAGGCCACGTCACCTGGGCCGACGGCGTACTTCTCGCCCATGACGATGGTCTGTTCGTCGTGAGGGCTTAGCGGGATATCGCCGTCGCCGAGGGCGATCAGCTTCAAGATCACCCGATCACGAAAGCTCGGCTCGGCGACAACGACGCCGTTCGGGAAGTCTCGTTCGAACATTGGTCCCCCCAGCAAATCCGGGGAGAACTATAAGCCATATTAATATTCATGGGCAAGCAAAAAATGAGTATGGCTAATAACCTGGCCTCATTGCGATTTTTCGGTGAGCTGCTTGAGAAGGCGTAGCGCCAGCGGACGTTGATCCTCGGGCACGTCTTCCCAGATGCGGAGGAAGTCGGCAGACGGGTCAGGGTCGTGCTCGATCAGCTTCGCGACAGTCGTATTGAGCGTTTTTGCGATTTGATAGACGGTTTGGAGCGGCACGCCTTTGCCATCGCCTGTTTCCAGCTGAGATATCCTGCTTTGCGATAGGCCGACGTGGTCGCCGAGGTCGTCTTGAGTCATGCCGCGTAGCTCTCGCCATTTTCTGAGGTAGGGGAGCGAAGTGATCGCCTCTTCTCCATCCTCTTTCGGGGGCGCAGGTCCCTTTTTCCCGGGCGGTTTGGGCTTTCGTGTCATGCCGTCGATAGTGATGTGCATAGGTGTGCCAGTCTATTAGTTGTCATTAATATGGCTATTGACGCTACATATGAGCGTGGCTAATGATTCGGACATGCGAATCACCGAGTGGCTCCAGAAGACGGGAATGACGCAGCGGGCCTTTGCCGAGCTGATCGGCGTGACCCAGGGCCGCGTATCCCAAATCTGCGCCTCTGGCACGGACAGCCTCAGCACTGCCGCCAAGATCGAGAAGGCGACCGGCGGCGAAGTGAGCGCTTCCGAATGCCGCAAAGTCGAGGTGTGTGGATGATCGCCCTAATGACGCAAGGTGCTTCTCAAACAGCCTGTCGGCTGCGCGCAGACTTGGGTCGCCTCTTTGGTGGCCCTTGTCAGCATGTCGGGGAACGCCTCGCGCGCAGCCAGCAGCTCTTGCAAATCCATCATGGTGGAGACGACCAGGCGCGGCTTCGTAAAACTGCGATTGAAATCGACCCATCCGATCCGGATCAGGCTGCCCACCAGTTCCACTCTGCCAATTCGCCGCACGAAGTAGGACGCGGCATCGCCGCAATCGACAACCTCCCCGAAGTCCATGACGCAGCCCCCTCACAACTGAACGCTTGTATTTATGACAGTTGTGATTGTGGCGCTGATATGCCGCAGGGGCAACGCGAAAGCGACGCAATCGCACGATTTGCGCGCAGTGTTGCCAAAGTTCTGCACATATTGGCGGCGTCGATAGCGGGCTTCGGTTTTTGCGATGGTATCGGCGGCACGACATGGCCCCTAACCCATCATATTACCGATCGCTTGGCGAAAAAGCCGAAAACTGCACCCGCTCTGGTTATCCCCACAACCGCTGGGGATATGTGGAAAAATAAATTTTATGTCAGGGCGCTCAGGCGGTTGGCGGCTCTCTTCCAAACTGGTGTCCGCGCGCGGCAGGCCTCGCCTCTTCCTCATGGTGGAATGACTAGGCGGGCGTTGTTCGGCGGCGCGTTCCTCTTGCCCTCATTACCGGTCGGTGCTGTTGCCGCATCGTCGATGCATCGTGGCACCGCACGAGCGGCTAACCAAGCTCGGCGCGAGTTTGTGATCTTGTCGCCCGACTTCTTGATGCTAGTAGAGCGACGTCGGAAGCCGGGTTTACCGTCGATCGAGATACTCGCCCCGGTGAGGATTTCTTCCGAAGCGGACGCGTCGCCGCTGATCTTGGTATCTCATCCGCACGAAGCGTCGTCGGAAGTGCCAGCGATCCTCAATAGAGGGGATGAGTTCGCTGGGCCGTCTATGGGCTGGGGCCCTGTGCTCGACGGAGGCCCGCGATGACCGCGCTCGGCTCCGCTCTCCGCAAGGCCGGCATCGACACGGCCGCAGCGCAGCTCTATGCGCGCACCGTCGAATTCATCCGCGCCAACCCGCGCGGCAACGCCCGTGAGCTGCGTCGCCAGCTCAGCGAGGAACATCTGATCGCAGCGCTTGAGGCCTATGTCGACAGGACTCGCGCGGATATGAATGGAGAGGTGGTCGGGGACCACATCGTGATTGATGCCCTTGCGCATTCTGAATCCGTCGCCTCTCCTCCCCAAGCGCGCCCCATCGGCCATACGAATCTTGATCACCACCGACCCCCTGCCGATGGGGTGCGCGCTGATTTCGCGCCGACCGATGCCCAAGGGAGTGTTGATGTCCGATCAAATTGTTCGCTAGGCCGGCGCGATCTTTCTTCCCCGCGACATGGCGCCCAGAATTTGATTGCTTCCCACATCATGCGTTCGCCCGTGTCGCGGGGACCTTCATCTGCCGATCTTGCTGCTTCGCGCGTCGTGGCGCTGCGATGCAGCCTTTTTCAAACCTACACTCTCTTCGGTCTTCCGATCGGCGACTATCGGCTGAGCGAGTTGCGGCGCTTGCTCGAAACCGCGCCGCGTGAGCTGCGCTTGGTGCGACGCATCCTCGATCATGTGCAGGCGCCGAACAACGATCCGCTCGTCAGCGACGCGATCAGCGAAGAGAGCTTGAAAACCTTCATCGCGGAGACCGCCAATGGCTGACGAAGCCGTCATCGCGATGATCCGCGCGCTTCACGTCAAGCGCCGCTACTACATCGCGCAGCGCCTCGCGGCAGAAGCGCGTCTGATGGCGTTCCTGCGAACGCAGCTCGGCTGGCGGCTTGACCTTCCGTCCGAAGTGCGCAAGCGCATCGAGAAAGACGCCATCAGCCTTGCTGGCGATTGGCAGAACCATCCGCGCGGAGCCGAGTTCGTCCGGATCATCGAAGCAACGCGTAGCTCGGCAGCTCCATTCGATGCGCAAGAGCGAGAGCTAGACCGCATGATCTCTGCCGAGGTCGCCAAGCTTCCTATCGCGGCTTGGTGGCAGGCAAACGTCTTCAATGTGCTCGGATCACTGGGTTCGATCATCGGCGAGGCCGGCGATCTTTCCAACTACTCCAATCCGGCAAAGCTCTGGAAGCGCATGGGGCTCGGTGTCATCGAAGGTCGCCGCCAGGGCGCGCCTGGAAAAGACGCGACTGCCGATGATTGGATCGCGCACGGCTACTCGCCGGCTCGGCGTGCGGTCATGTGGAACATCGCGGCCTCTCTGGTCCGCAAGAAGTCCCCGGTCTTTTATCCAATTTACATCGCGCGAAAGGAATACGAGCTGCCGCGCCGCGCGACGAAGAAGCACGCCGACAATTGCGCGCGGCGCTATATGGAAAAGCAGTTGCTTGTAATGCTTTGGAATGCGTGGCGCGCCGCGGAGGCGGCCACTTTCGATGGAGAGGCGCTCGGCGTCCAGCCCACGGATGCTACCCAGAAGTGCGATGAAGCCGGCGCCTCTCCTGCCGTTTTTATCGATGCCGCGGTCGAGAGGTGTGCGCCATGCTGACGGCCCGTTTCACATCTTCGGATATGCCGTGCCCGAAAGCTTCGCGCGACCATCGCCGCTTCTGGCCAATCGACATACGTGGCGACGCCCACCCCGAATGGTCCCATCCCCGTGAGTGCAGCCCCGCCGCCTTCGCCTGCGCACTCCTGATCAACGTCGCCCTCTGGGGCGCCATCGTGATCACCGCATCGAGTGCCTGGCGCGCGGTGCATCTGCCGAGCGTTTACCTGCGCCACCGAGCTTCAGTTCCCGTGACCTGATCTGGCGCGCCGAGTTTCCACGCGTAGCAAATGCGTTTTTCGAGGCCGGTGCGCCGATGAGGCGTTTCCGGCGAGCGCTCCCGCTGTGTCTGGCGGGATGAGGGAAAAGACGATGTCGAAATCCGGCCTTGTGCGCATCGAGAACGAGAGCGGCGCGTCGGCGACGACGCGGATCACGTATGCCGATGGTTCGCAGATTCACGGTGTCAGCGAAGTCGCGATCGCCTTGAAGGTCGATAAGCCCGTCGAAGTGAAGATGACCCTTTGGTCGCTCCTCGACGTGCGTGGCCTTCCGAGCTTCCAGGTCACCGATCCCGAGACCGGTGATCTGCGCCAGGTCAAGACAATCGAGTTCTGGGACGGCACGCGCCGTGAATTCGCGGAAGTGCAGCCGTGACCCACATCCCCATCGCCTCCATCGCAGCCTGCATAGGCGCGCAAGCCGCGGCCGGCGCCGGAGCGTCGCAACCGGCGCCGGCCGCTGATGGGGAATCGAATGCCGCGGGCGGCGTCGGGCTAGCTCTCATCCGCAGTGGTGAGAGTGATCCGCCGGTGACGACGGATTGTCTGCCGCCCGCGGCGCCGGCAGGTGCGCCATGAGGCACATCTTCTGCCCCACCTGCGGCACCGACACGCCCCACACGCACACGCACGAGTGCGCGCACGGCATCTCCGCCACGCACCTCGCCGGCAGCGAGTGCTTCAGTTGCACCGTCTGCCTGTGCCGCACCGGGCCTTATGATCCGCTGGCGGCGAAATATCCGTTCGTGCTCGATAAGCCCGTGATGGCGAGCGGAGCCGCGCCATGAAGCAATCCCGCCTCGGCTCCCTGGTCGAGCAGATCACATCGACGGTGATCGGGCTTGTCGTCGCTCTCGCGACGCAGCTCATCGTGTTCCCGTGGTTCGGCTTCAATCCGCCACTCGGCCACAACCTGCTGATCACCGCGATCTTTACCGGTGTTTCAATCGTTCGCGGATATGGCGTGCGGCGGCTTTTTGAGGCCCTTCACATCCGCACCCCGATGTCGCCGTTCGTGGCCGCCGTTGTCGCCGAGCGCGCGCGCCAGGTCACCGGTGAGGGCTGGGACGCCGCACATGACGACTCCCACAAGGCCGGCGAGCTCGCCGCTGCCGGCGCGTCCTATGCGCTCTGGACCGGCACCAAGTGGGTCGACCCGAACCGTGCGCCGCCTTACTGGCCCTGGTCTGTCGAATGGTGGAAGCCCGGCGATACGCGGCGCGATCTCGTCAAGGCCGCGGCGCTGATCTGCGCCGAGGGTGATCGCTACGATCGCATGCGCCGGGCCAACGCTCGAGTCCGGAGGGCCTTCTGATGCTTGGCTTGCTCGGCTTTCTCCAAGACTTTGTACTTTTCCTCGCCGTCGGCGCAGCCCTCGCGATCGCGGTGTTTCTCTTCACCGTAGCCCACGTCGGCGTGCGGCGTGCCAGCGAGCAGGTGCGCGCGCGCCGGCGGATGCAGCGCATGCGGCATGCGCCCTTGCCGCCCTACGGCCGCGGCACGCCGGTCAAATGGCGCCGCCCGAAAGCGAGGGCCTCATGAACGGGTTTCTCGCCGGCATTTCCTTTGGGCTAGCGCTCTTATCGGTCGCCGCGGTCGCGTTGCTCGCCTGGCGCTGGATGCCGCGCGGTCCGGCGCTGCGTGAAGAGCAGGAAACTCCGCAATGACCGTGCCGCGCCGCAATTCCGAACTCCTTGCTGACCTCGACAAGGTCGCCTCCGCCGTCCTGCGGATGCCGGCATCCGCGTTCGGCAAGCGCGAGCAGCTCGAGGCGCTGCGCACCGAGGTCGATCAGGCGATCCGCCGTCCGGTCGCGACGGTGCGCACGATCGACGACTTCGCGATGTTCCTGGTCATTGCACTCTTGCACCTCGTGCGATCGACCGACAACGCGCGGCGCTGGACGGACGCCGCCGAATATTTCCAGGCGTGCGTGCGCGCCGACTACGCGCGCGCCGCCGAGGCCGAGCTGCGCGAGATGACCGGCGCTGATGGAGCCGAGCGATGAAGGAAATCGTCCAGGCGCTGAAGCCATACGGCTGCGAATGGCTCGTCTCGGTCACGACCATCGCGGGGCCGGGCAATTTGATCGTGGTTTTCGCGAGCGCTGGCGATTTCCACGTGGCGTGTCTCAACCATCGGCGCGAAGTGCTGTGGGCAATGACGTGTGGCAGCGCCGAAATCGATTCCAATGTCGAGGGGATCAATTTGCTTCATCGGGCGTCCAGGGAATTCTATTTACTCGATCCGAGCGTTGATCATCTCGTCGTGGTCCCAGCAAGCGCAGCGTTCCCATCGGAAGATACTGTGCGGCTCAACTATCTTGATCTTCGTAATCAACGAAAAAACGAGCGGACCGGCTCAAACTACGGCTGGAAGCTGGAAGAGAACCACAATCGCATCGCGCTCTCTGACCATAACCTGCCCAAGCTGACCGTGCGCCAGGCGATCGACGAAGCGAGGTCGCGAAAATGATCGCGCCCTGGCTGCTGATCATCATCACGCTCTCTGCCGGCGCACCGCAGGTGGACTCGTATCCGCGCGAGTCCGGCGCACTGTGCCGGCGCCAGGCGGTCAATTACACGGCGGCCGGGTTCATGGCGCTATGCCTGCGCAACCACGGGAGAGGCCAATGACCGCTGCAGAGTGGTGCCTGTTGATCATCGCTGCATTCTTCCTTTTTCTCGGCTTCACGGCGTGGTGATCGGATCATGAGCAGCGTCAACAAGGCCATCATCGTCGGCTTCCTCGGCAAGGACCCGGAAGTCCGCGCCAGCCAGTCCGGCGCCAAGGTCGCCTCGCTCTCGATCGCGACCTCCGAATCCTGGCGCGACAAAGCGACCGGCGAGCGCAAGGAGCGCACGCAGTGGCACCGCGTCGTCATCTTCAACGAGGGCCTGGTCAAGATCGTCGAGCAGTACGTCCATAAGGGCTCGCGCATCTATGTCGAGGGCTCGATGCAGACGCGCAAGTGGACCGACGGCCAGGGCATCGAGCGCTATGTCACCGAGGTGGTGCTCGGCCCGTTCGGGGCGCAGCTCACGCTCCTCGACAAGCGCGAGGGCGCGCCGCCGCCGGCGTCGGGGCCAGAGGCTTATGGCGCCGGTGATGCCGGCAAGCCCGATTACAACGATGAGATTCCGTTCTGATGGTTGCGCTTCGCCCCATAGCGCCGCTGCGCGCCGTCAGCATGCAGGGCGTCACCTTGGCGCCTGTTGCCGGCGCGCTGCCGGAATTGGCATGGGCGAAGCCGACCGATCTGTTCGTCGAGCCAGATTACCAGCGCGATCTGAGCGATCGCTCGATCACGTTGATCCGCCGCATCGCCGCCAACTGGAAATGGGCGCACGTCAAGCCGTGCATCTGCGCCAAGGTCGCCGGCAAGCTGATGGTGATCGATGGCCAGCACACGGCGATCGCGGCGGCGACGCGGGGTGACATCGCGTTCGTCCCGGTGATGGTGGTCGAAGCCGCGCAAACACGCGATCGCGCCATGGCGTTCCTCGGCCAGAACCGCGATCGGGTGGCGCTGACGGCGCTTCACATGCACCACGCGGCGGCTGCGGCCGGTGATGAGATCGCGGTCGCCGTGGTCGAAGCCGCGAAGCGCGCCCGCGTCGAGATATTGCGTTATCAGAACGGCGCCATGACGAATTTCAAGGTCGGCGACACGACGGCGATCGGCATCATCACGACGCTCGTGCGCCAGCGCGGCGTCACGGTGACCGCTCGTGTCCTCAAAGTGCTTGTCGAGGCCAAGCGCGCGCCGATAGCCGCCGTCGAGATCGCCGCCGTCGCCATCATCCTCGCCGACAAGGGCCTCAAGGTCGACACCTTCGATCTCGCGACCGTGATCCGCTCGCGCACCGTCCCTGAATGGGTTGCGCTCGCCGCAGCGTTCGTCGCCAAGGGCGCCGGCAAGCGGCGCCAGGCGCTCGCCAGCGTGTGGCTGCACGAACTCGCGAGGGCGCGCTGATGGCCGACTACGCGGCACGCTGCGCGGTTCTGGAGCGTGAGAACGAGACGCTGCGCGATCGCATCGTCTGGCTTGAGCAGAAGATCGGCCTCGACTTCGAGGCGCCGCTCGAGTTGCGGCTGACGTCGCATGAGTCGCGTCTTCTCGGTGTGTTGAAGAAGGCGCCCGGCGCGGTCAGCAAGGAAGGGCTGATGAACATCGTCTACCACGAGCGCGTGACCGACGGCGAAGTGCCGGAAGTCAAGATCGTCGACGTGTTCGTGTGCAAGCTCCGCAAGAAGCTCAAGCCATTGGGCATCGAGATCGTGACCCATTGGGGCCGGGGCTACTCGCTTTCGCGGGCCGGAAAGGATCGGCTGGCGGCCATCATTGAAGGAAAGGCCGCATGAAATCCGACCTCGTGGACATCACCGCGGCCCTCATCCATGCGACGCCGGCCTCCGTTCTCATCTCCGCTAGCGGCGAAGAAGCCAAGGCCGTCTGGCTCCCGAAATCCCGGATCGAGGTCAACGAGACCGGCAAGAGCACGCAAACGACGCTGCGCAACGGCCAGATCGTCATGCTGCCCGTGGTCGAGGTGACGCTGCCGCAGAGGCTCGCGGCCGAGAAGGGGCTGATCTGATGGCAAGCGCCGCCGACAAGAAGATCGCCCTGGCCCGGGAGCTGATCAAGGACGGTATGGGCGAGCGCGCGGTGGCACGAGATACCGGCCTTTCGCGCCACCAGGTGCGCAAGCTGTTCAACCGGGCCGGGACGATTAGCGGGGCCGGGAACGCGGCCGGCGCTTCCTCGCAGGCGATGTCGCGCTATGACACCGCCTCCCGGGCGCTTGCGGAAGCCAAGGATCTGACTGAGGTCAAGGACATCGCGGATCGAGCAACCGCGCTCAAGGAATACGCCCGGCGGGCAAAGGACCGCGATCTCGAGGTGAACGCTGCCGAGCTGCGCATCCGCGCCGAGCGGCGCCTGGGCGAGATGCTCGCCGCCTCGCCGCGCCATCCGCCGGGCCCTACACCGAAGATCGGTGCCGCTGAGGAACCGATCTCGCCAAAATTGAAAGAGCTTGGCATCGACAAGAAGCTCTCGGCGCGCGCCCAGAAGCTCGCCGTGTTCGATGAATCGGCCTTTGGCGAGCGCCTGTCCGATTGGCGCGAGCGCGCGCTGACCGAGGCGCCGCGCGTCACCACGAATCTCCTCAAAGAGAGCGAGCAGGCCGAACGACGCGCCGCGCATGCAGCCCGCACGTTCCAGGGCGGCACGGTCGACGATCTTCACAAGCTGATCGCCTCAGGCTTCCGCGCCGGTGCGATACTCGCCGACCCGCCCTGGCATTTCGTCGCCCGCTCCGAGCGCGGCGAGGGACGTTCCGCCAACGTGCACTACCGCACCAATGCGATCGAGGAGATCAAGGCACTCCCGGTAGCGCAGCTCGCGGCTCCCGACGCCGTGCTCTTCATGTGGATGGTCGATTGGTGCCCGAAGGACGCCCTCGACGTGATCGAGGCCTGGGGCTTCGCCCACAAGACCACGGCCTTCACCTGGACAAAGCAGAACGAGGGCGGCGAGGGTTGGCACCTCGGCCAGGGCTACTGGACTCGAGCTAACCCAGAGGACTGCTGGCTCGCCACGCGCGGCTCGCCGAAGCGGCTCTATGCCGACGTGCGGCAGCTCGTGGTGGCGCCGGTGATGGAGCATTCCCGCAAGCCCGATGAGATCCACGCCAGGATCGAGCGGCTCGTGGATGGGCCGTACCTCGAGCTGTACGCCCGCCGTGAACGGGATGGCTGGCAGACCTGGGGCAACGAGCTGGCGTTCAAGATGATGGCCGAGCCGTCCGACGTCGCCCTCAAGGAAGCCCTCGACGCCGCCGAGCGGGCGCGGACGCCTGGGCTGTTCGGAGACAATCCGGCCTTTGCGGAGGCGTCGCGGTGATCACCGCCCTCGCCAAGCCACGGCCCAAGCCCGCGATCGTCGCCGATCTCTTCTGCGGGGCAGGGTCGCTGTCTGCCGGCGCGAGCGATGCGCTGATCGAGCAGGGCTACGAGCCTACATTCGTGGCGGTGAATCACTGGCCGGTCGCAACAGAGACCTACGCGCGCAACCATCCGGGCGCGCGGGTGCACTGTGTCACGCTCGATGCCGCGTTGCCGGCGCAGCTCGTGCCGGAAGGCCATGTCGACCTGCTGCTCGCCGGTATTGAGTGCACGTATTTCAGCCGTGCCCGCGGCGGCAAGCCGATCAACGATCAGCAGCGCATGTCGGGCTGGCACGTGGTGCGTTGGGCAACCGAGCTGTCGATCGACCGGTTGCTGCTGGAGAACGTTCCGGAGTTCGTGAAGTGGGGGCCTGTCGATCCTGAGACTGGCCGCCCGATCAAAGAACGCGAGGGCGAGTACTTCCGGGCGTTCGTCGCGGCCTTGAAAGGCATCGGCTACAAGCGAGTCGAGTGGCGCGTCGTCAATTGCGCAGATTTCGGCGACGCGACGACACGGCAGCGCCTGCTGATCATGGCCTGGAAGTCGGATGCGGCTCTTCCGTGGCCGAAGCCGACGCACGCGCGTGGTGGTCGTGGCGGCCTCAAGCAATGGCGCGCGGCCCGCGAGATCATCGACTGGTCACGGCCGGGAAAATCCATCTTTGATCGCAAGCGTCCGCTGGCGCCGAAGACGATCGCGCGGATAGCCGCCGGCATCGTCAAGTTCGGCTGGCCGGCGCCGTTCCTCGTGGTCCTGCGCCAGCATTGCGACGCGCGCGGCATCGATCTGCCGGTGCCGACAGTCACGGCCGGCGGCACGCATATCGGGCTGGCGCAGCCGTTCATCCTCGGTCAGCATTTCCGGCGTGATCCGCGCAGCGTCGAGGATCCTGCGCCGACCGTGACGACGATCGCGCGCGTCGGCGTCGTCGAGCCTTTCATTGCGACTGTCGCACACGGGACCGACCCGCGCGAGCGGGAGCCTCACGGGCGCCGCTGTCGAAGCCTCGATCAGCCATTGCAGACCATTCATGCGGGCGGAAACAAATTCGCCGTGGTCGAGCCATTCGTTCTGTCCAACCAGGGCGGCGGCGCGCCGCGCGCGGTCGACCAGCCGGTGCCTGGTATCGTCAACAAGATCGGCCATGCGCTGATCGCGCCCTATTATGGCTCCGGCTCCGGCGAGAGCTGCACATCGGTCGACGTCCCGCTGCCGACCGCCACCACCAAGGCCCGGTTCGGCCTCGTGATGCCGTCGAGCAATCGCGCCCGCACGGTCGACGATCCGCTGCCGACGCTGACAACGGCCAAACGCGGCGAGCTGGCGTTCATCACGGCGAGTTTTGGGGAGCGCAAGGGGCAAGCCCCTCGCATCCACTCGCTCGACGAGCCGACGCCGACGATCTGCGCCGCCGGCCGCACGAACTTGGTCGAAGCCGCAGATGGTGCGCGCGAATACGACATCCTGTTCCGGATGCTCGAGCCGCACGAGCTCGCCGCCGCGATGAGCATATCGACGGCTGACCGGCCCTATCACTTCACCGGCAACAAGACCGAGGTGGTGCGGCAGATCGGCCAGGCGGTGCCGCGCGAGACCGGCCGGGCGCACGCGGCGGCGTTGATGGCGGGGAGCATGCGATGAGCGCCAAGACCTCGATCGAGTGGACCGAGCGTAGCTGGAATCCGATCGTTGGTTGCAGCATCGTTTCTCCCGGTTGCACACATTGCTACGCGATGCGCGAGGCTGCGCGGCTGGAGAGGATGTTCAAAGGAACGACCGGCGCGCCGCACTATCGCGGCACCACGCGCATCGTCAACGGCAACGCCGTCTGGACCGGCAAAGTCGAAGAGGCATCGGAAAAGACCCTGCTCGAGCCGCTGCGCACACGAAAGCCGACGACGTGGTTCGTCAACTCGATGGGCGATTTGTTTCACGAGGCTATCGAGGATTACGTCATCGCGAATGTGTTCGGTGTGATGACGTGCGCCACGCAACACATCTATCAGGTGCTTACCAAGCGACATGACCGCATGCGCACACTGCTCTCGTCGGCCGCGTTTTGGGATCAAGTGAACGCGTTTTCCGAAGAGTATGCGTTTGAGCACAGCGATCCGCACGCTCGCCGCACTGACGACTATCGTGCAACAAGCGACGACCACGATCCCGAAAATCCTCCGCCGAATATCTGGCTCGGCGTCTCCTGCGAAGATCAGGCCCACGCCGATGAGCGCATCCCGGCGCTGCTGCAGACGCCGGCGGCGGTACGGTTCGTCAGCGCCGAGCCGTTGCTTGGGCCGATCGATCTCACGAACATCAAGTATCGCGACGGCGACGCCGACTGCCAGATCAACGCTCTGACGGCAGAGGCCTGGGTGCTCAACAGCGATAGCCCATCGGCTTACACCGACGAGAACGATGGCAACACGCGGCTCGATTGGGTGATCGTCGGGGGCGAAAATGGCCCGCGGCCGATGCACCCTGATTGGCCGCGCCAGATGCGTGAGGACTGCGCCGGTGCGGGCACGCCCTTCTTTTTCAAGCAATGGGGCAGTTTTCTTCCCGTGGGCCAATGGCTACCGGGCTACGGCAAGATCCACGGCGCAACCGCCGTCAAGCCGGGCCGAATGAAGCTTCACTATGGCGGGACGCCGGAGCGCGAGCCAAGCCACGCCTTCGCAGAGCACGGCGTCGAATTTGCGTCGACAAATGACGGCCGATTGACCTTCAGGGTCGGCAAGAAATCCGCCGGCCGCCTCCTCGACGGCATCGAACACAACGGCATGCCGAGGGCTACGTCATGAGCAGCCTTCGCCAGCGCCTCCCCAACCGCCGCTATCGCGAGGCGTTCAACTTCGAATTCCCGGACAAGTCCGGCCACATCTACCGCTGCGAGATCGGCCGCGACGTCGACGGCGCGCTGCAGGGAACTGGCGAGATCCGCGAGGTCTTTCTATCGACCGCAAAATCCGGCGCGCAGCTCGATGCCATGGCGCGCGATTCCGGCCTGCTGATCTCGCTTGCCCTGCAGCACGGCACGCCGCTGCAGACCATCCTGGCAGCGCTGACGCTCGATAATCACAAGCGCCCGGTGTGCGCGCACGGGCGCGCGATCGAGATCATCCTCGAGCAAGAGTTGGACGGGCAAGTGGCCAAGGTCGCTGCGGAGATGCGGCAGCCATGAAATCCCGCGTTGCCATCGACATCGCCTGCAACGATCCGGACAATGGGCTTTTTGCCGATCGCGCCGGCATGATTCAGATCGACGATATCGAGCTGAAGTCCGACAATTGGGTTGATGGTTACCGCTTCACCGAATTCGATGATGCGATCCGGTTGCATCGGCGCAAGTTCAAGATCGTCGGATCGAAGGATTGGGTCGGGAATTGGTGCTGGAACCGCTACTGGATGGAGCGCATCGAAGCGAAGCGCTTCATTGCGATGTTGCGGGATTCCGGCCGCTGGCGCTGCACCCAAGGCCCATGCCGATGGTACGATTGGTTTAACCGCGAGGGGCGCTTCGCCAAGAAAGAGGCAAGCGCCGCATGACCGCGCTTCCTCACATCATCTGCCATGCCAGCGACTTCGGCGCCGTCACCGCCTGCGGCCGCTGTGCTCAGAGCTGGCCCACGGACGCCAAGGACCGGCCGCCCTGCAAGCCCAAGGCCGACCCGCCGATCCTCATTGCCGAGATGATCGAGGCGCAGCGCGACGAAGGCCAGCGCATCCTGGGGAGCCAGCGCGCGATCGCGCTGGCCGGGATGAGCAGCGGACCTGACATGCGCACGCTGCGCAAGGCCTCGGTGTTCTTCGCCACGGCCGATCTGCTCGAGCGGGTGCGGGACAATCCGCGGGTGGTGGAACTGCTCAAAGGGAGCGGCTGATGGTCGCCTATTCCTTCAAGCAGCGTTTCGTCGAGCCGATCGAGCTCGGCCTGCAGCCAGGCCCGTGGATACCCGGCATGAAGCGCCAGACGATCCGGGCCGATCGCAAGCGCCATGCCCGGCCAGGCGAGGAGCTGCAGCTCTATCGTGGGATGCGTACGAAGCAGTGCTTCCTGATCGGGCGCGCGGTCTGCAAGTCCGTGAAATACATTTGGATCGCCTTTGACGGCAAGCCACGAGTCACGATCCAACACGCCGGCGTGATGCGGGCGAAGCATCTTGACGATTTTGCGAGGCATGACGGCTTTGCCGATTGGGAAGAGCTGCGCGCATTCTGGGCCGCAGAGCATGGCGCACTGACCGGCTTCGAGGGCGTGATCATCTATTGGGAGCCGCGCTCGTGACCGTCTACATCGACGACATGCGCGCTCCGTTCGGCCGGCTCATCATGTGCCACATGATCGCCGACACTGAGCAAGAGCTGCACGCGATGGCCGATCGCATCGGTGTGCGGCGCAAGTGGTATCAGGGCGACCACTACGATATCGCTCTCGCCAAGAAGAAGCTGGCCATTGCCGCCGGCGCCAGGTTGATCACAATCCGGCAGCTCGCCTGCATGGTAGCATTGCGCCGGCGTGGGCAATCGATGGGCGCGCCTGAGACGGCGATCGAGCGGTTCGTCAACCGCGCTGCAGGGCCGGCGATTGACGAGGCGGTCAAAGCATGACGCTCGCCCGCACCAAAACCAAGCAGCGTCGCGCCGCGATCGAACGCCGCGCACGTGTATTCAAGGAACCTCCGCCGATCCCGCTGCAGCGTCAGGTCGTGCACGCCATCTGCAGCTCTGTTTACAACGTGTGCGCCTGCAGGAAGGCGCTCGACAAGACGGCGTGCGAGCGCATGGAAGGCGCGGCGCGGTATGTGATCGACTTGGTGCGCAACGGGGGGCTCAAATGACGCTGTCCCCCGCCGAGCTCGACGATCTCAAATCGCGCCCTGAAAACGACTGCGCGGAGATCGCCGGCAAATGGGTGCGCTTGCGCAAGCGCGGCGGCAGGATCATGGGGCCGTGCCCGCTGTGCTCGACCGATCCGCAAGGCCGCACCGCCGCCCGCTTCGAGATCAAGGATCACGGCCAGGCATGGACCTGCGCGGTCTGCCGCGATGGCGGTGACGTCATCAAGCTGGTGATGAAGCACGAATACCTGGAATTCCGCGCGGCCGTGGAATGGCTCGGCGGCGCGCGGGTGATCGACCCTGCCGTTGCCGAGCGTCGCGCCAAGGAACGCGCCGAGAAGCGCGCCGAGAGCGACGCGAAGGCGGAGCGCTATCGCCAGGATACCCGCAAGCGCATGTACGCGATCTGGAACGGCGCGCTGCCGATCGCCGGTACGCTTGCCGAGGCCTATCTGCGGCATCGCGGCATCGACCCGCCGAGCTTCGACGGCCTGCGCCTTCGCTTTGTCGCTGAGCTGCCGTTCTTCGACGGCGAGGAGGAGGGCGAGGACGGCCGCAAGTATGCCCGCATCATCTATCGCGGCCCGGCGCTCGTCGCGCCCATCACCGACAACGCCGGCAAGTTCCGCGGCTGCCAGTTCACCTGGATCGACCTGGCGCAGCGCAACGGCAAGGCCGTCATCATCGATCCCGACACCGGCGAGCCGGTCGACGTCAAGGGCCGCAAGTCGCGCGGCTCGACCGCCGCGGCACATATCGATCTCATCGGCTCGCGCCAGCCGGAGCAGATCATCGCCGGCGAGGGCACCGAGACGACGCTCTCGACGTGGTACGCCCTGGCGGCGAGCGGTATCGACCTGTCGAAAACCGCCTTCTGGGCGCTGATCGACGTCGGCAACATCGGCGGCCGGGCCATCGAGCAGATCCACTATCGCGATGCCGACGGCAAGCCACTGCAATGCCCGGGCCCCGATCCTGATCTCGCGGAGCCGGGTGTTGCGTTGCCGGCGTCGGTCAAGGATGTCGTCCTGCTCGGCGACAACAAGAACCAGTTCATGGTGCATTGCGCGCTCTATCGTGGCGCGCAGCGCTGGCGTGCGGCGAATGAGGCGCTGACGGTGCGTGTGGCGTGGGCGCCGGAGGGAATGGATTTCAACGACATGGTGCGCGGGGAACCAGAAACGGCAGTCGCCGAGGGCGTTTAGTTCTTCAATTCGAGTTTCGAGCCACAAGAGGGTCGCGCGACCAGTTTGCGCGGACGCGGGAAAGCTTTGTCTATTCGGATCATCACGGGAGATTGCCGCACGGTTTTGGCTTCGCTGCCAGCCGATAGCGTGCATTGCGTGGTGACGAGTCCGCCGTATTGGGGGCTGCGGGACTATGGCGTTGATGGGCAAATAGGTCTCGAAACAAACTATCAGGAGTTTGTCGCCAAGATGGTCGTGGTGTTCTGTGAGGTGCGGCGCGTGCTGCGGCCGGACGGAACGCTATGGCTCAACTTAGGCGACAGCTACGCCACGGGCACCGGAAAAGAACGCAAGCCAACGCATATGGGTAAGCATGGCTATTGGGAAAATCCAAACATTGCTCATCGCATCAACGGCGCGGAAAACGGTCTAAAACCCAAAGACCTCTGCGGCATCCCGTGGCGCGTAGCCTTCGCACTTCAGGCCGATGGCTGGTGGCTGCGCCAGGATATCATTTGGGCCAAGCCAAACCCCATGCCGGAAAGTGTCACGGATCGCTGTACCAAGGCGCATGAGTATCTGTTTCTGTTGAGCAAGAGCGAGCGGTATTACTACGACGCGGAAGCGATCAAAGAGCGCGCCGTCGCCGGCGATCTTGGCGCATTTGATGGTGGTCCGCAGCGTCTCCCGGATGGATCAAACGCCAACGAGGGCCGCAATTTTCGCCAAAGTTGGAAGGGATCAACTTTCGATGGTCCGCGCGATCTCGCGGTGCGCCCCGACACTGGCCGCAATCGCACCGGCCGCGCATCAGGAAACCGATCGCACAAGGCTGTCACGGAATACGAGGTATCCGATTCCGAGGAGCATCGAACGAAGGCCGGGCTGTTGAAGGTTTCCGATACTGCCTACCTCACGCGCAATCGTCGATCTGTTTGGGAAGTCGCAACTCATCCTTTCTCCGAAGCCCATTTCGCCACCTTCCCGCCCGCGCTGATCGAGCCGTGCATCCTCGCGGGCTGCCCCGAAGGCGGTATGGTGCTTGATCCCTTCGGTGGCGCTGGCACCACGGGCCTCGTGGCTGATCGCTTGAAGCGCAACGCCATCCTGATCGAGCTCAATCCTGAATATGCCGCGATGGCGCGTCGCCGCATCGAGGGTGACGCTGGGCTGTTCGCCTGTGTAGAGGGCGGCGCGTGACGGCCGGTGCTACAGACGATCGCAAGGCGCAGCTCGAGCGCGTCGCCGCCATCGTGCTCAATGCGTCGTCGATCGAGCGACCCGTCATCCCCGCGCGCGAGAGCGCGCCCAACAAAGCGACGTCCGGACGCCGCCAGGCGGCCGGTCCGATCGAACCTTCCCCTGCCGTCGACTCGAGTCAAAACCCTCTCCCTGCGCCTTCCGCCGCAGAGGACGAGGCGATTTCTAAACCCTCTCCGGATCACGTGGCAGATCCCGACATTCCTGACGATCATTCCACCTTTTCCGCGTCCGCGCCCCGTAACCCCGGTGACGGGCAAGACGAATTGGAAGCAACCCTCGCAGAATGTGCCGAGCTGGATCATTCCGATACCGACAATGGAAAGCGGCTGATCGCGTATTTCGGCAAAGACCTGCTGGTGAGGGCGGAATCGGAGGTCGCCGGCGGCAGCTTCCTCGTGTGGTCAGACACCCATTGGGACATCGACGGGGGTGCAGCCGGCGCTACGATGAAGGCACAGCTGGTCGGTCCGCTAATCAAGCGTGAGGCCGAATACCTCAAGGCCGCACCTGCCGAGATTGCTTTGATCGATGCCGGAGACGTCGCTCGCGCCGAACTAAAGCGCGATGCCTTGATCGCCGAGGAACGGCAGATCGAGTTGGAAGAGGCGATTGCTGCCGCGAAAAAAGCGCGCGCGGCGTTGAGCAAACGAAAGGCTGATCGTCGAAGCAAAGGTGTCGGCGCGAAGAACAACGCTCGGATCGAGGCAATGAAGACCTGCGCAGCGCCACACCTGCGCCGGCCGATCGATGCCTTCAACGCCGATCCGCTGCTGGTGGCGACCAAGACGCATACGCTGCGCTTCATCAAAAAGCTTGACCCCGAATGCCCGGATCCAGCCGTCGAGCGGGTGACCGGTGCGAAGGTTGAGGCTCTGCGCGGCCACGATCGCGCGCACCTGCTCACGTCGGTCGTTCCAGTAGCCTACGACGCCAAGGCAAAGCCGAAAAAGTGGCTCGCCTTCCTCGAGCGCTTTTTGCCTATCGCCGAGACGCGCCGCACGGTGCAGCAATTCACTGGGCTCGGCATGACTGGCCTGCCGGTGCAGCGGTTCATGCTCCACCACGGCACCGGCGCGAACGGCAAGAGCGTTTTCCTCGAGGTGATCACCCGGCTGCTCGGCCCGTCACTCGCGATAGGGTTGCCGGTCGAATCCATCATGGGCAACGCCCAGAAATCCGGCAGCCAGGCGCAGCCCGACATCGCGCGGCTGTTCGGCAAGCGCATGGTGCGCGTGGTCGAGCTGCCGGCCGGCGTGCCGCTGTCGATCGACGTCGTCAAGAAGCTGACCGGCGGCGAGATGATCCCGGTGCGCACCCTGTTTAAGGGGTTTTTCGAGTTTCAGCCGGTCGCAAAACCGCACTTCTCCACCAACGGCCAGCCGACGATCGACGATGCTTCGAACGGCATCTGGCGCCGCATGTTTCCGGTCGAATGGCCGGTGACGCTCGCCGAGAGCGAGCAGCGCGACTTCGAGGAGGTCGTGCGCGAGCTGCTCGCCGAAGGTCCCGGCATCCTCAATTGGCTGATCGAGGGCGTGCTCGACTTCCTGGTCAATGGCTTCGTGGTGTCGGAAGGCATCCGCGAAGGCACCCAGGCCTATCGCGACGACATGGACCCGACCGGGCCGTTCGTGCGCGACTGCGTGCGTGCGGCGCCGGGCCAGGAGGTGCAGGCGACGCCGATGTATCACGCCTATGTGGCGTGGAGCGTCGAAGCGGGTCGCAAGCCTGTGACGCTCACCAAGTTCGGGCTGCTGATGAAGCACAAGGTGCGCCGAGACGATACCAAGCGGCGGCATCGCTACGTCGACTGCGAGCTGCACGATGTGCCGGAGCTGACGCCGGAGATGCGCGAGAAGCTCGGCCTTGGCAAGCAGCGCAGCGAAGGTCAGCCACCGGAGCCACCGCCGGCAGGCATCGACGGCCTGTCATGGTGAGCCAGAAATGAGGAAATCCGATGCAGCGAAGCAACAGTGTTGCCGATAGGGCACCGAGGGTTGCGAGGGTTTTGCGATAGTTTGCGGGCAACCCTCGCAGGGGGAAGCGGCAGCTATTTCAAATAGTTGCCGTGATATTGCGAGGGTTGCGAGGGTTTTCGCGCGCGTACGTATATGCGTTGCAGCGAGAGTGTGACGTGTGACGCGGGCGCGGTTGCCGCAAAATGGAAGGCCTGAAAACTTATATACACGAGGAAAACCCTCGCAACCCTCGCAACACCTTCGTCAACCCTCGACAACGTCTGACGAAAACCCCTGTCGAGGGTTTCTACCAAAACCCTCTCTCAACCCTCTCAACTCTCGAAAGAGGAAGAAACAGAACAGACCCTAGCGAAATTTTCGCCAGGGTGGTCGGAAACGGAAAGGAAGCTGATCGATGGCAAACGAGGCGACGGCGCCGACGGACTTGCGGAAAGCCTTCGGTGATCTGGTGGTGGAAGATGCGGCGCGCGCGGCAGTGCAAGCGGGTGAGCGCCGCGCTGCTATTGAGCAACGGCGGGCTGCAGTCGCGCCGCTCGCGCGTTGGCATGTCGTTCATGCGAGCGGCAGCGACGTGCGGGCAAAGGAATGGCTGACCCGCAGCGAGATCGAGTTTTATTACCCGCAAACGCGCGAATATCGGCCGGCGCCGAAGCGCAGGGTCACACCGAGCAAGCGCAATGCACTATTGCCGACGATGGTGCCGGTGCTGCGCCCGCTGTTCAAAGGCTATTTCTTCGTCCGATTCGATCTTCGGCACCCGCTGTGGCGCGATGCGTTCGATCATGGCGGCATCGCCGGCATCATTGCCAATCCCGGTGG
>Ga0070741_10006745_pt1 | contig 24398 bp, 21 predicted proteins | sample Coa_R1_4_FD_66440 | JGI IMG/M metagenome (GOLD analysis project Ga0070741, IMG submission 66440) | Surface soil microbial communities from Centralia Pennsylvania, which are recovering from an underground coalmine fire - Coalmine... | ecosystem: Environmental > Terrestrial > Soil > Unclassified ...
ACTCCGTTCGAAATGACATGAGTCAGTACGAATTCATCTCTTCTTTCGTTTGGGTGTCTCCAATTCCTCCAATCGTTTCACTGCGTCTTCAATGCGCTGCTTGTCGGTCAAGACGGGAGCAAAGAGATCGCCCTTTTTCTTGATGCGCGCGGGCATTGTTTTGATCGTGAACTTGGCGGGGGTGATGGTGGTCTTGACTTCGCTCCATTCGAGGGGAGCGGAAATGGTAGCAGTGGCGCGTTCGCGTACAGAATACGGCGCGACGATGGTTTTGCCCTGCGCGTTTTGCAAATGATCCACATACACTTGATTCGGCTTGCGCGCGCTTAAGGAACGAACGGTAGTTGCGATGGTGGAGTTTTCTTTGACAATCGCTTTTGCCACGCGCTCGGCAAAGTCTGCGACAACGCCGTAGGTGTAACGCGCTTGTATTGGAACGTACACGTGCATCCCGCGCGAACCCGAGGTCTTGGGGTACGAATGCAGGCCTAATTTATCAAGAAAGCGTTTCACGGCGAGCGCGATGCGGCGCACGATGGAGAATGGTACATCGCCAGGGTCGAGGTCAAATACAATCCAGTCGGGATGTTCAATGTCCTCTACGCGCGAATGCCAAGGATGCAAGGGAATGACGCCGAGATTCGCCAGATAGAGCAGCGTCGCTTCGTTGTTGCAAACGACGTAATCTACTGTGTGACCAAGTGCTTTGGTCGTGTAGGTTTCTACATAGGTTGGAACTTGATTCACGTCGTGCTGGAAAAAGAACTTGCCGTCCACGCCGTTCGGATAGCGTTTGAGAATCAAAGGACGGTCTTGAAGGTATGGTAAGAGAATTTCGGAAACGCTGTCATAGTAGCGAAAGAGGTCGGCTTTGGTGTAGCCCTTTTCGGGAAAGTACAGTTTGTCAAGGGACGTGAGCGCGACAATATCGTCATCCACCTCAACCTTGACATCGCCTTTGGGCTTGGTTGCTTTCAAGACTTGCGAAAGGGGTTTGCCTGTGCCTATGACCTTGACCTTACGCACAGAAGGGCCACGTGACCGCGAGCGATTGGGGCGCGTGCGGGTTGCGCCGCCGCGTAAAATGGGGACGAGTTCATCGCCCTCTTTGGCATATTGATCTTTATTCTTGATGAGTAGCCATTGTTTGCCAGGTTGGTCGCCGCGTGCGGGGTCGCCGCGCATTTTGATCATGGTGAATTCGCCTTGTAGCTTTTTGCCATGAAGAATAATGCCGAGGCGTCCTTCTGCGAGCTGTTTTTCGGCAGGTTCATCCCACGCGAGGTCGTAGGTGCCCGTATCCCAAATCCGCATTTCGCCCGCGCCATAGTTGCCTTCGGGGATTTTGCCTTCAAAGGTTAAATACTTGACGGGGTGGTCTTCGGTCATCACGGCGAGCCGCTTTTGACTGGGGTCGAGCGAAGGACCGCGTGGCACAGACCACGATTTCAGTACGCCGCCCATCTCCAAGCGAAAGTCATAATGCAGGCGCGAGGCGTGATGCTCCTGCACGACGAAACGGTGCTTATTGTTGCCATCGAGTTCACCCTTCGGCTCGCGCGTTTGGGTGAAATCGCGTTTGCGATTGTATTCAGCGAGCGCGGTCTGCTTTTTCTGCTTTTTTGACCTGACGTTTGGTGTCTTTTTCATATTCAAAGTGAACCTGCTTGGGGTCTTTGTCATCGCGCAGACCCATAAAAATCGGCATCCGCATTCGTTTGTCGCTCGTCCATTCGGCGAATTTCACTTCACCGACGAGTTTGGGTTCGACCCACTGGACGCGTTCGTTGGGCTGCGTGCCATCGGCGAACGGTGAGCGTTTGGTTTTGTATTTTTGTAATAAATCGTACATCTGTTTGAGCGATTTGCGATTAAAGCCGCCGCCGACGTTGCCGACGTACTGCAATTCATTGCCGCGATACAAGCCGACGACGAGCGCGCCAAAGTATTCGCGTGAACCTTTGGGCTGCGTATATCCGCCGATGACGACTTCCTGGCGCAGCATGGTTTTGATTTTGAGCCAACGACTGCTACGCCGCTGGACGTACGGACTGCGCTTGTGCTTGGCGACAATGCCTTCGGTGCGTTTGCGCTCGGCTGCCTTGAGTGCCTTGATGCCATCGCGCACGGTATGTTTTGAAAACTGGATGGAGTGTCCCGTTTTCAGAATCGCTTTCAATAATTTTTTGCGGTCAATCAAATCGGCAGGCATCAAGTTGTAATCGTCATAATGAAGCAAATCAAAGACATAATAAATAATTTGATACTGTTTGGCGCGCTCTCGAATATCGGCTTCTTCAACAATCCCAATGCGCTGCTGTAACAATTGAAACCGCGCGACGCCTTTTTCATCAAGGACGACAATTTCGCCATCCAGAATGGCGCGGTCGGCTCGAACGGATTTGGGAATATCTTTTAGTTCGGGATAGCGAAAGGTGATGTCTTGCTGACTGCGCGAGACGAGGCGCATTTTGCCATTCTCGATAAAGCAGACTGCGCGCACGCCGTCCCATTTCGTCTCGAAAATCCAGTCCGCATCCACAAAGGGTTTGTTCACGAGCGTGGCGAGCATGGGTTCAATCATGCTCGGCATTTTGGCGCGTTCTACGTTTTTGATAGTGAGCGATTTGCCGCCTTTTTTGTAGCGCAGTGTATCCTTGCCGCGCACGACGCCGTCATCTTCGTCTACCGCTTCATCTGCCGCGTTCTCTCGCTCTGGCTCGCTTTCGTTTTCGCTGGCTTGCTTTGTACGTGTCGTTCGCTTGCGCGTTCGGGTACTGCGCGGTTTGGCGTCGTCCTTCAACACTGTTTCCAGCTTCCAACCTGATTTGGCAGCCGCGTCATCTTTTTTAATTAAGAGCCACTGTTTGTCGCGGTTCGCCAATTTCACCAGCGTAAATTCGCCGCGCAGTTTCTTGCCGTGCAGGATAAAACTCAATTTTCCAGAATCGAGCTGCTCCAACGGATCAAACGGTTCGACCAACTCGTACGTGCCGTTGTCCCAAATGCGGACCTGACCCGCGCCATAATTTCCTTCGGCGATTTCGCCTTCAAAATCAATATAGCTGACGGGATGATCTTCGACCTCGACTGCAAGCCGTTTGTCGCGGGGGTCCATCGAAGGACCCTTTGGTACTGCCCATGATTTCAGCACGCCCGCCATTTCTAGTCGAAAATCGAAATGCAGGCGCGAGGCATGATGCTCTTGGACGACGAAGCGATGGCGTTTGCTTTTTTCGACCTTGCCGCGCGGTTCACGTGTGCGCTCAAAATTGCGTTTTCGTTTGTATTCTTCAAGTGCCATGTCGTTCAGACCCGAAGGGTTTTTGCGATGCAGAGCATCGCGTGAAAACCCTTCGGGTCTATGAATGTGACTGAAAAAGACCAAGCCCTTTTCTGACTTGGTCTTTTTCGCTCTTTACATCTCTATGCGATTCATCTCCGCTGGTTACGAACGCCCCATGGTTTCTGCTTGGGAGCGATCCACCAACTTGGAAAAGCGGCTAGGTGCGCCCTCTTTCGTTTCTTCTTGATAGAGAAACGCGAGGTCCGCATCATCGAATTTTCTGAAAAATTCATCCCACGTGATTCGTTCGAGTGTATCCTGCCCGCTGTATCCCGGATAGTCTATGCGTAACACGCCGGGATCGTCCCGGTTAGCACCGGTGCCGATAACCATGGCGGGATAGCCACCGCGAGCTTCGACCCATTGCCGAATTTCATCATGGTTCGTGGTCGCGCGTGCCTGACTCCACTCGTTGGCGCGGGATGCGGAACGCATTGGCGTACGCCGTGCTTGCGTTCGCATAGAGCGGGTACGGGTGGATGCGGTCTTGCGGGTCGAAGTGGTTCGTTTGCCGCGTGTCGTTTGCTTTGTACTTTTGGTGCCGCGTGTAGACATGGTTCGCTTCTGCGTACCTGTCCGGCGCGTTCCCGTTTGTTTCGCCGCCATATGTTCTCCTTTAGAGCGAAATGATTTCGCTCTCGAACGGACGAGACTAGCGGCTGCCGCCCTTGCGACCACCTTTACGCGACGAGGAATGATTCTCTTTCTTGCCGCGTCCAGAGCCGCTCTTTTTTCCACCACCGCTTTCTTTGTTTACGGTCGCCCAGGCACGGGCTTTGGCGGTTTTGGCGGATACACCGCGCTTTTTGTATCCTTCCGCGATATGTTCCGCTTGTCGTTTTTGTTTATTGGAATACGAGGATTTGTCACCTCTTGGCATAGTTACCTCCTAATTGACTGTGTGATGAGGTGTACGCGCACCTTCTAAATTAACTTAATCGCATTTCGCGGAATTTCCATGCATCTCGATATATTTATTGGGTACAAAACAAGATACATTCATCGAATTTTTGCTATTTTTATGGGGTAGGCGTTGTGGCAGGCGTCGCTGTGATGACGGTGGGCGGCACGGAGTTCAGCGAAGGAACGGTCGGAGTCAAATTCCCGCCGCTCGGACCCGGCGGTGTTACGTTCGGCGCAATCGCGGTGGGCGGCTCTGCCGTGTTAATGTCTTGCGCGGGATTGTTTGGATTTGGCGTATTCAAATTTTCGGGATTCGTTCGGCTGGCAGGCGTCACCAAGTCGGTTTGCGAACCGATGCCACAGGCGATCAGAAAAAGGGCAAACACAATCAATACGAGGACGACGCGTTTCATTGTCAGTTCCTTCCGCTGGTTTTCTTTGTCCGGTTGCGCGAGGTGCGGCGTGGGGTGGGTGTTTTTTCTTTTTTGTGTTGATTGTCTTGTTCAAACAATTCCGCCGGTGTATTCTCGCCGCGTGGATCCACAGCATTACGAGCGGAGGGCATGGGCTGGTCGCTGCGCCAATCGGGAGCGGCAAGCCGGTCTACTTTTTGTTCGTCGCGCGCATCGGGGTGTGACGTGCGGTCAATGTCCACTCCGCGCTGTGGTTCTGTGGTGTCTTGCTCTTGGACTTGCACTGATGCGTTGCCCTGCGGAGGCATCGGCGTGCGATTGGCGGTGTTGCCCCCATATTCGCTACCGGGCTTGTTGATTACGGCTTCGCCCATGTCTTGACGCGCGGGGCGCTGTCCTTCCCGCGTATCTCGATTGGTGGCGGGAGTTAAACCCTGCCAATCTAAATCTTCTGGGTTCTCTTCTCGTTTGAGTTGGTTCGGGTCTTCCGAATAGCCTTCTTGATCCATCGTTGATGTTTTTTCGATTGCCACGTCAATCTCCTCCATGAAACCATATACGGTCTTACTATATTAACGAATGCCTTGCTGAAATTGAATGCGGGCAAAATAGGGGAATTTAAGGAAAAAGCACGAGGAGGCGGATAATCCGCCTCCTCGTGAAAGCAATTTTCCATAGCCTTTGTTCAGCCGTTGAATTGGGTTCGACGGAGAGCGCCGGGCTACCATTGTGCCGGTCAACGGTCAAAGCGCCAGCGGGTGGCACCATATGGCTCCGCAGTGGCGACCCCAAAGGCGGTGTGAAACGTGAAACGGTACAGGTGCCAAGGCGGTGGCCCGGCGCTCGGGGCGCTGTACGGAGCCGTGAACGCGTCGCCTTGCACCTCTGCCGGCCATCCGCCCTCGCGGTACAACTGGGCTATGCGCTCCAGCGTCGGCTGATCGGTGACGCGGCGCGCTTCACCTTCCAAGATGAGGTCAATCCCTTCCAGTTTGACCGAGATTGTGCAAGCCGGGTTCACCGCGAGGTTGCGCGCCTTGCGGGCTGCAGGACTGCTGGTCAAATAGAGGTCGCCGTCGTACCAAAGGGCACCGATTCCGGCAGAGTGCGGGTGGCCATCCGGTCGCAAAGTTCCAAGGAAGAATGTAATGTCGGAGCGCGTCGGGCTGGCTGCGAGTAGATCGTGCGGTCTGCTCCATGGCAGTACAGGGTCTCCATAGCGGTCGAGATTGGTGACCTCAACGGGCGCTCGGTCGGTCATCGGTTCACCTCCTGATCCTTCTAGCAACAATGCCACAGTATATCATCACCACTGTACCATGCCTACCGAGCGTTAGATCGTTTCGAGTTCAATCTGGGGCAAGACGATGTGAAACGCACTGCCGAGATTTACGCCGTCGCTCTCGACCCAGATGCGCCCATTGTGCCGCGTAATAATCTCTTGGCAGAGCGCCAAGCCGATGCCCATGCCCGAAATATTTCGTCCAAGTGTATTGGTTGCGCGCACGAACGGTTGAAAAATGCGCTCGTGCTCGTCGGGCGGGACCCCAATCCCATGATCTCGAATGATAAAGTGCGCGTAGGGTGCGTCTGGCGTTTCTTCATCGGCGTGCACCGCCAGCTGGACATCCACTGTTCCGCCGCGCGGCGAGTACTTGAGCGCATTGTCGAACAGATTGGTCAAGACTTGGGCTAGGCGTTCTTCATCAGCCAAGACGGAGATTTGGGGAGTATCTGGTATATGCACGCGAATTTTCAAGTCACGCGGGTAACGCCCGTCTTCTTGGTGCAAGCGCATACTCTCGGCAACCGAGTTCACAAGTTCCGAGAGGTTGACCCACGTTGGATGCAGCTTGAGCGTTTGATTCTGAATCTGCGTGAGCTCTGTCATATCGTTGACCATGCCGAGCAAACGTTCACTGGCGCGGGTAATGTCTTCGAGATGGGTTTGCAAGAGCTCGTCGGTCTCGCTTCCTGTCACGGCAAAGCTTGCGCCGATTGCCGGTGTATATTGCAGATGGGTTTTCAGTACCTGCGTCAGGTTCAAAATCACGTTTAGCGGAATTTTTATTTCTTTCAAGGCGAGGGCCAGTGCTCGGTCGCGTTCGGCGAGCGTCGCTTGGGCTTCTTCATAGCGCAGCGCGTTTTCAATGGCCAGCGCGGCGCGGCGAGCAAACGCTTCGGCTAACAACAAATCTTCCTGTTCATACACGCGGCCGGATTCCGCTGTCGCAAACACTACCGCGCCGAACGAACGTCCATGCGTTTTGAGCGGGACCGAGATGTATGATTTCAGGTTCAAGGCGCGCAGGATCACCAGATGCTCGTCGGCATACGCAATGTCGTTGAGCAATTCATCGGTCACCCGCGTAGCGAATTTGCGCTTGTCGGCAGCGCCATCATTCGAGGCGGGATGCGGCGCGTCGTGAACGCGCTGCGCTTCCATGTTGGCAATCTCTTGTTCCTTTGTCGGGTCGCTGTGCGCGACTTGAATTTTGAGGGTTTGCCCTTGCGCGTCGCGGACATGGATGATGCACAAGTCGGCAAAGCTTGGGACCGCAAGCCGCGTGACCCGCTCGACGCGCGTGTTCAAGTCCGGAGCGGCGCTCAACAATTGACTGGCATAGGAAAGAAATTCAAGCCGCTGCCGCGCTTTTTCGGTGCGCTGAATCTCGGAGAGGTCGCGTAGCAACCAATGCAAGCAGCCCGGTGCGCTGGCGAGGCGCGATACGTGGAGCCACGCGGGAAAGGGCGCTTCATGGGCGCGGCGCAATGTGACTTGGAATTCTTGGGACAGATTCGCCTGCTCTAATTTGAGCAGTGCCGAATGAAGGAGCGGCTTGTCTTTATCAACGAGGAATTCCGCCAAAGACTTGCCGAGCAGAAAGGCGCGCGCGCGACGGAGCAAATGTGCGCCGGAGCGATTGATTTCGATAATGCTTCCATCGGCGGACGTGACAATATATCCGTCGGAGAGAGTATCGAGCAGCTCCAATCGTTGGCCGACTGTGAATTGTAGGTTCGGTTCGCTGGAGACACGCTTCGTGGCGTGCAGCTGTTTGCGGGCAGCTCGTAGTTCTGCCAGAGTTTCTTGGATTGCGGTAGTAAGTTGGGCGTTCGAAGAAGAGGGCAACAAGGTTGTAGTTTGCAACAATGTCTTGAGCCGCTGCTGGGCGGAATCGAGGAAACGCAAGACCTCGTTATTCATAGTTGATTTCGCAGCTGCATTTTGATTCTTCCCTTGATCAATGCCTCCCGTATAACGGAATGGAAACTAAACTCAAACTCTCTTAATGTGGATTTAATCTGCGGATGATTACATAGCCGTCTGTAAGCATCGTCAGGGCGCTGCCCAGTGTATGCTTTCCAAGACAAAAGTCAATCCGCCCGTCCAATCCCCAGGGACAGGACAGCATCAATGTTGAGCTCTCAACGGAGACTGTCTACTGACTGAAGCGAATCGCCGCAGGAATTAATCCGGATTCTCTTCAGAAAGAAAAATAGCGGGTCTGCGTACTGTACAGGTTGATCCGGCATCAACGACGAATGAATAACCCAACGCTAGGGTTTCATTCATTACAGTGATGCGGTAATTCCCCCGTATCTCTATATCGCTCTGAAGCGCGATTTCTGCACGACCCAGTATGGCTTGGCGGCTGTATCGGGATGCAGGCTGCGTGAGCGTTGTCTATTGCTGTCTTGCAGCCGATGAAGGCCGCCACGCGTAATCACACGCGAGGCGCTATACCAACTCCCCTATCAGCGGGCATATAGCGCCAGTCAGAGCACATTTCCTCTATACCATCTCCGGTTTCAATCTTCCGAAAACAGAATAGAACGTTGGAGAATTATGACCCACTCTGCCAAAACAATGAGATGGAATTCTTTGGTGCTGCCACATTTGCGAGTACCAGAGCAAATCGAGCAAGGCACAGCACAACGCACCAAACACTCGAAATCTAGAACCGAATATTCCAAGAACGGGTATCGCAGCGATCCACGTCTCGTCCAAGCCTGTCTGGACGGGGACCAAGCCGCGTGGAATACACTGGTAGAACGGTATCAGTGGCTGGTCTTTTCTATCGCACGCCGCTATGGACTCGCCCAAGCCGATGCCGAAGATGTAATGCAAAACGTGTTTCTGATCGTCTATCGGCGGCTGGAAACCCTGCGTGATTATACTCTGCTTTCGTCATGGCTCATTCGCATCACCCACCGCGAAACACTGCATTATTTGAAAAAGGGCCCTCAAGAACAGGATCAACTTGACGAAATGAGTGACGAGCAGACGATGCCTGTTGACCAAGTTCAGCGACTTGAACTTCAGCACGCGGTACGACAGGCGCTTGCACAGCTGGACCCGCACTGCCGCGCCCTGCTGGACCTATTTCTATCGAGCGCCAGTCCCAGTTACGAGGAAATTGCCGCGTGTCTGGGCTGTCCCATCGGCAGCATCGGTCCGACGCGTGCCCGCTGTTTCAAGAAATTGGAAAGTATCCTGCGCGAAATGGGCGTGGATGTCGTTGCGTAATTAGGTCGGTAAAACTTTATTCTCCTGCCGGAAAGCAGAGCGTGCCGAGAAGCATTGATCATAAAGCTTCTCGGCATTCTTTGTGTACGCGTAACTCCAATGGCGCAGGTGGCGAACGCCACAAGGGGCTACGGGTAGGTGATTCGACCACGTATTTTTTCGTGTACGCCTTCGCCTCTGCTTTATCGAGAGAGGGAGGGGAGAGTTATGAGTGACAACGAAGTCTCTTATGAAGACTTGATTGCGTATGCCGCCAATGAACTGCCCGCCAAGCACGCGGCTCAAGTCAGACGCTATATCGAAACCCACCTAGAAGCATTCAAAACGGTTGAACGCTATCGAGCGATTCGCGCGCTCCTGACCGCAAGACCGAAACAGATGCCGAGCCTGCGGGCCACCGCACACGCGCAAGCCATCTTTCGGCGCAAACCAACCCAGCGAAAACGCCGGCGTTCGGCGAAATTTGTTCGCGATGTATTTTTGAGAATGCGACAGTTCTCTACTTGGTATAAAACGCATCCGTTCCAAAAAAAATACTTACGGCACATTGACGCGCCGTATCGCTCGTCAAAGGCTTTCTTTGCTCGCACGGATTCGTAGCGGCGCACTGTGGCGGCGCAGTTTGCCGCCCTTGCCTTACATGCGAGGATCACGACAGAATTAACGAACTTGACCGTACCAAGTCCTCCAAACCTAATCAATCTTGAGGAGGTACACCTATATGCTGTTGAAGGACGCTCCCATCCTTCAGTTCAAGACACACCAAGATACTGATGTTGACCCATTACTGCCACGAATTAGCGTTGTCATCCCCACATTGAACGAAGCGGAAAATCTCCCGCATGTCTTACCGCGCATCCCAAGCTGGGTGCACGAAGTTCTGCTCGTAGATGGTCATTCGACGGACAATACAGTGCAAATTGCGCGTGAACTGTATCCCACGATCCGGATTATTGAGCAAAAGAAACGCGGCAAGGGCGACGCCCTACGCTGTGGGTTTGAAGCGGCGACCGGCGATATTGTCGTCATGCTCGATGCGGATGGGTCTACTGACCCGGCAGAAATTCCCGAATTTGTCGAGGCGCTGCTTGGCGGCGCGGATTTTGCCAAAGGCTCGCGTTTTCTGCGAGGCGGCGGCACTAGCGATATGCCGCTGTACCGGCGGCTGGGGAATTGGGGATTTGTGCTGCTCGTGCGTCTGCTTTTCGGCGGGCGGTATTCTGACCTCTGCTACGGTTATAACGCGTTCTGGATGCATGTTCTACCAAGCATCAACTTGGACAGCGATGGGTTTGAAATTGAAACCAAGATGAATGTCCAGGTGCTACGCGAAGGATTCCGCGTGGTCGAAGTGCCAAGCTTTGAAGCGCCGCGTATCAACGGCACCGGTCGCTTGCGTACCCTACCCGATGGTTGGCGCGTGTTGATGACGATCTTTCACGAAGCCGTTGACCATCATTTGAGATTCTTACGGAGCAAGTCGGATGACCTATCCTGCAGCGGACGCTTCGGTGGTGATCTGCGCGTACACCGAGACGCGCTGGAATGAGCTCAACCGCGCTATTGCGTCCATTCAGCAGCAGACAGCGGCTCCGTGCGAACTCATCATCGTTATTGACCATAACCCACGTTTGTATGAACGCGTGTGCGAGCAGCTGGGCTATTGGAACGTGCCAGAGATACAGCGCTCGTCCGTAATTGCGATTCAAAATAACCAGGCGCAAGGATTATCGGGTGCGCGCAATAGTGGAGTGGCGCAGGCGCGCGGGGCATGGATCGCGTTTCTGGACGAAGATGCTGTCGCTGCCCCGAATTGGCTTGCGCGGCTCGGCGCGGGATATAACGCGCCGAATGTGTTGGGCGTGGGCGGTTCGATTCAACCGTCTTGGAAGAGGGAACGACCCGCCTGGTTTCCGGAAGAATTCGATTGGGTGGTCGGTTGCACATATCGCGGAATGCCGCACGAACCCCAGCCGGTTCGGAATTTGATTGGCTGCAATATGTCGTTTCGCCGCGAGGTGTTTGATGCGGTCGGTGGTTTTCAAAACGGCATCGGGCGCATTGGCGCATTACCAATGGGTTGCGAGGAGACGGAGTTTTGCATTCGGTTGCGGCAGCGGTGGCGCGAGGGAGTCCTGCTCTATGAACCGCAGGCAAAAGTGTATCACACCGTTCCCTCCACGCGCAGCAATTGGAAATATTTTTCGTCGCGCTGTTATGCAGAAGGGGTCTCGAAAGCACAGGTGGCGAATCTCGTCGGCGCGAATGACGCGCTGGCATCGGAAAAAAGCTATGTGACGCGAACGTTACCTAGCGGCGTTATGCGAAACGTTTCCAGTGCGCTCAAAAACGCCGACCCGCGTGGGTTGGCGCGCGCAGGAGCGATTTTGTTGGGATTGCTGTTGACGACAGCGGGCTATGTAAAAGGCACATGCATATCTTGATTGTTACACCGCGCTACTTTCCATTCATGGGTGGTGTAGAAAGTCATGTTTATGAAACTGCGCGGCGAATGGCAAGCCGCGAACGTGTTACCGTTTTGACGACGGACCCGAGCGGTCAATTAACGCCTGAAGAAACCATGGAGGGCGTCAATATCATTCGCGTGCCGGCCATGCCCGCCGACCGCGACTATTACCTCGCGCCCGAACTGGTCAGGGTCATTGCGCGCAAGGACTGGGATGTAATTCATGTTCAGTCGTATCACACGCTCGTCGCACCCCTGGCGATGCTCGCGGCACTGCGCGCAAAAATCCCATATGTGGTGACCTTTCATGGCGGTGGGCATTCGTCGAATTTGCGCAATGCGGCGCGCAAATTTCAGCGCGCGCTGCTGCGTCCGCTACTGGCGCGGGCGGCGCGGCTGGTAACGCTCGCCAATTTCGAGCGAGATTTCTTTATAAGGCAATTGAAACTTCCTTTGGAAAAATTTGTAACTATCCCAAATGGCGCAGATTTGCCTGTGCTGAATGAATCCGTAGAGCCTATGCCGGATGAAACATGGATTGCTTCGATTGGCCGCCTGGAACGCTATAAAGGGCATCAGCGCGTGATTGCGGCGCTGCCTTTTCTGTTGGAGCGAAAACCGGATGTGCGTCTTTGGATTGCCGGTACGGGGCCGTACGAGTCGGAATTACAGCGATTGGCTCTTGAGCTTGGCGTGGCAGACCGCATTCACATTGCCGCCATTCCGTCACATGACCGTATGCGTATGGCGCGAGAAATCAAGCGCATGGCGTTGGTTGTTTTGTTGAGCGAATACGAAACGCATCCGATTGCTGTTTTGGAAGCATTGTCGCTCAAGCGCGCGGTGTTGGTTGCGGAGACTTCGGGTTTACAAGAATTGGTGACGCGGGGGCAGGCGCGCGGTGTGCCTTTGAATAGTACGCCACAGCAAGTCGCCCGCGCGATGTGGGAACAATTAGAGCACCCCTTTGTGCCAGATATATTCACTTTGCCGACTTGGGACGAATGCGCGCAGAGTTTGCTCCAGCTCTATCACACGGTAGTGAGGAGGAATGAGTGCGTATTCTGATGCTGGCGCAATTTTATCCACCGATGATCGGGGGAGAAGAGCGACATGTTCAAGACCTCGCCATTCACTTGGTGCGACGGGGGCATGAGGTTGCCGTAGCGACAATCTGGCATCAAGACTTGCCAGAGTTTGAATTGGATCATGGCGTGCGCGTGCATCGCATTCACGGCACGACCCAGCGCGCCGAATGGCTTTATACCGAGAGCGCGCGCCGTCACGCGCCGCCCTTGCCCGATTTGGAACTGATGATGGAGCTGCGGCGCGTGGTGCAGCAGGAACGTCCCCAAATCGTTCATGCGCACAACTGGCTGGTTCATTCTTTTTTGCCGTTGAAAACGTTCACTCACGCCAAGCTGGTTGTCACCTTACATGACTATAGCCTTATCTGCGCGAAAAAGAGCATGATGCGCCATTCGCGTTTGTGCTCCGGGCCGGGTCCATTGAAATGCGCGAGCTGCGTGCTGGAGCATTACGGCACTGTAAAAGGCATTCCGACGCTACTGGGAATGACCGCGATGGGTGCGCTGGAACGCGCGGCGGTGGATATGTTTATCGCCGTGAGCCAGGCGACAGCACTCGGCAATGGTCTCGAAGAGAGGAATCTGCCTTACCAAATCATTCCGAATTTCGTGCCTGATACTGCAACCATTGATGATGAGCAAATTGCCGCTTTGTCGCAACTTCCAAAAGGAGATTTTTTACTATTTGTCGGCGACTTGAGCAGGCGCAAGGGGATTCACATTTTGCTGGATGCCTATGAAGGTTTACGCCATGCGCCGCCGCTGGTGCTCATTGGTCGCCGCCTTTCGGAAACGCCGACGGAATTTCCGCCGAATATGATCGTGGTGGATCAATTGCCACATCGGGCTGTGATGCACGCGTGGCAGCAATGCAAGATTGCCCTCATTCCGTCCATCTGGCATGAACCATTCGGGATTGTTGCGCTCGAAGCGATGGCCGCCGGGCGTCCGGTCATTGCTTCGCGGATGGGCGGCCTCGCCGAAGTGATTGAAGATGGAGTCAGTGGGTTGTTAGTTCCGGCAGGAGACCCGAACGCGCTCCGCAATGCGATGCAGTATTTGTTAGAGAACCCTAGATTGGGGGATGAGATGGGAAGTGCGGCGGAACGACGCGCATTGGAATTTAATGCCAATGTCGTTGTGCCGCGAATTGAACATATTTATGAAAAGTTATTGGAATCCGAGCAAGTCAAAAGTCCAATCCCCGCATTGGCCGATGAAGGATATGTCCACATCGGGCAGTCTTAACGCCAGCGCGATTCTGCGCCCGATCAGTTCGCCCGAAGTCCCAACGCGCGTCGGCGTGCGTGACGTAGCGCCGCGCGTGCATTCGAGTTCGTTACCGCAAACGACGTTGATCGGCGCGACCGGTGTGCTGTTGGTCGCGTTTGCGAATGTGGCGGCGATGCACGGCGATGCGTGGGGCGACATTTTGTTTTGGTCTGGTTTGGTTGTGCTGTTTGTGCCGTTTGCTTTGACTCTGGTTTCGCCGAATCCGTCGCGCACGGAACGGATTGTGCTGCTTTTGGAAGTAGGACTCTATCTCTATCTGGTCAAAGTGATGCGAAGTCCGGTGGCGTTTACTTTTCCGGATGAGTTCATTCATCTTCGCAACTTGAATAATATTTTGGCGGACCGTCATTTGTTTGACATCAACAGCATTTTGCCGGCAACGCCATATTATCCCGGATTGGAAATTGTCACGTCGGCGCTGGTGAACTTGAGTGGGCTGTCCACGTTCCAAGCAGGGATTGTCATCATTGGGGCTGCCCGTTTATTGATTCTGTTGTCGCTGTATCTCATCTTCGAACAGCTAAGCGGTTCGCCACGCGTTGCCAGTTTGGGCGCGCTGTTGTACAGCGCGAACTCGAACTATCCATTCTGGACGGCGCAATTCTCATACGAGTCACTTTCGCTGCCGCTCGCGGTCATGGTCTTGTTTCTTCTGCTGCGTCGAGAAACCGCAACAGACCGACGCGCTGCTACTGGTTGGACAGTCGCGGCGCTGCTTATGGTGTTCGCCGTTATTATCACGCACCACATGACAGCCTACATTCTGATCGGTCTGCTGTGGGCGTGGTTCATTCTCGAACGGGTGCGCGGGCAGAACATCAAATATGGCGTCGGCAGCATCGCGCTGATTGCTACAGTGGCAACGCTGGCGTGGCTGTTGCTCGTTGCGAATGTAACCATCTCGTATCTTCTCCCTGTTTTTCAATATGGGATTCAGGGACTGCTCGACGTGGAACAAGGAAGCGCGCGTCAGCTCTTTCGCTCGAATACAGGGAACATCGCGCCCTTGTGGGATCGCCTAGTGGGAATTGCGTCAGTCCTTCTTTTGCTGGTGTTTACGCCAATCGGACTTGCGCGCATTTTGAAATCGTACAATCGCAAACCGCTAGCGATTGTACTGGGGCTGATTGCATTAGCGTATCCGCTGCTGCTCCCGCTCCGCCTCGTAAGCAGTACTTGGGAAATCTCCAATCGCACGTCCGAATATGTATTTATTGGCGCATCATTCGTCGTGGCACTCGGGTTATTGGAACAGCCCTGGGTGGCGATTTCTAAATGGTTCGCGCGTCAGTCCACCGATAAGGCTGGTTTTCAAATTCCAGCCTTTGGCTACGCGGTCATTGCCGCCATCCTGTTTATGGGCGGGGTCGTGGCGGGCTGGCCCTCCACCGCGCGGCTCGCCGGTCCGTATGAAGTTGCGGTTGGCTCGGAGCTGATTTATCCGCAAGGTCTTTCTGCTGCTACGTGGATGCACAATGCGCTTGGACCCGAAAATCGAATTGCGGTGGACTATGTAAACGCGCGCTTTATGCTCGCGTATGGCGAACAGCATCCGATTAGCAGCACTGGACGCGGGATTCCGTACTTGCTCACGGGTAAACATATTGATAGTGGCATTCAAAAGACGATTCGTGATAACTACATTAAGTATACATTGATTGACCGCCGCGTTTCCAACAACGACCCGTTAATGGGGCTCTACTTTCCGAGCAGGAATGATAACGCTCCGACAGAGTATGTGGACGCGCGTGTATACCAAAGATTTGACCGCGCGCCACAGGTCAATCGGCTTTTCGACAGCGGAGATATTTTTATCTATCAAGTGGAGGCGCTAGGTGACAATTCGCCGACCCAATAATTTGATTCTAAATATTGTATTCACTTTGTTGATCGTACTGGTTATTGCATTGCAACTGACCAATCTACCGTTCATATCGCTGATTGCTGTACCGTTCGTGCTTTTCTGTCCCGGCTATGGGCTCACGTCTATTTTGTTTCGTAAGGATGCCATTGGGGGTGTCGAGCGGCTGCTCTTGAGCGTGGGTTTGAGCATTGCGATTGCGATTCTGGGCGGAGCACTGTTGAATCTTACCGAGCCGGGCTTGGCGCCGATGACGTGGCTGCTTTTATTGGGCGACATTACGCTCGTCGCAAGCGTTCTTGCGCTGATATTGGGGCGCGCGCGGCCGCTCTTGACGACGACGCGGATTCCAATGGGCACCCTGCAAATCAGTCAAGTCATGTTCTTGGGGATTGGATTCCTCACGCTGCTGACTGCTTTGAAAATTGCACAATTGCCTGCGCCCGCTTCGCGTGTCGAGGGCTATACCTCGCTGTGGATTTTGCCGCCCGACGCGAATTCGCATGTCGTCCGTTTGGGCTTGAATAGTCAGGAGGTCGAACCCGTCGCGTATCGTGTCGAGGTGCAAGTCAACAAGCATATTGTCCAGCAATGGTCCAATATTCAATTGGAACCGGGACAGGCGTGGACGAATTCCTTCAAATTGTCGAACACGACGGGTTCGCCCATCGAAGCCATCGTATATCGAATGGATCAACCGAATACGGTATACCGGCGCGTATTCGTAAACGAGGCAAACTAGCTGATGCGAATTCTTCTGGTCAGTGACCATTACCCACCCTTTATCGGCGGCGCGCACCGGCAGACCCAACTGTTGGGACACAAGCTGATGCAGCGCGGGCATACCGTAGCGGTGGCAACCGTGTGGCAGCCAGGCTTGCCGCGCGTGCAAGATGATGACGGTGTCGCCGTTCATCGCTTGGGACAATTGCGGGCACTCTTGCCCTGGTTTGCGCAGGGCAGCAAGCAGCGGCATCAACCCCCTTTTCCTGACCCCGTTACCGTCTGGCAGTTGCGCCGGTTGCTGAATGAATTTCAACCGGACATTGTGCATTCGTACGGCTGGTTCAGCTATTCGTGCGCGGCGGCGCTACTCGGCAAAAATATTCCGCTGCTTGTCTCGGCGCGCGACTATGCATATAGCTGTGCGACGCGCACGCTCGTTCACAACGAAACGGATATTTGTTCAGGTCCTGCCTTGCGGAAATGTCTCGCCTGCTCGGCGCATCATTACGGAACTGCCAAGGGCTATACGGCGGTTGCGGGTGTATACAGCGGTCACGGTTTGCTGCGACGGAAAATCAGCGGCGTGCACAGCATCAGCAGCTATGTCAAACAAATCGTCGGGCGCGACTTTTTGGGCGCAGCCGTTGCGGAGAAACAGCCCAAGCGTGGAATTGTTCAGGCAATCATTCCGAGTTTCCGCGAAGATGACCGCGAATTAGACAAGCGGATAGATCCAAAACTCTACACGTATCTCGACGCGCTGCCCAAGCAGCCATTCATCCTGTTCGTCGGCGCGCTGCGGCTGGTGAAAGGCTTGGAACAACTGCTCGCCGCGTATGAACGCTTGGAGTCCCCGCCGCCGCTGGTCTTGATCGGCACGATTGAAAAAGATACGCCTCGCGTGTTTCCGAAAGGCGTTGTCGTGCTGCAAAACTTTCCGCACCCCGCCGTCATGGCAACGTGGGACCGCGCGCTCTTTGGTGTGATTCCTTCGCTCTGGCCCGAACCGCTCGGCAGCGTGGTGTATGAAGGGATGAGTCGCGGCAAAGCGGTGATTGGCACAACGCCCGGTGGACATACCGACATGATTGTGAACGGCGAGACGGGCTTGCTCGTCCCGCAAGGCGATGTGGAGGCGTTGACGCAAGCAATGCGCGAACTTTTGGACAATCCCGCGCTGCGCGAACGCTTGGGCCGCGCGGCGTGTGAGCGCGCGATGTTATTTACGGCCGATGTCGTCATTCCACGCTTTGAATTGTTGTATCAACAGCTGGTGAATGGTTCGGCGGGCGGCTTGAGCTCGAACCCGAACATGTCGAATTTAGAAATCGAACGGATTGTGTAACCGGATGGGATTTTTAAAAACAAAACGCTTACTTGCGGGCACCCCGCTCATTGGGCACATTTCGATGCCTCTATATCGCAATGGCTATGCGCTCATCCTTAGCTCGGTTGCTACCTCTGTGTTGGGCTTGATGTATTGGGTGCTGGCCGCGCGCTATTACAGTACCGATGTTGTCGGCTTGAACTCGGCAATTCTGTCCGCCATGCTGTTTCTTTCGGTGGTCGCGCAGCTGAATCTCGGCGGGATGTTAGTGCGCTTTGTACCGCTCGCGGGTCCAGTCTCGCCGCGTTTGATTGGATATACCTACGTGGCGAGCTGCATCGCGTCCGTTGTTATCAGTTTGGTTTTTCTCGTCGGACTTGGCATCTGGTCGCCAACGCTGCGCGTGTTGACGCAAGACGCGGGGAGGATAGTGTGGTTTGTTTTCGGAACGGTCACGTGGAGCATTTTTTCGTTGCAGGACAGCGCGCTCACCGCACTGCGCGAAGCGGTGTGGGTGCCCGTTGAAAATGCGCTCTTTGGTGTGGTCAAAATCATCCTGCTGATTCTGCTGGCGGGAACGCTGACGCAGTACGGCATTTTCGCCTCGTGGACAATTCCCGTTGCCATTTCGCTAATCCCTATTAATTTTTTCATCTTTCAGCGATTCATTCCAAAACATATTCGCGGAACGGGTGACCGTGCCGTGCCGATTATTCCGCGTCAGCTCTATAAATATGTGAGCGGCAATTATCTCGGCTCGATTTTTTTTCAAGCGTCCACTACGCTCCTCCCCGTTATCGTGATTGACCGCCTCGGCGCGACGATGAACGCGTATTTTTATTTGCCGTGGACGATTACAACGTCGCTGCAACTGGTGGCGTTGAATATGGCGACCTCGTTTACCGTCGAAGCGGCGCGTGACCACAAGAATTTGAGCCGCTATGGCTCGCGCGTGTTGATTCACAATCTGCGGATGTTGGTTCCGCTTGTGCTGATCATTGGAATTGGCGCGCCATATATTCTCGGCATCTTTGGTGCAAATTATGCGGCGGCGGGAACAGATATGCTGCGCTTACTGGCGCTGTCGGTTATTCCGTATAGTTTTGTCGCGCTGTACGTCGGTTTGGCGCGGGTGCAAAATCAAGTGCATCGGATTGTGGTGGTTCAAGGCGTGCGCTGTGCGCTCTTGTTACTAGGCTGCTATTGGCTCTTGCCGATTTTAGGGATTACAGGCATCGGTTGGGTCTGGCTGGTGACGGAAACGCTGGTTGGAGGGTTCTTGTTTCTTACGCAGCTGCGCCCCTTGTTCTTCAAGCCGCGTGTCGTCAATGGAGAGGAAACGGAATGGTCAGTCACATAGAGCCACTGGCGGAGAAAAATCGTAACAGCGCCGCATATGTGACGCAAGAGCAGGTGCGCGAGCATTATCTCATCGAAAAAGAATTGGCGAACCGATTGCGCCGCGCGACCAAAGACGAACGCCGCCGTTTATATCACGTCGTGTACGATGAACGCTCGCAGTGCATTCCACAGCATCCGTTGGTGATGCGTGCCGCCGATCCCGCCGCGCAAGCGCGCGCCGTGCAACCGCAAGCGCGTGTCCTGCGCCATTTTGCCAATCGCCATACGGTCTTTTTGGAAATCGGCGCGGGGGATGGCGCGCTGGCGCTCGAAATGAGCAAATGGGTCAAGCAGGTGTTTGCGATTGATGTATCTGGCGAGCTGGTCAAGAACATTGTGAGTCCGCCGAATTTTGAATTTCGCCTGTTTGATGGGTTTGAGCTGCCGCTGGCTCTGAACAGCATTGACCTCGCTTACAGCAATGACGTGCTGGAGCATCTTCATCCCGAAGACGCGCAAGACCAATTACACAGCCTGCTCCACGTTCTGCGTGCGGATGGCAAATATATTTGCGTGACGCCGAATCGTCTTTCGGGCCCGCACGATGTTTCCAGAAATTTTGATACCGTGGCGACGGGGTTTCATCTGAAAGAATACACGATTGGCGAGCTGGCGGCGTTGTTTCAGCAAGTGGGTTTTAGACGGGTGAACGCGTTTGTCAGCATGAGAGGACAAATGCTCTTACCACCGCTTTCGATTGTTCCTTTTATCAAAATCGAAAATCTCATTGCGCGTGTTTCTTCACCTTATCAACGAAAAATTGCTAGTCTTTTGGCAGCCGTCAAAGTTATTGCAATCAAGTAAATGCAATTCGATTTCCAGCGCATCCACATTGTCGGCGGTCCGGGCAGCGGCAAATCTACCTTTGCACGTAGTTTAGGGAAGAAACTTGGCGCGCCCGTGTACGACCTAGATACGATTGCGTTTCAAGGCAAGGATTTTTTAGAGCGCCCCGTCGAACAGCGACTCGCGGACGCGCACGCGATTGCCATTCAACCGCGTTGGATTACAGAAGGAATTTTTGTCGGGTGGATTGACGAATTGCTGCGGGCGGCCGATGTCATTCTTTGGCTCGATACACTTCCCTGGCAGCAGGCGGCGTGGCGTATCCTCCTTCGCTTTGCGCGCAATGGACTGCGCGAAGTCCTGCGGCAGCGCGGGCGGAATAAATTCTTCCGCTTTGGAGATTATCGCCGCAATCTGGGGCAACTGCGGGACGTGCTCATTTCCAGTCGCGCCTACTATCACGATTCCGTCCCGCCCGTGAACGGCGATATTCGCAATATCACGCGCGCCGAAACCGCCGCGTATCTCGCAGACTATATGAGCAAGGTCATTCATTTTCAGACTCATCAAGAGGTTGAATCATTCATTGCCAATCTTAATTCACGAAACTCCCAAGAACAAGAATTTGCCCACTCTCTTTCTGTGTAGGAAAGCTTGGGCGAGGTCAAGATGCAAACCAGTTTAGAACCGACTACTCGCATAGAATTTATTGGTGAGCCAGCTCCATTCCAGTCTCTCGCGACGTCGTCTAGCCGCACAAATCTCTATCTCGTTGGTGGACGCCAGCGCGCCCAGAGACCTTTGAGCGCGGGCAATCAAGATTGGGAAGGATATGACCAAGGTCGGATTGTGGAGGTTCAGCCGCAAACGGGAATGTGGCAGCCACGTGTCGAGCACACCTCGCCTTCCGGAGACACACAAGCCGATTCCGCCATCATTCTGCAAGCGGGTCATATTCAAGGCGATGAGCTTTTCATTTGTTCCCAGACCGAAGTGTTGATTTATCACCTGCCGGATTTTCAAATCGTGGCGCGTTATTCCCTGCCCTGCTTTAATGACCTGCATCACGCACGACCTTCGCCCGATGGAAATATCCTGGTAGCGAATGCGGGTTTGGAAATGGTGCTGGAATTATCGCGCGACGGAAACATTCTGCGTGAGTGGAATGTATTGGGCGAAGACCCGTGGGGCGCGTTCTCGAAGCAAATTGATTATCGCTATATCAGCACCAAGCCGCATCGCTCGCACCCAAATTATGTCTTTTGCATTGACGACGAAATTTGGGTGACACGTTTTCATCAAGGTGATGCGGTGTGCCTCACCGACCCGCGCAAATCTATTGCAATTAGTACCGAGCGAATCCACGATGGCGTGGTGCATGATGGCCTGGTGTACTTTACGACGGTGAATGGACGCATTGTGATTGCGAACCCGCGCACGCGCCGCGTCGAGGAAGTCATTGATTTAAATAGTATGCACGAACCGGGGTTGGTCTTGGGGTGGTGCCGCGGATTGTATCTCGACGCGGGAATGGTCTGGGTTGGTTTTTCGCGCATCCGTCCGACAAAATTCCGCGAGAACGTCAGTTGGGTGATGCACGGGTTTAAACGCGCGCTGCCATCGCACATTGCCTGTTATGACCTAAATCAGCACCGTTGCGTCATGGAGCTGGATATTGAACCCATGGGGCTAGGGGCGATTTACAGCATTTTCCCTTCCGAGAACTCGACGCGGGATTAAGAATTCATTAGGGTTTCTGGAAGGACGGGTTTGAAGAGGAAGCTGGGGGGAGTAGAGGGAAGTACAATCATGGACTCGAAAGTTGCACGATTTTCAAAACAAACCATGCGCGTTGTGGTTTTCTGCTTGGCCGTTTTGGTATTCGCCTTATTGGGCGTGCAGCAACAAGCCAATGCACAGGGTACAGCAACATTGGTCATTAACACATCGAAACAAGTGGATGTTGGTCAACCGATTGAGATTACGTTACGTATCACGGGCGCGAGTGACATCGCCGGATATGAAATGAATATCCGTTACGACTCGACTGCCGCACATCTGTATGGCATTCATCAGCGGAGCAACGATTTGAAAAAAGGCGGGCGCGATATTGTGCCGCTCCAAGTGGAACAGGCGAACGGAGGTGTTGCTGTCGGCTTGGCGTCGTGCAGTGTCAACGATTGCGTACATAACAGCGGCGCGCGGAACGAACGCGGCGGCGCGGGCAATTTTCTATTGGGAACGGTGTTGATTGGCACTGATGAAGCGGGGCCACTCGAAATTCGTTTTGACAGCGCCAAGTTTGTGGACGCCGCGGGCAATCCTGTACCCGTTACCCTTTCGACGCAACGTGTGATGGTGCAGGTGGCGCAAGGCGGCAAAGCGCATCCCGCGCAGCCCAGCACCTGGCAGCTGCCTGCCAGCAACGCGGCGCGGCGCACGCCCGAACTCCGCGCGCTCGACCGCACGGACGATAAAAAAGTGAACCACGCCGATGTGATGGAACTGGCGCTGGCGTGGACGGATGTTCGCAACAGCGGCTCGCCATGTGGTAACCTGCCTGACCCCAGTCTTGACCTAAACGGCGATGGGTGTATTGACGTTGCCGATGTGCAAATCGCTGCTGCGAATACGGGGAAGGTGGTGGCGGCAAATAGCGTAGCTGCTGCCGCACCGTTGACCTTTGTAGTCAACACCGCGAATGACTCGGCTGACGCAACGCCCGGCAACGGTATCTGCGACGCGCAAGGCGGCTGTACTCTACGTGCGGCGATTGATGAATCGAACGCGCATCCGGGACCTGATTTTATTCAGTTTAATATTCCTGGCAGCGGTGTGAAAACGATTAACCTCAAAACAAACTTGCCGACGTTGAGCGATACGACGGGGCCGACGACGATTGACGGCTATACGCAGCCAGGCGCGTCGCCCAATACGGACGCGCAAAAGAGCAACGCCCAAATTATGATTCAGCTCAATGGGCAAGGTCCAAACGCGTTTGATGGTATTCGAATTTCGTCCGCTGGAAATGTGGTGCGCGGCTTGGCACTCTATAACCTGCGCCGCTCCTTTTACATCTATGGCAGCGGGGCAACCAATAACTCGATTATCGGTAATTTCATTGGCACGGATGCGGCGGGGCAGTTTGGGGCAACCACGTCCAATACGATTGCCAGTGGAGTTTATATAGATGTTGGCGCGAACGGGAATCACATCGGCACGAGCGCGCTGGCAGACCGCAACGTGATTTCAGGCAATGCGCGTCACGGCATCGCTACCTATGCTGAAAATACAGACAATAATATATTTCAGAACAATATCATTGGCTTGTCGCCGTTGGGGGATCGGCGTTTGCAGAATTTAAAGCACGGGGTGGATATTAACAGCGCGTCGTCAGGCAACATCATCGGCGGCACAGGTGCAAACGAGCGTAATATTATATCTGGCGACGGCAACGCGCAGGATACGGATTACTCGGCGGGTGTCGAAATCTCACATGATACTGCTACAACCGGGAACAAGGTGCTCGGCAATTGCTTTGGTACAGATGTTACCTGTAATAATGCGCCGAGCTATGCCCATCTTAGCCATTACGGGATTCGAATGGAAGATGGGGTAAATCACAACGAGGTTGGCTACAATATTGTCGGGAATACAATGCAAGGCGGAATTCAAATAGACAATTACAACACGTGGAACAATTCGGTCCACGATAATCGCATCGGCATTTCCGCAAATGACGCATCTATTCCCAACGCCGTTTTTGGCGTGCGCGTGAAATATCATGGTCAGCACAACACGATTGGTCCGAATAATATCATTGCGAATAATCCGACGGGCATTCTGATTGAGTACAACGACGAGGACTTTAACACCATTACCAAGAACTCTATCTATAACAATGCCAATATGGGGATTGACCTGGGACCCGGTACAGGGGAAACGAATAACGATTCGGGGGATACGGATACGGGCGCAAATGAAGGATTAAATCATCCCATCTTAAACACGGCGACGAGCACGCAGGTCAAAGGGACGGCGTGCGGTGAGGCAGCAGTACCGAAGCCCTGCACGATTGAAATTTTTCGCTCGCAACCCGTTCCGACGGACAAGACGGCAGGCAAAGTGGGGCAAGGGAAAACCTTTGTGGGAAGCGGGACGACGGATTCAAACGGCAAGTTTACAGTCAGCGTGAGTGGACTTCAGGTCGGCGACCCAGTGACTGCGACAGCCACTGATGCGACGGGAAATACGTC
>Ga0070741_10006746_pt1 | contig 24397 bp, 23 predicted proteins | sample Coa_R1_4_FD_66440 | JGI IMG/M metagenome (GOLD analysis project Ga0070741, IMG submission 66440) | Surface soil microbial communities from Centralia Pennsylvania, which are recovering from an underground coalmine fire - Coalmine... | ecosystem: Environmental > Terrestrial > Soil > Unclassified ...
AACCTGCTCCCCGGTCTCGGCACGGCGCGCGGTATTCACCATATCCCGTTCGCGAACGACGAAGTGAAGTCCGGACGCGCATTCGAGAACCAGGACACGACGCTCGAGCCGCGCACCGCACGGACCCAGGCCGAGGCCGCGACTGGAACGCCCCGCTCGTTCGTCGGCGATGTGAATACGCTACCGACGACCGTCGGCGGCGGGACCGTGCACTGGGACGCGAAGGTGCCGCGCTTCTGGCGTCAGGACTTCCAGGGGCGGTCGCTCTACGGCCCGATCGAGGGCGCGAACGTCGCCGACTGGCCGCTCGCTTACGAAGACCTGTCGCCCTTCTACGACGAAGTGGAACGCCGGCTCGGCGTTCAGGGCGACATCGGGCAGATGCCGGCGGCGACGCTCGCCCAGGCGCCGCGAGACCATCCGTTTCCACAGCGCCCGAACCCACCGATGCTCGGAGGAGTCCGTCTGGCCGCCGGCGCCGAGCGCCTCGGCTACCACGCCTATCCGTTCCCGATGGCGGTCAACTCGCGACGGTTCGATGGCCGTCCGCCCTGCAATTCCTGCGGTTTCTGCTCCGGCTACGGCTGTCCGATTCTGGCTCGCGGCAGCGCCGCAGCGTCGTTCTTGCATCCGGCGCTCCGCGCCGGCGCTCGTCTCCACTCGCGATGCTTCGTCCACCGCGTCGAGCTGTCGGCCGACGGACGCCGTGCGATCGGTGTCGCCTACCGGGATGCGCACGGTCGCGAGCGCCACGCCCGAGCCGACGTCGTGATCCTGGCGGCGTCGGCGATCGAGACCGCGCGCCTCGCCCTCCTCTCGGCGACGGCCGGACAGCCCGACGGCCTCGGCAACCGCTCTGGCCAGCTCGGGCGCAACCTGATGTTCCACCTCTTCACACTCGGCATCGCCGTCTTCGCCGACGAGCCGCATGCGTGGCGCGGACCGTCGACGACGTTCACCATCGACGATTTCGTCGGCCCCGATCAGAGCGCCGCCGCACGGGCGAGCGGGCTCCCGTATCTCAAGGGCGGCATCTGCGAGGTCGGCGGCGGGCTCACGCTACTCGAGGAGGCCAACATCTACACCGTACTGCCCGGCCGTTGGGGCCGCCGGCTCAAGTCGGCGATGCGAACGTCTGCCCTTCGGCGGCACCTCGTCGGGCTCTCGATGGTGGGCGAGGACCTGCCGCAGGAAGCGAACCGTGTCGACCTCGACCCCACGGTGGGGGACGTGTACGGATTCCCGGTTCCGCGGATCACGCACACCAGCCACGCTTTCGAGCTAGCCGCGTCGCAGTACTTCGGCCCGCGACTGGGCGCGATCTGCGCCGCGGCCCCTGGCGCGATCGCGGCCGGCTGGCTCCCCGTCGGCCTCCTCGCCGAGGAAAGTGGCGGGTTCGGGAGTCCGTACGCCGGGCCGGCGTCCACCGCGCACATCATGGGCACGGCACGAATGGGCGACGATCCGGAGACCTCGGTCGTCGATCGCTGGGGCCGCATGCACGACCTCGACAATGTGTACGTCGCCGATGGGTCAGTGTTCGTGTCGTCGGGCGGATTCAATCCGACACTCACGATCATGGCGCTCAGCCTCCGTATGGCGCACCGGATCGGTGGGAGATGAAGTTTGAAGGCTCGCGTGTCGACGGCGAACGGACGCTGCTAGTGCTTCGGCAGCGATTTGAGCAGCGTTTGCATGTCCGCCTTGTCCTGGCTTCCGCACGTCGCGCGAGACGTCGCACTCCAGAGGTCGGGCGTTCGACCGCAGAGATGCGGTAGGGGATGCAGCCTCGGCTCTCATGATGGCGGAATCTCATGCTCTTGGACGAGCAGTGACCAGTGGCGACCTCGTGCCGGAACCGACGCCCGAAAGTGGCGGAAGTCCCAGGTCAGAATGAGAGCACGTCGTGCTTCAGCCATCGCCATCACCATCGAGTCTGCCAGATCGAGACCCGATGTCTCGTACCGCTCGAGAAGCTGAAGGGCACGACGATGTTCCGCATCGGTCGGGCGATCGAGGACGTGCGTGCCGTCAAGGAGCGCGTGCGAGAAGAGGAGGGCGCCTTTCGCGTGTCCTCGGGCGCGCAGGACGAGATGAACTTCGACGTACACCGGCCAGGGGATGACGACTCGGCGACCGAGCGCTGACAGGAGGCGTACGGCGAAGTCGTAGCGTCGCCCCTCTCCCCGGTTGCACGCGGACACGAGGGGGCCGGTATCGCAGACGATCAGTCGGCGATTCGAGACAGTACCTCGTCGACGCGGAGCGAGAGGTCCGGATCGTCCTCGACTACGCCGGCGTACGGTAGCTCCGCCGGGCCCTGCTCGACCAATTCCGCGACGAGCGCCGAGAACGAGGTGCGCCTTCGCTTCGCCTCTCGGTCGAGCCGCTTCGCGAGCGACGCAGGCATGGAGATTGTGCGACGGACCGCCTTCATTGGGCGGAGTATGAAGCCCAGAGTATGAGCGAGTCAAGTTCCGTCCGACCTGGGGGGCTGTTCGTACGTCCGGTTGACGTCGGAGGCGGTGGACATCCAGAGCACAGCGCTGGGAGCCGAATTTGCCGGCCGACCTCTTTCGCTCGCGTGCGAGCACGTCGTGGACGAGGAGGCGCCCAAGAATGGCAGCGCAGTCAGCACGTGTGCGACGCGCGACCGGGACGTGCACCCGGCACCGAGGCGCTCAGGAAAATGCGGCCGCAGATCGCCCGCGCGGCGGATCGCCCGGCATCGCCCCCGCCGGACTCAGGCGAGCGCGAACGTCCCGTCGTCGTTACGCGCACGAACAGGCGCGTCGCCGCCTCGGACCGATCATTCGCGCGCTCGATCGTGCGTCGGCGCCAATCCGAGAAAGGCGCCGCTCGGCGAGGCGCAGTAGACGAGGCCGTCGGCGGCGTCGAGCTGGCGCTCGAAGAAGTCGGCCAGGCCCCTCCCCCTTGTCGATGCCGTGCTCGCATGCAACCTTCACACTCTTTGCCGACGGAGGAGCCGACGATGAAGCGAACCCTTTCCGCAGTCGCGTACCTCGTGGTCCTGGGAGTCGTCCTGACGCCGCCTGCGGCAGAGGCCAAGTGTCGGAAGGACTGCAAGCAGGTGATCGGCGCCACGTTCAGGACGTGCAAGAGCGAGTGCGCCAAGGGCAAGCCGGGCAAGCAGTGTCGAGCGGGATGTTTCTCCGCGCGCAAGGCCAACCGAATGACCTGCAGGAAGGCCACCAACCCGACACCGCCGGATTGCGGACAAGTCGCAACGACCACCACCACCACGACGACGACGATCCCTTCGACCGGCGGGGTCGTCGCGGGTGCGCTCACGGCGACCCCCGGCCGCTTCAACTATAACTCGATGCTCGGGCTTCCCGGCGCCAACGCCGCCTGCAATACGAATTTCCCCGGCTCGCACGTGTGCACTCTGGCGGAGCTCCAGAGTGCGCCCGCGAGTGAACTCACCGGGCTCCGGGACACGGGCGGGAACCTCGTGAACGGCTTCTGGGCGATCGATTCGTCTGCCAACCCGCTTCAACAGTGCAACGACGACGCCGCGGGCGGGTCTGGGCTCAACTGGGAATACGCGACGGCGCACACTCCCTCTCGTGGCCAGAAGGTCCCGCTCACCAACGCCAGCGGCGCCCTCGGGACGGTCGGGACCAGCGTGCAGTGCAACTTCTCCGGCAACAGCTGGGTCGGCTGCTGCCGCTGAGCGTCGCGGGACCGCGAGCCCGGTGACGTCCGCGAGCGGATGAAGCGCAGCCAACGCTCGCGGCCGTAGTCTTCGCCGCGGGGTTCCGGGTGCGGTGAGCGCGGTTCGCGCGCGCCAGCGCTCACCGCATCTCGTGAGTGCCTTCGTTTGACCGGCGCCCCGGCGAGAAAATTTTCGGCGGCGTGTCGATCCGGACGGTGCCGGTTCGTCACCTCAGTAGAATCCCGGAAGGAGGAGCCATGAAATACCTCTCGTTCATCAGGCACCCGGAGTCGCACCGGCTGTCCCCGCCGCCCGCCGCGTTGATGGAGGCGATGGGGGAGTTCGCCGCAAGATCGCGGAAGGATGGCACGCTCGTCGACACGGGCGGCCTGCTCCCGAGCAAGCAAGGTTTCCGGATCCGGCTCGCGAACGGCAAGCTGACCGTGACCGACGGGCCCTTCTCGGAGAGCAAGGAGGTCATCGGTGGCTGGGCGGTCCTGCAGACCGAGTCCAGGGCCGAGGCGGTCCGGGTCGCAACCGACTTCATGGAGCTGCACCGGAGGCACTGGCCCGGATTCGAGGGCGAGTGCGAGGTCCGGCCGATGTTCGACCCGGGCGTCGGTCCGTGACGCGCGATCGGATGAGAGCCTTGGCACGGTCGCACCAACCATGGCAGTGTTCGGTGTCGGGGAGGGATCAAGAATGCCGGATCCTGACATCGATCGTGTCATCAAGCTCCGGATGAAGATCGGTGCACACGAGTTCGAGGCCGAAGGGCCGTCCGCGGTGCTGATCGGGCAAGTCGAATGCTGGATGCGGGCCGCGGGACTCGCGGCGGCTCCGGCAGCGGACGTTCCCGCGGTCGTCGCGCCGGTGGACGTCTCCCCGACGACGAACGGCGGTGCGAGTCCCGCGGCCGGGGACGGCAAGCCGAATGCGTTACAGAGCGTCTTCCACGTCGACGCCGGCCGCCAGCTGATCGTGCTGCGTCCCCGTCTGTACGGACGTCGCCGCAACGCCGATGCCGCGCTCATGCTGCTCCATGGATTCGACACCTGCCTCGGCGCCGGTGATGGAGCCGACGTTCCGGCGATCCGTCTGCGCGCGGCGCTCGAGGCATCCGGCCATCCCGTGCGGCGCGTGGATCGCATCTTGGCGCCGTATCTGTCGGCCGGTTTCGTCCGCAAGGCGGGCCGCCACAAGCACGAGACGTATGCCCTGACCCTGACGGGCGCGCAGCGCGCCGCCGCGCTGGCCCGACACTTCATTCGCCTCGGAGCCGTCCACAACAACGCTTGATCGGGCGGACGGTGATCGCCAGCAGCCGTAACAACGGCTGATCCGGCCCATTCGGGGCGGAAGCAACCGCAATCGCGTCAGAAGATTGGTTCGGTCTATCCAGACGGCGCATGTACGACATCGACGTGGCCGACTCGTCTCGCAAACCCACGGCTGCCGAAGAGATATCGCCTGATTCGAAGCGCCGGCGACTAGCCATACGATGATGGGGCTGGCACCATCGGTCATTCATCCAGATCACGGGATGTTACGGCTGCATCTCGTGTGAACCGCGCCACAACACGACGTGTCGTGACTCGCCATAATTTGATCGGGCCGCAACGGATCGTGTTCTGGCGCCCGCGCGCCGCGCGCGCCGTATCGCTGATCTCGATACGGCTTCCGGGGTCAGCCGATCATTGCGGGCAATGGAGCGTGTACTGCCACGCCGTCCCCGTCGTCCCGCCCTGACAGTTCGGCCTGACCTCCACGGTCATCTCGGCGGAGTTTCCCGAGTAGACGAGCGGCTGCGTCCCACTCGTCCCGACGCAGCCCGTGTCGAAGAGGACCCGGCCTTCGTACGAGACGATGATCTGGTCGGGGATGGAGAACGTGTCGAAGTCGAACTCCGAGGTGCCGCTCGACAGGCCGAGCTGGATGACGCGCGTATCGGGCGTGTCCCCGCCGGCGACCTGCTCGTCGTTGCAGACTCCGCACGACGGCAGCGTGGTCGTCGTCGCGCTCGGGGGCGACGTGGTCGTCGTCATGGCGTGGCAGCTCCCGTCGCTCTCGCAGAGTGGCGCGTTGCTCGGGCAGCAGCAGTCGGTGAAGCCGTGGGGCGCGCAGCAGTCACCGCCGGGCTCGCACACCGGCGTCCCGCCGGGGCAGCAGAACGTGCCGCAGTCGATGTCGCCCGGCGAACACGCGGCCGACGGTTCGATCGCCGCCGCGTTGAACCCGTTCCGGATCGCCGACAGACAGTTCTTGGGATTCTTGTCCCGCTTCGCCTGCTGGCAGAGGGCCTTGATGGCGCGCCATTTGTCGCGCGCGCCGGTGAGGCAGGCCTGGTATCCCTGCTGGATCACCTGGCGGCAGATCGACCCCTTCGCGCAATCGGCCGCCGCCGGCGTGGCGCCCGTTCCGAGCACGAGCGCGACGAGCGCGAACGTCGCCGTCATGTTGTTCATGGCACGTGACCTCGTGTTGGCCGCCGTGGCGCTCATGAGCACACCCCGCCCCCACAAATACAGAGGCAATGGCCCAACTGGGTTCCCGTGTCCTTGATGCAGATCAGGGTCGCTTGCGGATTATTGATGCACGGCTCTTTGCAGTCGTCGTCGGAGGTGCAGTTGATCTGCGGGCACGGGCCGAGCTCTGGAACGGCTTGGGTGCCCTCTTCCACGCAGTCATAGGCGCCGGTGCTCGCGGCGTCGCGATGACACGTGCAGCTGCTACCAGCCGGCCCGCACGGAGCCCACGGATGGTTGCCGTCACACGGAATGGTGCTCGTCGTCGTGCTCGTCAGGGGACATCTGAGTGGCGCGGCCGTCGTCGGCGTCGTGGAGGTCGTGGTCGTCGTCGTGACGACCGGCAGCCCCCCTCCGCAGTTGTTGTCGAGTGTTGGACTGTCCGCGGCCTGGCACTGCTTGAGAATGGACTTCCACCGCTTGCGGCATCTCTTCTGGTCGCGTTCCAAGCCCTTCTTGATGAGCTGGCAGGCCTTTCCGCACGCGGCTCGTGCGGGTCTCGCGTCGAGGCCGGCTCCGAGCACGAGGGCCGCCAACATGCACACCGCGGTGATCTTCTTCATGGCCGGTACCTCCCGTGGCGGAGGGCCTTCTCGGGACGCTTCGCTTGCGTGGCCCGATCGGTGACACGCTCCCACGCGCCGAGGATTCGCGTCAAACAAAATCAGGTCGGAGCCGCTCTCGAGTCCCCTTCCCCGACGTCACCTTGTGCGGCGACGCCACCGTTTGGGCCGGGCGCTGCCAGCACGCCAATGGTGCCGGGAGTTGTCGTACGCCGACCGCGCTGTGCCGACGCACGCCTACGAGCTTGTAAGTATCTCGCTCGCCGCGCGCTCGCCGGAGCGGATCGCTCCATCGATCGCGCCATACGACGTCGTGGCGGTCTCCGTTCCCGCCCAGTGAATCCGTCCGAACGGCTCGCGCAGCAGCGCCCCGTACCGGGTGAGGATCCCGGGAGACCAGTGCGCCATCGAGCAGCCGCGCGTCCACTGCTCGTGCCACCACGACGTCTCGATGAATGCCGACGGCGTTGCGGCGCGCGCGCCGAAGCGTTCGACCATGGCGTCGAGCACCAGCCGGCGGCGTTCGCTCGCGTCGAGCGCATCGATCCGTTCGGCCACGGGCCCGAAGGTGAACGAGGCGATGACGCCCGGCCGGCCGGCTGCCGGCGTCGCATCGAGCGTGACCTCCGCGGGAGATCCCGGGTTCGCCGACTGCCCGCTGAAGCCGTCCGCACGCCAGAACGGCTCGTCGTAGACGAGCAGCGTCTTCGTCTCGGGACCTGCGGTCGAGTGCCGATACAGCGTCAGGCGGTCGTCCGGCAGGGCGGGATCGAACTCGATTTCCAAAGCGAGCGCCGGCGGAACGGCGACGACGGCGTGCCGCGCCGACACGTCGACGTCGGAACACGCGACGAGTACGCGATCGTTCTGCTGCGCGATCCGTCGGACCGGCGCGTTCAGACGGACGCGATCGCCGAGCTCCGACGCCACGCGTTCCGCGATCGACCCCGCGCCGCCGGCGACCAGGTTCTCCTGGTAGCCACCGTCGATCGACAGCAACGTGTTGATGCTCCCGGCCGAGCGGATCAGGAAGAGGAAATTGAGGAACGACACGTTCGCCAGGTCGCCGCAGAACAAGCCGCGCACGGCACACCCGAAGAGGTCACGCGCGATCGTCGTGCGGATCCCCGAGCGCTCGAGGAACCAGGCGACGGATCGGGCGTCCCACTCCGGAGCGCGCTTCGCCGTCCACGGCGCCTCGACCGGGAGCCGCCTCGCCATGCGATCGAGCTTCGCCTGGGCAAAGACGAGCGACAGGACCGCGAGCGGGCCGATCTTCGGGATCAACCCGTGATAGCGCCGGGTCCGCCCCTCACCGATGAGAAGATGCTCGCCGGCGACGTAGGTCTTGTACGTCGACACTCCGACCTCGGCCGCGAGCGCATGGGCCGCCTCGTGTCGGTTCGCCAGCCATGCACCGCCACGGTCGACCGGTGAGCCGTCGGACAGGCGATGGGTCCAGATGCGGCCTCCGACGCGGTCACGCGCCTCGAGGACGACGACGGATTTGCCGGCTTGCGCGAGCCGGCGGGCGGCGGTGAGGCCCGCATACCCGCCCCCGACGACGCACACGTCGGCTTCGACGTTCACGGTGAGGCGAACAGCGCGGCGTCGAAGTACTCGCGCCACGCGGCGATCCGGCCGTCCCGGATCTCGAACACCGCGCAGATCGGCACGACGAGCTGCCGTCCCCGGAACGTGATGCGATCGGTCCGCTCGTTCATCACGATGTCGTCCGACGCGACCTGTGGTAGACGCCATCCTCGGCCCAGCAGGCCATGACGTGCTCGGTGTCGCGTCGTTCCCACGCGGCGAGGAATCCGCGCACCATCGCGTCGTTGCGGCTGGCCGTGCTCGAAGCCATCGTCGAGAGCGGGTGGGGACGCTACGGCGCGGCGGGCGCGGCCGTCAACATCCGACCGGGTCCGATGTGTCCGGCGCGTGAAACGCGGTCTATAGTCGGACGATGCCACGCAAGGGGAAGCCCAGCGGGACACGCCGGAAGCGCCGTGGAGTGACGCTGCGCCCGACGGAGCTCACGCCAGGCGAGCTCGCCGTCAGCGACCTCCCTGCCGACATCCGCTCGCTGGCCGACGCGGTGGCGCACGACGGCGGCGCCGTGTTGGCCGCGTATCGGGAACCGCTCGGCGGGCACGTCCTCCTGCTCTGTGCGTTGCCGATCGACCTCGTGGCGCCGACACCGTTCCAGCGCGACGTCTCGGACGCGCACGTCCGACGGCTCACCCACGCGATGGACAAGACCAAGCGCTTCCTCGATCCCGTGATCGCCGTGCGGGAGGCGCGCGTCGCGGCCACGAGCGACGACGACCAGAAGCTCTACTGGGTGCCGAACGGCTATCATCGCCTGACGGCCCTCCGGGAGCTCGGCGCGAAGACCCTCGTCGCCCTCGTCGTGCCCGAGACCGCGGTCGCCTACCAGATCCTCGCGCTCAACATCGAGAAGGCGCACAACCTCCGCGAGCGTGCGCTCGGCGTCGCCCGCATGTATCGGGACCTGGTCGCGTCGGGACGCGGCGACGAGCGCGAGGACGCGCTGGCCCTCGAGTTCGAGGAGCCGGCCCTCCCGACGCTCGGCCTGGCGTACGAGAAGCGTCCGCGGCTCTCCGGCGGCGCGTACCATCCGGTCCTGCGGAAGAGCGAGGAGTGGATCCGACGGCCGCTCGACGCCGCGCTCGCGGAGCGCGAGCGACGCGCCGAGGCCGTGCTGGCGCTCGACGACGCGGTCGGCGCGGTCGTCGACCGGCTGAAGAAGCGCGGGTTCCAGAGCCCCTATCTGCGCCCGTTCGTCATCGCACGCATCAACCCGCTGCGCTTCATGAAAGGCAAGGCGCCTCCGGTAGAGACGCTCCTCGCCGACATGACGAAGCGTGCCCGCGGCATGAACGTCGATCGGATCAAGGCCGAGGACGTCGCGCGCACGGGCGGCGCGCCCGAGTCGACGGAGTAGCGGTCGGCGAGCTGCCGTCGGGAGGGGGATCGCGTCGCCTCCGCGCGCGTGGCACGTAGGCGGCATGCCAGACTACAGCCTCTTCGGCGACGAGCACGTTCGGCAGTACGAGGCAACCGGCGGCAAGGTAGGCCACGACTGGAACGGCACGCACTGCCTCATCCTGCATACGACCGGCAGGAAGTCCGGACGCACGCGGAAGTTCCCGCTCATCTATGGTCGGGACGGCGACCGGTTCATCGTCGTCGCCTCGAAGGGTGGCGCGCCGGAAAATCCGGGATGGTACGAGGACCTGGTCGCGCATCCCGACGTCGAGATCCAGGTCCGCGACCAGGTGCTCCCCGTGAAGGCGCGGACGGCGACGGGCGAGGAGAAGAAGCGCGTGTGGCCGGTCATGACCGCCGAGTGGCCCGACTACGACAGCTACCAGGCGAGGACCAAGCGGGACATTCCCGTCGTGCTGCTGAGCCCTCGCTGAATTCGTCGACTCGACGGTAATCGATTGCCGATCCCGTATCCGCCCGACGAATACGCTCGTCCCGTATCGTCTGGCTCGAGCGCCTCCACGACGGAATGACCCGCAGGCGAAATCTCCTCCCGGTCGCCGGCTTCGTCTTCTGTGCGATCGCACTGATGAGCTACCCGACGTTCTTCGTACGATTCGCGCCGACGCGCGACGTACCGTGGGCGAGCTGGCTCCTGTTCGCAGCCGGCCTCGCGCTCGGCGGCGTCGGGCTCGTCCGCGCCTTCCGCTTCCCCGATCGTTACCGCGGTCGCGTGCTCGGGCCCATCCTCGGCGTTGTGAGCGTCGCCGCGCTCGTCTTCTTCGTCTTCATGACCGAGATCTGGTCGCGACAGCTCCCGCCGTCGGCCGGGGCACCGAAGATCGGCGAGAAGGCGCCCGACTTCACGCTTTTCGACGCCGGGGGCCGTCCCATCCGACTCTCCGAGCTACTCCACCTGCCGCCAGAAACGTCGAATCACACCGCCACGGGATCGTGGGCGCTGCTCATCTTCTACCGCGGCTACTGGTGACCGTCCTGTAACTCCGAGTTACGGAGTTTCGACCAACGGCTTCCCGACTTCACGGCGCGCGGCATCCGCGTCGTCGCCATCAGCACCGACCCACCGGAGACGACCCGGGAGCACCTCGCAAAGACCGGATGGACGTACACGTTCCTCGCGGACACGGACGCGGAGGTGATCCGAGCGTACGACCTCCTCCATCGCGGCGGCGGACAGCAGGGCGACATCGCGCGGCCGGCCGAGTTCCTGATCGACCCGGGTGGCACCGTCCGCTGGCGCGACCTCACCGCGGACTACTGGGTCCGCGCCCGGCCAGAGACCGTGCTCGAGGCCTTCGACCGGCTCGGCTAGCAATCCGCTTCGCGTGGCGGCCGAACTACCATCGATTGGCGAGGACCGGTTCATGCAGCGCGGCGAGGCTCGCCGAGCCACGGTGGCCGGCATCCAGGTTTCCGGTGAACCTTCCGACCGCGCCACCGCGAAATTTCACTGGACTTCCCGAACGGACGCGTGCAACACTCCGGGCGCCACAGGCCAGCATCCAACCGCGGGAGCGATCACATGTCGAAACTCGGACTCGTAGGGATCTCGGCCGTCGTCCTCGTCACTGTCGGCGCGTCCTTCGCGCACGCCACGGACATCTCGGCGAAGAAGGTGTCGATCAAGGACAACGCCAACGCGGCGAAGCGGCAGATCCAGGTCCAGTCGGGCGACGCGGCCGTGACGCTCGCTGCCGCCGACAATCCCGGCAACAACGGCGCCGCGATCCACGTCTACAGCGCCACCGACGACTTCTGCGCGATCCTCGCCGCCGGACCCGAGTGGAAGCTGAAGGTCGGCAAGTCCTGGAAGTACACCAACAAGCTGACGAAGAACTCCGCCCAGGTCGCCGACGGGAAGCTCTCGGTCAAGATCAAGTCGGGCGTCACCTACACGCTCGCCGACAACGGCACGCAGGGGACGGTCAACGTCCAGGTCCAGTTCGGGACCGGGACGCGCTACTGCATGAAGTGTACCGGCAACAAGAAGGACGACGTGAAGTCCTTCTCGGCGAAGGCATGCGTGGCGGCGGCGTGCGACGCCGAGCCGTCGACCTGCGATTCCGTTCCCACGACGACCACGACCGTGACGACGACGACCAGCACGTCGACGAGCACGACGACCACGACCTGCGTCCCGCCGGCCTCGCTGACCGTCCTGAAGGGCGCCCTGCCACCCACCGCCGGCCGCTTCAACTACAACATGACGCTCGGCCTCCCGGGCGCGAACTCGTTCTGCAACACGAATTTCGCCGGCACCCACGCGTGCACGGTCTCGGAGCTCCAGAGCGCGCAGACCGCCGGCGACCTCGTGTGCCTCCACGACATCAACAACAACGCGGTCACGGGCTTCTGGGCGATCGACGGGACGCAGCCGGCGCTCGAACAGTGCAACGACGATAACGCCGGCGGCTCGGGGCTCAACTGGGAGTACGGGACCGCGCACACGATGTCGCGCGGCGAGAAGATTGCGCTCACCAACGGAAGCGGCACCCTCGGACCGGTCGTGATGCACTTCCAGTGTAACCTGAGCGCGGCGAGCTGGGTCGGCTGCTGCCAGTGACCGATGCGGCGTCGTCGGCACGCTCGTGCCGGCGACGCCGATCCTGCTTCGCTGCCGTCTTCCTGGGTCTCCTCCCGCTCTCGACCTCCGCCGCCCCGCCCTGCTCCACGCGCCCGACCGGCTGGTGTATCGCGCGCCGCTTCCCGGGCCACGTCCCGCGCGGCGAGCTCGGGTTCCGCTTCGGCGAGCCGCTCGACGTCGACGGCGACGGGCACGCCGACGTCGCCGCCGGGGCACGCTTCAAGCTCCAGCAGAAAACGCTCCAGAACGGCGACGCGGTCGTCTGGTCGGGGGCGACCGGCGCGGAGCTCCGTGCGTGGGACGGCGAATGGCCGGACGGGCTCTTCGGCCACTGGGTGCTGCCCGTGCCCGACGTGTCCGGCGACGGCCTCGCCGACGTCGTGATCGCCGCGCCGCACGCCTCGTTCGACGGTCACATGCGGGGCGCGCTCTTCGCGCGCTCGCCGAAGACCGGCGCGGAGGTATGGAAACGCGTGGAGACGGAGAGCGAGAATCTCGGATGGGACCTGACGCTCGCCGGCGACCAGGACGGCGACGGGCACGTCGACCTGTTCGCCGGAGCGCCGTCCGAGGAGTCGGGTCGCGTGTACCTCCTGAGCGGCAAGGACGGCACCGTGCTGCGGACGTACGCGCCGCACGACGATGGTGGCTCGTTCGGATGGTACGTCGCCCGGCTCGACGACCTCGACGGCGACCGGCATCCCGATCTCGTCGTCGGTGCGCCGTCCGCCCGGGACGCCGGCGGGGCGATGGTCGGCGGCGCGTGGGTGCTGTCGGCGGCCGACGGGAAGGAGCTCCACCGCTTCCGCGGCACGGACAAACGCGGGGCCTTCGGCGCGGTCGTCGCATCCGTCGCGGACATGGACGGCGACGGCAAACGCGACATTGCCGTCGGGGCACCGGCGACCGAGGACCAGACGCGGACGCTTCCGGGCGAGCTCCGCATCTACTCCAGCGCGACGTGGAAGGAGGTCCGTCACTGGACGGGGAGCCAGCCCGGCGAGCTCTACGGACGCATGGTCGTCACCGCCGGCGACCTCGACGGCGACGGCGTCGACGACGTCGCGATCGGCGCGCCGTACCATCGTCGCGGGAAGGCCGACAAGGTCGGTCGTGTCGAGCTCCGCTCCGGCCGCACCGGTGCTGTGCTCGCGGAGCTCGCCGGCGACGAGGCGGACTGCTGGTTCGGGTGGCACATCCGGCGCGCGCCCGATCCGGACGGACACGGTCGTCCCGCGCTGTTGATCGGCTCCCTCCGCCATCCCGTCGACGGCACGGTCGGCGTCGGCGTGATCGACCTCTACGTGCTCCGGCAGCCGCCGAAGCGGCGCACTCAGGGAACCACGACGCGCGGCTCGCGACGGAGCGACATCAAGTAGACGCGCAGCGGGCCTTTGTCGTCGTAGGGCAGCGCCGCGAACGCCGCGCGCGCGGCCGCGCCCTCGCCGTCGTGGCCGGCGATCGCGTAGTCGAAGCTCGGCGCGCGACCGTCGTGGAGGTACGGCGCGGAATCGGCCACGCCCCAGAGTCGGGGCGTCAGGTAGTCGTTCACGGGCACGCCGCGCTGGACGTGCTGCGCGGCGTTGGCCGTCCCCATGTCGTGGCGCTTGAGATCGCTGAACAGCCACACCGGATAGCCGTGGAGCGCGGAATCGTAGGTCAGCGCCGGCCGCCGCATGTCGTGCGACAGATCGATCGGCGGCATCCCCTCGATGGTCACGACGGGGCTCTCGAGGACGAGCATCGGCACGTGGCACCCCGCGCAGCCGAGCGTGTGGAACTGCTCCCGGCCGCGCCGGAAGTCGTCGGCGAAGCTCGTCGTCGTCGGCGGCAGCAACACCTGCGCGGCCGCCGGAAGCTGGCGGTACTGTATGAGCGGCTCGACGATCGGCGTCTCGAGCAGCGCCAGATGCGCCATCATCGCCGCGAACGGCCCACGACCGAGCTCGTCGCGCACGCCGTCACCGTCGGGGTCCCTCGGATCCTGCCCGTCGCCGAGCACTTCGTGCGCGGCGGTTGCCAGGAGCCGGTCGCTCTGGATGCCCATGTGCACCTGGAGCGCTTCGCTCGCGAAGTCGGCGAAGTCGGCCGCGGTCCCCTTCCAGCCGAACGGCTTCACCACGAGGTCGGCGTCGACGCCGCGGACGCCGGATGCATCGACCTCGCCCTTCGCCGTCGCGCGGAGCACGCCGAAGTCGACGCCCTTCGTCGTGAGACGCGCTTCGCGCCCCGCGCCGGCGCGCGCCGCCTCGCGGACGAGATCGCCGCGCGCCTGCTGGAGATCCCGCGTCATCTCGTGCGCGAGCGCCTGGACGACGCCGACCGCGACCAGCGCCGGCGGGTTCCGCTGATCACCGCTCGCCGTCCGTCCGCCGTCGCCCTGGAGGAACGCGTTGTCGGTCTCCGCACCCGCGCCGTTCGGTCCGCCCACCCAGTGGCACGACGGACAGGAGAGCGTCTCGGGTCCGCCGAAGAGCCCCTCGTGCACGCGACGGAACGGTCCGCCCGGCGCCTTCGCGGCACCGCCGCCGCCGAGCCCGTCCGCATAGCCGTACTCGTGCTCGAAGAGGAGCTCGCCGCGATCGTCGAGCTCCGAGAGACAGACGTCGCCCGCGGCGATGCGCTTCGGGTCGAGCGCGGCGTGCATGTCCCGCAGCAACGATCCGGGCGCGGCCGCCTCGCGGAGACGCACCGCGTGCCGACGCTCGGCGAGCCGGTACGCCTCGCGTGCCGCGCCCTCGCCGAGCGGCGCTGGCCGTGCCACCGGCGGACAGTCGGCGCGCCAGTGCGCCGCATCGTTCTTCGCCGTGCATCCGCGAACCAGCAGGCACGCGGCCAGGAGCACCGCCGAGCGCGCGAACGTCATGGGACGAAGAGCTTCGGGTCCCGCGAAAGGGACGCGAGAAAAACGCGTACGCTCGCACGCGCGGGCTCCTCGAGCGCGAGATACGCGTCGCGCGCGGGCGCCGCCTCGCCGCCGTGGAGCACGATCGCGTCGTGCACCGTCGGGGCGCGCCCGTCGTGCAGGTAGGGCGCCGTCTCGACGAGCCCCCAGAGCGGACGCGTCAGGAACTCGCGCGCCGGGATGCTTCCCTGCGGCGCCGGGCTCGCGAGCGCGTCGCCCATGTCGTGCCGCTTGAGGTCGCTGAAGAGGTGCACCAGATACGACGTGACCGCCCCGGCGTACTTCGGCTCGATCTTCGGCCCGTCGCCGTCCTTCGCGACGTCGACGACGAACGGGGTGCGGTCCGGCGCGGCGGGCTGGCGCGCGTCGAGCTTCGGATCCTGGAGCTCGAGCGTCGGGACGTGGCACCCCGCGCAGCCGATCTCGTCGAAGCGGGTCCGGCCGGCGGCCCACGCGTCGAGGAGCGTCGGATCGCGCGGCGGACGGATGATCGGGGTCTCGAGCTGGGCGAGGTAGGCGACGACGGTGGTCAGCATCCCGGGGTCGATCTCCAGCGACACGCCGTCCTGGTCGACGTCGTACCACGGACCGTTCCCGTAGGGCGCGCTCGGCAACGTGCCGTCGCGGATGGCGAGCTGAATACGCGTCGAGAGCAGTCCCTGATGGAGATGCAGCGATTCTTCGGCGATGTCCCGGAGCGTCGCCTGATGCCCCTTCCAGCCGAACGGACGCACGGTGAGGTCCGGATCGACGCCCTCGACGCCCGCCGTGTCGAGCGTCCCATCCGCCTTCGCGATGATGCGCCCGAACGACACGCCCTTGCTCGCGAGCGCCTGCTCGACCGGCTGCCCTTCCGCCTGCGCACGGTCGCGCGCGCTCGCCGCTTCGCCGTGGAGCTCGGCGCTCATCTCGCGCGCGAGGCAGGCGATCGGGCCGACGCCGAGGAGATGCGGGGCGTTCCGCTGGTCCGCACCGGCGGTCCGCTCGCCGTCGCCGCGGAGGAACGCGTTCTGCGTCTGGGTGCCGGCACCGTCGGGACCGCCCTTCGAGTGGCAGCCGAAGCAGCCGAACGCGTCGGGGCCGCCGGCGTCGCCCTTGTGGATGCGGCGCAGTCGCGGCGTGAAATCGATCGCCGCGCGGTCCGTGCGTCCGCTGCCCCATCCGTTCTCGGGCCGGAACTCGTAGCCGAAGAGCTCGTCGCCGACGACGAACAGCGCGTCGACGCCGAGCTTGTTCCGATCGAGCGCCGCCTCGGTGAGCGTCGCGTGCTCGACGAGCTCGCCCGGATCGCGCGCGTCGAGCATGCGGTCGAAGTTCTCGCGCCGGCGGAGGTCGATCGCCTTCTCGAGCTGCGAGCGCAGCACGGTGTCGTCCGGGATCGCCGCGTCGTCGAAGGCAACCACGGCGCTCCACCGCGGTGCAGCCTCCGGACCCTGCCGCGCGTGTGCGTAGACCCAGACCGTGCCGAGGGCGAGCACGGTGAGCCCGGCAACGCCGAGCGGCCATCGCGGTCGCCGTCTGGAGCCGGACGCGGCGGCGTCGCTCACGAGGGGCAACCTAACAGGAACGCTGGCCCCATTGCACGACAAAAGCCGCGCCGCACGACGTCGGCCGTCAGCGGGCGGCGCGATATCGACCCGGCGAGACCCCGAACTCGGTGCGGAAGGTGCGGATGAAGTTGGAAAGGTCGTCGAACCCGACGTCGAGCGCGACGTCGGTCACGGCGTCGCAGCCGGCCGCGAGACGCCGCGCCGCTTCCCGGAGGCGTGCGCGGACGATCCACTGGTGCGGTGTGAGTCCCGTCACGGCCTTGAACGTCCGGAGGAAATGATAGCGGCTGAGGCCCGCCTCGCTGGCGAGGCCGGCGAGCGTGTGGCGCTCGGCGACACGGAATTCGAGCCGCCGGAGCACCGGGGCGATGCGCGCGGGATCCGGCGACGGTTCGTCCCTCCGGCCGTCGGTGGCGAGCCGGATGACCGCGACCGCGAGCTCGAGCGCGACCTCCTCGAATGCGTCGGGGCATCGCATCGCGGCTTCCGCCCGCGCCGTGAGCGGGGCGAGACCGCGCACCGGCGGGAGCCGATCGCGACCGAACGCCGGCCGCGACGCACCCGCGTCGTGGGCGAGCCGCTCGAACAGGTCCAGGTCGAGCTGGAACGAGAGACACCGGTCGCCCTCGCCGTGCTCGTGCGAGCACTCGAACGCGTGCCCCGCGTTCCCGAGGAGGAACGCGCCGGGAGACATCAGCGCAGCCCCGCGATCGGCACGATAGACGAAGGTTCCCGAGAGGACGACCGAGAACGACGACGCCGCGTGGCGCTCGTCGAACGGCCGATCGCCCGGCCCGGTCGTGCACACGACGTCGACGACCTGCCAGCCGTCGCCGGCGGCGACGATCCGTCCGTCGGCAGTGCCGGGTTCTCCGTTCTCGTGCTTCCGGCGGAGCGCGATCGTGAGCGGGTCGGCTGTCGGCGTGGAGAGCAATTTTCGCCAAGTCTCCCGGGCGGACGAACGCTAGACAGTCCCATCGATTCGAGCAACCGGCCATGGGCCGGATGGGAGGACACATGAACCTCGAAGGTGGCTGCGCCTGCCGGGCGGTCCGATACGAGCTGACCGCGAGCCCGCTGATCGTCCACGCCTGTCATTGCCGGGACTGTCAGCGCGTCACGGGCAGCGCGTTCGTGATCAACCTCTGGATCGAAGGAAAGTTCGTCGCGGCGGATCGCGCCGCGCCGAAGTCCTTTCGCCTCGCCGGCGGGAGCGGCAAGCCGCACGACGTCTTCTTCTGCGGGGCGTGCGGGACGTACCTCTGGAGCCGCTACCACGGCGCGCCCGGCGACTACCTGTTCGTCCGCGCCGGCACGCTCGACGATCCGGACGCCGTGAAGCCCGACGTCCACATCTTCACGCGGACGAAGGTGCCATGGCTGACGCTTCCGGCGGACGTGCCCGCGTTCAAGACCTTCTACAAGATCGACGAGGTGTGGTCGCCGGCGAGCCGGGAGCGGGCGCGGCGCAACCGCGCCGCGGGCACCGCGCGCGCCGCGGAAGGCGCCCGCGCCTGACTACTTGTACGCGATCGCCGCGCTCGACGGCCCGCCGAGCGGCAGCACGTCGGTCCGCGAGAAACCCGCTTCCGCGCACCACCCGCGGAAGTCCGCGCCGGTGAAGTCGAACGCGTCCCCGAACTCGACGAGCATGTTGAGCGACATGAGGAGCCCGAAGTCGTTTTCGCGCCGCGCGTCGTCGATCAGGTGCTCGACGGCGATGAACGCGCCGCCGGCGGGCAGCGCGGCGTACGCGGCGCGGATCAACGCCTTCTTCTTCTCGAGGTCCCAGTCGTGGAGGATCATGCCCATCGTGATGACGTCGGCGCGCGGCAGCGGGTCGTTGAAGAAGTCGCCGTGCGCGGTCGTCACGCGGTCGGCGAGGCCGCGGCGGGCGATCGCCGCGCGCGCGATCGGCTCGACGACGGGCAGGTCGAAGGAGACGCAGCGGATGTGCGGATGGCGTGCGGCGATCGCACACGAGAGATCCGCGGCGGCCCCACCGACGTCGCAGAGCGCCCGGTACGGACGGAAGTCGAACTTTTCCGCGAGCGCGACGAAGTTCGCCCGTGACACGCCGCTCATCGCCGCCATGAACTGCTCGAGCCGGGCCGGCTCGCGGTAGAGCTCCTCGAACATCGACGCGCCCGTCCGCTTGATCTCGTTCTGCGGCTTCCCGGTCTTGAGGCCTTCCTCGAGGTCGCCCCAGAAACGGAACAGGCGATCGTTGAACATCTCGAGCGCCCCGCCGACGTACTCGTCGCTGCCGGGCACCAGGAAGCGCGCCGTCTCCGGCGTGTTCGCGTAGCGCGCGGTCGGGCCGTCGCCCTCGCGCGCGAGCATGCCGAGCGCGACCAACGCATCGGGGAAATCGGGAATGGCGCGCGGATGGAGTCCCAGGCGCTCGCGGATCTCCTCACCCGTGCGCGGGCCGTCGCGGAGCGCGTCGAAGAGTCCGAGCTTCGCGGCCGCGAGCAGGACCTTCGAGCCCATGAAACCGCGCGCGAGCGTCAGAATGCCGGCGGGGGAAAGCAGTTCTGCCACGGTTCGATCCCTCTACTTCCTTTTCGGACGGACTTTTGCCGGTCCGATCTTGTTCGTCGCCGCGTAGCCCGCGCGCTCGAACGCGCGCCACATGTACCAGCTCGCGACCGTCCGGTAGGGCCGCCACCGCTCGCCGAACGCGAGCAGCTCCTTCGGCGACGGCATGTGCTTCTTCCCGTAGGCGACCGACCAGCCCTTGCGCACGCCGAGGTCGTGAATCGGGAGCACGTCGGGGCGGCCGAGGCGGAAGATCAGGAACATCTCGACGGACCAGACGCCGATCCCGCGCACGGAGACCAGGCGCGCGACCAGCTCCTCGTCGGACATCGCGTGCGCTTGCGCCAGCGTCGGCACGATGCCGGCGATCGTTTTCTGCGCGAGGTCTTTCATCGCCAGGACCTTGGCGGTCGAGAGGCCGGCCTTCCGGAGCGCCGATTTCCGGAGCTTCAGCATCTGCTCCGGCGACGGCACGCGGCCGTTGCCGCCGAGCGCCCGGACGCGGGCGAAGATCGTCGCGGCGGCTTTCCCCGAGATCGACTGATACGCGATCGACCTGAGGAGCGCCTCGTACGGCGAGCGCGCTTCCTCCATCGCCAGCTCGAACGCGCGCGTCTCGGCGATCAGGCGCTTCAGGCGCTCGTCGCGCTCGCCGAGCCATCTGGTCGCCTCGGCAAGATCGAACGGAACGCTGCTCGCGAGCGTCGCCATGCTTCGAGGCCGTCGCTACTAGCGTCTGACGACCGAAATGGGAAGCCCGTCCGGAAATCAGCGACTCGCCGCGTGACGGTCGAGGTAGTCGAGGAGCACGTTCGCCATCACCTCGACGCCGACGACGAGGCTCGCCTCGTCGACGTCGAAGTCCGGCGTGTGCCAGCCGGCGGTGATTCCGCGGGCGCGGTTCCCGACGCCGAGGAAGTAGAAGAAGCCGGGCGAGAGCTGCTGGAAGTACGAGAAATCCTCGGCCGGCATGAGCGGCTTCAGCGCGACCACGTTCTGCGCGCCGAGGACGCGGCGCAGCGTCGGAAGCGTTTCGTCGACGAGCGCCGGCTCGTTGTACGTGACCGCGGCGCCCTGCTCGAACGCGAGGTCGACGGTGGCGCCGTACGCCGCCGCCACGTCGGTGAGAGTCTCCCGCATCATGTCCTGCACCTGCCGGCGGACGTCTTCGCTGAGCGTGCGGAGGGTCCCCTCGATCTTCACCTCGTCCGCGACGACGTTCGATCGCGTCCCGCCGTGGATCGTCCCGAGCGTGAGGACCATCGGCTCCAGCGGATCGATGCGCCGCGAGCGGATGTGCTGCAGCGCGGTCACGCACCCGGCGGCGACGACCACCGCATCGACGCCGAGCTGCGGCTGCCCCCCGTGCGCGCCCTTGCCGTGGACGGTGATGTAGACACGATCGGACGACGCCATCGCGGGGCCGGAGTGATAGCCGACCTGTCCGACCTCGAGGCTCGGGTTCGTGTGCAGGCCGAAGATCGCCGCCGGTCGGGGATCGTCCATCGCGCCCTCCTTGATCATGAGACGCGAGCCGCCCTCCTCGCCCTGCGGCGGGCCCTCCTCCGCCGGCTGGAAGAGGAACTTGATGCGACCGTGGATCTCCTCCGGCATCGCGCGGAGCACCTCGGCGACACCGAGGGCGACGGTCGTGTGCACGTCGTGACCGCAGGCGTGCTTCACGCCGGGCACGAGCGACTTGTAGGGGACGTCGTTCGTCTCCTGGATCGGGAGCGCGTCCATGTCGGCGCGCACGGCGACGACCGGACCCGGCGTCGTACCGTCGAGGATCGCGGTCACGCCGTATCGGCCGACGCCGGTCTTCACGTGGGCGAGCCCCAGCGCGCGGAGCTTCTCGGCGACGACGCGCGACGTCCGCTCCTCGCGGTTCGAGAGCTCCGGGTGCATGTGGAAGTCGCGCCGCGTCGCCGACAGCGCCGCACGCATCGCCTCGGCGGCGGCCGCGATCCGCTGCGTGCGTCCCGGCGGCGCATCGGCGTGCGCCGCCGTCGCGAACGCCGCGAGCAACACGACCCCGGCGACGAACGTCCTCTCGTGTCGGTGCATGCGATGCGCCGAAACCATCCACGCACGAATCTCGGACCCCTGTCTACAGCTTTCACATTGACACGATGGACGCGCGCACCGGTCGGTGGGAGGATCGTCGCATGCTCCGGTTTGTCGCTCTGGCGATTCTCTTCGCTCTCCCGCACCCGGCTCGTGCCGACGACGTCCTCCATCCCGGCACCGTGAACGTCGATCGGCCGACGCTCGTCACGCTCGGCGTGCAGCTCCTGATCTCCGGCGACGACGACCACGACGCCCAGGTCGCCGTCCGCTATCGCCCGGTCGGCGCGCCGTCCTGGAAAACCGGCGCGGACCTCTTCCGCGTCCACGCCGAGAGCGTCGTCGGCCGGACGGTCCCCCAGCAGTTCGCGGGAAGCATCTTCAACCTCCAGCCCGGGACGACGTACGACATCGAGCTGCACGCGACCGACCCGGACGGCCCCGTCGACCAGACCTTCACCGTCCAGGCGACGACGCGCGGACTGCCCGCGGACCCGGTGAGCCCGTCGCCGAAGACCGTCACCGACGCGCAGGGCCTCCAGGCGGCGCTCGACGCCGCCCAGCCGGGCGACGTCATCACGCTCGCCGACGGCATCTACCGCGGAGCCTTCGAGATCACCGCGAGCGGCACGGCGGCGAACCCGATCGTCATCCGCGGCGCGAGCGAGGACGGCGTCGTGCTCGATGGCCACGGCTGCGCGTGCAACCTGCTCCAGGTCGACGGCAGCTTCGTCCACGTCGAGCGGCTGACGCTCCAGGACGCACTCCGCGGGCTGCGCCTCAAGACCGCCGGCACGGCGGGCAACGTCGCGCGCCGGCTCCACATCCGCGGCGTGACCGTCGGCATCGAGGGCGACCCGGACCAGACGGACCTCTACGTCTGCGACAACGTCCTCGAGGGCCGGCTCTCGTGGCCGCTCGTCTACGAGGACGACGGCGGGCGCCACTCGGGCAGCGACGACGGGATCAACGTCAAGGGCAGCGGCCACGTCGTGTGTCACAACCAGCTCGTCGGCTTCGGCGATGCGATGAAGGTCGAGCAGCCGGGCGCGCGCGCCGACGACTTCTACGGCAACGAGACGCTGTCGGCGTACGACAACGCGATCGAGCTCGACTACAGCGAGGGCAACACCCGCGCCTTCCGGAACCGGTTCACGAACAGCTTCGTCCCGATCAGCTTCCAGCCGACGTACGGCGGGCCGGTGTACGCGCTCCGGAACGTGGTCGTGAACGTCGCGGAGGATCAGCTCAAGTTCTACTCGGTCGGCGGCGGCGAGGAGCCGAACGGCGTGCTCGTCCTCCACAATACCTTCGTGAGCCCGGAAGAGACGCTCACGATGGGGAGCACCGCGACGAGCCACCACTTCCTGATCGAGGACAACCTGTTCGTCGGCCCGAACCCACCGGGCCCGCACGTCGTCAGCTGGGACGGCGGCATCGACGACGGGACCTTCGACTACGACGGCTGGTTCCCCGACGGGACGTTCGACTTCCGGACCGTCGGCACGTGGTCGAGCTTCGCCGCGATGCAGACCGCCGGCATCTTCGAGACGCATGGCGTGCTCCTCGCGCCCGGGATGTTCGCGAGCGGGCTCGTGCCGCCGAGCACGTTCCGCGTCCGGATGACGCCCGCCGACGCAACGCTCGCGAGCGGCTCCAACGCCGTCGACGCCGGCGTCGTGATCCCGAACGTCGACGACGACTTCACCGGCGCCGGGCCCGATCTGGGCGCGCTCGAGCGCGGTTGCCCGACGCCGCTCTACGGCGTCCGCCCGGAAGGCATCGACGAGACGAACGAGCCGTACGGCTGCGGCGGGCCGACGGTCACGACGACGACACTCCCGTACGTCACGATCCAGACGACGTCGATGAAGCTGACGGACCCGGCGAATCCGTCGGCGCGCCGCGTCTCGTTCAAGTCGTCCACGCAGCGCGACCCGGCCGCGAACCGGATCGTTCCGCCCGCCGGCGGCAGCGCCGGCGATCCGACGCTCCACGGCGCGACGCTCACCGTCTACAACGCGGCGGGGACGGGCGAGAGCGTGACGGTCGCGCTCCCGGCGTCCGGGTGGTCGATCCTCGGGAGCCCGAGCCAGCCGAGCAAATACACCTTCCGCGGGACCGAGCCGATCTCGAGCGTGCGCGTGCAGCGGGACCGTATCCTCGTGAAAGGCGGACGCGCGAGCTGGACGTACACGCTCGACCAGCCGCCGCAGCGTCGGATCGCGCTCCGTCTCGCGCTCGGCACCGATCTTCCGTGGTGTACCGCGGCGCTGGCGAAGGTCAGCGGGAACCCGCCGTCGACTGCGAAGACGGACCGGGCCGGGCTCTTCGTCGCGCAGCCGAAGATGCCGCCGCCGCTCGCGTGCCCGTGACCGGTCAGCGCTTCCAGACCGGCGCGTCGAGCTCGATCCGCCACGTCGGCCCATCGGTGTAGAGCGCGCCCTCGAAGAGCACCAACGTCGGCGCCTCGCCGCGCGCGATCCACATGCGGAGCGGCGCGGGCTGCTTCCCGGCGACCGTCGCCAGCGCACCCTTGAGACCGGGGACCTGCGGCTGGATCAGGAACCGCGTCGCCGACGCGGACCCCCGTCCGACCCAGAATGGCTCGACACCCTCCGCGCCGAGCCGGACCTCGAGCACGACCGGCTTCGGACGGAAGGCGAGGAGGTGGACGCTCGCCGACGCGTCCGGCGGCAGGTTCTTGAGCAGGGTCGACATCATCCCGTTGCTGACGTCCTCGGGCACGTCGACGTACCCGGCGGCCTCCTCCTCTTTGTCTCCGGGCTTCGCTCGCCGGCGGACCGTGTACTGCCCGGAGCGATCGAACGAGACGTCGGTGCCCTCGGTGAACGCCGGGCCGCGCTGGACGAGGTGATACGACGCGACGCGAAAGACGGGTCGCTGCGTGAAACGGACGATCTCGTCGTAGAGCGATCCGTCGTCGAAG
>Ga0070741_10006747_pt1 | contig 24396 bp, 19 predicted proteins | sample Coa_R1_4_FD_66440 | JGI IMG/M metagenome (GOLD analysis project Ga0070741, IMG submission 66440) | Surface soil microbial communities from Centralia Pennsylvania, which are recovering from an underground coalmine fire - Coalmine... | ecosystem: Environmental > Terrestrial > Soil > Unclassified ...
GCGCAGGTTGCGGTGGGCGAGCGAGTTCGCGGCGATGGCCGGCGACGCCTCGGTGGTGCCATAGCCTTGCACCACCTTCACGCCCATATTCTCCCAGGCGCGCGCCAGGGCGGGGTCCAGGTAGGCGCCCCCGCAGACGAAGAACAGGAACTGGCCGCCCAGCCGCGCGTGGACGGGCGCGAACAGGCGGCGGCGCAGGCCGAAGGGCACGAACGGCGCCACGGCTTGCAGGATGCGGAACAGGCGCTCGCGGCCGCTACGGCGGGCCTCGCGCTCGATGGCGTTCCAGAAGAGCTGCAGGACCTGGGGGACAGCCAGGATCGTCGTGATGCGCTCCGCGCCCAGCGCCTCGAAGATCGTGTCGGGGCGCAGCGAGCTAATGTAGACCACCGACGCGCCGCCACTCAGCGCCGCGCCCAGGCCCACCGCCTGCTCGAACATGTGGCTCAGCGGCAGCAGCGAGAGCAGGCGATAGCTCGGCAGGATCGGCACCACCTCGATCATCGCGCGCACGTTGCTCACCAGGTTGCGGTGCGTGATCATGACGCCCTTTGGCGTGCCCGTCGTGCCGGAGGTGAACACGATCTCGGCGAGGTCGTCTTCGGCGGCGGCCGGCGCGGGCGGCTCCAGGCCCCGCTCCAGCGGCGGCAGCTCGGCGAAGCGCGCCGCCGCGAGCCCCGGCACCGGCGTCTGCGTCGCGCCCAGCACTTGCAGGCGCGCCCGCGTGCGCTCCACCACGCGCGCCGCGAAGTCGGGGGCGCTACGCGCGTCGAGCGGCACGACGACGGCGCCGAGCAGCAGCGCGCCGAAGAACGTGCCGCCCCACGCGGGCTCGTTGGCACCCCACAGCACGATCCGGTCGCCGCGCTCGATCCCCTGCGCCCGCAGCCAGCGCGCCGTGCCCGCCGCGAAGGCCACGAGATCGTCGAACGACCAGCTAAAGCCGCGCGCCGGGTCGCGCAGGGCCAGCGCAGGCCGCGCCCCGTGGCGGGCGCGCGCCTGGAGCAGGATGTCGGGGATCGTGCGGGCCTGGAACTGTGTCGCCTGCAGCGCGTCCGAGCGAGCTGGCACTATCATCCGTGGCATCTCCCAGTGGTCCCAGGGTACCACGAGTACAGACAGCGGATGGGCGCATCCGGCGCCGGCGGCGAGCTGCTGGCACGCGCTGCCCCGCGGGGCAGCCTGTGCCGCGCCGAGTGCCGCGGGGCGCCAGCGGAGGATGGGCGATGCGCGTGGTCGACCTGACGGCCCCGCTCTACACGGGTTTCCCCGTCTATCCGGGCGATCCGCCCGTGGAGATCGCGCCGGCCGCCACCGTGGCCGCCGATGGCTATGCCGTCGCGCGCCTGGCCCTCAGCGACCAGGCGGGCACCCACGTCGAGACGCAGGCACACTTCCTCGCGGGCGGCCGCACGCTGGACGAGCAGCCGCTCGACCGGTTCATCGGCCGCGCGAGCGTCGTGGACGTGCCGTGTCGCACGCTGACGGTGGCCGACCTCGCGCCGGCCGAGGGGCTCGTCCGCCGGAACCCGCTCCTGCTGCTGCGATCGGGCTACGCCGACCAGGAGCGCCCGATCGACCCGCGCGCGCCGGACCGGCCGGCGCTGGGCCGCGAGGCGCTGGAATGGCTGGTGCGGCGCGGGTTGCGGCTGCTCGGCATCGATGCGTTCGACTTCGACGCCGCGCCCGACTACGCGGGACACCGCTACTTGTTGGAGCATGACGTGCTGATCGTGGAGGGGTTGGTGAACCTGGCTGCGCTCACGGCGGCTGAGGTGGAGCTGTACGTGGCGCCGCTGCGGCTGCGGGGCACTGGGGCCGCCCCGTGTCGCGCGTTCGCGGTCCTCGCCTGACCCCGGCCCGGCCGGTCGATGGCCGGGTGGGTCGCGCCGCGCGCTCGGCGCCGCTAGCAAGCCTACGCGGGCATCTGGACTTCGCCGTTACCCACGGCCGTCCAGAACTCGCGCCAGGTGCCGTCCGGGTGCGTCTGCTTCCAGTCCCGGAACGCGCTGGCCAGCACCTCGATGGTCTCGGCCTGCTCCTCGACCGGCTCTAGGGATGGCTGCTCGGTCATCACGTCCTCCCCTTCCGCAGATGATAGCGGACTGCGTGGTTCTCGCCTAGCGTTGATAGGGTTCTGTAAGGGGGTGACGTGGTTAAGCGAAAGTGAAGCGTGCGCCGATGGTACAATGCTGGCCGGTACGGGGAGGCGGCGGCGGATGCGAGGGGGCGGCGGGCGCGGCGGGCCGCGCAGCGTCTGGACGGTGGCGCGGCTGCAGCGGATCGGCAACTGGGGGCGTGCCGACGAAGCGCTCGGGCGACGGTGGGAAGATGTCGGTCTGGCCGCGCTCGCTGGGCTGCTGAACGCGCCCCGTGCCACGGCCCGGGGCGGCTACGTCCCGCGCGCGGTCGTCGCGCTGGCCGACGACGAGGCCTTGCGGCGCGAGATCCACGCGACGGGGCTACCAAACCCCGACGCCGCATTGCTCGGCACGCGCGCCGACGGGACGGCCGTGCTGCAGCCCGTCGACTTCAAGTGGGCGCTGGAGCGCGCCGAGCTGCCCCAGGTGAGCGCTGCCACGATCGAGCGGCTGCTCACCGCCCAGGTGCCGCAGGTGCAGGCCCACCTCGCGGCCGTGCAGGACGCCGCCGGCCTCGCGGGCGCCGCGTTGGCGTATGCCGACGGCTTCTTCTTCGCGCCCGAGCATCCCGAGAACCACGCGTTCCTCGCGAGCGAGGCCAACGCCCACGCCGAGTTCCCCTTGACGCCCGCCGACGTCGTCCTCAGCCCCGTGGACCCCGCGGCGTTCTTTAGCCCTTTGGAGGGCTGGGAGCTGGGCCGCTGGTTGGCCGAGATGGACCGCAGCGTGGGGCTCCTGGCGACCATTGATGGCGCCGAGCGCTACTTCCGGCTGGGCGCTGGCTTCGCCGGCGCGCTCACGCGGCTGGGCACGCCGCTCTTCGCCGACACGCCGGCCGCCGTGGACGCGCGCGCCGAGCTGGCCCAGCTCCGCCGCTCGCGGCACCTGTTCACCAGCGCTGACCTGGCGAGCTACCTGGAGCGGCAGATGGCCGCGCGCGGCGCGCTCGAGCGCGGCCTGCGCGAGCTGGCGACGGCCGTCTATCCGTTCCGCCTGTTCCGCGCTCAGCTCGCCGCCGGCGGCGTCAAGCTTGACGCGCTCGACGACGAGCAGAAGCGCGGCTACCGCGAGCGCTACCGCGCCGCGCTGAACGCCGTGCGCGCCCGCCTGCGGGAAGAGGGCCGGGCGCTGGTCGCGGCGGGGCAGAGCGAGCCGGCCGCGCTCGCCGAGCTGCAAGCGCGCACGCCCGCGCTCCAGAAGACCGCCCAGGCCATCGCGCGGCGCGTCATGAGTGCGGAGTGCTGAGCGATACCCATTCAGCACTCCGCACTACCATTGGGGAGACACCATGCTGCAAGAAGTCGATCTCGGGCGGGCCTATCGCACGATTCCGAGCGGGCTGTTCCTGATCACCACCTGCCGCGGCGGCCAGCCGAACGTCCAGTTCGCGTTTCGCGGCCTCGGCATCTGGGAGCAGCCGCCGCTGGTGCTGGTCGGCATCCAGCATTCCAACTACAGCTACGAGACGATCGAGCAGACGCGGGAATTCGTCGTCAACGTCTGCACCGAGGAGCAGGTGAAGGCGATCCCCCAGGGCCGCGTGCTCTCCGCGCGCACGAGCCGCGAGGACAAGTTCGCGGCGCTCGGGCTAATGACGCGGCCAGCGCGGCAGGTGGCGGCGCCGCTCGTGGTCGGCTGCCATGCCTGCCTGGAGTGCCGCGTGCGCAGCGCCCTGCCGGCGGGCGACGTCACGCTCTACCTCGCCGACGTGCTCGTCTGTACCTCGACGAGACCACACGCCCCGTCATGCGCTTCGTCGGCAAGACGTTCCGCATGGGCGAGCAGCTCGACTAGGGCGGCTCGGACGCCCGCGCCTCTGCGGACCGCCGCATCAATTGACAGCGCGCGCCGCGCAGGCTACGGTGATAGCGCCACGTGGGGATGCGGGGAGCACGGATATGCTGACAGTCGCGGCACTGATTGGCGAGCACTCGAAGGCCGGCCATGCGGTGCAGAAGCTACGGGCCCTCGGGGTGGCGCCCGAGGCGATCCAGACCATCACGCGCGATGCGCCGGCGGCCCGCGCCGTCGTTGCCAGCCTGGGGAGCAGCGCGGCCGCCGCCGTCCTCACCGGCGCTCTGACCGGCGCGCTAGCAGGCGGCATCGGCGGCTGGGCGGCGGCGACGAACATCGATCCGCTCTCTAACCGCGACGCCATCAACGCGGCCCAGGCCATTGCGCCGACTATCGCGGCGCTCGGCCTAGCGCTGGGCCTCGTGCTCGGCGCGATCGGCGGCTGGCTGCTCGGCAAGTTGGCCGCGCGCCGCGAGGTGAATCGCTATGCCGACGGCGTGCAGGCCGGCGATACGCTCGTCGTCGCGGACGTGGACGAGACGCAGCTCCGCGAGGTCGAGAACCTCTTCCGCAGCTATGGCGCGCGGGCGATCACCAGCGGCACGCGTCGCGGCCCGGCGGCCGGCACGCGCCCGGAGCCTTCGCCGGGCGGCTGAGCGCCCCGCGTCCTCGCCGGGCTGACACCACGTCCGTTTCTGGCCTTCGCCCTGGCCGCTCCCCCAGCATGGAGGGCCGAGGAGGCCCGCCAGGACGCTATCGCCGCGGCGGGCCCACGGCCAGGCGCGCAGTCTAACGGCAGGTCTGGTAGGCGGCGTTGCCCCAGTACTGCGTGGTGCAGGTGATCGCTCGGCTGGTGTTGCCCGGCCCGTAGACCACGGCCGTCTGCGTGGCCGTGTTGCCTGCGTAATTCACCGAGTAGTACGACGACGGCGGCGTGACGTGGCTCGGCGGGTAGCTCTGGCCATAGGCCGACAGCCCGCCGCCGACCGCGGGGAGATACCGGCCCGCGCCGGCCGGCACGGTCGTCCAGCCGTCCGCCTCCCAGCCCGACAGCGTTTGCGTGCCCGTCGCCGGGTCGTCGCAGAGGAGCCCAACGCCCTCGCCTACCCAGCGGCAGTTCGTCTGCGCGGCCGCGCCCGGCGCCGACCACGCGAGCGCCGCGACGGCCAGCGCCGCGGTCACCAGCAATCGTTTCATCATCCTTATGGCTCCTGCGCGACTTGGGCGTCACCCGCGGCAGCGCACCTACCAAGAATTGTACCTGACCGCCCATCCGCCCCGCGTTTTTCTCTCCAGGCGATACAGTATCCTGGAGATCCACGGAGCCATCGTAGCGCGCCGCCGGCCCCGCGGGCCGCCGGTGCTTGACAGGCCCGGAAGGGCTTCTCGATACTACCCCTAGCAGCCGCGCGTCCCATCGTCTCGACTACTTGGCGGACGAGATCGCCGGGGATGGTGCACGAGATGAGCCCTGCGTTGGTCGAGGCCGCTCCGAGTGCCGCTCTCGTGACCATGGGCGCGGCGAAGAGCGCCCGGTGAGCGGCGCGCTGGGGCCGCGGCCGGAGGACATGATGGACGACGACGCGCCGGCTGTGCGCTACGACGCGGCCGCCGGCACGCTGCACGTGCGGCTCGCCGGCGGCGAGGAGATCACGGTGGCCGGGTTGGGACCCGACGTGGCGTTCTGGCACGAGGGGAACGGCGGCCGCGGCGGCGCGCTCTGGCTGTCGGCCGAGCAGGCGGACGTGCTGAGCAAGATGATCGACTACATCCTGCAGAAGGTCCGCATCTCCGCGCCCTCGCAGCAGGCGCTCCAGGCGCTGGCGCCGCACGTCGCGCAGCTCCGCGACGAGCTGCAGGCCGCCGCGGCGGGGCCTGGCGCCGACGCCTACTACGGCGACGACGCGGGCGCCTAGCGTCCCGCTCGGACGGGATCCGCGAGTCCCCCGCCGCGGCCTCCGGACCAGGAGCCGCGCCAGCGGCCGTGGCCCTGCTCGCCTGCGATGGGCGCGTTGCCGGTGCTGGCCGCTATCCCGTAAAATCCGGGGGTGACGGCCCAGCGCCGTCGCTGCATGCCCCCTTAGCTCAGTGGATAGAGCGCTGGCCTCCGGAGCCAGAAGCGTGGGTTCGAGTCCCGCAGGGGGTACCAGGGTGCTACCGGCGCTCGCCGCGCGGCCGCCGTGGCTGCGGCCGGCCCGCCGGGTCGCCCGGCGCGTGGGCCGCAGCGCCCCCGCGCGCCTCGTCCAGCGCTACGTCGACGCCAACCTCCCCAACCTCGCGGCGGCTGTCGCCTTTCACACGCTGTTCTCGGTCTTCCCATTGCTGCTTGCCCTGGTGACGCTCATTGGCCTGATCGTGCCCGATCCGGGGCGGCTGGAGCAGGCCACCGGCGCCGTGGTCGTGCTGTTTCCGCCCGAGGCGTCCGAGCAACTGCTCGCGATGTTGCGGAGCACGCGCCAGAACGCCGGCCTGCTCGGCGCCCTCAGTGTGGTCGGTCTCCTGTATAGCGGCTCCGCGCTCTTCGGCAGCCTCGAGGACGCCTTCAACCGCATCTACCAGTTGCCCGGCCGCCCTTACCTGCGCCAGAAGCTGATGGCCATGGGCATGCTGCTCACCTGCGCGTCGCTGCTGCTGCTCTCGCTCTTGGCGGCCAGCCTGGCCGATCTGCTGAGCAGCGTCTCCGGCCAAACGCTGGAGACCTGGCTACCGGGCGCGACCTGGCTCACCGAGCTGGTCGACCTTCGCGCGGTCGGCGTCAGCCTGGCGTGGACGTTGTCACTCGCGTGGTCGTTCCTGTTCTTCCTGCTCATCTACGTGATCGTACCGAACCGGCACTTCCGGCTGGGCCAGGTCTGGCCGGGCGCCGCGCTGGCGGCGCTGCTGTTCGTGGGCATCACCAAGCTGTTCCCTGTCTACCTCGACTACTTCAGCAACTTCAATCGCTACGGGGCGGGATTCGCGTTCGTTCTGCTGCTCCTGGCGTGGTTCTACTTCCTGGCGCACGTTGTGTTGTTCGGCGCGACGGTGAACGCCTTCGTGGAAGAGCTGCCGCGCCACACTCGACGCGCCCGTCGGGTCGTCGCCGACACCGAGGGCCTGGACGCCAACACCCTGCCCGGCGCCGAGGAAGCGACCGCCGTCGCCTCGCCCGGCCAGGTCTGGTAAGCGAAAGAGACCTAACCCCCCCTGCCCCCTTTCCCTATGAAGGAAGGGGGGAGAGCCGGTGGCTGGCTGCGCGGGTCCTCTCCCCCTTCCCTGATAGGGAGGGGGGCCGGGGGGGTAGGTCACGCCCCCGCGCCAGCGGCGAGCGGGCGGCCGACGGCGAGGTCGACGGCCACGCGGATCGCCTCGACCATGCTGATCGGGTCGGCCACGCCCTTGCCGGCGATGTCGAACGCCGTGCCGTGGTCCACCGAGGTGCGCAGGAACGGCAGGCCCAGCGCCACGCTCACGCTGCTGGCGAAGTCGTGGACCTTGATGGCGATGTGGCCCTGGTCGTGGTACATGGCGAGGACCGCCGCGTAGCTGCCGTCGAGCGCGTGCGCCATCAGCGAGTCGGCCGGGTAAGGGCCGCGCGCGTCGATCCCTTCGGCCTGCGCCGCCTCGACGGCGGGCGCGATGGCGTCGATCTCCTCGCGGCCGAGCAGCCCGCCCTCGCCGCCGTGCGGGTTCAGCGCGGCGACGCCGATAGCCGGCCGCCGCCAGCCCCACGTCTCGAACGAGCGGTGCGTCAGCCGGAGCTGGCTCAGCACGCGGTCGCGCGTCACCTTCGCGCACGCCTCGGCGAGCGAGTAGTGCGTGGTGAGGTGGACGACGCGCAGCTTGCCGGCGACGAGCATGGTGGCGTGCTCGCTGATGCCGAGCAGGCGCTCGAAGAGCGCCATGTGGCCCATGTCGGGGTAGCCGGCGAGGCTAGTCGCCTCCTTATTGATCGGCGCGGTCACCATGCCCGCGACGCGGCCCGCCTGCGCTAGCTCCATCGCGCGCAGCACGTAGGCCATCGCCGCCGCGCCCGCCTCGGCGCTGAGCTGCCCGATCGGCAGCCGCGCGGCGTCCACATTGTTCAGGTCGAGCACGTCGACCGTGCCCGCGGCGCCCGCCGCGTCCTCCGGCGCCGCGACCGGCCGGATCGCCAGGTCCACCCCGGCCCAGGCGCGCGTGCGCTCCAGCATCGCCGCGCTACCCACCACGAGCGGCCGGCTCATCGCGCTCAAGCTGGGGTCGGCGAGGGCCTTCAGCACGACCTCCGGCCCCACGCCCGCCGGGTCGCCCATGGTGATTGCCAGCAATGGCCGCTCCATCCGTTCCCTCCCCGCACGAGCGCCTCCGGGGCGCCCTGATCGAAGCGTCGCTCTCCCTGAGCGTACCGCGCGACGGGCGCGCGGACAACTCTCCCGCGTCCCGCGGGCGCATTGTGGGTCGGTCCGCCGGGCGCTGTGCTACATTTAACCATCGTTCGGCCCGGCACCCGTCCCCGGAGAATAGAAGGTCGCATGGCAAGCTGGCAGTCCAAGCATCCCACGGCAGGGCGGTTCGTCGCGCTGGTCCGCATCTTCCTGCTCGGCGGGCTGGCGGCGCTGCTGCTGCTGGCGATGCTGACCCTCGACCGCTACACGGACTGGCTCTGGTTCGACAGCCTGGGCTATACGAGCGTCTACGTGACCGAGCTGCTGGCGCAAGTCGGCCTGTTCCTCGTCGCCGCCCTGCTCTTTTTCGGGCTGCTGGTGGGCAACGTGCTCCTCGCGCGCCGGCTGGCCCGGCGCTTCGAGCGTCGCGCCCTGCCGCACGAGGACGGCATCTGGGCCTACCTCGCCCGCATGAGCGAGCAGCTCGGCGACCGTGCCCCGTACGCGCGCAGCCTCAACGCGGCGATCCTGGCGGCGGGCGGCTTCTTCGCCATCGTCCTCGGCCTCACCGCCGCGCGCGGCTGGCTGACGCTGCTCGCTTTCCTCCACGCCCGACCGTTTGCCGTGGCCGACCCTCTGTTCGGTCAGGACGTGGCGTTCTACGTCTTCACGCTGCCGTTCCTGCGCTTCGTACATGGCTGGCTGGTGAGCGCGCTGCTCCTCGTCGCCGTGGGCACGCTCGCGGTGTACGTGGTCGTGCTGGTGTACGAGCTGAACCTGGACCTGGAGCGGCTCGTCTACCGCCTCGGGCCGGCCATTCGGGCGCACCTGCTGCTGCTGCTGGCGGCCTTCCTCGTGCTCCTGGCGGCGCACCACCTGCTCGACCTGTTCGAGCTGGTGTTCTCGGCGCGCAGTCTGAACGGCGCCATCCACGGCGCCGGCTACACCGACGTACACGCGCAGGTGCCCGCCCAGTGGGCGCTCGCCGCGCTCGCGCTCGTGGCCGCCGGCCTCGCCATCGCCTCGATCTTCACCCGCGGCTTCCGCTACGTGATCCTGGGGCTCGGCGGCTGGCTGGTGGGCGCGGTGGCGCTGGGCGTGCTGTACCCCACGTTCGTCCAGAACTTCGACGTGCGGCCCAACGAGCTGGCGCGGGAGTCGCCTTACATCCAGGCGAACATCGACGCCACGCTGCGGGCCTACGGCCTGTCCGAGATCGAGGAGCGGCCCTTCCCGGCGGAAGAAGCCGTGACCGCGGCCGAGGTGCGGGCGAATCCGGAGACCATCGAGAACATCCGCCTGTGGGACCACCGCCAGTTGTTGGAGACCTACAACCAGATCCAGGTGATCCGGCAGTATTACGAGTTCTCTAGCCTCGACGTCGATCGCTACACGATCAACGGCAAGTACCGTCAGGTCATGCTCGGCGCCCGCGAGCTGGTGCAGAGCAAGCTGCCTGAGCAGGCGCGCACCTGGGTGAACCAGAAGCTCGTCTTTACCCACGGCTACGGCCTGGCGATGAGCCCGGTCAACGCCACCGCGGCCGAGGGGCTACCGCAGTTCTTTGTCAAGGACCTGCCGCCCACGGGCGACGTGCCCATCCGCCGCCCGGAGATCTACTACGGCGAGCGCGACCGCCCCGATCAATACGTGGTGGTGCACACGGCCGCGGCCGAGTTCGACTACCCGCGCGGCAACGAAGCGGCCCAAACAGAGTACCAGGGGCGCGGCGGCGTCGAGCTGAACTCCTACTGGCGCCGCCTGGCCTACGCCTGGCAGTTCCACGACGCCAACCTGCTGCTCAACACCGACTTGCGGCCCGATTCGCAGGTGCTCTACCGCCGCAACATCCGGCAGCGCGTGGCGACGCTCGTGCCCTTCCTGCGCCTCGACGACGACCCCTACCTCGTGGTGGTGGACGGCCGGCTCGTGTGGATGCTCGACGCCTACACGACGACCGACCGCTATCCCTACTCGCAGCCGATGCTCACCGATCGCCCCCCGCTCGCCCGCTTCAACTACGTGCGGAACAGCGTGAAGGCCACCATCGACGCCTACGACGGCACGACGACGTTCTACGTCGCCGACCCGACGGACCCGCTCATCCAGACCTACGCGAGCATCTTCCCCGGGCTGTTCGTGCCGCTCGACACCATGCCGCCCGAGCTGCGCGCCCACCTCCGCTACCCCGAGGACCTGTTCACGTGGCAGACGCGCATGTACCTGACCTACCACGTGCAGTCGCCCGCCGCCTTCTACAACCGGGAGGACCTCTGGAGCATCCCGCGCGAGCGCGAGGGCCAGGAGAACCAGCCGCGGCCCATCGAGCCTTACTACACGATCATGCGGATCCCGGGCGAGGCGCGCGAGGAGTTCCTCCTGATGCTGCCTCTCGTCGCCTCGGGCCGGGAGAACATGATCGCCTGGATCGCGGCGCGGTGTGACGGGCCAAACTACGGCAAGCTGCTCGTCTACAAGTACCCGCGCGACAAGACGATCTTCGGCCCGCTCCAGGTCGAGACGCGCATCGACCAGGACCCGAGCATCTCCGGGCAGTTCACGCTGTGGGACCGCAGCGGCTCGCGGGTGAGCCGCGGCAACATGCTGGTGATCCCCATCGGCAACAGCAACCTGTACGTCAAGCCGATCTACCTGCAGGCCTCGCAGGGGCAGTTCCCCGAGCTGCGGCGGGTGGCTGTCGCGAGCGGCAACCGCATCGCCATGGAGCCGACGCTCGACGAGGCGCTGGCGCGGCTGTTCGAGGGGGCGCCGGCCAGCCCGGGCGCCGCGGCCCCTCCCGGCGCGCCACCGGCCGCGCCGGCGGCGCCCCCCGGCGCCGGCCTCAGCCCGGCCGCCGCGGCGCTCGCCAAGTCCGCCCAGGACCACTACAACCGCGCGCAGGACGCCCTACGCGCGGGCGACTGGGGCCGCTACGGCGACGAGCTGCGCGCCCTGGAGGCCGACCTCCGCCGCCTCGTGGAAGCCACGCAGTAACTTACCGCCCGTCCCGGTGCGAAAGGGGGGAGCACCGGCGACGGCCCTACCGGCCCCCGGCCGCCTTGTCCTGGTGAGTGCGGGAGCACCGGCCCAGCCTACACCGGCTCCCCCCTTCCTTCAAAGGGAAGGGGGGCTGGGGGGTTAGGTCACAGCCGCACGAAGTAGCTGTCGCAGGCGAGGGCGACCAGTTCGAGCGAGAGGGACGGCTGTACCCCCTGGAAGTGGGCGATGTCGATGATCTGCTCGATGAGGTCGCGGGGGTGGCACGCGCGTGGCTCGATGCCCATGCGGCTGTAGTACGTGTAGATGTAGTCCAGCGCGGTGGGGTCGTATGCCAGGTTGCGCGCCTCCGCCATGCGCTGGAAGATTTCCTCGAACTCGTCCGGGGCCGGGTTGGGCACCTCGATCTTGTAGCGGATGCGCCGCAGGAACGCCTCGTCCACCAGGTTGCGTGGCTCTAGGTTCGTCGAGAAGATGATGAGCTGGTCGAACGGGACCGTCATCTCCTGGCCCGTGCGCAGGTTCAGGTAGTCCTCGCGCTTCTCCAGCGGCACGATCCAACGGTTTAGCAGGTCGCGCGGCGAGATCGCCTGGCGGCCAAAATCGTCCACCAACAGCAGCCCGCCGTTCGCCTTCATCTGGAACGGCGCCTCGTAGTAGTGGCTTGTGTCCGAGTAAACCAGGTCAAGCGAGGCCAGAGTCAGCTCACCGCCGACGATGACCGCTGGCCGCCGCGCCAGCACCCAGCGCTTGTCGATCTGGTCGGCGCGGCGGTCGTCATGCGGGTCGATCGCCTCGTGGCAGACCGGGTCGAACAGCTTGACGACCTGGTTGTCGTATTCGACGGCGTAAGGAATGTAGATGGCGCCGCCCAGACAGCGGGCGATGGCTTCCGCGATCGAGGTCTTGCCGTTGCCGGGCGGGCCGAACAGGAACATCGAGCGGCCCGAATTGATGCCCGGCCCCAGGCGGCTGAGCAGCCGCTCGCCGAGCACGAGGTGCGCGGACGCGCGCATGAGCTGCTCGCGCGTTACCATCACCTGGCGGATGGTCTGGGTCTGCACCGCTTCCCAGTAGAGGGCGAGCGGCACCGGCGCCGGGCCGGTGTATCCGGAGCGATCCAGCAGCTCCAGCGCCTTGGCGTGGCCCTTCGCGGTCAGCGCATACTCGTAGCTGGCGCTGCTGACCGCGCTGCCGCCGCGCACCTCGACGTAAAGCTGGCGCTTCAGCCCGTCGAGCAGGCGCTCGACAACGTTCGGAAAGGGCAGCGCCATGCGCCGCGCGACCTCGTGGCCGCTGACGGTGCCGGCGAAATAAACGGTACGCAGAGCGAGGTCGGCGAGGAAGCCGGGCGACAGGCCCGTCTCCTCCAGGCTGGTCACGGGCTTGGGGTGGAACGCGGGCGCTTGCGAGGAAACGACCATTCGCTCCGCCTTGGCGTGGCCGCACTTGCGGCGCCGTCCGCGGGATTCTAACATGGGTCCTGGCGCCCAGCAAGCGGCGTGGCCGCGCGCCGCCGCCCGCGGCGCGCGGCCCGGCGGATGCGTAGGCTGGGTCACAAAACCGGCTGGGCGCAGCCGCCGCGGACGACCCATCGGAGCCGAGCCGAGGTAGGCGGAGGGCGCGCCGGTACAGGCCGTCGCCGGGTGAGACACTAGGGGAAAGGGGGAAAATTCGCTCCGGCGAGAACCGTTGCAACGGACCAACAGGTGTAACGTTTCGCCGGGCGAGTCGTTTAATACGGTGGAAGCGCAGTACAGGCACGTGCTGCGCAGGCGGGAGTCGGTCGCCCTGGGGGGCCGGACGGGGCTCCCGTGGCATTACAGTTTGGGGCGCTCGCAGTTCGGCAGAGCTGTAGCCGGCGCAACTAAGGGAAGGAGGTGTGAGCCAGGCGCGATTCTTCAGGCAACCAGCGGCCGGAGCGCCAAGGGCATCCAGCCGCGGATCGAAAACGTGGCCGAGGGTAACTTGGACGAAGCGGCAACTGGCGCAAGCTCAGGCCCTGGGCGAACGGGCAGCGGCTTCTGGCCCGCACGGGCCATCGGTCGCAGAACGGGTCTCGCGCCGCAGGTACCTGGCGGTTCGCGCACGGCGTTAGCCACACGGTCAGGGATTGGGCCACGAAACCATCCCGAAGGAAAGGGGGGCGACTTGATGACTCGAGGAATCCCGTCGCATCCTGTCCTCGCTGCCATGATGGCGCTCGCGCTTCTGGTCGGCCTTGCGCTGCCCGCCAGCGCGGCTCCGAACACGGTCGTAGGGACAGGGGACTCGGTGGCGGTCACCGATTCGCTTGCGGCAATTGACGGCCCCGGCCACCACTTTGGCTTCAGCCAGGCGAGCGTCCTGGCGCAGACCACCGGGCAGCAGACGCTGCAGGCGTTGGGCAACCCGGTGAGCCTGAACACCACGGCGACCCAGACCTGCGCCACCACCATCGGTCAGTCCTGCGCGGTCACGGGTCAGGTGAGTGGTAGCTGGACCAAGACCGGCTCGGGCACCGCGACGGTCACCGCGACCGCGCCCAACCCGGTCAACGCGGTGCAGCCGATTATCTTCGCGCGCACCACGGCCGGCACCGAGGTGCTCGTCGCGGGCGTTGGCACCACGACCTGTAACCCGAACCCGCCGGCGGCTGGGGCCACCATAACCTGTACCTTCAGCACGACGGGCGACCTGATCGCGGGCGCGAACACTGTGGTGCTTCGCTTCTCGACGCCGACTGGCGCCGTCGATCTGGTGGGCACGGTTACCGCGGCGACCACGACCGCCGTGTCGCCGACGGCCGCGACCGCGCTACCGGTGCTCCAGGGCCTCGGCTTCACGGGCGTCGCGACGAACGCGTGCGCGAGCCTCATCGGCCAGACCTGCCAGGTGACCGGCGCGATCACGGGTAGCACGACGATCACCGGCAGCGCGACCTGGAACATCACCGTCGCGGCCGCGCCGGCTGGTGCGGTTGCGAATGTCGCGCCGGTGGCGTTCGCTCTGACCACCACGAACCCGGTGGCGCCGGGCGAGGGCCCGTTCCCTTGCGCCGTGCTGCCGGCCGTGGGTGGCGCGACCAACTGTAACTTCACGACGACGGGCAACCCGCTGAACGGCAACACTGTCGCCGTGTGCTTCACGACGGCTGCCGCGCCGGTCTGCGTGATCGGCACCGTGACGGGTCCGGGGGCGCGACCGCCGATCATCCTGCCGAACCTGCCCGTGCTGCCGCCGCCGCCGCTGGAGTTCATCCCGCCGCCGCCGCCGCCGCTGCTGCCTCCGCCTCCGCCGGCTCCGACGGGTGCGGTGGCCCCGCGCGCGGCCTTCCCTGAAGTCCCGGTGATCCCTGAGGCCGACAGCCTCTTCCTGGTGATCGGTGGTCTGGTCGCTCTCGGTGGGCTCGTGGGCTATCGCAGCCTGCGCCGCCGCCGCGACGACGATATCGCCTAAACCAGACGGGTTCGTCGCGACAACTAGGGCTACGAGAGCGTCTCCGGGCGCTCTCGTAGCCCTAGCCGCGTCTCCGGCACCGAAACCCCCACGGCTCACAACCCCGTTACGTCTCCGCGCCGCCGCGCCCGTCCCGCGTGCGAATTCATTGTGCGCCGCCGCGCGCACCCGCTAAGATAGGGACGATTCCGACACGCGCTGAGGCTGCGAGTGATGAAGCTGCTGACCCGCGACCCGCGCCACAGCCTGGGCGGCTCCTTGCCGCGGCCCTCTTCCACCGCCATCGGCGTGGTCGTCGGGGTCATTCTCGCCCTGCTGCTCGCCTACCGCGACATCTGGCCCTGGCTAATCTCCGAGTGGCAGAACAATCCGTATTATTCGCATGGCGCGCTCGTGCCGCTGCTCTCGCTGTTCCTGGTCTGGCGCAGTCGTGGGGCGCTGACGCAGCGCGGTACTAGCAACTGGGGTTATCTGCTGATCGCCGTGGGGCTGGCCCTGCTCGTTGCCGGCCTATGGGTGTCGGCTTACTGGATCGCTGGCTTCTCGCTGCCCGTGGTGATCGCCGGCATCGTGCTCGCGCTCCTGGGGCCGCGGGTCTTCCGTCGCTGGGCCTTCCCGCTCGCGTTCCTGTTCCTGGCCGTGCCGTTGCCGTTCGACGTGTGGGTGGCGCAGTGGCTGGAGACGCCGACGGCCACGATCTCCACCGGGCTCGTCCAGTGGCTGGGCGTGCCGGCCGAGAACAAGGGCTCCCTCATCCAGTTGCCAAACTCGCTCTTCCAGGTCGGCGGCGAGTGCGCCGGGCTGCGCACCTCGATCTCGCTGTTCACGCTCGCGCTGTTCGTCGTGATGGTGGGCACGCCGGGCGGCGGGCGAAACAAGGCCGTGCTGCTGTCGCTCATCATCCCGCTGGCGCTCGTGGCGAACACGGTCCGGGTGGCGGTGCTGATCCTCGTCGCCCACGCCTGGGGCACCGACGCGGCGATGAACTACTACCACGACTACGCGAGCTACGTGTTTTTCGGCCTGGCCCTGGCGCTGCTCATCGGGATCAGTGGAGTATTGCGATGCCCTCTCTGGCGAGTGGACTTCGACCTGCGGCCATCATAGGTCTTTTGCTCATCGCGGTGCTGGGCACCACCTGGGTCTCCACGGCGCGCCAGGACAAGCAGGACCTGCTGAGCGAGCGGATGCCCTGGCAAACGGACGACGCGCGGCCCCGCTTCTTGATCGACACCGAAGGCTGGATGCGCTCGCCCAATGAGCACGTCGTCGAAACGACCGAGGACCTGAGCAACGGCCCGAACCTGGCCGCGATCCCCCTCACCATCGGGAACTGGACCGGCCGCGACGCCGAGGTGACCAACCAGGAAACCCTGCCCACGCTGGGCGCGGACAACTTCGTCTTCCGCCAGTACTGGCGCGGCAACGATGTCGTCTGGCTCACCACGATCGGGAGCACGAAGGGACAGAGCTTCCACGCGCCGACGGTGTGCTACGTGGCTGCGAACTGGAACGTCGAAGACCTGCCGCCGCAGCCGATCCCCGTGGGCAACAGCCAGGTGGCCGCCCACGCCATTCGCGCGACGCTCGACAGCGGCGAGAAGTTCATCGACATGCACTGGTACCTGTGGACGGACGTGCGCCGGGAGTGGCGCCTCGGGGCGACGCTGATGCGGGTCACCATTCCGGTGACGACCACCGAGCAGCAGGCCCTGCAGGTCGGCGCCGACTTCGCCTCCCACTTCTTCTCGCGCGTCCTCAGCTAAGCCCCCAGCCCGGGACCGATCCACGCGACGCCCTCACCCGGTCGCTCTCTGGCTCCGAGAGCAAGCCGTTAGCGGCCCGCGCTGCCCAATTGAGGATCAGCCCTCCGGGCGAGCGCGCTGGGCAGCCAGCACCTGTCGCGCGCGCAGCGCCAGTTGGAGGCCGAGCCGCTGCTCCGGGTCATCGGGATCGCGGCCGAGCAGCGCGCGAATGCGGCGGAGCCGGTACAGCACCGTGTTGCGGTGCAGGTGCAGGCGCGCGGCCGTCTCCGAGGGACTATTGCCCGCCGCCAGGTAGGCATCCAGCGTGGGTACCAGCTCGGCGTGCTTCTGCCGGTCGTAGGCGACCAGCGGACCGACTATCTCCTCGCAGAAGTCGCGCAGGACAGGGTCCTGCTGCAGCGCGAGCAGCAGCCGGTACACGCCGAGGTCTTGCAGCCGCGTGAAGCGCCCCGGCCCGAAGAGCCGTTCGCCCAGATCGAGCGCCCACACCGCGCCCTCGTAGGCCTCGCGGATGCCAGCGATCTCGTCGCGCGCCTGGCCCAGCCCCGCGGAGAGCGGCAGCGGCGCGCAGTCGCCGGCAAGCTGCCGGTGGAGCCCGCTGGCCCAGGCGGCCACCTCGCGCGGCTCGCCGAATTGCTCGACAGACAGGATGAGCGCGACGGCGCCGCGGTCCGCGCGGTACGGTGCCCCGGCGGCCTCGGCGCCCAGGCGCCAGGCGAGCATCTCCTCCAGCCGCCGGTCGCCCTGTGCGCCGGCCCCCAGGTCGCCCGCCGGCCGCAGGACCAGCACCGTGTGCGCGCGGCCGAGCCGAAGCCCGAGCCGTGCGGCGCGGTGGGCCACCACCTGTGGCTCGGGCACGTCGCCGGCCAGCAAGCTGGCCACGAATGCCCCACGCGGCTGGTCCTGCGCATCCGAGACGGCCGATTGTTTCGCGAATTCCAGCGCGCAAGCCGCCGTGGCGCGTTTCAGCAGCAGCCGGTCGCGCGGGCTGAAGCGCTCCGTCGGCGCCACGAGCGACAGCAGGCCGGCCAGGCCGTTGCCGCCCTGCACGGGCGCCACCAGGCGCGCCCAACTGTTTCCGTCCAGGTTGAACAGGGCGATCGGCGGATCCGTGGCGCTGATCGGCAGCCCGTCGAGCCAGGCGCGGATGCCCGTCGCGTTGGCGCCGTTGAGCAACGCGTGGGCCTCCGTCGCCGGCGCAACCTGTGCCAACGTGCCAGCCGGGGGCGCCGCGGGCCATTCGAGCTGGAGCAGCCGTTGGCCGGCGTCCTCCAGCGCAACCGCCTTGTCTGTCAGGCGGGCCAGGGCCGACACCAGCGCCCCGACGCCGCGGCCGTGGATGACGAGGTCGAGCAGCTCGCGGTGGGCCGTGGACTCGAGCCGCTGTAGATCAGCCTGCGAATCAGCGATGTAGCGGGTCACTTCCCGCTCCACGGCCGCCGCCGACGTGCCGGCCGGGACGCCGATCCACGGGAGGTGGCATTCCTCCAGGGCGGTGGCCGCGGCGGGAGGCACCGGCTCCCACAGGACGAGCGCGCACGGCTCGAAGCGGGCAAGCTGTCGGACCACCGCGACAAGCCCCGGCCCCACCGTCGCGGCCCCGCTCTCCGGTGGGATCAGCAGCAGCTCGCCCGCGCGCAGCGCCTGCGGTCGGCCGGGGCGCACCCGTACCACCGTGACCCAGCGCACCTCGCGGCCCGCGGCTGTCGCGCCGCCTGCCAGGCGCGCGGCGCGCAGGCTCGGCAGGCCCAGCAAGTCTCCGAGGGTTACCAACGGCCTCTCTCACCGCCCGCGCGCCGCCCGGCGGACACGGCCCCTGCCGTATCGCCGTGACGCGTCGCCTCTCGGCCCGCGCCCGATCGGACAGCGGACCATCCTCACTGTGCGTTACCGCTCGGCAAGTGGTCATCGGTGAAAGCGACCAAAGCGGGGCCACCCCACTTTGTATAGGCTGCACGACCTAACCCCCAACCCCCCTTCCCTATGAAGAAAGGGGGGGCCGGTCTGGGCCACCACCGGTGCTCCCCCTTCCTTGACATCGAGTGGGGCCGGAGGGATAGGTCCGTCATCTCCCCCTTCCCTGATAGGGAAGGGGGCTGGGGGGTTAGGTCCGTCATCTCCCCCTTCCCTGATAGGGAAGGGGGCTGGGGGGTTAGGTCACTCCGGCGTAAGCGGCGAGATCTCGCGGAGGCGGGCGACCACGCGGGGGATGATCTCCAGGGCCTGCTCGATCTCGGCGGCCGTGTTCTCCACGCCCACGCCGAGGCGCAGGTTGCCGTGGGCCAGCTCCTTCGGCACGCCCATCGCGCGCAGGACGTGCGAGGGGTCGAACGTGGCCGAGGCGCAGGCCGAGCCCGAGGCGGCGGCGATGCCCTGCACGTCCAGGTTGAGGACCATTGCCTCGCCGTCCACGTAGCGGAAGCAGAGCGTGGCGAGGTGGGGCAGCCGCGCGGCGGGATCGGCAGGCCCCGCGAGCGCGGCGTCCGGTACCGTCGCGAGCAAGCCCTCCACCAGACGGTTGGTGAGGCCCTGCAGGTGCGCCCGGCGCGCCTCCAGGTCGGCGTAGGCCAGCTCGAAGGCGCGCGCCATGCCGACGACGGCCGCCAGCGGCTCCGTGCCGGCGCGCCGGTTGCGCTCCTGGTTGCCGCCGACGATCTGCGCCTGGAGCGGCAGCAGGCGCCGCGCATACAGCAGCCCCGCGCCCACCGGCCCATTCGCCTTGTGTGCTGACAGCGACAGGAAGTCCACGCCCAGGCGCTGCACGTTCAGGTCGAGCACGCCGCCCGCCGCCGCGGCATCGGTGTAGACCGGGATCGCGCGGCTCTTGGCCTTCACGAGCCGTATCACCTCGGCCATCGGCTGCAGCGTGCCCACCTCGTTGTTGGCGAGCATGACGGCCACCAGGATCGTCTGGTCGTCGAGCGCCTGCTGGAGCGCGTCGAGGTCCAAGACTCCCGCGCCGTCCACCGGCAGGTACGTGACGCGGAACCCCTGCCGCTCGAGCTGCTGGCAGACGTCGAGGACCGCCCGGTGCTCGATCTGGGTCGTGATGATGTGGTCGCCGCGGCGGCGGTTGGCCTCCGCGACGCCGCGCACCGCGAGGTTGGCCGCCTCGGTGCCGCCGCTGGTGAAGATGATCTCCGCGGGTCGGCAATTCAGGATGCCGGCCAGTGTCTCGCGCGCCGCCTCGACGTCCTTGCGCGCCTGGCGGGCGGCCGCGTACTGCCCCGAAGCGACGGCGTAGCGGCCCTCGTAATACGGGCGCATAGCGGCGTAGGCCTCGGGCGCCAGCGGGGTCGTTGTGCCGTGGTCGAGGAAGATCATCGCCTACGCCTGGCGCTTCCGCACGAAGTACACGTCGTGATCCGCGGCCTGGTGCCAGGCGAGCAGCGCGTGGCCGCTGCGCCGCGTCCAGGTGGCGACGTCCTCGCGCGCGGCGGGGTCGTCGGCCAGCAGCGCGATCACGTCGCCCGGGCGCAGCGCGCGCACGGCCCGCGCAAGGCGGAGCAAGGGCAGGGGGCAGGGCTCGCCGCGCGCGTCGTAGGTGGTGGTGGGAGGCGCCTCCAAGCCCGGTGGCACCATGCTGCCTCTCCCCCGTGCGGCGGGAATCGGCGCGGCCGCCAATTCTGGCGGGGCCGTGCGCCAGAGGCCGTATACTACCATGTTACCAGAGCGGCGGCCCCCGCTGGCGCCGTACCGCGCCCAGGAGACGACTGGCATGGCTACCCCCTCGGACGGCGGCGCCCGTCCCCGTCCCGAGCCCTTGCCGCGGGAGGCCACCCCCAACGTGGCCGAGGCCGACGTGCTCGTCCAGGGGCATGCCAGCGCGCTCGACGTGGCGGTTCTAGGCGTCCGCCAGTTCCTCGTCAAGGCGCTGGCGCGGATCCGCGAGCTGCGGCCGCGCAACCTGAACCTGAGCTGGGTCACCGACTCGCTCGCCGTGGGCGGCGCGTTCCGGCCCAGCGACGTGCGGCGGCTGCGCGCGCAGGGCGTGACGGCCGTCCTGGACCTGCGCGAAGAGGCCAGCGACGACCCCGAGCTGCTCTCTCGCCACGGCATCGCCTTTCTGCGCCTGCCCACGCCCGATGCTCATCCCCCTTCCCAGGCCGACTTTGAGCGCGGCGTCGAGTGGGTGCTCGATCAGCAGGCCGTGGGCCGCAAGGTCTTCGTCCACTGAATGCACGGCGCGGGGCGGGGTCCGCTCCTCGGCGCGGCAGTCCTCATCGCGTGCGGCTACACGCCGGCCGATGCCATGCGGCTCCTCCGGACCCGCCGCTGGCAGGCCGTGCCAAACGCGCGGCAGCTCGAAGGCCTGCGGCAATACGCCGAGCGTTACCGGACGCGCTAGCGCCTCCTCGCTCGCGGCGGTGCACATCAAGTACAGTGAGCGCGGCGCCTCCAGTAGCCGCGCGGGCAGAGGGGCGTCAGGAGAGGAGAGCAGGGCATGCGACTGCGCTACGGCGGCGCCATCTACGACCGCACGGCCGCGCTCGCCCTCGGCGCCGTGCGCCCGGAGGGTATCGAGCTCGACTACGTGGTGGACCTGCCCAACCAGGTCTTCCGCCGCATGTTCGACACGGCCGAGTTCGACTTCTGCGAGATGTCGGGCGGCAACTACCTCACGGCGCTGGCGCGCGGCGAGCAGCGCTTTGTCGGGCTCCCGATCTTTCCGTCGCGCGTCTTCCGCTACAACATGCTCTACGTGAACGTCGACGCCGGCGTTGAGCGCGCCGAGGACTTGCGCGGCCGCCGCCTGGGCGTGCCCGAATACGGCCAAACCGCCAACGTGTGGGTGCGCGCCATGCTCGAGCACGAGCACGGCGTCCAGGCGCGCGATGTGCAGTGGGTCCGCGGCACCACCGAGAAGGTCGTCTTCGACCCGCCCCCGGGCGTCTCGATCGAGGACGCGCCGCCGGGCCGCTCGCTGAGCGACCTGCTCGTCGCCGGCGAGATCGACGCTATCTCCTCGCCCGAGCAGCCGGAGTGCTTCGCGGCCGGCTCCCCGCGCGTGCGGCGGCTCTACCCCAACTACCCCGAGATGGATACGGCCTACTATCGCCGCACGGGCCATTTCCCCATCATGCACATGATGGTCATGCGCCGCGACGTGTACGAGGGCGACCGCACGCTGCCGCGCCGCTTGTACGAAGCGTTCGTGACCGCGAAGGCACGCGCCTATGACCTGCTCGGACGCACGGGCGTGCTCCACACCAGCCTGGTATTCCAGACCGCCGCCTACGAGCAACAGCGCGCGCTCCTGGGCGACGACCCGTTCGCCTATGGCGTGGCCGCCACGCGCCACACCGTCGAGGCGCTCGCGGGGTACGTGTACGAGCAGGGGCTGGCGCCCCGCCGCGTGTCCATCGAAGAGCTGTTCGTCCCCGAGCTACAGGACACGTAGCCCTGCGCGATTCACCGCCCCCCGCCTAGCGACTGGCCGTAGTCACAGTGCAGTGCCGGCCGCCGCCGTGAACGGCGGGTCACCGTTGGGTCTAGTGGCCCGCCGTTCACGGCGGCGATGTTGAGACCAACCGCGGCCATCTGCCTAGCGACTGGCGGCGGCGGAAGCGCCCGGGAGGGGTGTCGGCGATGCACCGGTCACGACGACCGTCGCGCCCCCGGCGGCCGAGGCGGGCGGCGCGGGGACCAGGCCGGGCGGTGGCGGCGGGATCGCGGCGGCGCCGGTCGCCGCGGGGCGGGCGCCGGTGGTCCCGCCCGCGGCTGCGCCGCTCTGGATTGCCGCGCCGGTGCCGGTATTCACCGTACTCCCGCCCTGCGCCGCGGCGCCCGTCCCCGTGCTTACCGTGCTCCCGCTCGGGCGCGCGGCGCCGGTGCCCGTGCTCACCGTGCCATTAGTGGGAACCGTGGCGCTGGGACCCGCGGCGGCCGCGGCGCCACTCGGACTCGCCGCGGCCGCATTCGGGCTGGTCGTGGTAGCGCCGCCCGTCGCGCCGGGCGCGGTCGTGGCCGACGACGCGCCCGCCGTGGTCGCGCTGCGCGGCAATGGGAGCCGCACGGGTGTCATCGGCGGCGGCGTGGGCGGCACGCGGGTAGGCGTGGGGGGCGTGGACGGCACGCTGGCCGCCGCCGCACCGGTGGAAGTCGGCGCCGTGCGCGCTGGGGCCTGGGTGGCCGGTGCCGCCGGCGACACGCTGGCCTCTTCGCCCGGCGCGTGCAGCGCCTGGCACACCGACCAGCCCTGACCGCCCCAGCCAGTGTGCTCGCACCACGTCCACGTGCCATCGCCGGCAACCGGACCGCTCACGATCGTGACGTGACTGCCCGGCGGGACGGTGGCGATGATGGGCTGGTCGAGGCCCGGGCCGGCGCGCACGTTCAGGTCCTCGTCCGCGACGACCGTCGCCTCGGTGCCCGCGAGCTGCCCCGGCGGGACGGCGCCCGCGGGGGCCGCCCAGACGAGCCCGGCCGCCAGCGCGAGGGCCACTGGCGCGCGTCGCAGCCAGCAGCTCGCTCCTGTGCTCGGCACGATCTCTTGGTGGCGCATTGGCATAACCTGTTCCGCCGGCGCGCGTCGCGGTCTCCCGCCCGCCGCGCGGCGCGACGCCCGGCCCGCTGCCCCGAAAGACTCGCGCGGCGCCCGCTGGCGGCGCGCCTTCCATTATGCCCCAGCCGGGCGCCGCCGCCTAGCTTACAGAACACGCCCGCTCCTCGCTCGGCGCGGCCATAGCTCGCCCCCACGCCACGCGCCCCGCTAGAATTGTGCTGCGGCCGTCGCCCACACCCACGGCGGGCACGGCCGCCGACGGAGGACACAATGCGGTCACAGCTCACCGCGGCGCTGCTGTGCGTCGCCTTCCTGGTCGCCGGCTGCGCGGCGCCGCGGAGCAGCCCCACTGCCCCCACGGCCGCGCCCGCGCCGGGCGCGCCCACGCCGGCCGCCCCAGCGGCTGGAGCGGCCGCCAGCGCGCCCGCCGCGCCGCAGCCGGTCTCACTCAGTCCCCGCCAGACCGTGCGCGTCGTGAGCATCGGCCTCGCCGCCCAGGCCCCGACGTACCTCGCCATTGACCAGGGCTACTTCAGCGAGCTGGGGATTGACGTGGAGATCGTCCCGCTGGCCGGCACGAACGACGTGGTCACCCTGCTCAGCAGCGGCCAGCTCGATGTCGGCTTCGGCGCCATCGCGCCCAGCTTCTACAACGCCGTCGCGCGCGGCGTCGGTATCCGCATGGTCGCCGACCACGGCAGCAACCTGCCGGGCCGCAGCACTCCCAGCCTGGCGGTGCGCACGGACCTGCTGGAACAGCACCCCTGGTCGGGCTACCAGGACCTGCGCGGCAAGAAGGTCGCCGTGCAGCAGGCGGGCACGCTCACCGAGTATTACCTGGAGCTGATGCTGCAGCGCGGCGGCCTGCAGCCGGGCGATATCGAGATGGTCGCGCTGCCGTTCCCCGATATGGCCGTCGCCTTCGCCAACAAGGGCATCGACGCGGGCATCGACAACGAGCCGTGGGCCACGCAGCAGGAGCAGCTCGGGCTCATCAAGAAGGTCCTCTACACCGACGACGTGGACCCGGGCGGTCACGTGGCGGGCGTGCTGTACGGCGAGAGCTTTGCGCGCAACACGCAGGCCGCCCGCAACTACATGATCGGCTACCTGCGCGGCGTGCGCGATTACTGGGACGCCTACGACGGCCGCAAGGACTTCCAGATCGTCGTGGATGCCCTGAAGAAGTACACGCCGCTCAAAGACGAGGCGCTTATCCGCAAGATTCCGCCCACTGGCCAGGACCCCGCGGGGCGGCTTGATCCCGTGAAGCTGGCGCATTACCAGGACTGGTTCGTCGAGAAGGGCCTGGTCGCGCAGCCCATCGACGTGGCGAAAGGGCTGGACATGAGCTTCGTGGACTACGCCAACCGCGTGCTCGGCCCCTACGAGCCGGTGGCGCAGCCGCG
>Ga0070741_10006748_pt1 | contig 24390 bp, 24 predicted proteins | sample Coa_R1_4_FD_66440 | JGI IMG/M metagenome (GOLD analysis project Ga0070741, IMG submission 66440) | Surface soil microbial communities from Centralia Pennsylvania, which are recovering from an underground coalmine fire - Coalmine... | ecosystem: Environmental > Terrestrial > Soil > Unclassified ...
GGCGGGCCCGCCGCGAGGGCGGGGGCTTCACGCTGGTCGAGATGCTCGTCGCCGTGACGATGGCGATGGTCGTGCTCGCCGGGGCGGTGCTGCTGTTCACCGCCGCGGTCCGCAGCCAGCTCAAGGTCACGAGCCAGGCGACCGCGATCCAGCAGGCGCGCGCGATCGAGGAGCGGTTCGTGCGCGAGATCCGCCAGAGCTCGGGCCTCGTCCCGGGCACGAGCGCCACTTCGTCGCAGGTCTCGATCGTCACCTACGTCGACACGGACTCGGGCTGCACGGGCGCGGCATCGTCCACGGCCAACCTCTGCAGCGTCACCTATCGCTGCACGGGGACCAGCCCGAGCATCGCGTGCACGCGCACGATCGCCAAGGCCGACGGCACCTCCCCGGGCAGCCCCGTCACCGTCGTGACGGGGCTGACCAGCAGCGACGTCTTCAGCTACTCGCCCAGCGCCAGCGCCCCGACGTTCATCGGGGTGTCCCTGACCCTCGCCGCGCGATCGGCGAACGGCACGACATCGAACGCGGTCACGCTGACGGACGGCGCGGCCCTGCGCAACAGGACCTCGTGATGCGGCGCCTGGACCCGAAGAGGACTGTCGAGCGGGCGCGCCAGGCGGCGGGCTTCACGGTCGTCGAGGTGCTCGTGGCCGCGCTCATCGCCTCGCTCATGGGCCTGGCGGTGCTCGGGATCGTGAACGCCGCGACGACGCAGGACTTCCGCGCCCGGCAGAGCCAGGTGGTGAACGACGTGCTCCAGCAGGAGATGGAGAAGATCAAGCAGCTCCCGTACGGCCAGGTCGCGCTCACCGGCGCGCCGCAGCACTCGACCGATCCCGCGAGCCCGAACTACCGCGTCTCCGGCACCACCTTCAACGTCAACCGGTCGGGCTCGGCGTCGTACTGGAACCTCGTCTACAACGGCGGCCACAACAGCGAGGGCGACGCCAGCGGGCAGAACGGCGTCACCGTGTCCGGCGGGGCCATAGATCCGGGCCCGACGCCGTTCTCGAGCGGCGGCGTGAGCGGCAAGATCTACCGCTACGTGGTCTGGATGCCCGAGGCCGGCTGCACGAACTGCGTCGCCTTCCAGAACGCGGACCTCTACAACGGCCAGCGCGTGCCGTGGTACAAGCACGTGATCGTGGCGGTCTCCCTGGACCAGACCGCCAGCGGCGGCACCCGCGCCTACCAGGAGCTTCAGAGCGACATCGGCAACCCGGACGGCCCCGCGCGCGGCCAGGGCCCGCCCCCGTGCCAGACCAACTGCGCCGACCAGCCCTGGACCTTCTGGATCACCGACACGCCTTGCAGCGCGAAGAGCGGCTACACCGAGAGCCGCCAGCCGCTGACGGGCGATCATCAATCGCACAACACCCGCGGGGCGTGCGACACCGCGAACGGGCCCGGCAGCGCGACCAGCGGCAACGTCCCCGGCCCGCCGGACCTCATGTTCCCGAAGGGCGCGCCGTGCGTGAGCAACGACTGCTCGCTGCCGCAGCCCGTCTACGACTACGCGACCGACGTCGAGCCCGGCTGCAGCACGCTGAACTGCTCGAGCGTGGACAAGGGCCTTCAGCTCCTGAACGGCCCGAGCTGCTCGAACGTCGTCGGCGGCACGCTAGGAACGGTGTTCGGCCAGCTCCCGCTCCTCCCGGACGTGCTCGACCCGAGCGCGTACAAGAAGGTCCACAAGTGGCTCTCGCCGGCGATCCCGAGCGGCTACGACATCGTCTTCAGCGGCAGCGGGGAGGTGAGCCTCTGGACCCGTTCGGTCGGCGGGGTGAGCGAGCCGGGCGCGATCTGCGTCTACGTCTTCTACCGGCAGGTTCAGGTTGGCGGCCTCTACGTGGACACGCCCGCCGTCAACCTCGATCCGGGCATGGGCGGCGTGAGCTACTTCCCGTTCTCCTGCCCGCAGGACGGGTCCAACCCGCAGTGCCCCAACGGCTGGCCCACCCAGTGGCAGGAGCTGAAGATCCCGATCAGCTTCAGCCTCGGCTCGCACCTCCTGCCCGGCTACCGCCTCGGTCTCGCGGTCAGCGTCGACGGAAGCAGCAGCCGAACGGGGTCCGCCGGGATCGAGTTCATGTACGACCACCCGACCTACGACAGCCGCATCTCGCTCAACACCCAGTCGCTGCTGCCCTTCTGAGCGCGATTCAACCCGATCGCCGATCCGTCCGATGATGGCTCCGTGAGCGCAGGTTCCGCCAGCCTCTTTCTGGTCCCCGCCGGGCTTCTCCTCGGAAGCTTCGCCACCGTCGTCTCGCACCGGCTGCCCCGAGGGGAGGGCTGGGTTGGCGGGCGCTCGCGCTGCCCGGGCTGCGGGGAGACGATCGCCGCACGCGACAACGTCCCGGTGCTCTCCTGGCTTGTGTTGCGCGGGCGCTGCCGCGCCTGCGGGGAGCGCATCTCGCTGCGCTACCCGCTGGCCGAGCTGGGGCTCGCGGCGCTCTTCGCCGGCACGGTGCTGATCGTCGGCACGGGCGACGCCGCCGAGCTCGCGCTCGGCCTCGCGTTCTGCCTCTTGCTCGTGGTCGTCACGCTCACCGACCTCGAGCGGCGGGTGATCCCGAACCAGGTTCTGGCCGCGGGCGCCGCGTTCGCGCTGGCGCTGGCGGGCGCGACCGATCCTTCGAGCCTGCCGGAGCGGCTCATCGCGGCCGCCGTCGCTGGCGGGCTCCTGTTCTGCGTCGTCCTCGCCTACCCGCAGGGGATGGGCATGGGCGACGCCAAGCTGGTCGCGGTCATGGGGCTCTACCTGGGGAGCGCGGTCGCCCCGGCGGTCCTCGCGGGGTTCGCGGCCGGCTCGCTCGTGGGGGTCGCACTGATCGCCCGCCACGGCGCGGCCGCCCGCAAGCGCAAGGTGCCGTTCGGCCCCTTCCTGGCGCTCGGCGGCGTGCTCGGGCTGTGGGCCGGCGACGCGATCGTCAACTGGTACGTGACGAGCTTCTTCGGCTGAGCGCCCACCCGTCCAGGTAATCCGCCCACCGCTCAAGCATCTCGCCTTACCGCCGATCAAGTAGGGGAGCGCACCCCGAGCGCATGGGAAGGACCACTCAGTTGCTGTCGCGAAAGAGCAAGCCCAGGAGCATCGTCGGCGTCGACATCGAGGCCGGCAGCGTCGCCGCGGCCCAGGTGATCGCCAACGGCTCGGTCGAGGTCGCGGGCTTCGGGGTCGAGCCCCTCGCCCCGGGCGCCTTCCGCGAGGGCGAGGTCGCCGACCCGGAGGCGCTCGGTGAGGCGCTCAAGCGCCTCTTCGCGCAGGGAAAGCTGGCCAAGGACGTGCGCGTGGGCGTCGCCAACCAGCGCGTGGCCGTCCGCTCGCTCACGCTCCCGGCGTTCGATCAGCCCGGCGAGCTCGAGACGGCGATCCGCTTCCAGGCCCAGGACCACATCCCGATGCCGCTCGAGCACGCCGTCCTCGACTGGCAGGTCGTCGCCCGCCGGACGGGCGAGAACGGCGAGCGGATGATGGACGTGGTCGCCGTCGCCGCCCGCCGGGACATGCTCGCGCCGATCGTCGAGGCGGTGCGCGCCGCGGGGCTTCGGCCGGCCGGGATCGACGTCGCCGCGTTCGGGATGATCCGCGCCCTGGCCCCGGCGCAGGCGGTCCGCGACGACGCGGCCCCGGCGCCGACGCTCCTCTACTGCAACCTCGGCGACATCACGAACCTCGCCGTCGCCCGCGGAGCGGCCTGCCTCTTCACCCGCGTGTCGCCGTTCGGCGTCGAGGGCATCGCCCAGCGCCTGGCCGAGCGGCGCAAGCTCAGCCTCGAGCACGCCCGCGAGTGGCTGACCCACGTCGGCCTCGGCAGGGCGCCCGAGGAGATCGAGGGCGACCCCGAGATCATCGCCGCCGCCCGCGAGTCGCTCGCCGAGGGCGTCGCGCGGCTGGCCGACGAGCTCCGCCTCTCGCTCGACTTCTACAACGCCCAGGAGGGCAGCGTTCCGATCGAGGGCGTCGTCGCCTGCGGCCCGGGGACCACGATCCCGGGCCTGTGCGACGCGATCCAGCTCGAGCTGGGGATGCCGATCACGGTCGCCCGCCCGCCCGCCCTCGGCCACCTCGACGACGCCTCCGCGGCGCGGCTCACCGTCGCCTACGGTCTGGCGCTGGAGGAGTAGGGATGCGGCCCGTCAACCTCGTACCCCCCGAGGATCGCCGCGGCGGCGAGCGCGCTCCCGCTCGCACCGGGCCGGCCGCCTACGTCCTGCTCGGCGCGCTCGCGGCTGCGCTGGGGGCGGTGACGCTCGTGGTCACCACCAACAACCAGATCAGCGACCGCAAGGCCGAGATCGCGGACCTGAAGGCCCAGGAGGCCGCGGCCCAGGCGGAGGCGCAGCGGCTGAGCGACTACGCCCAGTTCGCCTCGCTCGCGCAGGCGCGCGAGGAGACCGTCTCCTCGCTCGCCCGCAGCCGCTTCGACTGGCCGCGCGTCCTGCACGAGCTCGCGATCGTGATCCCGCCCGACGTCACGCTGACCGACATCCAGGCCTCGGCCTCGGCCAACAGCGATACCGGCACCTCCTCCTCGAGCTCGACCGGCGGCCCCTCCGGCTCGTCGAACCTGGCGAGCTCCGTCGCCGGCCCCTCGCTAACGCTTTCGGGCTGCGCCCCCAGCCACGACGGGGTCGCGCGCTTCGCCGCCGCCCTCCAGGAGATCGACGGCGTGACCCGCGTCGGGGTGGCCAGCTCCGCCAAGCCGGACACCTCCACCAGCGACGGCAGCGCCGCCGCCGGCTCGACCTGCGCCGTCACCGAGTCGATCGCGCAGTTCGACATCACGATCGCCTTCGACTCGGTGCCGCTCAACCCGGCGACCGGCGAGCCCGCGGCGCCGCCCGCCCAGACGCCGGCCGCGGGCGCGCCGTCCCAGTCCGCCGCTACGCCGGTGGGCGCCACGGCGGGAGGCGCGGGATGAGGCGCAGCGACCGCACGGTGCTCGCGGCCCTGGCCGCGGCGGCGATCCTCGGGGCGTTCTGGCTCCTGGTGCTCTCGCCCAAGCGCGACGACGCGGCCAAGCTTGGCGACCAGGTAGATCAGCTCCGCGCCTCCGTGCAGCAGGAGCAGCAGCTCGCCGCCGACGCGCGGGCGGCCAAGCGGGACTTCGCCCGCAACTACCACCACCTGGTGGTGCTCGGCAAGGGGGTCCCCGCGGACGCCGACACGCCGAGCCTCCTGGTCCAGCTCCAGAAGCTCGCCGACCGCTCCGGTGTCAACTTCCGCGCGATCACGCTCGAGGCCTCCGGCGACAGCGGCGCCTCCCAGGTGGCGACGCCGGCGCCGCTCACCTCGCCCAGCAACCCCTCCGGCTCGCCGAGCGGATCCGGCGCCTCGTCCAGCTCGGGCTCGGCCGCGACGCCGGCCTCGGCGCCGGCGAGCACGCCGGCCGGCGCCGCGCCGGCGACCGAGGCGGCGGCCTCGCTGCTCCCGCTGGGCGCCGGCATCGGCCCCGCCGGGCTCCCGGTGATGCCGTACGAGGTGAAGGTGCGCGGCGGCTTCTTCGACGTCGCCGACTTCCTCTCCCGGCTCGACGGGCTCGTGCACCTCAGGCACGGCCGGGTCGTCGTGGATGGCCGCCTGCTGACCGTGGACGGCTTCCACCTCAACCTGCTCCAGACGGTGGGCTCGGCGGCGGCCGCGGGGCCGAACCCCACGCTGGTCGCCGACCTGCACCTGACCACTTACGTGACCCCGGCCGACCAGGGCGTCACCGCGGGCGCGACCCCGGCCGGCCCGCCCGCGGTGCCCGCGTCGGCGGGGACGAGCTCCTCGACATCGCCCACCACGACCCCGGCGGCGACCGCCACAGCGCCATGACGATGAAGCCTCCGCAGTTCGCAACCGACCTCTACCGCGACCTCCGCGACCGCAAGCTGCTGCCGCTCGTCGTGCTGCTCGCCGCGGCCCTGGTCGCCGTTCCCGTTCTCCTCGCGAAGCCCGCGAAGACCCCGCCTCCGCCCGCCGCCGCCCCGGCGACCACGTCGGCGACCGCGGCCCAGCCCGCCGTGCTCGCGGCGCAGCCGGGGATCCGGAACTACCGCAAGCGGCTCGACCAGCTCAAGTCGAAGAACCCGTTCGCGAACCACTTCAAGCTGCCGGCCAACCCGTCCTCTGCGCTCGAGGACGTGCCGGCGAGCGGCGGCGTGGCAGGAGGCTCAGCGGCGGAAGCCTCCTCCACGCCCGCCCCTTCCAGCGCCGCCTCGACGCAGGCGACGACCACGGCGAGCCAGCCCACGGGCTCCGGCAGCGGGGCTGCGACCTCCGGCGGGTCCAGCACGTCGGGGACCGCCGGCGGGATCAAGCTCCTCTACTTCACGCTCACGCCGACGGTCAAGTTCGGCAAGGCCGGCGGCTACCAGAAGGAGTACGACGGCCTGAGCACGCTCCAGGACCTGCCGAGCAGCGACACCCCCGTGGTCGCGTACCTCGGGATCACGAGCGACGCCAAGCGCGCCGCCTTCTACGTCTCGGCCGACGTCACCGCGGTGGGCGGCGACGGCAAGTGCACGCCGACGCCCGCCCTCTGCCAGTTCGTCTCGCTGCGGCCGGGCGAGGCGGCGCGGCTGACCTACCAGCCGGCGGGGGCGACCACGCCGGTGGTCTACAGGCTGCTGGTCAAGGACATCCACGTCGAGCGGGTCCAGGGCCCGCAGGCGAAGGACCCGCTCCAGCCGAAGTCCAGGTAAGGCACGGCGCCGCCCGCGGCCCGTGGCCCGCGACGGGCCCGGTGCCCGCCTGTAACGTTGCCGCGCGATGGCGACGCTTCGCTTCACGACCGCCGGCGAGTCGCACGGGCCCGGGCTCGTGGCGATCGTCGAGGGCATGCCCGCGGGGCTTCGGCTGGAGCGCGAGCGCCTCGACCGCGAGCTGGCTCGGCGCCAGCTCGGGCACGGGCGCGGGGGGCGGATGAAGATCGAGTCCGACGCGGCCGAGATCCGCTCCGGGGTCCGCCACGGGGTGACGCTCGGCAGCCCGATCGCGATCCTGGTCGCGAACCGCGACTACGCGAACTGGGAGGAGCGGATGAACCCCTGGCCGGTGGAAGCGCCGATCGAGGAGGTCCACACGCCCCGCCCCGGCCACGCCGACCTGGCGGGGCTGCTCAAGTACGGCCACCGCGACGTGCGCAACGTGCTGGAGCGGGCGAGCGCGCGCGAGACCGCGGCCCGCGTGGCGGCGGGCGCGGTGGCCAAGGAGCTGCTCCGCGCGCTCGGCGTGAGCGTGCACAGCCACGTGCTCCGGATCGGCTCGGTGGCGGCGCCTGAGCGCGAGGACCTGCGGCCGGAGGACTTCGAGCGCGTGGACGACTCGCCGGTGCGCTGCCTGGACCCGGCGGCGAGCGAGGCGATGGTGGCCGAGATAGATCGCCTGCGCAAGGCGAACGAGAGCCTCGGCGGGATCTTCGAGGTGCGGGCCTTCGGCCTCGTGCCGGGCCTGGGCTCGCACGTGAGCTGGGAGGAGCGCATCGACGGGCGCCTGGCGCAGGCGCTGGTCTCGATCCAGGCGGTGAAGGGCGTCTCGATAGGCGAGGCCTGGGAGGTGGCGGGCCGCCCGGGCTCGGAGTCGCACGACGAGATCTTCTACTCCGAGGAGCGCGGCTGGTACCGCGAGACGAACCGGGCCGGCGGCGTCGAGGGCGGCATGACCAACGGCGAGCCGCTCGTCGTCCGCGCGGCGCTCAAGCCCATCTCGACGCTCACCAAGCCGCTTCGCAGCGTGGACACGGAGACCAGGCAGCCCGCGCAGGCGCTGCGCGAGCGCACCGACTCGACCGTCGTTCCCGCCGCCGGCGTGGTGGGGGAGGCCATGGTGGCGCTGGTGCTCGCCCGCGCCTACCGCGAGAAGCTGGGCGGCGACCATCTCGACGACGTCCTGGCCGCGCTCGCCGCCTACCGGGAGCGCATCGGATGGCGCCGCTAGGGCGAAGGCCGGCCCTCGTCCTGATCGGCTTCATGGGCGCGGGCAAGTCCCGAAGCGCCCGCCTCGCCGCGGCGGCGGGGGCGCAGACGGCGGACACGGACGCGCTGCTCGAGGCCGAGCTGGGCATGCCAATCGCCGAGTTCTTCGAGCGCCACGGCGAGGGCGAGTTCCGGCGCCGGGAGGCCGAGCTCACGGCGCGGGTGCTCGAGGCGGCGGACGGCGGAGTGATCGCGCTGGGCGGCGGCGCCGTGCTCGCCGAGCCGGTGCGCCGAGCCCTCGCGCGGCACGTGGTCGCCTGGCTCGACGTGCCCCTGGAGGTCGCCTGGGAGCGCGTGGCGGGCAAGGGCCATCGCCCGCTCGCCCGCGACCGCGAGGGGTTCGAGCGCCTCTTCCGCGAGCGGGCGCCGCTCTACCGCGAGCTCGCCGGCGCGCGCATGTTCTGGGCCGAGAGCGCCTCCGGCGCCTACCCGGTGCTGGTCGGGCGCGGGCTCCTCGGCGCCAGCCCCTGGCCGCTTCCGGGGCGGCGCTTCCTGGTCGCGGACGCCGCCGCAGCCGCGCTCTACGCGGAGGCGGCGGGGCCGGCGGAGGCGGTGATCGAGGTCGAGCCGGGCGAGGGCTCGAAGACGCTTGCGGAGGCGGAGCGCGTGCTGCGCGCGCTCGCCCGGGCGGGGATGACGCGCGCCGACCACGTGGCCGCGCTGGGCGGCGGCGTGGTCGGCGACCTGGCCGGCTTCTGCGCCGCGAGCTACCAGCGCGGCGTCGCGATCGCGCAGCTTCCGACGACGCTCCTCGCCCAGGTGGACGCGGCGATCGGAGGCAAGACCGCGGTGGACCTGCCGGAGGCCAAGAACTATGTGGGCGCCTATCACCTGCCGGCGGCCGTGATCGCGGACACCGCCACCCTGGCCACCCTGCCCGACGCCGAGCTGGCGACCGGGTTCGCCGAGGTGGTGAAGACGGCGCTGCTCGCCGGCGGCGCGCTCTGGGAGCGGGTCCGCGCCCTCGGGCGCCTCGACCCGCAGGACCTGGACGAGGTGGTCTTCGCCTGCGCCCGCCACAAGGCCGCCGTGGTCGCCGCCGACGAGCGCGATGCCGGGCCGCGGCAGGCGCTAAATCTCGGCCACACGGTCGGTCATGCGATCGAGGCCGCGAGCGGTTACCGGCTGCGCCACGGCGAGGCCGTGGGGCTCGGCCTCCTGGCCGCGCTTCGCCTCTCCGGCGCCGAAGAGCTCCGCGCCGAGGTGCTCGAGCTCCTGCGCCGCCACGGCCTGCCCGTGGCGCTCGACGCGGGCATCGAGACCGGGGCGGTGATGGCCGCGCTCGAGCGGGACAAGAAGCGCGACGCCGAGGGCGTTCGCTTCGTCCTCCTCGCGCGGCCGGGCGAGCCGCGCGTGGGGGAGCGGGTCGCGCCGGATAGGGTGCGGCAAGCGCTGGAGGAGCTGCGCGGAGCGAGCGAGCGATGAGGAACCGGGTCGAGGTCATGCACGGTGTGAACCTGGACGTGCTGGGCGAGCGCGATCCCGAGATCTACGGCGGCTTCACGCTCGCCGAGCTGGAGGTGAAGATCAAGCGCTTCGCCCGCGACCTGGGCCTGGAGACCGCGTTCTTCCAGACCAACCACGAGGGCGAGTTCGTCGAGCACCTGCACAGGCTGCCCGAGCTCTGCGACGCCGCGATCCTGAACGCCGGCGCCTGGACCCACTACAGCTACGCGATCCGGGACGCCCTCGAGCTGACCGGGATCCCGGCCGTCGAGGTCCACCTCTCCGACGTCGCCAAGCGGGAGCCCTGGCGGCGGCGCTCCGTGTTCGAGGACCTCGACCTCGTGATCGGGGTGGTCAAGGGCAAGGGCCCGGAGGGCTACCGTGAGGCCCTGGAGATGCTGAAGCGGGAGCTGGAGCGGTGAGCGCGCAGGCCGCGAGCGTCGCTCGCGAGGCACGGGCCGAGCGCCTGGGCGCGCTCGTGGCCGAGCGCGAGCTCGACGAGCTGATCGTCGGCGACCTCGTGAACCCGGGCGACGCGGCGCCCGGCGCGATGGCGAACCTGCGATGGCTGACCGGGTTCACGGGCACCAGCGGCCTCGCCCTCGTCGCGCCCTCCGAGCTCCTCTTCTTCACCGACTTCCGCTACGTGGAGCGGGCCCGGCGCGAGGTCGTCCCGGGCTTCGAGCACGTGCAGGCCGAGCGCCAGCTCGTCCCGGCCCTGGCCAAGCGGCTGCGGGGGCGGGTCGGATACGACGACGCGCACACCAGCGTCAAGGTCTTCAGGCGCCTCGAGGAGCTGGCCCCCGACGGGGTCGAGCTCGTCCCGGCCGCCGGCCTGGTCGAGCGCCTGCGCCGGAGCAAGGACGAGGGCGAGCTGGCGGCGATCGCGGCGGCGGCGGAGCTCACCGACGGCGTCTACGACTGGATCCGCGAGCGCGGGCTTGCGGGCCGCAGCGAGCGTGAGGTCGCGCGCGCGATCGAGGCGCGCTACCGCGAGCTCGGAGCCGAGCCGTCGTTCCCGCCGATCGTGGCGGCGGGGGAGAACGGGGCGATCGGCCATCACGACCCGTCCGAGCGCGAGATCGGGCGCCGGGAGCTCGTGGTGGTGGACACCGGCTCGGTGGTGGACGGCTACTGCTCGGACTGCACGCGGACGCTCGCGAGCGGGCCGGTCGGCGAGCCCGAGCTGGAGATCTACGAGCTCGTGGCCCGCGCCCAGGCGGCTGGCCTCGAGGCCGTGCGGGCCGGCGCCGAGGGCGTCAAGGCGGACGCCGCGGCGCGCGAGGTGATCGCCGCCGCCGGCCACGGCGAGCGCTTCGGGCACGGGCTCGGCCACGGCGTGGGCCTCGAGGTGCACGAGGCCCCGCGCCTCGCGCCCACGTCGGAGGACGTGCTGGAGGTGGGCGACGTCGTGACCGTGGAGCCGGGCGTCTACCTGCCCGGGCGCTTCGGCGTGCGGATCGAGGACCTGGTCGTGGTGACGGAGGCCGGCTGCCGGATCCTGAGCGGCTGGACCAAGGAGCTCGTCACCTGCGAGTAGCGTCGCGGGCGGCGCCGCCGCCAGCGCAGCTTTTTCCCGCAGTTTGCGGGAACGCCACTTGCGGCCCCCGCCGCGCTCGTATAGCTTGGCGAGCGCGATACGGGAGAGAGAGGAACCCGCCGGAAGCCAGGCGGGAACCGATCTCGAAGACGCCCGGCAAAGCTTCTACCGCGCGCAGGCTACGCGCGGCGCAGGCAGAAGCCGGAGTCCCCGTATCGCATTTTCTTTGCGCTCCGCCGCGCCGGCGCGCAGCCCCCGGGTAGGCGTCCGGCCGGATCCCTAGCCTGCGTGGCGCGGCGATCGCCGCCGGCCTCGAGGCGACCTGCCGCCTCGGCGCCGCGCGACCGGGGCGCACCGGGGAGCCGGGCGCTCGCGGCGAATACCCCGGGCCTGCGCCGCGAGCTAGCCCGCCCGCTCCCGCCTCAGCGGGTGACGGGCTGCCCCGTCGCCGCGACCCGCTCGATGAGATCGGCGGCGCGGACGTTCCCGGGGGCGCCTTGAAGCCGCCGCGCGGCCGCCGCCAGCCGGGCGGCGAGCTCCTCGTCCGCCAGGAGGCGCTCGATCGCGCCGGCGAGGTCCCGGTCGCGGAACGAGTAGGTGGGCAGGCGGATCCCGAAGCCGGTCTCGTCCACGCGCTGCGCGTTGTCGTGCTGGTCCCAGAAGATCGGCAGGACCACCATCGGCTTGCCGAAGTGCATGCACTCGGTGGTCGTGTTGTTGCCGCCGTGCGTGATCACGAGGTCCACCTGCGGCAGCAGCGAGGCCTGGGGCAGGAACTCCTCCCCGGCCATGTTCCCGGCGAGCTCGTAGGCGTCGTGCTGGGGGCCCTTGGAGACGACGTAGCGGTGGGGCGTGGGCGCCAGCGCCTCGACCAGGCGCTCCATCAGCGGCACGTCGGCCGAGCCGAGGGAGCCGAGGCTCAGGTAGACGAGGGCGCCGTCGCCCTCGGCGATCTCCGGCGGCGCCGCCCACTCCGGGTCGCTCGCGCGGACGCTCGACTCCAGGTTGTGCCAGGTGGGGGCGAGGGGCCGCGAGCGCGGATAGTCGAGCTCGCGCGGGTAGACGTAGAGGTTGAGCCACGGCGACTCGTGGATGAACTCGCCCTCCGGCAGGGGCGGCGCCCCGGCCGCCCTGCAGAAGGCGTCGAACTCGCGCTGCATCTCGCCGATCGCGCGCGCGTACTCGGCGCGGTAGCGGTCCCACTCGCTGCGATCGCTGCTGGGCAGGCCGGCGTAGGGAGGAGGCAGCTCCGGGTCCTTCAGCTCCAGCGGGTTGCAGGAGACGATGCGCACCCACGGCCGCCCGCTCGCCGGGATCGCCGGGAAGGCGCACACGTTGTCCTCGACGATGGCGTCGGGCTCGAGCTCGGCGATGATCTCGGCGAGGCGATCGTCCACGTAGCGCGCGCCGTCGAGGAGCGCCTGCCAGGTGGGCGCGATGAACTCCGATAGCTGCTCGAACGTGGACTTGCGGAAGACCGGCGCGGTGTCGCGGATGAAGTCCTTCCAGAACTGGCCCGGCTCCTCGGGCTCGGCCGGGGGCGGGCCGAGGCGCATGAGCCGCTCCTCGAACCCGCGCGCCTCGAGGGTGCCGGCGAACGACTCCTCGACGATGAACACGACGCGGTGGCCGCGCTCGCGCAGCACGTCGCCGATCCCGACGCAGTTGTTGGTCGGCCCGAAGGCCCCCTCCGGGAAGAAGACGACCGTCCTTGGGCCCGAGCCTGTCCCGCTCACGTGCGCGGCAGCCTAACCGCCCGCGGGCTCGCGGCGCACGAACGCGTCCCCGTGGCGGACGCGCTGGCGGCCCTCGCCGTAGACGTGGGTGTCGTAGGCGATGACGGCGGCGAGCGCGCCGCTGAGCGCGGCGAGCACGGCGACGGCGGGGAGCGCCGCCGCGAGCGGCGTCGCCGCGATGCAGGCCAGCCCCAGGGCGAGGCGCCGCGCGTTCACGGAGCGGATGTGGCGGTAGCGAAACGCCACCAGCCCGAGGAGGTAGACGCCCACGCCCCCCGCAAGCGCGAAGGCGGGGATGGCGCCGAGGTCGGACGAGACGTCGCCCAGGGTCCGGCGCAGGCCGAGCGCGGCGAGGATGATCCCGGCGACCATCACGAGGTGGATGTACGAGTAGGAGTCGCGGGCCAGGGCGTTTCGGGCCCGCCCCGCGGGGGCGTCGGCGAGGCGGCGGGCGGAGACGATCGCCACGACGTCGAAGTAGCTCCACCAGAGCGCCGCCGTCAGCGCGATCCCCAGCGCCGCCGCGGCGATCACGCCGGCGTCGAGGTGGGTGCGGGCGCCGACGCCGATCGCGACGATCGACTCCCCGAGCGCGATGATGATGATCAGGCCGTGCCGCTCGGCGAAGTGCCCGGGGACGAGGCGCCAGCCCTCGGTGCCGAAGAAGTAGGGGCCGCCGAAGTCGAGCGCCACCGCGAGCACCCACAGGGCCGCCTGGGCCGCGCCGTCGAAGCCGGAGGCCGCGATCAGGAGCGCGATCGCGAGCGCCGTGCTGGCCGCGAGCCCGAGCACCGAGCTCCGCAGGCGCGGGTCGTCGCGGCTCGCGAGCAGGAAGAGCGCGATGTGGGCGAGCCGGACGACCCCGTAGGCGAGCGCGAAGGCGAGCGCGAGGTGGCCGAACGCGGCGGGGGCGGCGATCGCGCAGACGAGGAAGGCGGCCATCGCCGCGAACATCGCCAGCCGCACGAGCCCCTCCTCCGGGTCGACCACGCTCGTGAGCCACGCGTAACCGGCCCACGACCACCAGAGCACGCCCAGGACCAGCATCGCCTGGCCGATCCCGCGCCAGGTCGGGTCGTGCCCCATCAGGGTCGTGCACTGCGTGATCGCGAGCACGAAGACGAGGTCGAAGAAGAGCTCCAGCGACGTGACCCGCTCGCCCTCCCTGGGCACGGCGCCGAGGCGCCGAGCGGGCGTTTCGGCGCTCGCGCTCTCCACGGCGGCGAATCCTGCCACGCCCCCGGCTCCCCCGGCCGCCGCGGCGTGCCCGGGCGGCGGCGCGGGCGACCGCTACCCTGGCGGCCGTGATCTCGACCAACCAGTTCAAGAACGGCACCCACATCGAGGTGGACGGGGCCGTCTACCGCATCCTGGAGTTCCAGCACGTGAAGCCCGGCAAGGGCGGGGCCTTCGTGCGCACGAAGCTCCGCAGGCTCGACGACGGCTCCGTGATCGACCGGACCTTCCGCGCCGGCGAGAAGTTCCGCCCCGTGCGGACCGAGACGCGCCGCATGCAGTACCTCTACGACTCCGGCGACGCGGCCGTGTTCATGGACACCGGCGACTACGAGCAGATAGAGATCCCCCGCGAGGTGGCGGGGGAGGCGATGCGCTGGGTCCTGCCGAACGCGGAGGTGGACCTGCTCTTCGTGGACGGGCGGCCGACCGAGGTCCAGGTGCCGAGCGCGGTGGACATGACGGTCACGCAGACCGACCCCGGCCTGCGCGGGGACACCGCCTCCGGCGGCGGGACGAAGCCCGCCACGCTCGAGTCGGGGGTGCGGATCGAGGTGCCGCTGTTCATCAACGAGGGCGACCGGGTGCGCGTCGACACCCGCACCGGCGAGTACGTCTCCCGGGCCTAGCCGCGATGCGCCGCTCCGACCAGCGCCGCGACGCCGTCTTCGCGCTCTACCAGCACGACGTGACGGGCCGGCCGCTGGCGGAGCTGCTCGCCGGCGCCAAGCCGTTCACCCGCGAGCTGGCCGAGGGGGCCGACGCCGAGCGGGCCGCGCTCGACGCGGAGATCGCCCGCCGCTCGCGCGGCTGGCCGCCCGAGCGCCTCGGGGCCCTGGAGCGGAGCATCCTGCGCGTCGCCCTCCACGAGCTGCGAAGCCGCGACGACGTTCCCGACGAGGTCGCGATCGACGAGGCTGTCGGCCTCGCCAAGCGCTACTGCGGGGCGGAGGCGCCCGGCTTCGTGAACGGCATCCTCGGCGCCGTGGTGCGCGACCGCGCCGAGGTGGCGCATGAGCGCTGAGCTCGAGCGGATCGCCGAGCGCGTGCGCGAGATCGCGGACCGCCTGCGGGCGCCCGACCTGGCGGAGGAGGAGGCCGAGGCGCTCGCGCGCGAGGCCGCCGACCTCCTGGGCGAGGCGGGCGGCGCGCTCGAGCGGGCGCTGCGCCAGGCGGACGCCAGCCGTGAGTGAGTACCCGGAGGACCTCCGCGAGCTCGTCGAGGACTACCTGGCCGGGCTCAGCTTCGGCGGTGCGCCGGGGACCGAGGGGCTCGGGGAGGCGATGCGCTACTCGCTCCTCGCCGGCGGCAAGCGGATCCGCCCCGTCCTCTGCCTGGCGGCGGCGCGCTCGATCGGGGCCGAGCCGGCCTCGGTGCTGCCCGCGGCCGCCGCGATCGAGCTCATCCACACCTACTCCCTGATCCACGACGACCTGCCGGCGATGGACGACGACGCGCTGCGGCGAGGGCGCCCGACCTCGCACGTCGTCTTCGGCGAGAACGTCGCCATCCTCGCCGGCGACTGCCTGTTCGCGGAGGCGATCCGGCACTTCTGCGAGCGCCAGCGGGGCGAGCCCGAGCGCGTGATCGCGGCGCTGGCCGAGCTCGTCCGCGCGGCCGGGACCGGCGGCATGGTCGGCGGCCAGTACATAGACGTGACCGCGGGCGCGGACCTCGACGCGGAGGCGCTGCGGCGCCTGCACGCGCTGAAGACGGGGCGGCTGATCGCGGCCAGCGTCACGGTCCCGCTGATCCTGGGCGGGCTGAGCGAAGCTGCCACAATTCCCTACCGGCGCTTCGCCGACGAGCTGGGCGTCCTCTTCCAGATCGTGGACGACATCCTGGACGTGACCGGCTCCGACGAGGAGCTGGGCAAGCCCCATGGCTCCGATGAGCGACACGGCAAGGTCACCTACGTCAGCCTCTTCGGCCTCGAGCGGGCCCGCGAGCTCGCCGCCGAGTCGCACGCCCGGGCCGGGGCGGCCCTGTCGGAGATCGAGGGCGACACGGCCGACCTCCGGCTGATCACCGACTTCATCCACACGCGGCACGCGTAGCAGGCAAGTGAGCGATACCGAGAGAACCGGCGGCCTCGCCCGCGAGGGCACGATCCTCTCCCGGATCGAGGGGCCGGCGGACCTGAAGGGGCTCTCCGACGACGAGCTTCAGCAGCTCGCGCAGGAGGTCCGCGAGCTGATCATCGACGTGATCGGGGAGATCGGCGGCCACTTCGGCGCCAACCTCGGCACCTGCGAGCTCGCCGTCGCCCTGCACAGCCTGCTCGACTCGCCGCGCGACAAGATCCTCTGGGACGTCGGCCACCAGGCCTACCCGCACAAGGTGCTCACCGGCCGGCGCGACCGCCTGAACACGATCCGCCAGTACGGCGGGCTGGCGCCCTTCTGCTCGATCTTCGAGTCCGAGCACGACATCATGGGCGCCGGCCACGCCTCGACCTCGATCGGCTACGCGGTCGGGCTCAAGGAGGCGATGCGGCGCGGGATCGGCGAGGACGGCCACGTGGTCGCGGTGATCGGCGACGGGGCGCTGACCGGCGGCGTCGCCTACGAGGCGCTTCACAACGCCGGCGGCCTGCAGACGCCGATCGTGATCGTGCTCAACGACAACGGCATGTCCATCTCGCCGAACGTCGGCGCGCTGGCCCGGAACTTCCAGCGCGTGCGCCTGAACCCGCGCCTCTACCGGGCGCGCGAGGGGGTCGAGGACCGCCTCACGCGGCTGCCGCTGGGGCTCGGCCGCACGATCGAGCGCCTCGGGCCCGAGGTCAAGTCGGCGATCAAGTCGTACCTCGCCCCGGGGCTCCTGTTCGAGGAGCTCGACCTCGCCTACGTCGGGGTCATAGACGGCCACGACGTCAAGGCCCTGCGGCAGGCGATCGGCGAGGCGCTCAAGGCCGACCGGCCGGTGGTCGTCCACATCCACACGGTGAAGGGAAAGGGCTTCCCGCCCGCCGAGGAGGGCGGGCTCGAGGGCATGGAGAAGTGGCACGCGGCCAAGCCGGGCTCGATCGTGGACCGCAAGCCGGCCCCGAAGAAGGAGACCGACTCCCCGGAGCCGATCGAGAAGCTGGAGCCGCCCCCGCCGCCGAGCCCGCCCCAGTACACCTCGGTGTTCGCCGACGCGCTCGTCGCCGAGGCGCGGCGCGACCGCCGCGTGGTCGGCATCACCGCCGCGATGGCGGGCGGCACCGGGCTCAGCAAGCTCTGCAAGGAGCTCCCCGAGCAGTACTACGACGTCGGCATCGCCGAGCAGAACGCCGTGCTCTTCGCGGCGGGCCTGGCCCTCCAGGGGGCGAAGCCCGTGTGCGCGATCTACTCGACCTTCCTCCAGCGGGCCTTCGACCAGCTCGTGCACGACGTCTGCCTCCAGAAGCTGAACGTGGTCTTCGCGATGGATCGCGCCGGCCTCGTCGGCGACGACGGGCCGACCCACCACGGCGCCTTCGACGTCTCCTACATGCGCTGCCTGCCGAACATCGTGCTCATGGCGCCCCGCGACGAGGCGATGCTGGTCCACATGCTCCACACCGCGCTCGCCTACGACGACGGCCCGATCGCGCTCCGCTACCCGCGCGGCACCGCCGAGGGGGTGCCGATGCCGCCGCGCCCGGAGCAGATCCCGATCGGCACCGGCGAGGTCCTGCGCGAGGGCGAGCGGGTCGCCCTCCTCGGCTACGGCTACGGCGTCCAGGTTTGCCTGGGGGCGGCGGCGGCTCTGGCCGTGCACGGCGTCGCGCCCACGGTCGCCGACGCTCGCTTCGCCAAGCCGCTCGACACCGAGCTCGTCACGCGCCTGGCGGCCGAGCACGAGCTCTTGGTGACGGTCGAGGAGAACGTCCTCGCCGGCGGGTTCGGCTCCGGCGTGCTGGAGCATGCCGAGGAGGCGTTCGGCGCCGGCCGCCGCCGGGCGCGCATCGTGCGCTTCGGCCTGCCCGATCGCTACGTGACCCACGGCAAGCCGGCGCTGCTGCGCCAGGAGGTCGGGCTCACGGCGGAGGCCGTCGCCGAGCGGGTCCTGGGCGCGATAGGCGCCGCCGCCCCGGCGGCGTAGGCCTCAGGCGCCCGGGCCGTAGGGCGGGTAGTCGCGCGCCTCGTAGTAGCCGCGCCGACGGCGCATCACGCTGCCCCAGACGATCGTCTGGAAAAGGGCCACGACGAAGCCCACGATGCCGGCGATGATGAGGATCAGGCCCACCACGTGCAGGTCCAGCCCCGCGACGTGGAAGTGGGTCGCGTAGCGCAGGATCGCGCCGACGACGATGAGCAGGATGGAGCCAGCGAAGGTCACCGCTCGCTCCTACCCCGGCGCCGGCCGCGCAAACCGGCGAAGCGCCACGGTGTGCGCCCGGAGGGCCGGGGCCCCGGCCGCTAGCGCAGCCGGCTCGCGAGGTAAGCCGCGTTGCGCGGGGCGAAGGCCTCCCAGTCGTTGTTGAAGTACGCGAACACCTCGTGGCGGGCGCGCCAGGCGGCGATCCGCCGCGCCCACGTGTCGAGCTCGGCGCGCGAGTAGTTGCCGCGCCGGCCCCGGTTCCCGCGGTGGAAGCGCAGGTAGGTCCAGCCCGCCGTCAGCTCGTGGGCCTGGAAGGGCCGCGCCGGGTCGTCGCCGATCACGAGGGCGGCGCCGTGGCGGCGAAGCAGCGCGTAGACCTCGCGGCAGAACCAGCTCGGGTGGCGGAACTCGAAGCAGTGGCGGCCCGGCGGGAGCGCCGCGAGCGCCTCCGCGAGCCGGGCGTCGTCGCGATGGAAGCTCTCCGGGAGCTGCCAGAGCACCGGGCCCATCTTGGGGCTCTCGGCGAGGGGCGCGATGGCCTCGAAGAAGCGCCCGGCGCCGGCCTCGATCCCGCGCAGGCGCTTGACGTGGGTCAGGTAGCGGCTCGCCTTGACGGCGAAGACGAAGCCGGGCGGCGTCTGCTCGACCCAGCCGGCGACCGTCGCCTGCGAGGGGAGCCGGTAGAAGGTGTTATTGACCTCGACCGTGTCGAAGAGCTCCGCGTAGCGGGCGAGCCAGCGCCGCTGCGGCAGGCCGCCGTAGACGGGTTCGCGCCAGTCCCGGTAGTTCCAGCCCGAGCAGCCGACGTGGACCGGAGCGGAGCGCCCCTCGCCCATGCGCCCACGTTAGCGCCCCCGACCGCGACCCCGCCGGAGCGGGCGCGGTCAGGCCAGCGCAAACGGAGAACGCCCCTCGGGGGGAGGGGCGCTCTCGGGGTACAGGGAGGAGAGATATGTGTTTGTTCTATGGGGGGTGCGGCCGGACGCTGTCAGGCGCCGAGGGGCGCGCTGAACCGCGTCGATGCGGTCAGCAGCGCCTGGACGACGCCAACGCCGACCAGGAAGCTCGTTCCTGCCCACTCGCCGGTCGCGAGGCCGATCGCGACGCCGGCGACCACGGCGAAGGCGGCGAGCAGGTAGTCGATGCCCGCGTGCTGGGAGAGCGGGACCACGCGGCGCGGGCCGGCGACCTGGAGCGCCATCGCGATCGCCAGCACGCCGAAGGCGCAGGCGGCGACGGTGGCGGCCTCGCCGATGCCCAGCGCGAAGGCGCCGGCCACGGCCGCCGGGCCGAGGACGGTCTCGAAGGCCCCGTGCAGGTCTGGCGTGAGCGCGCGGTTCATCGCCGGGCAGCATACGAACGTATGTGCGATTCGTGTGTGACGGCGATCACACAGGCGCCAGGGTGGGCCGAGCCGCCCGCGTTGCGGCCGACGGCGCCGCGCCATGCGGGGATCGCGATGCCCGGTACCTTCTCCGCGTGGCAAGGCAGAGGGCGGACAGCCTCCTGGCCGCGCGCGGCCTGGCGCGCTCGCGCAGCGACGCCGCGGCCTCGATCCGGGCTGGGCGGGTGCGGCTGGGCCCGAGCGGACCGAGGCTCGTGAAGCCGGGCCAGCTCGTCGCCGAGGACGCCGAGCTGATCGTCGAGGAGGGGCGGCGCTTCGCCTCGCGGGGGGGCGAGAAGCTCGCCAACGCCCTCGACGCGCTGGGGGTGGAGGTCGCCGGCCGCGATTGCCTCGACGTCGGCGCCTCGACCGGCGGCTTCACCGACTGCCTGCTGAAGCGCGGCGCCGCCCGGGTGATCGCGCTCGACGTCGGGCGCGGCCAGCTCGATTGGGCGCTACGCCAGGACCCGCGCGTGGTCGTGATGGAGCGCACGAACGCTCGCCACCTGCGCCCGGAGGCGCTCCCCTTCGCGCCGTCGCTCGCGACCGTGGACGTGTCGTTCATCTCGCTCGCCAAGGTCCTGCCGGCGATCGCCGCCTGCCTGGCGCCGGCGGGGGAGGTGCTGGCGCTCGTCAAGCCCCAGTTCGAGCTCGAGCCGCGCCGCGTCGGCAGGGGCGGCGTGGTCCGCTCGGCGGCCAATCGCCGGGACGCGCTGGCCGCGGCCGCGCGGGCCGCGCAGGGCGCGGGCCTCGAGCCCGCAGGCTTCGCGCCGTCGGGGCTCGCGGGCCCGAAGGGCAACCGCGAGACGTTCATCCACTGCGTCATGGGCGGCCGGCCGCTGGCCGCCCTCGAGGCGGCGATCCGCGAGGTGGAGCCTTGAGCGACGGCGTGGCGGCGCCGCCGGCGACGCGGACTGCGGTCCTCCTTACCCACCGCGCCCCGGCGGAGGTCGAGGCGGTGGGCGCGGCCGCGGAAGCCGCGGGGGCCGCCGGCTGGCGCCTCGTCTGCGCCCCCGACGAGGCCGAGAAGCTGGGGGTGATCGACGGGCTGACGGTCATGGACGCCCTCCCCGACGACCCCGGCCTCTGCCTCGTGCTCGGCGGCGACGGCACCATCCTGCGCGGCCTGCAGCGGTACGCGGGAACCTCGGTGCCGGTGTTCGCCGTGAACTTCGGGCGGATCGGGTTCCTGGCGGCGGTCGAGCGCGAGGAGCTCGCGCCCGGCCTCCGCCGCGCGTTCGCGGGCGAGTTCGAGGTGCTCGAGATGCCGGGGCTCGAGGTCGCCGGGCGGCCGGCGCCGGCCCTGAACGACGTCACGTTCTCGCGCCGGCCGGCCGACGCGATGGCCGAGCTCGCCTACAGCGTCGCCGGCCAGGAGATCGGCCACGTCCGCTGCGACGGGCTGGTCGCGGCGACGCCGGCCGGCTCCACCGGCTACAACCTCGCCAACGGCGGCCCCGTGCTCGCCTGGGGCGTCGAGGGCTTCGCGGTCAGCTTCATCGCCCCCCACACCCTCACCGCGCGGGCGCTCGTGGTCGCGCCGGGCGACGTGCTGCACGTGCGCAACGTGGGCAACCGCGACTCGGTCGCGGTCGCGCTCGACGGGCGCCACGAGATGGACCTCGGCGTCGGGGAGGAGGTCGAGGTGCGGTTCCGCGACGGGGTCAGCCGCCTCGCCCAGATCCCGGGCTCGACCTTCTACGCCCGGATGCGGCTCAAGTTCGGGCAGCTCGCTGGCTGAGGCGGCGCTCCTCGCCGGCCGCCTCCTCGGCGCCGGCGATGAGCGCCTTGAGGAGGCGGGTCAGCTCGGCCCGCTCGCCGGCGGCGAGCTGCGCGCACATGCGGTCCTGGGCGTCGGCGACGATCGGGGCCACCCGCTCGAGCCAGCTCCGCCCGGCGGCGGTCGCCTCGAGCGCGTAGGCGCGGCGGTCGCGGGGGTTGCGGCGCCGCGCCACGAGCCGCTTGCGCTCGAGATCGTCGACGACGGCCACGACCGTCGTTCGGTCGATCCCGAGCAGCGCGCCCAGCTCCTGCTGGCTCAGCGGTCCCTCGCTGGCGATGGCCCGCAGGCACGCGTAGTGCTTGACCGTCAGCCCGAGCGGCGCCATCGCCTCGGAGGCGAGCGCGAAGCAGGCGTGGTGCGCGCGCGCGACCAGGTAGCCGATGTGGCCCTCCATGCACCGCGGCAGCGCCGGCGCGGCGCCGGGGAGGGGGTCGGATGCGATGTCCGAGCGCTCGGGCGTCACGCCGCAAAGTATATCCGCTATGCTGACCGTCAGCTTCACTGATGGTCTGCGGGACGACGAGTTAGGAGGCGCGCATGGAGCGGAAGTGGTGGACCCTGCTGGCGGTTTGCGTGGCCACGTTCATGCTCCTGCTCGACATCACGATCGTCAACGTCGCCCTGCCCTCGATCCAGCGCGACCTCGACGCCGGCCTCTCGAGCCTCCAGTGGGTGGTCGACGCCTACGCGCTCGGCCTCGCCTCGCTGCTCCTCGTGTTCGGCTCGCTCGGGGACCGGCTGGGGCGCCGGCGCATCTTCGCGTTCGGGTTCGCGCTCTTCACCGCCGCCTCCCTCGCCTGCGGCCTCTCCGGCAACGCGACCGTCCTCAACGCCTTCCGCGCCGTCCAGGGCGTCGGCGGGGCCGCCATGTTCGCCACCGCGCTCGCGCTGATCGCGCAGGAGTTCGACGGCCGCGAGCGCGCCAAGGCGATCGGCATCTGGGGCGCGACGGTCGGGGGCTCGGTCGCCGTGGGGCCGCTGATCGGCGGCGTCATCACCGACGGCCTCGGCTGGGAGTGGATCTTCTTCGTCAACGTCCCCGTCGGCGTCGGCGCCATCCTGCTCACGGAGGCCAAGCTCGCCAACGTCGCCGCGTCGGACCCGCAGCCGATCGACTGGCCCGGGGTGGCCACCTTCTCGCTGGCCCTCTTCGGCCTCGTCTTCGGGCTCATCAGGGGCAATGCCGATGGCTGGTCGAGCCCCCAGATCCTCGCCTCCCTGATCGGCGCGGGCGCCTTCATGGCCGCGTTCGCCGCGCTCCAGGTCCGCCAGCGGCACGCGATGCTCGACATGAGCCTCTTCCGGGTCCCCGCCTTCGGCGGCGTCTCGATCGTCGCCTGGGCGCTGTCGGCGGGGATGTTCTCGATGTTCCTCTACCTCACCCTCTACATCCAGGACATCCTCGGCTTCTCGCCGCTCGAGGCCGGCATCCGCTTCCTGCCGACGACGCTGCTCTCGTTCCTGGTGGCGCCGATCGCGGCCAACCTCTCGCACCGGATTCCCGTGCGGGCGCTGATGGGGGCGGGCCTGGCGATCACGGGCCTGGGCCTGCTGCTCATGCGCGGGGTGTCGGTGGGCGACAGCTGGACCGGGCTCCTGCCCGGGTTCATCCTCGCCGGGATCGGCGTCGGGATGACGAACCCGATGATCGCGCAGACGGCGATCGGCGTCGTCTCGCCGCAGCGCGCGGGCATGGCGTCCGGGATCAACTCGACCTTCCGCCAGGTCGGGATCGCCACCGGGGTCGCGGGCCTCGGCGCGGTCTTCCAGTCGAAGATCGCGGACCACGTGACCTCGATGCTCGCCTCGGCGCCGGCGCCCGCGCAGGCGCACGCGGGGCAGTTCGCCGACGCGGTCTCATCCGGCGCCCTCCACCAGGCGGCCGCCCAAGCGCCGCCCGCGTTCCAGGATCGGCTGGTCGCGATCGGGGACGCGGCCTTCGTGAGCGCCTTCAACGACATCCTCCTGATCGCCGCGCTCGTCTGCCTCGCCGGCGCCGTGCTCGGATTCCTGCTCGTGCGCAAGCGCGACTTCGTGGTCCACGGCGTGCCCGAGGCCGCCGCCGAGCCCGTCGCTGCGTAGCCCTCCCGGCCGATCGGCCCGCGGCCGGGGCGATCCGTCCCCGCCCGCTGCTTAGTTATGGGCGATGCTCCACGAGCTTCGCATCGAGGGCCTGCTGCTGATCGAGCGCGCTGAGCTTCGATTCGGCCCGGGCCTGAACGCGATCACGGGCGAGACCGGCGCCGGCAAGACGATCCTCGCCCACGCGCTGGACCTCCTGATGGGCGGCCGGGCGCGGCCGCAGATCGTCCGCCCCGGGATGCCCGAGGCCTACGTGGAGGGGGTCTTCGCGCTGCCGCCGGGGCTGCTCGACGCGCCCGAGCTGGCCGAGCTTGCGGCGCGGCTGCCGGAGGGCGGCGGCGAGATCGTGCTCGGCCGGCGCGTGGGCTCCTCGGGGCGGACGAGCGCCTTCGTCCAGGGCCGCTCCGCGTCGGCGGCCGACCTCCAGGCGCTGGGCTCGCGCCTGCTTGCGTTCTACGGCCAGCACGAGCATCGCAAGCTGACGCTGGCGTCGGCTCAGCTCGCGATCCTCGACGGCTTCGCCGGCCCCGCGCAGCGCGGGCGCCGCGACGCCTACGCGCGCGCCCACCGCGAGTGCCGGGAGCTCGAGGCCGCGCTGGCCGAGCTGCGCGAGCGGGAGGGAGCGCGGGAGCGCGAGCTCGACCTCTGCCGCTTCGAGCTGGAGGAGATCGAGGCCGTGGCGCCCGGCCCCGCCGAGGAGCGGGAGCTGATCGCCGAGCGCGAGCGCCTCCGCCACGCAGAGCGGATCCGCGAAGCGGCGCTGGCGGCCCTCGCGGCGCTGGGCGGGGCCGAGGCCGAGGGCGGCGCCCGGGAGCTGGCCGGCGAGGCGCAGGCGGCGCTCGCCGGCGCCGCCGGCCTCGACCCGGCGCTCGACGCCATCGCGGGCGCGGTGGAGGCCCTGGCGCTCGAGCTGGCCGAGGC
>Ga0070741_10006749_pt1 | contig 24390 bp, 17 predicted proteins | sample Coa_R1_4_FD_66440 | JGI IMG/M metagenome (GOLD analysis project Ga0070741, IMG submission 66440) | Surface soil microbial communities from Centralia Pennsylvania, which are recovering from an underground coalmine fire - Coalmine... | ecosystem: Environmental > Terrestrial > Soil > Unclassified ...
ACAGAAAGCCGTTTTTTCATCCCTGCGAGTCTCCTTCGTTCAGAAACTTGAAATCGGTGATGACGGCTGCTGACAGGCACTTTTGCACCTCGCCCGTCGCTTACCCGTCACTTTTCAGTATGAGAGAAAATAACACTGCAAAGGAAGGACCAGTCAGGAGGCCAATGAAAACCGGCATTCTTTTCCAGTAGCCTGTTTCATCAATGTCGTAAGTATCTCTTGAGACCAGATTTTCCATGTTGTTTTCATTGATTGCCTGTCAGGTAAGCGTCATCAGCTTGATGAACTTCCCATCGCCCGCCTTCCCGTGCGACGGCATAGTCTCAGTGACTCCTTTCACCGTCCAGCCTTTTGATCTCTTTCAGGATCAGATCCTCCACCTGCGCCCAGACCGCCGGGTCGAAATCCATTTGCGTATGAGCCTCACGAAAGAGCCTCTTCATCCACGAGACCTCAGACAAATCAATCTTCTTATCCCTGTAGTCGAACTCGAAATTGCCGATGATCGTGGTGCGCGACGGGTCTTCCGGGCGGATTTCGGGTTCACCCGGATCAGCCTTCCGTTCCGCTGAAACAGATTCGCGGCGCGAGTCACGTTGGCGGGTATCGTTCCATCTCCCCGCCCGACGCTGTCAACCTGCACCGTCAGCAGGACCGGCACGCCCAGTTCCTTGAGCTGCCGGGCCAGTTTGACGACAGCCGCGCCGCCGAAGCTCTGGCCGTAGATAATTAGTCTGACGCCCGCGCGCTCCTGCGCATCGAGCGAGCCATCCCCGTTGCGATCAAAGGCGCGGCGGATCAGTTCCAGCGCGAGGCGGCGTTTCGTATTCTCCAGCGTCTCCACCTGAACCTTGTCCGGATACTGGGCGCGCAATTTCAACGCCAGCTTCCGCACGTTGCGGTGCGGATTGTCCCAGGGCTCGCGCCCGCCGAGAAGCCCCAGAATCAGCACCTGATTGTCCGGCAGAGGCGCCCCGGTGGTGAAATCCTGATAACTCTGCCCGAACACAGGTACACACACGGAGATCAGGCACAGCAGAACCAGCTGGCAAACCACGAAGCGTGTCAGTAGCCCGACCGTGAGGGAGGGCTTGCTCACGATACGCAAGCCCTCCCTCACGGTCGGGCTACTGACACGGATTTCTATAGCCAAAGTCCGGAAGCTCATCATCCTGACCATTGATAACATAGTCAATCGCCCTTTCAACCTGTTCCGGCGTCCACAGGTATGGATTGCTGCCGTGGCGCGACCAGGGCTTGATATCAGGCGGCAACAGGCGTGCTTCACGCAGCTGTCTGGTTGCATACGACTTGAAGGCATTCATCACAGGCTCGGGCCGGCCCGCCGCTGCTACGACTGAATGCACATGGTTCGTGCGAGCGTTGACTGCCATAAGATGATAGCCGCGATACCCGCACGCTTCGCGGATCGCCCGCTCGACAATCAGTCGCTGTGCGTCGTTGAGCGTGACGGGCGGATGTTTGAGTTGCGCCTTTTCCGCATTCACGAGCCATTTGTTACTGGGCATCTTCGCTGAGCCGTACAGGTGATGTTTGCCCCGATCCAATGAGCCGCGCTCATCGCCATGCAACCATGTCCCGTAGGTACGGATCGTGATCAGATACGCCAGTGGCTCTGTCCTCTCCTGAAAGTCAATATAATCGCCTTGGCTCATTTGCTTGTCAGCAGAGGTGTCAGTAGCCCGACCGGGAGGGAGGGCGCGGACTCAGAGACAAGCCCTCCCTCCCTGTCGGGCTACTGACACAGCATGTAACCTTATGCAAAAGTCCCACGCCTGATAAACCGCCCGTCGCCGGCCTTCCCTTTGAACTCTCCGTTCTCGACAATCACCTGCCCGCGCGCGAGTACTGTTTCGGTCACGCCCTTCACAGTCCATCCTTCATAAGCACTGTAATCCACCCGCATGTGATGGGTCGCCGCGCTGATCGTCTGCTCGCGGTCCGGGTCGAAGATCACTATATCTGCATCCGACCCGACGGCAATCGTGCCCTTCTTCGGGAAGAGGCCGAAGATCTTCGCCGCCGCGGTCGAAGTCAGTTCGACGAAGCGGTTCAGGCTGATGCGCCCCTGTGCCACGCCACTGTTGTAAATCAGGCTCATGCGGTTTTCGACGCCGGGGCCGCCGTTCGGGATTTTGCTGAAATCGTCGCGGCCCAATTCTTTCTGCTCCTTGAAGCAGAACGGGCAGTGGTCGGTCGAAATCACCTGGAGGTCGTTGCTGCGCAGCCCCTTCCATAACAGATCCTGATTCGCCTTATCGCGCAGCGGCGGCGTCATCACATACTTCGCGCCCTCAAAATCGGGCTGCTCGTAATAGCTGTAATCGAGCAGCAGGTATTGCGGGCAGGTTTCCGCAAAGGCGGGCAGGCCGAGGTCGCGCGCGGCCTGCACTTCCTTGAGCGCGTCGTAGCAGCTCAGGTGGACGATGTAGACGGGCGAATTCGCCATCTCGGCGATGGCAATCGCGCGGTGGACGCCTTCGGCTTCGGCTTTGGTGGGGCGGGTGAGCGCGTGATATTTCGGCGCGGTGCGGCCTTCGGCGAGCGCGCGTTTGACGAGTACGTCAATCACGACGCCGTTTTCCGCGTGCATGCAGATCAGCCCGCCCGCTTCGCCGGCCTCCGTCATCGCCTTGAAGATCGTCCCGTCATCAACCAGAAAGACGCCCGGGTAGGCCATAAACAGCTTGAAGCTGGTCACGCCCTGATTGATCAGTTGTTTCAGTTCGGGCAGGCGCTCGTCGGGCAGGTCGGTGCAGATCAGGTGGAAGCCGTAATCGGTCGCCGCCTTCCCTTCCGCCTTCGCGAACCAGACATCGAGGGCTTCGTTGAGTGCCTGTCCCTTGTACTGCACGGCGAAGTCAATAATTGTGGTCGTCCCGCCGAACGCCGCCGCGCGCGTGCCCGTCTCGAAATCGTCGGAAGATGAAGTCCCACCGAACGGCAGATCCATGTGCGTGTGCGGATCAATGCCGCCGGGGATGACGAGTTTGCCGGTCGCATCAATAGTTTTGTCCACCGAGCCGACGACGCTCGAAAGGTCTTTACCGATCATCGCTACGGTTTCACTGTCAATCAGGATGTCGGCGGTGTAGGAATCAACTGCGGTGACGATGTGGCCGTTTTTGATCAGGGTTCGCATGATTTCACTCCTCGGGTGAGTTGAGTCTGGCTATAAATTCAGCCGGCGAGAGCGCAGGAATCACTGAATCCCGGAATCCATCCTTGTCACGTGTGACGATCCCGTCGAGTCCGGCGAGCGCGGCGCAGGCGATTTGCAGGTTGTCCTCGAAGTCGCTGCCGGACAGATCAACCGCGTGTTCCAGCGTCCGGCGCTCCACAGTGCAAATTGCAAACGTCTTCAGACACAGACGCACAGCACCCTGCGCCGCCTGCAGATTCGATGCCCGGCGCACGATGTAGAAAATATCGGTCAGCGAGGAGGCCGTCAGCCAGCCGGTGACGCGCTCGTCATCAATCGCCTGCCAGACCGCAGCCGATTCAGTCACCCACGGCTCGCGCCGGAGCAGCACGTCGAGGACTACGCTGGTATCGAGTAGTACCTGCATTAGCCGTACTTCTCCATCCTGTGTTCATCCAGCCACTGGCGGACTTCTTCATCTGTCGGAGCCGGTTGATTTAACGGGACAAGTCGCAGCGCCTGTTCCAGCGTCCGTTCTCCGGGCTGCGTTTTTTCAACTTCCGACGCCAGCGTCTTCAGCACTTCCTGCACCAGCGTAAGCCGCTGTGCAGTCGGCCACTGGCGCACGATATTCAGGACGCCTTCGTAGTTGACATTCTCTGCCTGATTCATCACCTCAGTTTCTCCTTCCAGATAGCATCATACTGTCGCCAGCGCTTCATCCAGCGCCGTCACCAGTTCATCCATATTGTCCTTTGTCGCAATCAGCGGCGGCCCGAGCCGGATCACATTCCCATACAGCCCGCCCTTGCCGATCAACACGCCGCGCTTCTTCGCCTCATCGAAGATCTTCACCACGGCCTGCGCGTGCGGCTCCTTTGTCTTGCGGTCCTTGACGAATTCGAGGCCCTGCATCAGGCCCATCCCGCGCACGTCGCCGATCACGTCGTAGCGCTCCTGCAACCCCATCAATCTTTCGCGCAGGTAATCGCCGACAACTTTCGCGTTGTGGGCGAGGTTTTCCCGCTCGATCACTTCAATCGTCGCGAGCGCCGCGCGCGACGAAATGGGGTTGCCGCCAAAAGTGGCGAAAGTCAGGCCGGGCACGGCGGCGGCGATCTCGCTGCGCGCAATCGTCGCGCCAATCGGTGAGCCGTTCGCCATGCCTTTGGCAAAAGTCATGATGTCCGGCTCCACGTCCCAGTGCTCGATGCCGAACATCCGGTCGCCGGTGCGGCCCCAGCCGGTCTGAACTTCGTCGGCGATGAAGACCCCGCCGAACTGGCGGACGATGGCGACGGCTTCCTTGAAATACTCCTTCGGCGGCACGATGAAGCCGCCCGAACCCAGAATCGGCTCGGCCATGAAGGCGGCGACTTTGCCTGAAGTCGAAGTCTCGATCAGCTCCTTCATGTCTTTCGCGCAGGCCACATCGCACTCAGGGTATGTCAGCTTGAACGGGCAGCGGTAACAGTAAGGCGCGGGCGCCTGCACATAGCCGGGAACCTGCGCCGGCATGACGCGCCAGCTTGACTGTCCGGAAGAAGACTGCGCCGCCGTGGTGCGACCGCTGTAGCTGTGCCTGAGCGTGATGATCTCCTGCCGGCCCGTGTAAAGCTTCGCGGCCATCGTCGCGGTCTCGTCGGCCTCGGTGCCGCTGTTGGTGAAGAAGCTTTTTTCCAGTTTGCCCGGCGTGATCTCCGCGAGCTTCTGCGCCAGCTCCGCGAGCGGACGGTTCGCGTAAAGCGTCGAGGTGTGCGTGATCTTTTTAACCTGATCAATGATCGCTTCGGTGACATGCGGGTGGACGTGGCCGACGCTCGTCGTCAGCACGCCGCCGAAGCAGTCGAGGTATTTACTGCCTGCTTCATCCCAGACATACATCCCCTCGCCGCGTTCGAGCGCCAGCGGCTCCTGGTAATACATCGTCACGGCGGGGAAAAGGTAGTCCTTGTGTTTGCGGATCGAATCGGACTGGTTGCCTGCTGGTTCGCTCATGGACAGTGGTTCCCTTTCAAAAACGGGGCTTATGGAATTAGTCTTGCAGTGCGCAGATTATGTCATCGGGATATTTTTCTACAAACCGATTTCTGACCGGACGGCCGGAGGGTCGGCTGACTGCGGGCGGCTTATGATCGAAGCACCTCTCACACACAGGGAATCTGACGAGTCATCCCGCCCCCCGCAGCAGGAGGCCATCGGCTTCATCCTGTCGCTCGGGCGGGCGCTGCACATCTTCGGCTACCCCGCTTACCGGCTGGAGGAGTTGCTGGAGAGTGCGGCTGAAAAGCTCGGTCTGAAGGGGCAGTTCTTCGCGACGCCGACATCGGTTTATTGCGGGTTCGGCGAACTGGACGAGCAGCGAACCTACCTGATTCGCATCGAGCCGGGCGACGTCAATCTGGGGAAGCTGGTTGATCTGGACGAAGTGACCAGCAATGTGGTCTGCGGCAGGATCACACCGGCCCGCGGGTCGGAACTGGTTCAGGAAATAACCGCCTCGCGCTCCCCATACAGATGGCCGTTGCGGGTGCTGTCATACAGCCTGGCTTCGGCGGCCTCGGCCAGAATCATCGGCGGCGGAATTAAGGAGATCATCGTCTCGGGGATTATCGGGCTCGTGATCGGGATGCTCTCCCTGCTGGCCGGAAGAGTTAGTTCTCTGAGTTTCGTCCTGACCCCGGTGGCCGCCTTCATTGCTTCCGTCATTTCAAATCTGCTGAGCCGCACTTACGGGCCGTATTCGGTCTTCAACGCCACGCTGGCCGGGCTGATTGTGCTGCTGCCCGGCCTGACGCTGACGATGGCGATGGCCGAGCTTTCGACGCGGAATCTGGTCTCCGGCGTCTCGCGCCTGAGCGCGGCGCTGATTGTTCTGATCGGCATGGGTTTCGGGGTTGATATGGGCACGCGCGTGGCGATTGCGCTCTCCGGGCCGCCGCGAATCGGCAATCCGGTTCATCTATCGTGGTGGACTGAATGGGCCGCGCTGCTGATCCTGCCAGTGGCTTTCACGGTGCTGCTGCGCGCCCATTTCCGCGACAGCGTCTGGATTCTGCTGACGGGACTCGTGGCCGTGGCGGCCAGCCGGTCAGGCTCGCTGACAATCGGCCCGGAACTCGGGCCGTTTCTGGGCGCGGTCGCGGTCGGTGTCGTCAGCCGCGCCTACTCGCAATTTCTGAAACGGCCCTCGACCGTCACACTGCTGCCCGGGCTGCTGCTGCTCGTGCCGGGCAGCATCGGATTCAGGAGCATCATTTCAATGCTGGACAGTCAGATCGTCCCCGGGATCGAAACCGCGTTCGGGATGATCCTGATGGCGATGGCGCTGGTCACCGGCGTGCTGACTTCCAGCCTGATTCTCCCCGTTCGCGAACGATAACAGACAAGGAGTTCTGAAATGCCAGAGACTGCACCTTACGGATCGTGGAAATCACCAATCACAGCAGACCTGATCGTTCAGGGGACGGTCGGACTCGGTCAGGTGATGCTCGACGGCGAAGACGTTTACTGGATCGAAGCGCGCCCCGCTGAAAAAGGCCGCAACGTCATCGTCCGCCGCACGCCTGATGGACAGTGCAAAGATGTAAACCCGCCAGAGACGAATGTCAGAACGCGTGTTCATGAATACGGCGGGGGAGCATATGCGGTCAGAGACGGAGGGGTATGTTTCTCGAATTTCACTGACCAGCGACTGCTCATGAAGCATATCAGCAGTGTCATGAGCGGATACATTACCCCCGAGACTCAGGCATCGGATCTACGTTTTGCTGACGCCGTTTTTGATTTCCCGCGTAACCGTCTCATCTGTATCTGTGAAGATCACACTGTCTCAGGAAAAGAACCAGTCAACAAGATAATCAGCATCGGGCTCAGCAGAAAACCACCCGGTTGGAATGAGATGAAGGATCTGGTTACCGGCTGCGATTTCTTCTCGTCGCCGCGCCTCAGCCCTGATGGCAAACAACTCGCCTGGCTGTCGTGGAACCACCCCAACATGCCCTGGGATGAAAGCTTCCTGTGGGTCGCCGAAGTCAAAGATGACGGCTCGCTGTGGAAGAAACACATCATCGCCGGCGGAGTGGGCGCGTCGATCTTTCAGCCCGAATGGTCTCCGGACGGCGCACTCCATTTCGTCTCGGATCGTTACAAGTGGTGGAACCTGTACCGCTACAAAGACAACAAGGTCGAAGCCCTCTGCCCGATGGAAGCCGAATTCGGGATGCCGCAGTGGGTCTTTCGCATGTCAACTTACGCCTTCCTTGACGCGCGGCGAATCCTTTGCACCTTCATCGAAAAGGGCCACCCGCAACTGGGAATCCTTGATACAACTACACAACAGCTCACCCGGCTCGATACGCCTTACTCGAAATTCGACAGCATCCGCGCCGCCAATGGCCGCGCCGTCTTCACCGCCGGGTCGCCCACTCAGCCCACAGCGGTGGTTGAATTCAACCCCGACAGTGGTGAATTCAAAACGCTCAGACGCGCAGGCGAAATGACGATTGATCCGGACTACATTTCAGTCCCCGAAGCCGTCGAGTACCCGACCGAACAGGGCCTGACCGCGCACGCCTTTTACTACCCGCCGCGCAACCGGGATTTCGTCGCGCCCGCAGGCGAAAAGCCGCCGCTCGTCGTCGAGATTCACGGCGGGCCGACCGCGGCCACTTACCCGGTCTTCAACCTGGGCATTCAATACTGGACGAGCCGCGGCATCGGCGTGCTGGACGTGAATTACGGCGGCAGCACCGGCTACGGGCGCGACTACCGCGAGCGGCTCAACGGCAACTGGGGCGTCGTGGACGTTGATGATTGTGTGAACGGCGCGAAATACCTGGCCGAAAGGGGTCTCGCCGACGCGAACCGGCTGGCGATCACGGGCGGGAGCGCGGGCGGTTACACGACGCTCTGCGCGCTCACGTTCCGCGACGTCTTCCGGGCCGGGGCGAGCCATTACGGCGTCAGCGACCTCGTCGCGCTCGACGAAGACACGCACAAGTTCGAGGCGAAATACACGCAGCGTCTGGTCGGCCCGTGGCCCGCGAGCCGTGACCTCTACATCGAGCGTTCGCCGATCCATCACACCGACCGGCTGAGCGCCCCCGTCATCTTCTTTCAGGGGCTCGATGACAAAATCGTTCCGCCCAACCAGGCCGAGATGATGGTTGAGGCGCTGCGGAAGAAGGGGCTGCCCGTGGCCTACGTCGCGTTTGAGGGCGAACAGCATGGGTTCCGCCAAGCGGCGAACATCAAGCGGGCGCTCGACGGCGAATTGTATTTTTACTCGCGGGTGTTCGGCTTCGAGCTGGCCGACCCGGTCGAGCCGGTGGCGATTGAGAATCTCAGATAGCCGTATCTGATCAGAACTGATAATGTGCCTGAGACAAAAACGATTGCAGGACTTTCTTTCGCGTGTTGATTACGCCCCTGAAGATGTTTACAGGCACCGTCAGACCGGGTGGCAATATATTCCTGTCCATCCTTTTGCTGACGAGCCTGAGGTGCTGTCGCGATTGAATCTGAAACCTGATGACTGCTGGTCATCAGATGCATGGTTGGCGGTCAATAACGATGCGACGCTGATTCAGAGCCGCACAGTTAAAGTCTGCTGTGAACAACCCGGCCTGTATGCCTCGCAAAACAATGATGAGTTACACTGGCCTTATCTCAGAGTAATAGTTGATGCCCCCTGCATCACCCGGATGATTCTGGAATCGGCTATGACTCAATTCGTGCTGCTGGGCTTTCCTGACAGCAGGCTCTTTCAGATAAAACCAAAGGGCGGGTGGATAAGAGTTGGCAATTTTCATCCTCCTTCCGGTACTACCCCGAACAATCCATGACAACTCATCGAAAAAGTCGCAGAGCATTTCTGAAAAGCACTTCAGGGCTGATTGCAGCTGCCCCTTTCATCAGCCGCCTGCCCCGCGCCACGGCCGAAGCCTCGAAGTTCGATCCCGACTTCGGCACGGCCACTCAGGCTGTGCAGGCTCTGCGCAAGGGCGTGATCTCTGCGCGCGAGCTGACTGAACACGTCTTCCGGCGGATCAAACAGCACAACCCGAAGATCAACGCCTTCGTCACGCTGCTCGAAGAACAGGCAATCGTGCAGGCCCGGCGGGCTGACGAAATGTCCGCGCAGAAAAAGCCGACGGGCAAACTGCACGGGCTGCCGATTCTCGTCAAGGACACTTTCGCGACCGCAGGTGTGAGGACTACTTCCGGCTCGAAGCTCTTCGAGAAGTACGTGCCGCAGGAAGACGCCGTCGTCGTCGCGCGGCTCAAAGGGGCCGGGGCGATCATCGTCGGCAAGACGAACCTGCCGGAGTTCGCCGGGGACTGGCAGTCATACAATCAGGTCGCGGGGACTTCCAACAATCCGTGGGACGTGACGACGACTCCGGGCGGCTCGACCGGCGGCGGGGCGGCGGCGCTGGCATCGGGGTTCGGATTCCTCGAAATCGGCAGCGACATCGGCGGCTCGATCCGCATCCCGAGCCACTTCTGCGGGGTCTATGGCCACAAGCCGACGCTCGATGTCGTGCCGCTGCTCGGGCACATTCCGCCGCCGCCGGGCGTGATGTCTCCGGCCGAACTGCCCGTGGCCGGGCCGCTCGCCCGCAGCGCTGAAGATCTGAAACTGGAGCTGGAAATCGTCGGCGGGCCTGTGCCAAGCGAAGCGCTCGCGTATCGCTGGAGCCTGCCCGCGCCGCGCCGAACGAGCCTGCGTGAGTACCGCATCGGCTATGTGATTGATGATCCTTTCTGCCCGGTTGATTCAGAAGTGAAGTCCGTGCTGGCAGGTGCGGTTGAGGCGCTGCGAAAGAAGGGCGCGCAACTGACCGAAGGCTGGCCGCAGGGAGTTGATCCGGGCAAACAATTTGAAAATTACTTCTGGCTGCTGGCGGCATTCCTCTCCGTCACGCTGCCTGACGCGGTCTTCAAGGGGATACAGCAGGCTGCCGGCGGCGGTGCGGATGACCCCTTCGTGAAGGGGACGACATCACTTCACCGCGACTGGCTGCGTGAGAGCGGGCAGCGGCTGAAGGCGCGCGAGTTGTGGCAGGGGTATTTCAAAACTCACGACGCCTTCCTCATGCCGGTCGCCTTCGTCCCGGCATTCCCGCACGATCATAAAGGCGAGCCAACACAACGACGGCTGACGACCAGCCAAGGGGAGCGGCCCTATGTGGACATGGCAAAGTGGATTTCGTTTGCGACGCTGACCGGATGTCCGGCGACGGTCGCGCCGGTGGGGAGAACGAAATCCGGGCTGCCGGTCGGCATTCAGATGATGGGGCCGTTTCTTGAGGATGCCACGACGATTGATCTGGCGATGAGGGTGGCTGATGTCACCGGCAGCTTTGAAAGGCCACCGATGTTCTCCTGACAATTCCAATTTGCTCCTGAAGCCACCGCTGAACTCATCCGAGGCAGACGCCGGGGCGCGCCTGAATGAGCCGGGCCCGGATTAATGTCGCCCCAAATACTTCTTGAAGCAGAAGCCATTCCTGTCTAATATACCCGCGGCAGTAACCTCAAACTGCTTTCCAAGTCCTCAAAAACCCTATACCCAAGCGCCCTCAGGACTGATTGAACAACGCGCCCCAGGTGCGCCCCACCCGCTTTGACCTCCATATCATGAAATCTTTTTGTATTCACACCGTTCGGCTGATCAGGCCTTCCTCTTTCCTGACGCGCACCCTGGCATTACTGCTTCTGATCCTTGTGATCGTGACCGGGGCCTGTCAGCGATCTTCCAGAGGGGGCACCGTTCTGCTGACGGCGGAGCAGGTTCGGAACCTCGCGCCCGATGAGGCGGAGCGGGGCCGCCCGGTCAGCATTCACGGCACCGTCACATATTTTTACCCGCTGACGAACACACTGATCGTTCAGGATTCCACGGGCGGCCTCTTCATTGACACGTCGCAGAGTCAGGCCCAGCTCAAGCCGGGGCAGGAAGTAAAGGTCGAAGGGTTCACCCGGCACGGGGACTTTTCCAATGTAGTGATCAGTTCCCTGATCAGCGGTCTGAATGCGGGACACCTGCCCGAAGCCCGACCGGTGTCGCTCAAAGACCTGGCTTCCGGGAAAGACCCTTACCGCTGGGTGGAGGCCCGGGGCATCGTGCGGACGGCGGTCCAGGATAATGACGGGCAGATTTCACTGGAAATCGCCACCGACGGCGGCAGGTTCCAGGTGCGGATCGCGAACCACAATTTTCCCGACTTCAATACGTTCATAGATTCGCGGGTGAAAATCCGCGGCGTGTCGCGCACCATTTTCAACTCGCGGAGGGAGGCCATTCGCCTCCAGTTGCTCACGCCGGGTCTCGACCATGTGCTGCGCGAAGAGCCGCCCCCGGCCGACCCGTTTGCGATCCCGCGGCGATCCGTCGCGAGTCTCCAGGAGCTGACGCGCGGCGCGGCCTCGGGCCACCGCGTGCGGGTGCAGGGCGTGGTCACACGGCAGCAGCCGGGCAGCGATCTGTTCATCAGGGACGAGACCGATGAGTTGCAGATCAGGACGACACAAATGACTTCCGTCCAGCCGGGCAACAGGGTGGATGTGATTGGATTCCCGCTGTCAGAAGCTTCGGGCGCGGTGCTTGAGGATGCCGCCTTCCAGCTGATTGATTCAGGGTCGTCACCGGGCGCAGGCAGGCAGAGCGACAAGTCTTCCACGCCGGACGCGAATCTGCCCACCCTCACCACCGTGGCGCAGGTTCACGGGCTCCCGGTCGAGGCGGCCAAACGCAAATACCCGGTCCACCTGCGCGGCGTGGTGACTTACTTTGACCCGGACTGGCGCTCGACGTTCGTTCAGGATGAGACGGCCGGCATTTATATGAATGTCCGCGGCCTCGAAAAGGAAGTGAGCCTTGAGTCGGGCCAGCTGGTGGAAATTGACGCACAAACCGAACCCGGCGGCTTCGCGCCCGACATCGGGAGCCCGCGCATCCGGATTCTGGGGAAGACCGCGCTGCCCACAGCGCCGCGCCTGACGCTCGATGACCTGTTTACCGGCCTGCAGGACAGCAACTGGGTCGAGGCGGAAGGCATAGTGCATACGGTGAGTCGCGATGACGTGCATGTCTCAATCGGGATCGTCTCGGGCTCGCACAAGTTCAGGGCGCTCATCCCCGGCATCGCCAGCCAGCCTCTCCCCGAGTATCTGGTCAATGCGAAGATCAGACTGCGGGGCGTCTGCGGCACGATCTTCAATGAGAAGCGACAGCTGATCGGCATTCAGATCCTCGTGCCGAAACTGGATCAGGTCTCGGTACTCGAATCTCCGCCGGCCGATCCTTCCTCACTGCCCGTGCGGCCCATCACGTCACTGATGCAGTTCACGCCGGGCGAAACGGCCGGTCACCGCGTCAGGGTTCAGGGCGTCGTGACGCTCCAGCAGCCGGGCGGCTCGTTTTTTATCAAGGACGCAACGAGCGGACTATACGTCCAGACACACCAGAATAACCCGGTCGAGCCGGGCGACCGGGTGGACGTCATCGGATTCGCGGCGGCGGGCGAGTACACCCCCGTCCTGCAGGACGCCGTCTTTCAAAAGATCAGCACCGGGCCGCCGCCCACACCTGTTTTCATTACGGCCGAGGAAGCCTTCAGCGGCAATTACAACTCGCAGCTGGTGCGGATCGAGGGACACCTGCTGGATCGGATGGCCACCTCGACTGAACAGGTGCTGACTCTCCAGGCCGGGAAATATACATTCAACGCGTTCCTTGAAGGCGGGCGGGGCGACGACCTGGCTTCAGTGCGCAACGGCAGCCTCGTCGAGTTAACGGGCGTCTGCCAGGTTCAGGCGGATCAATCGCGGCAGAACCAGTCCGGTCGCATCTCCATTCAATCCTTCCGGCTTCTCTTCCGCTCGCCCAAAGACGTCGTGGTACTCACGAGCGCTCCCTGGTGGACGCTCAAACACTTCCTCGGCCTGCTGGCCGTCATGGGCGCCGTGATCCTGACCGTCCTCTCCTGGGTGGTTATCCTCAGGCGGCGCGTCAGCCAGCAGACTGAAGTCATCCGCCAGCAACTGGACACCGAAGCTTCGTTGAGAGAAGCGGCCCAGACCGCCAACCGGGCCAAGAGCGAATTCCTCGCTAACATGAGCCACGAGATTCGCACGCCCATGAATGGCATCATCGGCATGACCGAGCTGGCGCTGGAAACCGGCCTCAACAACGAACAGCGCGAGTACCTTGGGCTGGTCAAGCTCTCGGCCGATTCCCTGCTCGACCTGATCAACGACATCCTCGACTTTTCCAAGATCGAGGCCGGCAAGCTCGACCTCGACTCGACCGACTTCAACCTGCGCGACGGCCTCGGCAATGCCCTCAGGATCCTCGCCATGCGCGCCCATCAGAAAGGTCTGGAGCTGGTCTATGACATTCGGGCTGAAGTCCCTGAAATGCTGCTCGGCGATCCCGGACGCCTGCGCCAGATCATCGTCAACCTCGCCGGCAACGCCATCAAGTTCACCGAGCAGGGCGAAATTCTGGTGACGGTCAGGGTCGAATCGCGCACCGACGGCGATGTCGAGTTGCACTTCGCCGTGAGCGACACCGGGATCGGCATCCCTGAAGACAAGCAGGCGCGCATCTTCGACGCGTTCGAGCAGGCCGACACCTCGACCACGCGCAAATACGGCGGCACGGGTCTCGGCCTGGCCATCTCGGCGCAACTGGTCAGGATGATGGGCGGCCGGATCTGGGTTGAAAGCCGGATCGGTCAGGGCAGCACGTTCCACTTCACCGCACGCTTCGGGCTGGGCATCGCCCCGGCGGACGCCCCGGTCCGGAGAAGCCCGGACGCGTTGCGCAACCTGCCGGTCCTCATCGTTGACGACAATGCCACCAATTGCCGCATCCTCATGGAAGTACTCGCCAGCTGGCAGATGCGGCCGACCGCCGTCGAAAGCGGCGCGGCGGCGCTCACCGCGCTCAGGCAGGCCAGACAGCTCGGGGACAGGTTCCGGCTCATCCTGCTCGATTTTCAGATGCCGGAGATGGACGGGTTCATGTTCGCCGAGCAGGTCCGCAGGGATCCGGCGATCAGCGAGACGGCGATCATCATGCTCTCATCGGCAACTCAGGTCGGGATGGCGGCCCGCTGCCGGGAACTCAGCTTCGCCGGTTCCCTCAGCAAGCCCGTCTCACAATCCGAGCTGCTCGATGCCATCCTGGTTTTCGCCGACAACTCCTCCCTGATGCCGGTGGCGGCCGGCACCCGTGACGCCGAGCCCAAACCGGAGTCAGAGCGCTCCCTGCGCATCCTGCTGGCCGAGGACAACAAGATCAATCAGACGCTCGCCCTCAGGCTGCTTGAGAAACGCGGGCATTCGGTGGTCCTCGCCTCCGACGGCAAACAGGCGCTGGCCGCCTGGGAGCAGGAACCATTCGACCTCATTCTGATGGACGTACAGATGCCGGAAATGAACGGCCTCGACGCGACGGGATTCATCCGGATGAAGGAACAGGAAACGAAAAAACACATACCCATCATCGCCATGACCGCGCGGGCCATGAAAGGTGATCGCGAGGAATGCCTGGCGGCAGGGATGGACGCGTATGTCTCCAAACCGATCCATGCGGGCGACCTTTTTGAGACCATCGAGTCCCTGTTGATGGTCCGGCAAAGCGCGGGTTCTCAGCCAGACCAGATGCCGACACAGGTGGCGGGATTTTGAAGGGTCGGTAGTGGTTCAAACACGGGAGAGGTTGTAAACTGGCGTGTCTGGTCAGCCGCAGACACGGCTGTGATGAAACCATGTCCGAAGCCCCATCCGAAACGGGTGTGGCCGCGGACAGACCAGGCAGTGTGACTGATGCCTCCCGGTAATCTTTCTCTTCCAGACTACGGCGAATTCGCGCGGATGCTCTACGGCACCTGCATCATCTCCGATCCCTGGCTCGCTGGGGCCGAGCGGTTTCGCTTGCAGGGCGTTGTGCTGTCGCGCGAGCAGGCGGCGGACTTATACACTGCCGCCGAGCGCGTCGGGCTCGTCTACCACGAACTCGCCGAAATCATCCGGGCGCGTCCACACCTCATTGATGATTTCTTCGGCCTGACGCCGTACCAGAAGGCGATGTGGTTTGCTTCCGAAGGCCGCTGGCACGGGATCGCGCGGGTGGATATGTTCCAGTGCGGCGACGGACGGGTGCGGTGTTGTGAAATGAACTCCGACACGCCGTCGGGTGAGGCCGAAGCGGTGCTGCTCAATCAGCTGCTGCACCCTTACCACCGGGGCACGAATGATCCGAATGCCGGGTTTGAAGAGCGGTTCTGGCAGATGCTCCTTGCGCAATGCGAGGGGGAGACGGGGAGAATAGGGGACGGGGAGATACCGGAAAATGTGGCGATCATCTACCCGACCGATCTGCCCGAAGACCTGAGTATGATCGCGCTCTACCGGCAGTGGCTGGAGCGGCGCGGGTGCCGGGTCATTATTGGCTCGCCTTACAATCTCGGGCTCGATCCGCGGGGGCGCGTCACGGTCTTCGACCGGCCCGTAGACCTGATCATCCGGCATTACAAGACCGACTGGTGGGGCGAGCGGGAGACGGTCTGGGCGGGTCAGCAGCCGTTCGCCGACCCCGACCCGCTCGAACGCGAACTGCTCCTGCTGCTCGAAGCCGAACACGAGGGCCGGGTCACGGTCGTCAACCCGTTCGGGTCAGTCATCACGCAGAACAAACTTTCGCTCGCCTTTCTGTGGGAACACCGCGAGTTGTTTTCGGCGCGGGCCCAGGGGTGGATCACCGAATACATCCCTGAGACGCGGCGGCTCGTTTCGCTCGACACCGCATCACTCAATCGCGAGGAGTGGGTTTTGAAATCCGCCTACGGCTGCGAGGGTGACTCGGTCGTCGTCGGCCCGTTCGTCAAACCGACGGACTGGAACTTGTCCCTGACCGCGGCCATCCCGCGACACTGGGTGGCGCAGCGCTTCTTTGAAGTCGCGCCGATTGAAAATGACCTGCTGCCCAACATCGGCGTTTACCTGATCGGCGGACGCGCGGCGGGCTTTTACACCAGACTCTCACGCAGGGCGACTGACTACACGGCCGTGACCGCGCCAACCTTCGTCCAGGCTTGATTCACTCATACCTGTACCCGACACTGCGTCCGTCCACACATAAAGATCGTCACTCAATCGCAAACCGTTGACCGAATCCCGCTGCGACCGGCTCGATTCAGCAGGCGTGAGGGCTGGACGCTGACTTTGCCGGAATCATTCACCCCTAACCGCATCAGCCGTGGGGCCGGAGCGGATCACGCGCAACACGTCGGCCGGGTTTACCGAATGATCGGGCTTTGGGGCGGCACACATTACAAGGCGTGAGGCTCAGGCGGATGCAGTCCGTGCCGCACCCAGATTCGGCGGGCGCTCACGAGGCTCTGGCGATTGAGCCGGAGCGCGTCAATGGTGGCGCGTCCCACGGGAGTGCGACCGATCAGGCGAGTAGAGGTCGGACTCCAGCGGAAGTTGTCTTCCCACAGATCAAGGCGCGGGTGGAAAAGACGAACGAGACGCCGGGTGCGCGGGTCGCGGGCCTGCGTGCGTGCCTGCTTGTAGTTGTTGCACCAGAAACAGCAAAAGCACAGGTTGGTGAAATCGCTCGCGCCGCCCCCGGCTTCGGGAATGATGTGGTCAACGGTGAACTCGTGGCCGGTGAAGTCCGCGAGCGTGCGGCAGTACTCGCACAAATTGCGCGCGCGCTCCTGCACGCGACGGCGCAGCGCCTGCGAGACCCGGCTCATACGTGATCAAGCGCGGCAGCGCGGCGGAGCATGACCTCTTCGCCCGCCCGCAACAGCTCTTTCAATTCACGCTGCTCGCTCCGAGTCAGGCGGTCGGTCCGGCGTCTGGCCAGCAACTCTTCCGTGCGCCGTTGCTGCGCCCGGCTGAGTCTGTATTGCGGCCCCAGCGCGTCGAGCCGTTTGCCGAAAGTCTGCCGCCGCCACTCACGGATGCTGACGAGGACCGCATAGGGCTGGCCGTCACGCTCGATGAGGCACACGTCGTCTGACTGTACCGTGCGGTCAAGCAGTTCAGGCAGACTTTTCTGAAGCTGATGGATATTTACCTTGAGACTCATTATCCGCTGCTCCTCGCTCATCGGGCGGTCAACGCTCCCGACCAGTGTAGTGCAGTTTGCGGCAACCCTCAACGCTGATCAGTGGGCGTGCAGCCTGGCTGAGCAGCCCGCCATTCTCATCATTCTCATTTTCCCCGCTCCTTCTTACTTGTTGACAAAGCACTCTGTCGGGTTAAGATAGCGGCTCACAGCCACTGACGGCCCTGTTGATGATCACCCGAAGAAGCTCACCTGATCGCGGCAACGAACGCCGACGGATTCGTTCCCGCCCGGCTCTTTAAGCTGTCAACAGACACGACTGACAGTCACTATCATGAGTGTGTCAGCATTTGACGAATCAACCTATGAATGGAGTTCACGAGATGTTCAAGCTACAACGGTCTGCCGCCGCATTTCTTGCCCTTTCACTGCTCATCGGCCAGTTGGCGCTGCCAGTCGGCGCCGCCGCGCGCGCGCATGTGAAACCCGACACGATCACCGGGACGCTGGTCGGACTGGTGGTTGACAACAATAACGCGCCGCTCGCCGGGGTGCGCATCGTCGTCATCAACCAGGACACCGGCAACCAGCGCGCGACGCTCACCAACAACGAGGGCCGCTATCAGCTCACCTTCCTGCCGCTCGGCATTTACACGATTGAAGCGTCGAAGGAAGGTCTGGTCATCATCCAGCCGACGAACGGCCCGGTCAAGACGGCGCTCAACAAGGTCATCAACACCGCGCCGCAAATCATCATGGGGCCGCCGACCGCAGCGCCGACGACTCCGACACCGCAACCGACCACGACCACACCGGCCCCGGTTCAGACCAGCAAGGACGAAGTCGGCGAACTGACCAACAACAACGACGCAACGCGGCGCGCCAACGCCGATGAACGTCAGGTCGCGACGCTGCCGCTCGCGGGCGTGCGCACCTTCGACGATTTCGCGCTGCTCGCCGCCGGAGTCGCTCCTCCGCCGCAGGTCAAAGGCGTCGCCGGGCCGGGCATCGGCGCCGGCATCGGCACGGCCGGACAGTTCTCAGTCAACGGCCAGCGCGCGCGCGCGAATAACTTCACCGTGGACGGTTCGGACAACAACGACGAGGACGTGGGCGTCAGGCGGCAGGGCTTCGTCGCATTAGTCCCGCAGAGCATCGAGAGCATCAAGGAATTCCAGATCGTCACGCAGCTCTGGGACGCCGAACTCGGGCGCAGCGTCGGCTCGCAGGTCAATGCCGTCTCGAAATCGGGCGCGAACCAGTTTCACGGCTCGCTCTACGACTTCTTCAATCACAGTGCGCTCAACGCGCGGAACTTCTTCGACTACACTTCGGACAAGGCGGCGAGTTTCCCGCTGACCGCGCGCGCGCGCGTCGGCAACACGACGCAGATCGTGCCCGTGAAGCTCAATCAGGGCGGGGTCGTGACGCCGATCATTCAGAAAAACCCTTCCGAAGACAAAGACCCGTACCAGCGCAACCAGGGCGGGCTCGCCCTTGGCTTCCCGCTCCGGCGTGACAAGACTTTCTTCTTCGGCTCGTTCGAGCGGCAGGACATCAAGGCGCGGCAGGAGACTCACTTCTCCGTGCCGACGGTCGCGCAGCGCGGCTTCCTTGGCTTCGGCGCGACGGGGTTCAATACGACTGACATCAACAAAAATCAGCGCATTTTCTTCCCGACCTTCATCGCCGGCGACGCAGTCTTTTCGCTCTTCCCTTTCCCGAACAACCCGGCCGGGCCTTACGGCGAAAACACTTTTTCAGAAGTGCTGCCCGCCGACGCGCACGGCACGATCTTCTCGCTCAAGTTCGATCAGGAACTCAAGCTGCTCGGCCAGAGCGTCCTGACCGGCCGTTATAACTTCACCGACGATTCGCGTCAGGTTCCGACGGTCGGCGGCGCGATCTTTTCGAGCCTCGAACCGAAGGTGCGGACGCAGAACGTCTCGCTCTTCCTCAACAGCCAGCTGACGACGATTCTCTCGAACCAGCTGCGCGCGAGCTACGGGCGCACGCAATTGAAGTTCAATGCGATCCGCGACCCGCTGACGATCCCCTCGACGGCTTTCCCGGACAACCCGTTCCTCATCAACCGACCATCGCTGATCAACCTGAGCTTCCCCGACGGCGACCCGAAGAACGCGGCGGTTTACAGCCCGAGCAGCCGGGGGACTGAAGCCAACCTCGGCCCCATCGGCCAGTTGATCGTGGCACCGTACAGTCCGGTCGGGCTCGACGTGTACCTCTTCCCACAGGCGCGGGCCAACAACACGATTCAGGTGGCCGACACGCTGACCGTCTTCAAGGGCAAACACAATTACAAATTCGGCACCGACATCCGCCGCACCCAGCTCAACAGTTTCCTTGACCGCAATTTCCGCCCGCAGGTGGTCTTCGGCGGCACGGGCGATCTGACTCCGTTCGTCCCCGGCGCACCGATCCCGAATCTGAGCAACAACGGCTCGATCCCGGGTCTGTTCACCGGCTCCGATCTGGCCGCGCTCGGCATCCCCACGAATATCTTCCAGTCAATCGCCACGGGCGCGCCTGATTCGACGGTGGGGCTCCGGTTCTGGCAATACAACTTCTTCGTCAACGACAACTGGCGCGTGCGCCCCGGGCTGACGGTTGATTACGGGCTGCGCTACGAATACAACACCGTCCCGCGCGAAGTGAATTCGCGCATCGAGAACACATTTTCGCTCAGTCAGCTGCCCGCGGCTGACCCGTCGCTCAAGCTCGCGGTGCCCTTCACCCAGGGCAGGCTGACTTTCGACACGGCGGCGGCGACGAAATCATTCAATAACACGGTGGCGGCGCTGCAGAAGGTGCTGGACGGGCGTAAGGAGATTTTCGACGCCGACCGCAATAACTTCGGCCCGCACATCGGATTCGCCTGGGATCCGTTTGTGGGCGGCTCGCAGGCAGGGAAAACGACCGTGCGCGGCGGCTTCGGCGTCTATTACGACGTGGCCCTGGGCAGCGTCGTCAGCCAGTCACGCAACGTCTTCCCGACCTTCGTCCCACTGAATTTCGACGTCAACTCGTTCTTCTTCGCCAACTCGCTCTTTTACAACGGCGAGTCGGGTTACTTTGCGATCTTCAACCCGTCGTTTGTGCCGGTGGATGTGGTTTCCGGCAGCACGGTCTCGCGTTCGCCGGTGATCAAGAGCGGGCAGCTGAATGTTTCCGGAGTGCCATCGGGAATTCTTTCACCACTGCTCGGAGTATTCTTCGACCCGGCTTCGACTACGCTCGCCGGTCAAAGGCTGATCCCGTCAGGCGGCGGGCTGGCCTTCACCCTGCCGGACAAGAAGCTGCGGTCGCCTTACGCGATGCACTACAACCTGCAGATCGAGCGCGAACTGTTCCGCGATTACCTCGTGAACATCGCCTACGTCGGTTCGCGCGGAGTGAAGCTGACCCGCTTCCGCACGCCGAACGGCGGCCCGAACTCGCCGACCTTCCCGCTCGACCCGCTCGGCATCACCATCGGGGGGGCGAACCTGCCGGCGGCGCTCGCGATGCCGCCGCGGTCCAACACCAACCTCGATCTGTTTGACCAGTCGCGTCCGACCCGGGGCTTGGGGGCTTACACGATCTTCGATTCGTCGGCGGCTTCGTCTTATCACTCTCTGCAAATCGGCCTGACCAAGCGCTTCAACAGAGGCAGCCAGCTGACGGCGGCCTACACTTACTCGCACGCGATTGACGACGTTTCGGACGTCTTCGATCTGGCCGGTGCCTTCGCGCTGCCGCAGGATGACCGCAACCTGCGCGCCGAGCGGGCGAGCGCCAACTTCGACGTCCGCCACCGGTTCGTCATCAGCATGCTCTCGAACGTGCCCTTCCTGAGCCGCTTCAATAACTCGGGCGGCGCCACGGGGCTGCTGCTCGGCGGCTGGCAGTTCGCGTCCATTTCGACAATGCAGACCGGGCAGCCTTTCACCGTCAACACGAGCTTCGATGTCAACCTCGACGGCAACCTGACCGACCGGCTCAACACGACGAACGGCATCACGATTCCTGATGACGGGCCGCGGAAGCTCGCGCTCAACAGCCCCATCAGGTCGCTGCTCGCCGACGCGGGCACGAGCGGTCTGGTCGGTCGCAACACCTTCCGCGCGCGCGGCATTCGGAAGACCGACTTCACGCTGATCAAAAACTTCCGCGTCAGCGAAACCAACACGCTGATCTTCAGGGTTGAGGCTTTCAACATCTGGAACCGCACGCATTTCGGTGTCCCGGTGCGGATCCTTGAAGCCGCGAGCTTCGGCAATTCGGTTGATACTTCGATCAACCCGCGGCAGATTCAGTTCGCGTTGAAGTACGTATTCTGAAAGTCCTTTTCACCGCAGAGGCGCAGAGGACGCTGAGGAAACGCAGAGAAGAGTTGAGAGTTCTCTCCTTCTCCCTCTGCGTTGTCTCTGCTCCCTCTGCGCCTCTGCGGTGAACTCCCCTCTCCCCTGCTCCCCTCTCACAATTTGCCTAACCACCGCAAATGGTGGATACTCTCCCCTCGATTCCCAGTCACTCTAAACGCAATCTTTGAATTACTTTCAGAAGGAGAAGGTCTGTCAATGAGTGTCATTACCCACGTCCACGCCCGCGAGATTCTCGATTCGCGCGGCAACCCCACCGTTGAAGCTGAAGTCACGCTCGACACCGGCGCCATCGGGCGCGCCGCCGTCCCCTCGGGCGCCTCGACCGGAGAGAACGAGGCCGTCGAACTGCGCGATAATGACAAGGTCCGCTACCTCGGCAAGGGCGTGCGCCATGCGGTCGAGAACGTCAACAAGGCCATCGCCAAAGTAGTCATTGGGATGGACGCCTTCGACCAGACGGCGATTGATCAGGCGCTGATTGACCTCGATGACACGGCGACCAAAGCCAAGCTCGGCGCTAACGCCATGCTCGCCGTCTCGCTCGCCACGGCCCGCGCGTCGGCCGACGATCTGGAAATCCCGCTCTACCGTTACATCGGCGGCGCCCGCGCACACGTCCTTCCCGTTCCCCTGATGAACATCATCAACGGCGGCGCGCATGCCGACAACAACGTGGACTTTCAGGAATTCATGATCGTCCCCGCCGGCGCGCCCAGTTTCGCCGAAGCTCTGCGCTGGGGCGCCGAAGTCTTCCACACGCTCAAGGGCGTGCTGAAGAAACGCGGCTACGCGACGGCCGTCGGCGACGAAGGCGGCTTCGCCCCGAGCCTCAAGTCGAACGACGAAGCCATCGAAGTCATCCTCGAAGCGATCAACGGCGCCGGCTACAAGCCCGGCGAAGAGATCGCCATCGCGCTCGACCCGGCCTCGTCAGAGTTTCACCTCGAAGGCCAGTACGTCTTCAAGAAGTCCGACGGGCGCCGGCTCTCTTCGGAGCAGATGGTTGAATACTGGGTCAGCTGGGTGAAGCAGTTCCCGATCATTTCGATTGAGGACGGGCTGGCCGAGAACGACTGGAAGGGCTGGTCACTGATGACGGCCGAGCTGGGCGACACAGTGCAGCTGGTCGGCGACGACCTGTTTGTGACCAACACCGCCTTCCTGGAGAGAGGGATCGAAGAGGTCGTGGCCAATTCGATTCTGATCAAAGTCAATCAGATCGGCACCCTTTCGGAGACGCTCGAAGCCATCGAGCTGGCGCGGACGAACAACTACACCGCGATCATCTCGCACCGCTCGGGCGAGACCGAAGACCCGTTTATCGCCGATCTGGCCGTCGCGACCAACGCCGGGCAGATCAAGACCGGCTCGGCTTCGCGCACCGACCGGATCGCGAAATACAACCAGTTGCTGCGGATCGAGGAAGAGCTCGGCAGGTCAGCGCGCTATCCGGGTTTTGCAGCTTTTTATCAGCTCGAACTGGGTCAGCTCACTTTCCCGGTTCATGTGAAGAGCGCGCGCCGGTAGAAGCATCAAGATCGGACATTCAAAGCTCGCTAAAGTTATATCAACAGGCAGGTGAAGTTCACCTGCCTGTTGACAACAGCAAAATGCAATGGCTCAAATCCACCAGCCTACCGCCGGGTCTGATGTCGCCTGATCTGGTAAGGCTGAGGACTTATGTAGAAGGCTATTATCAATTACATCCGGGCAATCTGATAGCGCTGCTTTCAGGTAGAGTGATTGAAGCCTGGAATGGGAAAGCAGACGAGTACACGAAGCCAGAGCGTCTGATTATATGCTCCGAATCAGAAGATAACCGGCATGGGTGACGGTGAATCAGGTTTTTGGTGAGTTTGACTGTTTTGTCAGCAGCACACCGCAGTTCGGTGATATTACTCTGCTCATTCTTAGTCTGTTCAGGGGAGCTGTTCCCACAAAGAAATCCATTTATTAAGATTGGAGTTGGGAACCAGTATTTTGCTCTCAGTTAATAATTTTATGACAGTCAATTGGTTTTTAATCCATCGCAATTCTTTTATATCTTTCAATTTGAGTTCCTTTCCCAAAGAGGACTCCCCTGATGCTCTCCAGATGGCAGACTTCCTTTTCGCCTCTGAAATATTTGTGGGAAGAGCATCAAAGAACCATTTGATTATATGATTTACTCCGAGTATGGGATGGTCTTTTATGGCGCCAAGACGCGTTATCAGATAAGCTTTCAGCATCATTGTGGAATGGATAAAGGGCTGCGCAGCCTCAGAGGAAATATCTGAGGCTAGTCTATTGTAAATAGACATAGATATACCAGCCCAATCAATACTTGGTTGGAGTAGGTTTTTATCAGCACTTTGGCGCGCTTTAAGTGCTGCTATCTCTGCCAAGCGGGACAAATTAAAATCGCTTGCCTCTTTTTGGTCCCCGCTCATTATACCATCGACCCACTCTTTAGCTTGGGCTGCGGTGAGGTTCAATAAATACTCTTCGGGTTGAATTTTAGGGGTTTCCATAATAGCAACTACTCTCATCCTTCAAGGCACATGAACTCCAGCCTTGGCAAAGGCCTCCTTGCCGATAGATAAGCTTTCCGCCAGTGGTTGGAAGTGCCCGCTATGATTAGTAATATCCTGAAAAGTGACAGGTGAACCTATTGGCTCACGCTGCCGCCCGCAATTGATCGAGTTTTCTGCGCCATCTCGCGTCAGAACGATCCAGCCGTTCCTTGAAAGTTTCTTCGACAAAGCGCT
>Ga0070741_10006750_pt1 | contig 24380 bp, 22 predicted proteins | sample Coa_R1_4_FD_66440 | JGI IMG/M metagenome (GOLD analysis project Ga0070741, IMG submission 66440) | Surface soil microbial communities from Centralia Pennsylvania, which are recovering from an underground coalmine fire - Coalmine... | ecosystem: Environmental > Terrestrial > Soil > Unclassified ...
AATAATCCTGCCGAGCGCCGAGCCGTCGAAGATTCATTCGCGCAATCGATCCTGTGGGGCTTCAAAGTTGAGGCTGCGGAGGGCGACCGGGTTCTGGTCGATGCGACGCCTTTTTTCCTGCGCGATGTTCACGGCGTCACGGATCGGCTTCGTCAGGCGAGACAAGGCAATTACCGACTGGACGAATCTCGGAGCGCGTTTTACTTGTCGCGAACGAAAGCTTTTCCAAAAAATACTGAAGTCGAAACAGAATTGACATTCAATAGCGACGGCGATCCTGGACCGCTGGTCAGAGAGACTGTACCGACTCCGCAGTCAATCACGGTTCGCGAGCACTTCTCGCTGGTTGAGTTACCGGACAACAACTATACCCCGAGAAAACTCGACCCGCGCGTCGGAGTTTTCGGAATTGAATTTTACGATTACGCTTCGCCGTTGAATGAGCCGGTCGAAAAGCATTGGATCGTCCGCCATCGCCTGGAAAAGAAAGACCCATCCGCTGCAGTGTCCGATGTCGTCAAACCAATTATCTATTACGTCGACAATGGAGCGCCAGAGCCGATTCGCAGCGCTTTGGTCGAAGGCGCTTCGTGGTGGAATCAGGCGTTCGAGGCAGCGGGTTTCAGGAACGCTTTTCAAGTCAAAGTCCTTCCTGAGGATGCCGACCCAATGGACATCCGTTACAATATGATCAGTTGGGTTCATCGTTCCACTCGCGGCTGGTCGTATGGCGGCAGCATCACCGATCCGCGCACGGGAGAGATCATTAAAGGCAACGTGACTCTTGGTTCTTTGCGTGATCGACAGGACTATTTAATCGGATCAGGATTGATCCCTCCGTTCAAAGTCGGCACTGCAACGGGCGATTTTGATGGTGTCTGGGGTGACGGTTGCGATTTCGGAGCTATGCCGGATATTGAGTATCTGGCGGCATTCGACCCTTCGACTGATTCATCAGAGATGGCGATTGCTCGCATTCGCCAACTGGCGGCGCACGAGGTAGGACACACCCTCGGACTAGCACACAATTTTGCGGCAAGCACGTACGGCAGAGCTTCCGTGATGGATTATCCCGCACCTAAGGTCGACATAAAGAATGGGAAGCTGGACCTGTCAAATGCTTACGCCGTCGGCATCGGCGCTTACGATAAATTCGCGATAACTTTTGCTTATGCGCAATTCCCTAATGGCACAAACGAAGCGGCGGCTCTCGACAAAATAGTAACCGACGGTGTAGCAGCAGGAATGTTGTTCATCTCTGATGCGGATGCGCGTCCTCCCGGTGCGGCTCACCCTCTGGCAAGCCTTTGGGACAGCGGCAGCGATCCAATTGTGGCGCTGAAACACGAGATGGAGGTGCGCAGGATTGGGCTCTCGCAGTTTGGTCTAGGTAACGTGCCGGTTGGAACGCCGCTGTCAGAACTGGAAGGAAAACTCGTCCCCCTTTACTTGCATCATCGATATCAATTGCAGGCGACAGTGAAATCTGTAGGCGGTCTGTACTACACCTATGCTGTGAAATCGAATGGCGGCCCAAGTCCTTCGCAGGTCGCGGAGATCGTTCCCGCGGCTAAACAGAGAGAAGCTCTCGCTGCGGTGCTCGACACAATCAAAATTGATGAATTGATAATTCCGCAGCGGATACTCGAGATTATTCCTCCGCGAGCGTTCGGTTACGAAGGTGGTACTCTCGAACCATTCGCCAAACGCACAATGCCCGGGTTCGATCCGATAGCAGCAGCAACCGTTGACGCTGATCTGGCTGTCTCTGGCTTGCTGGAGCCGCATCGTGCGGCGCGGTTGATTGAGTACCATTCGCGAAACTCTGAGAATCCGGATTTCAAAGAAGTCGTTGATGCGCTTATTTCACGCACCTGGAAAGCTCCCGCGCCAAAGGATGCGTACGCCGCAGCTATTTCTCGCGCAGTTCAGAGCCTTGTCGTAACGCGTCTGATGGATCTGGCGGCGGATGAGAACGCCTCGCCAGAGGTGAGAGCGGTCGCAACGGCGGAGCTTCGCGAATTGAGCGCGTCATTGAAGCTGCCTTCGGTTAATGGCTCGTCGGCGCATAGACAAGCGACTCGCGAAGACATCGAGCGATTCCTAAATCGACCGGATGTGCCGCGAAAGCAAACTTCGCCGCTGCCGACTCCTCCGGGCGATCCGATTGGGTCAAAGGCGCAATCATCGAGACCGAACTAATTTAATTTCAGTCATTGAACTTCACAGCAGGCGAGGCATCGGATATTATGACTTTTGACCGTTTCGTTGTCCTGCCTGAGTCAATGGCTTTTTGATTGGCTGATCCCATATTATCGCAGTTTTGGACTGCGCCGACCCGGCGGCGCTTTGGTAGTTTTTCTGTAAACACGCATTTATAGGAAAGACTACAAAGCGGTGACAGGTCACCGCACTCCAAAAGCTTCGCCTATTCGAGTAGTAAATTTCTATGCCGCGCACATTATTTGAAAAGATCTGGGATGACCATGTCGTTCATTCCGAATCAGGTAAACCAGCACTCATATACATCGATTGTCATCTCGTTCACGAGGTGACTTCACCACAAGCGTTCGAAGGTCTGCGTCTCGCAAATCGCAGCGTCAGACGACCCGATCTTACTTTCGCGACGATGGATCATAACGTTCCGACTTGGAGTCGGTCGTTACCTATTGTCGATGAAGTCGCTAAGACGCAGATCGACACTTTGGAAAGAAACTGCCGCGAATTCGGCATTCCGCTCTATGGATTAGATAGCCCGAATCAGGGCATAGTTCACGTCATCGGGCCGGAACTGGGATTAACTCAACCGGGAGCTACCATCGTTTGTGGCGACAGCCACACCGCGACGCATGGAGCATTCGGAGCTCTGGCTTTTGGTATCGGCACCAGCGAAGTCGAGCACGTACTGGCGACTCAATGCCTGATCCAATCAAATCCGAAGACGTTTCGAATAAATATCGAGGGTCCTCTGCCGCATGGTGTGACCGCGAAAGACTTGATCCTCTACATCATTCGAACCATTGGCACTGACGGCGCGACCGGTCACGTAATCGAGTATGCAGGCGAAGCGGTCAAACGAATGTCGATGGAAGAACGAATGACCGTTTGCAACATGTCTATCGAAGCCGGCGCGCGTGCAGGAATGATTGCTCCGGACGAAACGACTTATGCATATCTGGAGGGCAGGCAATTTGCGCCGAAAGGGGATGCATTCAAACGAGCAGTCGCGTACTGGTCAACGCTGCCGACCGATGCGAGCGCTGAATTTGACCGCGAGATCAACATCAACATAACTGATCTTTCACCTCAAGTAAGCTGGGGCACAAGTCCCGGAATGGTAACCGATGTGACCGGAAGAATTCCCGATCCAGAATCGATTCACGATGAGAATGGACGCAAGGCCGCGAGAAGCGCGCTCAAATACATGGCGCTTGATCCCGGAATGTCGGTTCAGGACATAAAACTGGATCGAGTGTTTATTGGTTCATGCACTAACTCCCGAATCGAAGATTTGCGGGCTGCAGCTAACGTAGCCAAAGGAAGAAAAGTGGCCGCTTCAGTTAACGCGATGGTAGTTCCGGGCTCGCAGCAAATTAAGTGGCAGGCGGAAAAAGAAGGACTCGACCGCATCTTCAAAGATGCGGGATTTGATTGGCGAGAATCCGGTTGCAGCATGTGCCTGGGAATGAATCCGGACATTTTGCAGCCTGGCGAAAGATGCGCCTCGACATCCAATCGCAACTTTGAAGGGCGACAGGGTCGCGGCGGAAGAACTCATCTGGTGAGCCCTGCAATGGCGGCCGCGGCCGCTATAGCAGGACATTTTGTGGACGTCCGAGATTGGGAATAAGAACAACCACAGAGGCACAGAAACACAGAGTTATAAAAGTTCCTTTCTCTGTGCCTCTGTGTCTCTGTGGTGAATGATTAAATCAATTATGAATCCATTTATAAAACATAACGGCCTTGTCGCGAGTCTGGATCGTGTTAATGTCGATACGGACCAGATCATACCCAAGCAATTCTTGAAGCGGATTGAACGCACCGGATTCGGCCAATTCCTGTTTTACGATTGGCGGTTTAGGGAAGACGGTTCGCCTGATCCTGCTTTTGAATTCAACCAGCCGCGATTTGCCGGCGCCACCATATTGCTGGCTCGAGCAAATTTTGGCTGCGGTTCTTCGCGCGAGCACGCACCGTGGGCTCTTTCCGATTATGGCTTTCGCGCAATAATTGCGCCGTCATTTGCGGATATTTTTTACAACAATTGCTTTAAGAATGGATTGTTACCGGCTCGACTTACAGAAGAACAGGTTGACGAATTGTTTCGACGAGTCGACGCTAATAACGGCTACAAATTGACGATTGATCTTGAGCAACAATCCGTTTCGGACGAATCCGTGCTTGATTACAGATTCGATGTTGATCCCTTTCGCAAGCATTGCCTGTTGAAGGGACTAGATGACATCGGATTGACGCTCGAACAAGAAGAAGCGATCACTGACTATGAATCGAAGCGCGTTGTGTTTGCTTAATTCTCTTTCGCGCCGCTGAATTGATCTTCTTTGTTCTTAAACAGAATATTGAACGTGGTCAATGATCCGTAACACGCCGTTATATATTGCTGGATTGCGACCTTCTCTTCATCGGTTAATTTGCTTGAATTGACGCGCTGTTCCAGTACGCGCAGTCGGTCGCGGAGCATCACTATCTTGTGAAAGAAAGTTTCGATCGGAACTTCCTTTTCCTGCAAACCTTCTTTGCCCGGTCGCATGATCAGTTTTCCGCCGTGCCACCGGTCGCCAAGCTCAACCCATCCTGTCAGTCCTTCTTCCCACAGAACCTCGCGGACTGCCCGTTTAATGCGGGAAAGCTCGGGGTCGTCAGGTGTCGCTTCTTCTAATGTAGTCATGTTTATGCTCACTGCGCGCGGCGGTGTTGGATTCGATTGTGGACGCCACTTTGCGGCTCTCGGCTCGTGATAATTATGCTGGCTGTTGCAGGAATTGCATCTGACACGAACAGGCTGCCCGGTTTCGTCCAGAGCCTCAATCGTGTGATTCATATCCATTTTGCATCGTGTGCAATACGCTTCGATATCGCCGCCGAGTCGCGGCCTGGTGTTTAGGAAAGACATCGGAAACTCCCCAATACGTTTTCTCTTGGTAAGTAAATCCGCAAGAGTCGATTGCTACCGACGATTATCTCGCCGCAGCCGTTGTAACAGTTCGTTGATATCTTCCGGCAATGGCGCTTCAAACGCAAGCGCCTTTCCGCTGCGTGGATGTTCAATAACCAGCCGTAGTGCGTGCAATGCCTGCCGTTCAAAATCGGGCACTGACGATTCTTTAGCCTCGCCGTATACGTACTGCCGCTCTCCAACCAGCGGGTATCCGCGCGATCCCGCCTGAATGCGAATCTGGTTGCGTTTCCCCGTTACCAGTCTGACTTCAAGAACAGCCGCGTCACGAAACTGCTCGAGTACTTTATATTTCGATATTGCCTGCTTTGCGTTCTTGTCTTTCGCTCGCGCCAGTTGCTGTTTAACTGATTTTTTATTTTCCGATAACCAGTCTTCCCAAGTCCCTTCCGTCGGCTTGACGATTCCATGGACTACTGCCCAATAGACACGTTCGGGTTTGCGCTGCTTGAATTGATCTTTGAGAAGCTCTTGCGTTTTCCCATTCTTGGCGAAAACGACCAGTCCGCTCGTGTCTCTGTCGATTCTGTGAACCAGCCTTGGTTCCCGCTTCCCTTTCGGTCGAAGGTAATCTTCAACCATATCAACAAGAGTCGAACCGCCTTCTTCGTCATCAAGCGGATGAACCAGCAACCCGGCAGGCTTATTGATTACCAATAGATCTTCGTCTTCATAGATAATCCACAGGCCAGATCGATGCGGGCCGCGATTAGTTGTCATCTTCGCCGATCCGGGGCGATCAAGCCACAGGCGTATTCGATCACCCTTCTTGATTGCGTATCCAGCATCGGTAAGCGAAGCTTCTTTGTCGTTGAGAAACACTCTTCCCTTCTCGAGCGCCGTTTTTGCTTTTGACCGCGAGCCCAGCTTGGCAGCCAGCAGTTTGTCTAAACGCTCGCCTGCTTCGTCTGCGGAAACTTCAAGCTCGGGTTTAGTCCCATCCTGTTTTGACTTTGACATTGTGTACTGGAAGAGTGATTGGATTAGCAGTCGCTCGCAAAATTGAGCGGTCATTCTCTATTGTCAGCTCGCCGCCTGATTCGAGCGAAAGCAGAGTCTTGTTGACCTTATCCAGCGGCAATCGGAATCGTTTCACCAATTCTTTGTTATCCGCTGTACGCACCGCGCGCAAGTGATACCTGAAAAGTTCCTTTGTCGGATCCGACTTCGTTTTTTCCTTAATTTGTGGGAAGCGTTCTACTGCCAGTCCCCAGATGTAGGTAAATGAAGGCTCGTATTGAACTTCGTATGGGACAACCAGCATTGCTGTTTGAAGCTCAGAAATTGCATCATCGAACAATTGCCTGCTACATAAACCAGAAGATTCTTTAAGCTGCCTGGTGGTTTGCGGCGACCGCTTCGAAAGAGCTTTGTAGATGATCTGAGCCTGTTCCGAAACCAGTTTCGCAGATTTTGCATATAGACCCACCAGCGACGGTATTAGCTCGATTGCCGCAAAGGTCGGCTGCCCTGCGATCAGCTTTGAATAATAGACAACGCCCATTTCGATCAAGCTATCTTTCAATTGCCAGGCAAGACTCATCTCTTCGTCTTTATGCGAGTGCTTTGGAATAGCGGGACAGGGACGGCCGCATACCGCTGCGAACAATGATGGGAACCCGTCAGAGCCATTCGTCAGCAGCCTTGATACGCCAACTTCAGCCACGAACGACGCGGCCTTATTGATGTTTGTTACCTTGCGATCTTCAGTCAGCCGCAGGGCATAAAGCCGCAACGATTCCGGATCATCTTGCCTGGTTTTTGAAACCTTCGCAGCCATATACGTTGATCAGAACGTTGATTTAGTTAATCCGCCGTCAACTTGAATCGATACTCCGGATACATAGCTTGCTCTCTCCGAAGCCAGGAACGTGACCACATCAGCCATCTCTTTTGGACTGGCAAGCCTGCGCAAGGGAATCTCTTCGGCAGCGCGTTTGAAATATTCGTCCTGGGTGATTCCCTGCGTTTTCATCCGGACTTCGGCTAAGTGGTACTGCCGGTCAGTTAGCGCGTGTCCCGTCAGAAGGGCGTTAACCGTGATTCCATCCGGACCAACCTGATTAGCCATCGTCTTTGTCAATCCCGACAGTCCAGCGCGAATCGTACTCGATATTGTCAAATCATCGAGCGGCTGCTTCGCGACAAACGAGGTCAGATGAACGATCCTTCCCCATTTTCTTTCCTGCATTCCTGGAATAACCAGACGACAGAGTCGAACGACATTCATCAAAGTCGAGTCTACTCCGCCCTTCCACTGTTCGTCAGTGAGCTGCATGAACTTTGCGGCTGGTGGTCCTCCGGTATTTGTTATCAAGATATCAACTTGTCCAAACCGCTTAATTGTGGAGTCGAACCAGTTTTGCAGATCTTCAGCAACGGAAACATCTGCGCGAACCGTCAAAACATTATCGCCAGCACCAGCGGCGGTAATCTCTTTTGCTGTCCGCTCAAGCTCCTCGACTGTACGCGCACATATCGAGATATTGCAGCCTTCTGCCGCCAGCGCTATCGCGCAAGCTTTGCCCAGCCCCTTGCTGGCCGCAGCGATCATTGCAACCCGGCCTCTGATTCCAAGATCCATTTTCGCCTCCGATCTCTTTTCGTCGATTCGCCCTGATTCTATACAAATTCTTAAGGCTGGTAAAACCCTCAGATTCTATGATTCAACGCAAATTACGGAAAAGAAGACGATCGGAATGTGCACACAAACAGACTGCCGTACGGCCTCCAGGTCGGACCGTGGCATTATCATTCCTGGCACAGCATGTCCGATTATCGCTGTAGTGTTGTTTGTGAAGAGTCGCTATCTAATGATTTTTATTTCAGGGCCATCATAGGATCGACCTTCGTCGCGCGCCGAGCCGGTATATAACATGCTATCAATCCGATTATCATTAACACCAGCGAGACTCCGATAAATGTGACCGGATCGGTTGCCCTTACCTGGAACAGCATGCCCGTCATAAACCTGGTGACAAAAAATGATCCTGCAATCCCTATCGCTACGCCTGTCAGGGTCAAGATCAAGCCTTTACCAATGACCATCTTCAATATGTCAGATGGCTGCGCTCCCAATGACATACGTATTCCGATTTCTGCGACTCTTTGGTTCACCGAATAAGAGATAACTCCATAAAGTCCGACAGAACAGAGCACCAGTGCTACAAGGGCGAGTATCCCAAGGAGGAAAAGAGCAAAGCTGGTTTCTGCCATTGCATCTGAAACGTATTCGTCCATTGTCTTAATCCCACTGACTGCTCTGCTGTCGGGGATACCTTCGATCTCTTTCTTGGCCAAGCTTGTTAATGAAAGCGGATTTCCTTTTGTGCGCACGGTCAAAGTCAGCCCATCCCCCGCAGAGCTGATATACGGCACATAAATCTGCGGTCTGTTGTCTTCCCGCAGGCCATCCATTTTAACGTGATCTACGACTCCCATAACATTTGCTATTTGAGGACGTTTTGAATTCGCGCTGAGCACTATTTTACGGCCGATAGGATCCTGGCCGGGCCAATTTGATTCGGCAAAGTTTTTATCGATAATCGCAATTGCTTTATATTCATCGTTATCGTGATCATTAAAAAATCTTCCGGAGAGTAACCTGATCTGCATTGTTTCGAAATAACCGGGCATTGTTGTGAAATACGAAGCGGACTTGATATTTTCCGGCGATTCAGCCAGGGCATAGGCGTTAAGTGATTGTTGTCCTCCGAGTGGCAACGGATAAATACCGCCAACCGATTGGACGCCGGGCAGGGACTTGATTTTCTCAAGCGCGGTTCTGAAATAGGCAACGCGCGTGTCTGCATGGTTAATCTTCATTGGCACCAGATTAGCTTGCAAAGTTAGAACATTCTCGTAATTAAATCCCAGATTGACCTGATGCAGCCTTGCAAATGTTCGAATCATTAATCCAGTGCCGACAAAAAGGATCAATGATAAAGCGACTTGAACAACTACCAACCCATTTCGCAGTCGTTCGCCTCCGGCGGCCGATGACGATCGGACACCTTCTTTAAGGGTGTCATTAATATTAAATCTTGTTGTTTTCCATGCAGGAACAAGTCCAAAGATCAATCCGGCCAGCACCGAAATTGCCAGTGTATAAAGGAGAACCGTTCCGTCGATTGCAATATCTTCCTGTCTCGGCAATTTAGCCGGTCGTAGATAAAGCAGGAAATGTATTCCCCGTGTTGCCAGTAATAGACCTGCGCCACCGCCAATCACCGAGAGCAAAAAGCTCTCAGTTAACAATTGCCGGATAATCCGTTGCCGTCCCGCGCCCAAGGCTGCGCGTATAACCAGTTCTTTCTCTCTGGCCTTCCCGCGCGCCAACAGCATGTTAGCAATATTGCTGCATGCAATCAGCAGCACAAAACCCACTGCCCCAAGCAGGGCAAGAATGGATGATCTTATTTGCTGGACTACCTCGCTCTGCAGCGGGATTAGATTAAATTTCAGACCGGAATTCTCATATGATTTCGGATACTGCTGAATTAAACGGCCGGCAATTGCGTCGACCTCTTGCTGGGCTTGCGCAATTGTGGCGCCTTTTTTAAGCCGGGCTATAGTAACTATGTCGTGATGTATTCGGCTTTGGCCCAGATCCAAATCACCCGGAAAAAAGAGATCTATTTTTGAAGGAACGTTCGTGTCGGGGCCAAAATAAAGTCTAAATCCGGGCGGCATTACTCCAACGACGGCTGCGTTGAAGTTGTTTACTTCAATTGATCGTCCAATAATGCCGGAATCGCCATTAAAAGTATTCTTCCATAAATCATAACTGATCAACACACCGCTTACGAATTCCGGACCATAGTCGAGCTTTACAGAGATATTGCGGCCAAGCAGCGGCGAAACGCCCAGTAACGGAAGGAAACTCTCAGTAATACTGGCGGCCTGAACCTGCTGCATCTTTTCTCCGGTCAGGCTGGCATTGACAGGAGAAATCACGCCGATGTCCTGGAGAAGACGGCTCTGTTCGTGCAGGTCGGTAACTTCCGCGCCGCCTAATCCTGGCAACCTCTTTACACCACGGAAGTCCGGCCGAATCGCCAGTAATTTATCAGGGTTTTTATAAGGCAGAGGGCGGAGCAGCGTGGCATTGACCACACTGAAAATAGCTGCGTTTGCACCAATTCCAAGAGCCAGTGTCAGTACTGCAATAACCGTGAACCCAGGAGCCTTCAAAAGCGTACGAACTCCGAAACGCAGGTCTTGCCAAAGAGTTTCCATTTAGCCAATTCTCCCGTAAATAGCAGAAATCTTAATCCAGCCAGGTGGTCAGTTAATAAGACAAACCAATATCTATGCCAGTTCTGGCTATTCGTAAGTGCGTGCAAATAGATAAATTGTGAGAACGGCACCATTGGTGGAACTCCTGGAGTGGCCGCATTTGGGAAAAGACTTTCCCAAAAATGAAAACTGATAAATGTGATAACCTCGCAGCTATTGCGCAGAAAACGTGATTCGTGGAGCGCCGCTCAAGGGGTTTTGATCAACCATCAATTTTGTTCGGAATAGCGACTGAAGACGCTGTTCGGTCAGAACGTCTCGGGGCTCACCTAGTCCGACAAGCTCACCTTTTTGCAGCAGCAAGACCGAATCGGCGAATTCGGCCGCAAGGTTTAATTCGTGTGTAACCACAACCGCTGCAATTTTCCGTGAGTTCGTTAGGCGTTTTACCATTTCAAGCATGCTCACCTGAAATGAAATATCAAGGTTTGCCGTTAATTCATCCAACAACAACAAGCGTGCATTTTGCGCTAGCGCTCTTGCGAGCAGAACCCGTTGGCGCTCGCCGCCGCTGATCTCATTTATTCGCCTGTCGGCGAAATCTTCTGTCGATGTCAGTCGCATAGCCTCGCGGCCGGCTTCCAAATCTCCTTCGCTTTCAAAACCAAGTCCTCGAATATGAGCAAATCTCCCCTGCAGTATGAATTCCGTCACAGTCAAAGGGAATCGAATTGTCGATTCCTGTGGAACGTAACTGATCCGCTGTGCGATTTCCCTGCGCGAAAACTGATCCAGCGATTTCCCTTCGAATGTGACTGTTCCCGGATCAGGCTTGAGCTCGCCGTTCAAGAGATGAAGAAGAGTAGATTTACCCGAACCGTTTGGACCAAGAACGACCAACAACTCTCCGGCACGGACGTTGAAAGATATGTCGCACAAGACTGCCTTGTCGTAACTGAATGAAACGTGATCGACTGAAAGCATTTCGGGGTTTAGTCGTGCAGCTCAAAGAAAGCATCGAGGCTGCGCAAAAGCTGCTGGCGTATTTCGTCCTTTGTGCCTTCCAGGATATGCATGGTCACGCTGGACATCGTGCCATCTTTACGAATTACCTGAGCGGGCATAACATCACTGACTTCGTCGGGATCGAATAATCGCAGTCCATAAACCAGTTGACGCTTTTCCATTTCTTACTCCTCAAGTTTTTTCTCGCGCAGCGGATAAGCGGTTATTTCTATATCCTGACCAACGACGCGAAAGTTAAAGCTCTCGAATAGCAGCGCCTCATCCAGAACAGCGATTCCTTCTCCACCGATTGGACCGGGCGCCTCGCGTCCTCCAATGACTTTCGGAGCAATGAAGAACGTGTATTTATCAACAAGCCGTTCTGACACAAATCGCCCGTTGGTTTCGCTGCCACCCTCGACGATAACGGAGGTTATTTCGCGTTTCGCTAGCTCTGCCAGCGCCGCCTGCAAATCGATCTTCTGGCCTTTTGCCACGGTTCTTATGACCGCAACTCCGGATCGGGTCAGCTCTTCTGTTTTCTTCGTATAATCAGAGAGCGTGAAAACAATGACGGGCGTTTCCTTTGCCGATTGCGCGAGTCTGGAGTCTGTCGGCAACTGCAATCTCTCATCAATAACAATTCGGGTTAAAGGTCTCGCCCGCGGCTTATCCAACCGGATCGTCAAATCAGGATTGTCGGCGAGAACTGTTCCGATACCTACAAGAATAGCGTCATATTCGTACCGCAGTTCCTGAACTGCCTGCCGCGCTTCCGATCCCGTTATCCATTTGGAAGCTTTCGTTCGCGTGGCTATCCTGCCATCAAGAGACTGTGCAACTTTCAGGTGAACAAATGGTCGCCTGTTGCGCTGAAATGTGATGAACTTTTCGTTCAGGTAGGCTGCTTCGCTCGCGCAAAGACCGATCTCAACTTCAATCCCTGCTGCGCGGAGCTTTTCAAATCCGCGACCTGCTACCAGCGGGTTCGGATCCTCTATCGCTGCCACCGCGCGTTTAATTCCGGCCGCAATAACTGCGTCTGCGCAAGGCGGAGTTCGGCCTTGATGACTGCAAGGTTCCAGCGTCACATACAGCGTCGCGTCTCTCGTCTGTTCGCCTGCTTCCTCAAACGCGAGCACCTCTGCGTGCTTAATTCCGGCAAGCGTGTGATAACCGCTTCCGACGATTTTGCGATCGCGAACAACTACCGCGCCCACCATCGGATTTGGACTGACCTGCCCGCGCCCTTTTGCGGCAAGCGATAACGCCAGTTCCATGTAATCGCGATCATCCATTGCGCATTATTCGAAAATGCTGTTGACGTACTGATTGGCATCGAACGGAATCAAATCATCCATTCGTTCTCCGATACCGACGTAACGGATCGGCAAACCCAACTCCTTTGCAATCGCTACGACGATGCCGCCTTTAGCAGTGCCATCCAGCTTCGTCAGCGCAATTCCGGTCACCGGGACGGCGCGAGCAAACTGTCTTGCCTGCTCTAGACCGTTCTGTCCCGTTACCGCATCAATAACCAGCAGAACTTCATGCGGAGCACCATCAACCTCGCGCGAAGCGACGCGACGCATTTTTTCCAGTTCCTGCATCAGATTGCTCTTGTTGTGCAAGCGGCCGGCAGTATCGACAATCAATACATCCGCATTCCGCGACTTCGCGGATTTAAGGCTGTCGAACAACACCGCTGAAGGATCTGTGCCAGGTTTTTGTTGGATGAGAGGAACACCAGTTCGCTCAGCCCATATTGCCAACTGCTCGCCTGCAGCAGCGCGAAATGTGTCTGCGGCGCAGATCAGCACATCGTAATTATCCTGCTTAATGCGATGCGCAAGCTTTCCGATGGTCGTGGTCTTGCCGACACCATTAACGCCGACAACCATCATTACGTATGGCTTGATATTGTCGGGAACAGTAGTCTCCGACGCCACAGCGCCGGATTTTTGGACAGAGACCTGAAGGATATTCAGAAGTTCCTGTTTTATATTCCTTTTCAGCTCGTCAATATCGTGGATAGCGGAACGGTCAACCTGCTTGCGAACTTTTTCGATGACCTCCATGACGGTGGTGACACCGATGTCAGCGCCGATCAGGATCTCTTCTAGTTCGTCCAGAGTCTGCGCATCGATTACCTTTTTGCCTTTGACAACATCTCCAATACGCTCGGCCAGGTTTTCCCGAGTAGAGGAAACCGCTCGCTTAAATCGCTGATAAAAACCGGCCTCAATGTCCTGTTCCTCGACAACTGTCGTTGGCTCTGGTTTGGGTTCAGGTTTAACCTCGGGTGCGGGCTCCGGCGCGTTGAAAATGCTTATAATGTCGGGCTCTTTGCGTTTCCAGAAAAGTCCCATGCTTCTCCTTAAATAATTGCGAAAAAATCAAACGTAAATGATAGCACATCATGCTCAATGAAAAGGTAAGGGCGAGTGAATGCAAATGACTTGAGCAAATCTAGTTTTGGTAATCGTAGCATTTATCGCTATAGCACCACCGTCCCAGACCTTTCCTGTTCCATTCTCTCTTCCCAAAAATGAAGGGTTCGATTGTGTGATCCGGGTTTATGACTCGGTGGGTGTGTGAGTATATTCGCTCAGCCGAAGCCTGCTGATTCCTGCCGGGATTGATTGTGGCATCCAGACTGGGATTAATAAATACCGGTATTGAAATGCGAGGAGTATCCCACGATTGATTAATCACCCTGTGTGGAGTCGCTCGGAAACGGCCGCTGGTGGTTATTTCAATCAGCTCACCAAGGTTTATGACTAAAGCGCCCGAAACAGGCGGAACATCGATCCACTCGCCGTTTCGCGATTGTGTTTGTAGACCCGCATCGCTCTGCAGCAAAACCGTCAGCAAGCTCCAGTCGCAATGCGTAGCAACGCCATTCCGAGCTCTATGGTTTCGCACCTGCGGGTAATAGCAAATCAGCTTCATCAAAATGTAGGCAGAATTGTTTCCGAGATTGTCGAAATAATCGTCGGTTAGTCCCGCCGCTTCGGCCACAGCATTAGCAATTTGTGACCCAAATTTCATCACCGCATCAAGATAGGAAAGCATTGTCTTTCGCCATGTTTCTCCCAATTGCTGCGGCCATAGATTCGGACCCTGTAGTTGGTAATAGTCAGGCGTTGCGGAACCGTGATCAACCGGTGACTGCTCCCGCCCAAAATGAACTTGCTCCCGCCAGTCGCGATCATTCGTCATCACAGAATAGCCGCGAAAATGTTCTGACCGCTTGATGTCGATGCCGGACTTCGCGTCGGCGGGCAGATCGAAGAAGGCGCGCGACGCCTCGATCACACTTTCACACAGCGATGCTGGCACCGAATGATTTACAACATAAAAAGTTCCGGAGTTCTCACACGCTCGCGTTAAACTTGTTATGAAACGGTGCCGATCAGTGGCACTGCCGTCCAGCATGCTGGCATCGAGAACATCAACCACACGATCCTCTGCTGATCGCTGGGGGTTACCGGTTCGAGAGATGGTGGTCATTATTCTTTATCTTGAAGTGATTTCCGCAATTCCAGCAGACGGTCAACATCAGAATGCGGACTGAAGACAGGTTCGCCGCAATATTGAAAGCGTTCCCGTGTGTCGTGTTCCTGCCAGGTAACAACTGCCTTGAACGCGGTTTGAACGACCTCACTTTTCGTGGCGTGGTAACTGATATGCCACTTGCGCCCTTCCTGAATGCGAGTCTCTCCGGTATTTACATCATCCTCTCGGCAACGAAGCTGAAGATGAAAGCCATCTTCTGTCGGCTCGACCACAAATTGATGCTGTTTGAAAGAGAGATCGGAGATTATTCGGCGAAGCTCGTTCAGACTGAGGCTTGTTTCCGATGCTTTCACAAGATCAACGGCATGCTGGACGGCGGATTCTACATCTTTATAAACAGCGATACCGTGCTCTTTAGCCATTGTGCGAACGAATAACCTGCCGCGGTTCAAATCATCCCTCTCTTCCTGGCTGACAATCTGTCCATCGACAATGCAGTCGTCATTAATGTCATTGATGACCAGCGCAAGCGATCTGTGCGTTCCAATCAAATATGCCACCTCTGCGATGCTGGCGACTGCTCGTGTTTGGTCGCTGATAACGAAAAGCAGAACATCGGCTTCATCTTTCGCCCTCATATCAGCCGCCTCGCGGTGGGCTGACCATTCGCCGACGCCTAGTTGGGGATTGAAATAAGTAATACCCGCGGCTTCCAGCGCGGGAATGGCTATATCCTGCCGCCAGGTTGTATTGCCGCAGGCTCCGCCGAGAAAGACCTGTCCTTTCATAACTGAACATTATCCATCCAAATTATAAAGATCAAACATTGGCCAAACTTTTTTACGAATAACGGAATATTTATTCGGCCTAATAGTATTCACAGCGTGAATGATTATTCAAAGCTCAGAGCCAAAAACTCTGGCTTCGCATCGTGAAAATAAATTGTTTTGCAGGAGAGGAAAATGAAAATACGCGTGCTTGTCGTGATCGCAATCCTGGTTGTAATTGCAGGTGGTTGGTCTCTGTTCCGGCCGGAAAGATTGTTTATCAACAATAAAGTCAATGAGGCGCTTCCGGTGGCCCAAACGAACAACCCTTCATCGATCCAGAATCCAACGACGCTTTATACCGGCGCTTTCCATAGCGTGGCTCACAACAGTATGGGAACTGCCACTGTTCTTCAACTGGCTGATGGAAAGCGCTTGCTGCGTTTCACCGGTTTTGAAACATCGAATGGTCCCGACGTTCGTGTTTATCTGGTAGCAGCAAACGATGCCAGTGACAGCCAGACTGTTACATCGGCCGGGTTTGTTGAGCTGGGAGCGTTGAAAGGCAACATTGGCGATCAAAATTATGACCTGCCGGGCGACATCGATTTGACCAGGTATCGAGCAGTTACAATCTGGTGCAAGCGATTTAGCGTTAACTTTGGCACCGCACCTCTTCAGCCGACTATGGCCAAACAGTCGTAACCCTGCTTACCAGTCTGATCTTTACTGTTGCGTCTGTTCGCAATGTATTGAGTTGCGAACAGACGCCATAATTGTTATGACCGTCAAATAATGCTACTGAATAACACGCCAATCCCACCACTGCTGTTGGCTGTGTCTGTCGTCGTCCTTATGATTATCTGTCGTCAGTACCTGAGGCACGGGTAGGCTAACAGTCTGCGCTACGGCTTAGGATTTGGAGTGGCCGGTTTTTTAGTCGTGCCCTTCTTTTCGTCGGCCGGCTTTTCCTTCTCGTCAATCATCTTGCGAAGCTCAGTAATCATCTTCTGCTGGTTCTCTAATTGTGTCTGCAACTCGTCGATTCGATTGCTCAATAGTCTCTGAGTTTCCAGATTATTACTTTCGCTCTGCGTGGACTGGGAAGTACCTGTCGTTGGTGCGGTATATGCACGCGTTTCCAGTTGGGATATACGGCGATCCATAGTGGTCAGCGAAAATTGAAACTGATCCACTCTCCGCTCGAGATTGCTGATTCTTATCTCGTAAGCCTGGTAGGCTTCGGCAGGATGCGTCAGAGTGCCCAAAAGAAGCCCGAACAGACCTACCAGCAAAGCGATCATTATGATCTTATAACCGCCAAGTCTTGATCCGGATGATTGCTGTTTCTCATTTTGAAAGTTTCGCATGACTACTCAATCCTTTCCCGTCTGGGTGCGAACGACTACAACAATAATAGACTACGATAAAGGACGCCTCAAATTTTTAGCTGGTGACGCAATATTGATAACAAATTACGACCGAGCAAATTCATTAAGCCTCGAAACGATCTCTTCCTTTGTTTCAATGGCAGGCAGATTAGTTGCGCCTTTGCTGATATAGGCTCGCGGCGAATCGGACGGATAGCCGAATTGACATAATCGGTCCTGATGCTGGATGGAATCGATGACCTCAACCGTCGCGCCGGGGCAATACGTTGTAAGCGCCGTCTGGTGCATCTCACGTGTCCTGGCATCCTGAAGCGAACCGACGATTCGTACGCGAATCGGCTCAGACAACACGCGTTTTATCGCCAGGGCATAGGGACTGGCAAGCAGTCCATACCTGTCGAATTCGCCGGTAAAATGCTGTAGGATGTTCATCGCCAGTTCGCGATACAGATTGTTTTCCGTAATATTGAACAAACGAGTGAGAGTAATCGCGGCTATTGCATTCTCCCGTAACGGAAAAAGCTCGAACCTCAAAAGGCCCAGAGGCTCACGATCGCTCTTTCGATCCATAAAGGCGCCTTCGTTCAAAAAATACTCTTTGCAGTGGCAGATCAGACTCTGGGCTTCATCAAGATATTTGCGCTCCCCAGACAATTCGAAAGCGTCAAGAAGCGCGGATGTCATATAGACTTGATCAGACAGGAAACCTTCACCCTGTTTTCCGCCGTCCAGGTGGTGATTCATCCCGCAATCGGCAGCCCGGCAGTTGGTAAGCAGGTAATCCAGAGCGTGGTGTGCGGCCTCAAGTACAAAAGGCTCGCGTAACACCGCACCGGCTTTCAGATGCGCAGAGATCATCTGAGCGTTCCAGTTGACGAACAGAGTGTGATCAACCGGCGGATGCGGCATCTGGGCTCGCTCACTCGCGGACAGGCTGTAGTAACGATCTTCGCCATCGGGGCTCATACTGGCGTAAAAGAATCCGCGATCCTCATCGTACATCCACTCGTCAAAAAAATTCATTATGCCGTGCGCTGTCTCCAGAAATAACTCGTCACCTGTAATCTGGTATGCCGTCACGTACACGTCCAGCATTCGGGCATTCTCTTCCAGCATTTTTTCGAAATGCGGGATAGTCCAATCTTCAGTTGCCGAATAACGAAAGAACCCGCCTGCTTCGTGATCATAAATGCCGAACCTGCGACCCTCGGCAATCCCGGCAGTCCGCATCTTCCGCAGACTATCGACGGCGGCATCAACCAATTCCTGACGACCTGAAGTGATCCCTTCCTCGAGTAAAAGCGACAAGGTAGCGGGATACAGGAATTTTGGCTCACTTCCAAATCCTCCGTGACGTTTATCATAGGACGCGATCGCGGCATCGATTACGAGCTCGATCATTGCTTTGGAAACCGTCGGCGATTGCTCTGTTTTGCTGTTGTCTCTTCGTTCCAACGACCTTGTTGAAATTGCCTGTTCGATCCTTTCGCGATCCGATTTCAAGCTGTCGGCTATTTGCCGAACAGCCTCTTTGAATTGATCAGGAGGAAGATAAGTACCGCCGGTAATTAAATTCCCTTTGGAATCGAGAAATGCCGTTGTAGGCCAGCCGCCAAGGTTGTAACGGTCGTTGATATCGGGACGCAGGTCACTGTCGACCAGTATCGGAATGAAATTGCTGTTTATTAATCCAATGGTTTCTGGATCAGCATCGCTGGTGTTAACCATTACGTCGCACCAGTGACACCATGAAGCGGTGATTCGTAACAGGATGGGTTTATCCTCGGCTGACGCGCGGTTAAACGCATCCGACCCCCATTGATTCCAGTTTATCGACATAAACAAGCCTCCATTTAGCTACCTTCAGTAAATCAGCAAATCAATAGCAAGCAAACCATTAACAATTGCGTTCGGGTTGACATTTCCAGCGTCTTCGAAATCTGGCCACAAGCATCATCAAACCCCGCACGATATCGGGTATAATCGGGTATAATATCGGGTATGAAATCCAAAAAATTCGACCCCCTGGGTATTAAGGTTTCCTATGAAACCCTGCAATTGATTTCAGAAATTGATGAATTCAAAGGAAAATGGGAGCTGCTGAAAACGCTGTCGCCTGAAAGATTGCTAGCTCTGCGCCATGTGGCTACAGTCGAGAGCATAGGATCGTCAACCAGAATCGAAGGCGTTAAGTTAACTGACCAGCAGGTAGAGAGCTTATTAGCAAACCTGCAAAGATATTCCTATAACTCTCGCGATGAACAAGAAGTTGCTGGATATGCTGAGGCAATGGAATTCATTTATGAAACATGGGAGTCTCTTTCTTTAACGGAAAATCATATAAAACAGCTTCATTCTATTTTGCTCAAATACAGTTTTAAAGATGAGCATCATAGAGGCGAATACAAAAAGCTTGCCAACAATGTCGTTGCTTATGATTCTGAAGGAAGAGAGATCGGCGTTATATTCGAAACTATTTCACCTTTTCAAACGCCATTCGAAATGCAGCGCCTGGTTGACTGGACCAACCAGGCTTTAACCGAAAAACCTTTTCATTGTTTGTTAACGATCGCGGCATTCATTGTCAGGTTTTTACAGATTCATCCTTTTCAGGATGGAAATGGAAGAGTTTCGCGCATTCTAACGACCCTGCTGCTTTTGCGATCTGGCTATCCGTACGTGATTTATGCCTCGCTTGAAAGCATTATCGAGGAGAATAAAGACCTCTATTATGCCTCTTTACGCAAAACTCAACGAACACTGAAAGATAACTATACTGACTGGGACTCCTGGATAACCTTCTTTCTTCGCTGTTTGAAAAAGCAAAAGGATAATCTTACGGCCAAACTTGAACGCGAACGGATTTTGGCCCAGGCGCTGCCGAAATTATCAATGATGATTATCTCATTGCTGAAAGACCACGAGCGTTTATCTATTTCTGATCTTGAAAAATTGACAGCCGCGAACAAAAACACATTGAAGGTACGTCTGAGAGAACTAGTTAACTCCGGATATGTAACTAAACAGGGCAAGGCGAGGGCCACGTGGTACGTTCTGAATCCTGCAGTCTGGCACTAAGAACACAAGAACCGCACTGTCGACGCTTCCTCGATATTTTATCCGAATAAAGAAATCCATCGCCAGAGGCGATGGTTTGAGTAAGGGGTAACTTAGCCGGAGAAATTCGGGGTCAGGAGTCACGTCCCGGGCATCAGCCATTGGGAAACCGATACCCGAGATAAAATCGTCGCCAAAGGGCGAAAACTGAAAAGATCTAGACGCTGAACGAACTGCCGCAGCCGCAACTGCCGGTTGCATTTGGATTGCTAAATGTGAAACCGGAACCCATTACGCTGTTCACGTAATCGATTTCGACGCCGTTCAGATATTGACCGCTGAGCGGATCAACAAAAACTCTCAGACCGTTAACTTCAATGATGTTGTCGCCGGTCTGCGATTCTTCTTCTATATTCAGCGAATAAGAAAATCCCGAGCACCCACCTGGCACTACGCGAACTCGAAGACCAGCGCCTTCGGATATTCCTTCATTCGCGATAAATTTTTTGACTTCTGCCGCGGCGGCTTCTGTAACTGACAAATTGATAGCAGTAGCTGTAGACATCGCTTAAAAAAGCTCCTTTCCTCGATAACAACGGCTCGACTGGCTTGTCCATTTCCAGTCACAGCAATAATGCAAATTCATTCCAAATTCAATGATAGCTTAGCAGTTCAATTAACAAAAGGAAGGTTGACTGTGCCACGCACGATCAGGGTTTGTCAACGGAAAAGTGGCCGGTCCGCGAAATCGCCAGCAAGCCTTTTTATTCCAATATTTAACAAAGAGCATTCAATCAAGCCACTCGTTTTGCGGAATTACGTGGATGAGAGACACTTTTCCTTTTCCATTCAGTAATTTATAGGCAATAATTGCGATTTTTACGATAACGCATTCAGAATTGAGAACTCGCCTCGTCTTTCTTTTTTATGTCGCCTTTCAGATGTTCATCGAACCAGCCGATTATGCGCTGATGGAAATCCTTTGCCTCTTCGACTGTGCTGGTCGGCATTCCGTGTCCACCGTAAGTGTAGCTGACCCATTCGACTTCTTTATCCAGACGGCGCATTGCGTAATACATCTCCATCAACTGGCGCGGAGGTACGTTTGAATCCTCTTCACCGCAAATTAGCAACAGGGGAGTCTTGATTCGATCTGCAAAGAAGATCGCTGAATGCTGGATATATTTTTCCGGCGCTTGCCATAGCGTTGCGCCGATGCGGTCCTGACTCTTTTCAGGTGCGTGGATGTTGCGAACGCCAAAACGAGGACTGTCGGTATAGAAACTAATCATATCAACTTTGCCGGAAATGTTGACAGCGGCCTTGAAACGATTGGTCTGAGTGATCAAAAGATTTGTTGCGTAACCGCCATAGCTCGTCCCCATTACGCCTAACCTCTCCGGATCGGTCACTCCCATTTCGATCAATTTGTTGGCGGCAGCAGTGACGCCTTTAACCCACGATTCACCGGGATGACCAATTTCCAGATTGACCGATGGCTGAACGACTACATAACCGTTTGCCGCCAAGACGTTGAGAGTTCCATTGTAGGTATCGTCAAAGAACTGCTCGTAGAGATTAAAGACAGTAGGATACTTTTTGCCGGTCTGAAAATCAGGCGGATAGTACACAACGCCATAAAGTTTGTTTCCATCGGCATCAAGATAAGAAATCAAATCAGTTTTGCCGAGTTTCTTCTCTTTCAATTGCGGATTCGCGTCGGTCAATTTGTGAATATTCTTCAAATTGGCATCGGCCGCGTAGAGATCACCAGGATGATTACCGTCCGCAGTATTGAATACGAATGTGCTGCCGTCTTTCGACAACTGGAATCCGGAATGAAGTTGTGAATCCTTCAACAACTCTTCCATCTGTTTCGTCTTTACGTTGTAACGGTAGATTCCACGCTCCCACTTAGTTCGCGAGGCATACGAAAGATAAATCCCGCTGGCATCCGGAGTCCATTCCAGAACCTGATACCTTGGAGACTCTTTATCTTCCTCGTTCGTTTTAAGGAAGAGTTCTTTCGCTCCAGAATTCGTGTCTATTAACCAGAGACCTTCCTTGTTTGAGGCGATAAGCCAATCACCTTTATGGCTGAGGCGGACAGCGCTGAAGCTCTCTTTAGCTTTGTCGGCAGATTTTTCAGCATCTGGCTTAGCGCCGCTTGCGTCATCTTTGGTTTGCGAGCCTTTTTTGCCGGTAAGCTGCCTGGGCTCCCTGTCATCAATTGATGCGACGAAGATGTTCCCGCCTTTGCTATACGCATAGTGGCGACCATCGCGAGACCAGATCAGATTAACGCCCTTGGTCGATTTAACAATTGTTCTAGGCTGCCCGCCGAGAGGGAGAATCTCGACTTCGTTTTCAGTGCCCGAAATGACGTCGTAATCGGTCTTTCTGGTGATGTCGTGATTGAAAGCGAGGAATGTACCATCTTCACCCAGACTGTAAGAACTGATGCGATCTTCCGGCAAAACGGTACGTGTCTGACCGCTCTTTACATCATAAGCAACAAGAGATCGAACCGATGATAGCCGTCTTAAATCATCCCAGGCGAGAAACGGCTCTTTGCTGGAATGTACGACGATGCGGGCATTGGTTTCGTAATCGAACTGAGCTTTGGCTTTCTTGCGCCATTCGGTTGAATGCAGAGTCAGAAAAATCTGCGAACCATCAGCAGACCATTCCATATCGCTGTTCTCTGCAGCATACCATCCGTCGGGAAGAGCTATGGTTCGAAACTGATTCGTTGCTCGGTCCCAGATTCGCGGCTCGAACACATCACCTTTGAGTACCATCATCGCTAAATGATTGCCGTCAGGCGACCATTTCAGATTGCGAACCTGCTCTTTGTGTGGAAAGAGCTTTTGGGTCTTTGCAGTCTGCGTATCGATAATCAGAACGTCGGTGACAGCAGGCGCTATATAGGTGGGATCGCCAAATCGCGCATTATCGATTCCGATTCGGTCGTGAAGAGAGGCTGTCGTCGCAGCCAGCCAGTGCCCATCATTGCTGAGGCTGGCAGCATTGACGTTGGACACGTCAAGCATGTCATCAAACGTGAAAGTGGACCAGTCCGATTTTGCCGTTTGCCTGCCAAATGAGCCTACCGGTAATAGCGACAGTGCAGTGATCAGGGTTACGATCACAAAGATTAGATAGCGTTTGTTTGAATGACGCATGACATCATCCTCCAGAAGATTCTTGATTATCGATTTGAGTGAGTTGTTTGGGAACGCCAAAGATTCTAGCAGATCTGGTATAAATTGTTCCCAATATTCCTATGGGCAGGAGGAAAAATGAAAAGAATCATCGTCTATGTCAGCGGTGGAATGGTTCAGGATGTTGTCTCCGATTCAGAGGGTATCGAAGTAATGGTAGTTGATTACGACGTTGAAAAAGACTGCGGTGTTGTTGAGCGTGAATTTGAAACGGTGAGAAAAGACAGGCAGCAATTCGGCCGTACACTTGATATGATCGAAGAGTTAGGTGATTGACACAATTTGTTTTCTTGTTGAGCTCTACGCAATCGATTATTATTTTTCATTAAGAATTCGCTGGAGAAGCTAAGCAGGAGCATTTAATTTGGCGCGAGCGGCCGAAGTTAAGAGAACAACATCAGAGACGGACATCGCCGTCAGCATCAATCTTGATGGCAGCGGGAAGTCGAGCATCGATACGGGAATACCTTTTCTGGATCATATGCTGTCGCTGTTTGCCAGACACGGTCTGTTTGATCTAACCATTAAATGCAAAGGCGATTTGCAAATTGACTCTCATCACACGGTTGAAGACACCGCGATTACGTTCGGTCAGGCCTTCCTGAAAGCTCTCGGCGATAAACACGGAATCGTTCGGTATGGAGTTTCTTATGTTCCGATGGATGAGACTCTGGTTCGAGCCGTGTGTGATCTATCGGGCAGAGCTTTTCTGGTTTATCACGTCACAAACACACGAGATAAAATTGGCAATTTCGACGTGGAAATGGCAGAGCACTTTTGGCATTCATTTGCTCAAGCCGCGCAGTGCAACCTCCATATAGAATTGTTATACGGGCGAAACCAGCATCATATTCTGGAAGGTATCTGGAAAGCCTCATCCAAAGCTCTCTCGCAAGCCGTTCAAATAAACGAGCGCATTACCGGCGTTCTGTCCACAAAGGGAACACTCTAATAATATTTAGCAATGATCGCGATTATT
>Ga0070741_10006751_pt1 | contig 24376 bp, 28 predicted proteins | sample Coa_R1_4_FD_66440 | JGI IMG/M metagenome (GOLD analysis project Ga0070741, IMG submission 66440) | Surface soil microbial communities from Centralia Pennsylvania, which are recovering from an underground coalmine fire - Coalmine... | ecosystem: Environmental > Terrestrial > Soil > Unclassified ...
GCGACTGGCCAGCCAGGCCGGCAAGCGCGTGCTGCTCTGCGATCGGCGCCCGCACATCGGCGGCAACGCCTACGACCACTACGACGATGCCGGCATCCTCGTCCACCGGTATGGGCCGCACATCTTCCACACCAACTCGCAAGAGGTCTTCCAGTATCTCTCGCAGTTCACCAGGTGGCGGCCCTACGAGCATCGCGTCGTCGCCAGGCTTGGTGATAAGCACTATCCAATGCCGATCAACCGCACCACGGTTAATCTCCTCTATGGCCTCAACCTGCAGACCGACGAGGAGTGCGAGGCGTTCTACGCGTCGGTGGCAGAGCCGCGGGAGCAGATTCGAACCAGCGAGGATGTGGTGGTGAGCAAGGTGGGGCGGGATCTGTACGAGAAGTTCATTCGCGGCTACACGCGCCGCCACTGGGGCCTCGATCCGTCCGAGCTCGATGCCTCGGTCACGGCCCGCGTGCCGGCGCGTACGAATATCGACGATCGCTACTTCACCGATACCTACCAGTACATGCCCCTCCATGGCTATACCCGCATGTTCGAGCACATGCTGGCGCACCCCAATATCAAGATCCTGCTCAATACCGACTACCGCGAGGTCCTGGGGCTCTTTCCCTTCAAAGAGATGATCTACACCGGCCCGGTGGACGAGTACTTCAAGTATTGCTACGGCAAGCTCCCCTATCTCACGCTCGAGTTTCGCCACGAGACGCACGATGTGGAGTGGCTGCTGCCGGCGCCGGTGGTCAACTTTGCCGAGGAGCAGGTGCCCTACGACCGGGTGACGGAGTTCAAATATCTGACCGGACAGGTGCATCCGAAGACGAGCATCGTGTACGAGATTCCTCATCCCAACCAGGAGGGCGATCCGTACTATCCGGTGCCGCGGCCGGAGAACCGCCAGCGCTACCGGCTCTATAAGCTGCTGGCCGACGAGACGCCGGGCGTCTATTTCGTCGGCCGGCTGGCGACGTACCAGTACTACAACATGGATCAGGTGACGGCGCAGGCGCTCGCGACCTTCAGGCGCATTGTGACCGGCCGCACGGCAACGGTGGCCGGCCAGACGAGCGAGGCGCCGCCCCCTCGCCCGCGGCTGTATGTTCGCCCTCCGCTCCCGGCGGAGCGTGAGCGGCCGCCGGCTGCCGTAGTCGCCGGAGCAGCCGGTGAGGCGCGGCGCGCGCCGGGTGGGGTCACCGTGGCCAATGCTGCCGATGCTGCCGGTGCTGCCGATGCTGCCGATGCTGCCGATGCTGCCGATGCTGCCGATGCTGGGCGTGCAGACGGCGTGGATATGCCTCTCAGACAGGGCGCACGGTGACAGCAGGCCTTAGGCCTTAGTGACAGGAGTTACGCGGTTCCAGGTTGGACTCGCAGGAGGTGTGCAGGAGTGACTGCGTAAGTCCTGTTAGTGACCGCAGGCACTGCAGACCTGGCTTCGTGTTCGTCGAAGCCAACGACTCGCGGCCTCAGACGCGGAGCACGGCGATCCAGGGCAGGTTGCGATAGCGCTGCTGGTAATCCAGCCCGTAGCCGACGACGAAGACGTCTGGAATCGAGAAGCCCACGTAGCGCAGTGGCTGCTCGATGAGCCGCCGGGCCGGCTTATCGAGCAGCGTGCAGACCTCGAGCGATGCTGGCTGGCGCGCACGGAGAATGCGCAGCACGTAGCTGAGCGTTAGCCCGGTATCGATGATGTCCTCCACCAGCAGCACGTGCTTGCCCGTGATCGGCTGGTCGAGATCCTTGAGCAGGCGCACGACGCCAGATGAGTCGCGCCCGGCATAGCTCGAGATAGCCAGGAAGTCGATCGTTACCGGAATGGGCAGCGCGCGGAGCAGATCGGCTAGAAACATCACCGAGCCGCGCAGAATGCCGACCAGCACCGGCTTCTTGTCCGCATAGTCGGCGGCAATCAGGGCTGCCAGCTCAGCTACCCGCCGCTGTAGCTGCTCTGGCGTGATCAGCACGTCGCCGAGCGGCGGCTCCGCCGGCACGGCCTCCTCGGGACCTGGAAGAGGCGCGACATCGCTCACGTTGCCCTACCGTCCCGCAGCGTCGAGCCGCCCGGTGCCAGCGGGCGATGACCACGCTCGCGGCGGCTGCCGTCTGCTCCCTGGATGAGCCCGTACTTGAACAGCAGGCTGCGAATGTCGCGCTTGTAGAGTAGCTTGATCTTGATCTCCGGGTAGAGCTCGCGCAGCCGCCGGAGCTTGCGGTTCTTCCTCGTGACCAGACTCTGTTTGAGCGTGGTGAGCTCGATATAGAGGTCGAGCTCTGGAAGATAGAAATCCGGCGTAAACTGCTCGATCACCCGTCCGTCGGGCGCGTACCGGAGCGGAAAGCTGCGCGGCTCGTACTGCCAGGGGATGCGGTAGAAATCGAGAATGCGCGCGAACTCGGCCTCGCTGGGATGGGCGAACGGTGGCCGTGCGTGCTCCGGGGCGGTGCCTGACGCCGCCTGGCTGGCCGGGGTGAGGGATGCCGCCTGCTGCTCCATCTTCTCAGATACATGGTAGCGGCTGGCCGCACCGTGGCAGACTCTGGTCGGTTGGTGGTGGTCAGTCGGTGGTCGTCGGGCCTGGGGTTGCCGTGCGTCCATGTAGCCGGTGCCAGAAGGAACGCCGGGCCGCTGCCAGCAAGCCGCCGCGCTCCCTTACCGGGCCGCCGATCAGCTGCGTGCCGAGCGTGCTTGCCGTGGTGAGGCGGCGCACCGTCCTGGCCAGCGGCCGGACGATGTACTCCTCGCTGCCGTGTCCTACCTTCTGCTCCACCAGCGCCGTCTTGCCTCCCACCCAGCGCAGGCCAGTGATGCCCTTGGGCCCAAAGCGCGCCAGTACCCACGCCAGCACGAAATAGATGGCTCCCCAGAGCAGCGCCATAATGAGCGAGAGGATGGCGAGGATGATGATGCCGACATCACGTACGCCGGCCACCACGCTGGCCCCGCCGCGGCTGGCGGCATAGCCGGCGCCACACGAGATAGCCAGGGCGATCAGCACGATGGCACCGACGAGCAGTCCGATCGCGCGCGCCTCTTTCATGCGCTCGGTGCCCCCTGCGCCGCCGGTGCGGGCGTGATGGAGAGGCCGCTCGTTGCCCCCACCGGCCCGGCAAGCGCGGCGTCGCGAATGGCCTTATAGCGCGTGAGCACGTCGGCCTCGGCGCGCAGGCCTGCCTCACGGGCTTGCCTGGTTGCTTCTTCCAGGTGGCGCTGCACGGCAGCGATCAGCTCCTGCCCACTTGCCGGCGCGAGCAGCAGCGCCAGCGCACTGCCGATCGCGGAGCCGGCGAGAAACCCGGCCACGAACCATGGATGGCGAGGGTTCATCTTACCGCCGGCCTCCCCGACCGATGATGACCAGGCTGCGGATGAGCGTCTGCAAGGCGACGGCGACGCCGGCTGCTTTGGCCACAGGGCCAATCACTACGTCGCCGACGAGCGTTGTCGTGCCGCGCACCGTGTCGCTCGTGCGCTGGAGCGACGTGACGATCGGCTCGAGCTCGCTTCTGAGCGACTGCACCAGCCGCCACAGGCGGAGCCCGAGAATGATCAAGAGCACATTGGCCGCGAGAGAGACGAGCGCGACGATGATGATGATCACGTCGCGCGTGGCCCCAAGCCAGTCCACTCCAACACCTCCTGGTTTGGCGAGCTATGGCCGGCTCGCCACGATCTTTCCATACTGTCGCACCGCTGCCGGTTCCCGCGCGCCCGATGTGCCCATGGAACCGGCGCCGTCGGCTTGCCACGATCTTGCCATACCGACTACCGCGTCCAACCTAGCCCGTCTGTCCAGCAAGCCTGGCTCGCCACGATCTTTCCATACGGCTGCCGCCCATCACCACTCTCGCCGCCCTCGTCGATGAGCCCCGCGAGGCGAGGGCGGGTGGCGCTAAGCACGGTAGGGACGCTCGGGGCAATGGGAATCAGTCCTCCGATCTCGCCAGGTCCATCCCCTGGACGTGATGAGCACGATAGGGACGCTCGGGGCAACTGGAATACTATCGGTAAGCCTCCATCAACTTTCGTGCCACCCGGCCCATCTCACTCCTGTCGCCGCGAAGCGGGCAGCCGACCGCCGTATAATCGGCACAGGAGCCGCCGCGGCCGGAAGGCAGAGCCATACCGTCCAGCCTGAGACGTTTCATGAGGGCGCTGGCGCAGTTCGAAACCTTTTTGGAGACGCTGCTCGAAGGCTCGTTCCGCCGCCTCTTCCGCGGGCGGCTCGAGCCGGTGGATCTGGCGCGCCGCCTGGGGCGCGTGATGGACGATAGCAAACGCATCACCTGGGATCGTCCGCTCGTGCCCAATCGGTATCGCATGCTGCTCGCTCCGGCAGACTACAGCGACCTGGAGACCTTCGCCGAAGCGCTGCGCCACGAGCTCGAGAAGTACGCGGTAGAGCGCGCGGCGGAGCAGGGGTATGCCATGCTCGGCCCAGCCGAGGTGCTGATCGAGCCCGATCCGGCGCTCCAGCCCGGCAGCTTTCGCGTCGAGGCGTCGGTCGTGGGGACGAGTCCGGCTGCATTGGAGGTCGGTGCTGCCGAGCGCGAGCCACCGCCCGACGATGACTTTGGGCGCACGCGCGCGATGCGGCCGGTGGAGATGCCCGTGGGGCCGACGGGGTTCGAGCCACTCTATCTGACGGGATTGTGCGGCGGCCGGCGTGTGAGCTGGTCACTCAGCGGGACACGGATCACCATCGGGCGCGGGCTCGATAACGATATCGTGCTCGAGGATGCCAGCGTGTCGCGGCATCACGCCGAGATCACGCGCGAAGGAGGGCGCGCCGAGGTGCACGATCTGGGAAGCACCAACGGCACCTGGGTCAATGCCGCCCGGGTAACGGTCTCGTTGATTCATCCGGGCGACCAGCTGGCCTTCGGCGCCGTGCACCTGGAGGTTGCCCGCCGCCCGCATCCGTGAGCCGACGCCTGCCGGCCGCCGATAGCTCAGCCGTGAAACCTGATCGAGCTCCCCCCATTGTCCTCAGCCACAAGCCGATGCCTGCCGGCCTCTCGGTGGCCGTGGTTTTCCAGCTCTTCCTGCCGGGGCGCGGCGGGGTGGCGGTGGCATGCACCGCCTGTGTCGGTCTGCCGTGCGCCACCTGCCGGCGGACGCTGCCAAGCTCAGGGCTGTGATGACCACCGCCGGCGCGACCGACCTGCTGATCTTTCTCTTGCGGCTGGCCCTGGTTGTCTCGCTCTACCTGGTCGTCGCCGCCGTGCTGCTCGCGCTGCGCCGCCAGCTCCAGCAGCCACCGGCGAGCCTGCCCGCTCAGCGCGCCGGCGGCCCGGGGGCATCGGCCATGGCCAAGGAAGCGATGCTGGCCGAGGGAAGCGCGCGGCTGACGCTCATCGAGGCCGCACCGGTAGATGGGCCGCCCGGGCGGGTCGTGCGGCTCAACGGGAGCGCCACCATCGGCCGCCGGCCGGCCTGCGACGTGGTGCTGCGCGATGATTCGGTCTCTGGGCAGCACGCGCGGCTCTCGTACCGCCAGCATGCGTGGCAGATCGAAGATCTCGGCAGTACAAACGGCACGTACGTCAATGGCCACCGTCTCCGGCGGCCGGCGACGCTTGCTGCCGGGGATGTGATACGCATTGGAATGGCGGTGTGGCGTTTCGATGCTGCCGGTGCTGACGATGCCGATGATGAGTAAAGACGTGCAAGCGCGAGGCGAGCGTGTCAATGGCTCTGGGCGGAGAGGCGGGTGGCGAGTGAGCTGGCGCGGGACGGAGCTGGGATTACTGGTGCTTGCGCTGCTGCCGGCGCTGTGCGGCGCGCTGCTCCTGGCCCAGGTCCTGGAGCGCCCGCTTACCGATCCTCGCTTTCGGCCCCTCTTCGCGCTCGCCGGCCTGCTCCTGCTCTGCCATGTGGCGCTGGCTGCACTGCGCTTTCGAGGCGATCAGGTGCTGCTGCCGCTGGTGGCGGCGCTCACCGGCACCGGCATGGTGCTGGTGACGCGGCTGGTACCCGCGCTCGCCCCCCGGCAGCTTCTGTGGGCCACCATCGGCAGCAGCGTGATGGTGGCTGCTGCCGTTGGCCCGTGGGAGGTGCGGCTGCTGGAGCGCTACAAGTACAGCAGCGCGGCTGCCGGGATCCTGCTCGTTGCGCTGACCTTGGTCTTTGGCCTGGACCCCAACGGCAGTGGCGATCGGCTGTGGCTCGGTACACCGGCGCTCGCCTTCCAGCCATCCGAGGTGCTCAAGGTCTTGCTCGTCGTCTTTCTCGCCGGCTATCTGGTCGATAAACGCGAGCTCTTGACGGCGGCGCAGCTCCGGCTCGGGCCGGTGCGCCTGCCCCCGCTTCCTTATCTGGCGCCGTTGCTGGCCATGTGGGGGCTCTCGCTCGCGCTGCTCATCTGGCAGAAGGATCTGGGGGCAGCCATTCTGTTCTTCGGCATCTTTCTGGTCATGCTCTACGTTGCCGTCGGCCAGGCCTGGTATGTTGCTGCCGGTGGAGCGCTCTTCCTGCTGGGCAGCGCAGCCTGCTACGCGCTCTTCGGCCATGTACGGCTACGCGTGGCCATCTGGCTCAATCCGTGGCTGGAGCCACAAGGGCGTTCCTATCAGATTGCCCAGGCGCTCTACTCGCTCGGCAGCGGCGGCATTCTGGGCGCCGGGCTGGGCCGGGGCTACCCGCTCTACGTCCCGGCCGTGCATACCGATTTCCCGTTCGTCGCCTTTGCCGAAGAGGCCGGCCTGGCCGGTGCGCTGGCGCTGCTCCTGCTCTACGCGCTGCTGGTCACGCGCGGGCTGCAGCTCGCGCTGCTGGCGCAGCTGCCGTTCAATCGCCTGCTGGCGACCGGCCTGACCGCCGTCCTGGGGCTGCAGACGATGGTGATCATCGGCGGTAACCTGCGGGTGATCCCGCTCACCGGCGTGACGCTGCCGTTCATCTCGTATGGCGGCTCGTCCTTGCTCGTCAACTTCGCGATTCTCGGCGTCTTGCTGCGTCTCTCGCACGAAGAGGCGGTGCGGCGCCTGCGGGCGACTGGAAGTGCTGAAGGAGCTGCAGATAGTGTCGATCGCCGCCTGGCCGAACCACCTGTGGGCAGAGCGCTTCAGCCGGCGCCCGGGACACGACTGGGGCACGACAGGCAATGGCGAATGGCCCCTCTCCCAGAACGGGAGAGGGGAACAATGGGATACCGTCGGTGGCCGCAAGGCCCCCTCTCCCCTTGTGGGAGAGGGGGTTGGGGGTGAGAGGCCCCTCCAGAGGCAGATCGGCCAGGACGATATGGGCGCGTCAGGCAGTGGTGGCGAATGAGTGGTGGATGATGGAGCAGCAGATTCGGCGTCTGGGCAGCGCGTTTCTGCTCGGCTTTGCGCTCCTGGCGTGTACCGCAGGGTACTGGCAGGCAGTGCAGGGCCCGAGCCTGGCGGCCAATCCAGGCAACCCGCGCCTGGCGGCCGCGGAGCAGCGCGCGCTGCGCGGGCGCATTCTCGACCGCAACGGGCGAGTGGTGGCCGAGACGGTCGATGGCCAGCGGCGAGCCGCCACGCCGGCGCTGGCGCAGGTGCTTGGCTACTACTCGGCCCGCTACGGGACGACCGGGGTCGAGCGCGCCTACGACGGCCAGCTTTCCGGCCGTGCCGGAGAGCCACTGGCAGCGCGCCTGCGCCGCCTGCTGCTTGGTACCCCGCGGCAGGGGAACGACGTCCAGCTGACGATCGATACCGGCCTCCAGGAGCTGGCCGATCGCGCGCTGGGCAACGCGCGTGGGGCAGTGGTGCTTATGGACGTGCGCACCGGCGCGCTGCTCGTCTCGCTGAGCAAGCCGACCTTCGATCCGGCGACCGTCGATGAGCACTGGGCGTCGCTCTCCCAGGATGACGGCCGGCCACTGTATAACCGCGTGAGCCAGGGCCTCTATGTGCCGGGCAGCACCTTCAAGGCCGTGACGGCCGCTGCAGCCATCGATAGCGGCCTCATCCAGCCATCGACGCCGGTGAGCGACCCGACGGGCGATGTGACCATCGAAGGCTTTCGGATTACCGATGCGGAGAAGATGCCTCGCTCCACCTTCGACTTCGCCCATGCCTTCGCCTGGTCGTCGAATGTCGTGTTTGCGCAGGTTGGGCTCTCGGTTGGCGCCGAGCGGCTGCGCGATTACGCCGGGCGCTTTGGTATCGGCCGGACGCTGCCGTTCGAGCTGGAGACCAGCCCGACGAGCTTTTCGCGCACCTGGCCCATGCCACCGGTGCTGCTGGCCTCCACTGCCTTTGGCCAGGGGGAGCTCCTCGTCTCGCCGCTGCAGATGGCGGTGGTGGCTGCCACCATTGCCCGCGACGGCGACGTGCCGCGGCCCTACGTCGTCTCTCAGGTGCGTATGCCGGACGGCACGATCCTTGAGCAGCACACGCCGGGCAGCCTTGGCCGGGCGATCTCGCCGCCCACGGCCGCGGCGCTGCGCAGCATGATGGCGCTGGCGGTGGAGGAGGGCTTTGCCAAGAACGCGGCCATCCCCGGCGTGCGCGTGGGCGGGAAGACCGGCACGGCGCAGAGCGTGCCGGGCATGCCCGACCATTCGTGGTATATCGGCATTGCGCCGGTTGATCAGCCGCGCCTGGCCATCGCTGTGCTGATGGAGTTCAGCGGCTGGGGCTCGCTGGAGGCGGCGCCGGTGGCACGCCAGGTAATGGCGCAGGCGCTCCAGGTCGTCAGGTAGCGTCGCGACGCGGGCGCTCCAGGGTCGCCAAGGACCATACCAGGCCGCTACGCGCGAGTAGATCGCCGATCGCTGAAGAGGAGCAGCGGCAGCTTCCAGCGGAGCTCCTTCCAGCCCTCCACCACGCGCTCGCGCTCGAGCGCGCTCAGCTCGCGCTGGCCATAGATGGTGTGCACGTACGAGCGTGCGATCATCTCCGCCTCGCCATTGGGTGGCCCTACCAGATCTTTGATCCAGAGCCGGGTGAACGCGCCGTCGCTGCCGATCGTCCGCGCAAGCTGCTGCGTGAGCGCGTGCGCGTACTCCAGCGGTGTCTCCGATGGCTGCTTGCGCCGGCCAAAGAGCGTGCCGTAGAGCACCATGCGCTGGTAGGTCCGCTGTACCACGTCACGGGTGGAGCCGCGCCGGCCGGGCAGCGCGGCGAAGAACCAGAGCCCGGCGCCGGCCACCGCCGCCAGCGCGCCAAGTGGGAGCAGGAAGCGGTGCCAGGGGATCGGCGGCCGGGCCGGCGTGACACCGATCACGGTGGCGGGATCGCGGTCGCCGGGCAGCAGGCCGGCTAGATCGCCCAGGTCGCCCATATCGCTGCACATGTCGTACTCGTAGTCGTAGCAGTCGGTCGAGTCGGCGTAGCTCGGGGCGACCGACTGCTCGGGGCGCACGATCGGCGGCCGGTAGCCAGAAGGCTCAAAGGCCATCCAGCCGTAGTTCGGGAAGTACACCTCGGGCCAGGAGTGCGCCTCCTCCTCGGTGACGATGAACTTGTGGGTGGTGTTGTCGAACTTTCCTGAGACGTAGCCCGTAGCCAGCCGGGCGGGGATACCCTGCGCACGCAGCAGCACCACCATCGCCGAGGCGAAGTAATCGCAGTAGCCCTGCTTGAGGTCGAAGAGGAAGTAGTCGACGGCATCGCGGTCGGGAGGTGGCGCCTTCACGTCGAGCGTGAAGGGATAGCGCCGAATGAACTGCTCGATCGCCACCGCCTTGTCGTAGTTGCTCTTGCGGCCACGAGTGAGCTGGTTGGAGAGGTCGCGCACGCGCTGGGGGATATCGGGGAGCTGCGTATATGGCTTGACCCAGTCGGGCAGGTCGGTCGGCGCGTTGCGCAGCTCCTCCGCGCTGGCCACCGAGGTCATGGCCTCGACGGTGTACTTGAGCGAGGGGATGGCCGGGCGCTTGGCGTGGAGCGAGCCGTAGTCGTTGGCGCTGGCGTCCGAGGAGCGCGCAAAGAGCTTATAGGGAATGCTAAGCGCCACCGGCTCATCCGGAGTGTAGATGAGATCGCTGCGGCTCTGGGTGATCTCGAAGGTCACCCGCACCCGCTTGCGCAGGCTGAAGCGAGCCGGGAGTATCGGCTGCTTCTCTGAGCGCGTAATGGGCAGCTTGTCGCTGGTGACCCAATCGTGGCCGGTGTAGGTATCGTAGGTGGCACCGCGCCAGTAATAGGGCTCATCCGATTGCACCTGCATGACCACGCGCTGGCTCAGGCGGACCGGGCCGGAGAGCACGAGCCGGTCGCGCCCGGCGCCGCCGGCCGCGGCCAGCGGGCTATTGACGCCGGAGAAGAGGCGATTGGAAGCGTTTTCGATCTCGCTCCACTGCTCGCCCATGTACGACCAGAAAGCATTCGAGAGCGGGTTCTCTCCTAATCGGGGCCCAAAGAAGGCCAGCACAGCCAGCACGCAGATGACGACAAAGCTGCTGACCGTGACGTCGAACAGCAGGCCCGATGGATAGTCGACCCTCAGGCGCTCCCACCGCTGCTGGAGCGCTGCCAGGTTGAGGCTCACGGCCAGCAGCAGCAGCGTGATGATAAAGATGGCAAACGGTGCCTGCGCCTGGCCGGTATAGGCCGTGTTCGTGGCCAGCGCGATCCCGGTCGGCAGCGCCGCCACGACGACATCGTGCAGGCGGAACAGTCCCCAGGAGCCGAGATAGCCCTGGATCCAGGCGACGTAGGCGACGAGCAGGAGAAAGATGGCGTTATCGTTGCTGACGCGGCCGGTCACACCGATCTGCGTCCAGAGGCCAATGCGCCCACCGAAATCGAGCGCATTGAGCACGAACTGCTCGATGGCCACGGCCAGTGGCGGCAGGCCGGCGGGGTGGAAGAGCCACCCGATGGTGCCTGCGAGCGTCTGGAGCGCGAGCGCCACCGCCTCCATGGGGGGTGGCAGGAGCTGGCCGATGGCGATGAAGCATACCACCGCGCCGCCCACCAGCCCGAGTGGGATGCCAACCCAGCCGGAAAGCCGTGATCGCGCCAGGAGGTAGCCGGCCACAAGGCCCACCAGGGCAATGGGAAAGAGCACCCCCGTGCCTTCGACCCAGTGCGCCTGGTCGATCGACCAGATGGTGCTCAGCACCATTGCCGCCAGCAGCAGTGCCGACAGCCAGCCCTCCTGTGGCTGGAGCGCTGAGCGACTGTGCTCGACCGGCTCTGCCGGCTCGAGCAGTCTGACCAGCGAGTGAGCTGATGACGCCATCTTCGCCTTCGCCTACAGTCTACGCGACGCGGTACCGGCTGGATTGCGCTGGAGGGCGCTTGGAGACGCGCTCAGCGAGGCACACAGGCACACGGAAGGTGGCCTCGGAGTACCGGCAAACGTCACCGTGCGAGCGCCAGGGCGCCGGTCCAGCTGGCACCACTACTTCGTCGCTGCTCCTCCCAGCCCCGCTTATCCATAGAAAGCGAACGAAACTGCTGCCCTCGCTCAATCACGTGCGTCATCACACCGGCCGCCATCAGCTGCCCCGCGGCGGCACGCGCATCATGCGGCCCACCGAACGACGCTTGATTGAGCAAGATGACCGACGGCATGGTGGCCCGCTGGCGAAAGAGCGAGAGCGCGTTCAGCCACGAGAGATCGGTCGAAGGGGTAATCACCACGATGGAAAGGCCTCGCCCCAGCGTGGCGGCGACATCCTGCATCACCCGGTGCAGCGGCAGGTGCCCATCGGCCGAGATGACCGCCAGCTGCTCCATCAGGCGCCACAGCTGGCGCGAGCCGCGCCCGGGCGAGATCACCGTCTTCTCGGCGCCGTAGGCCACCAGCCCCACGGCGCGATTTTCACGAATCGCCTGATGCGCCAGGGCGGCGGCGATCTTGACGGCATACTCTTCGGTCGATTCCTCGTCCTCGCCGGCGTGGACGGCGGCATCGAGATCGAGGATGAGCCAGAGGTTCCCAGATGGCTCGAGGTCGAACTCCTTGGAGTGCAGCCGCCCGCGCCGCGCGCTGGAGAGCCAGTGGATGCGGTGCAGGCTATCGCCTGGCTGGTAATCGCGGATCCCGGAGGCATCGGTGGTCACGTGGAGCGTACGCAGGCTCGAGCGAGAGCTGCCGGCGGCCGAGCCCCAGGGAATAGGAAACTCCCCTAGCTCCACGAGCGGCGGATAGACGATGAAGTTGGTGTGCGTGCTATAGGTGATGGTGCTCTGAAAGATGCCGAAGGGGTCGCCGGTCAGCACGGTGATGGGGCCAAGGTGGAAGAGCCCGCGCCGGCGGCAGACGGCGCGCGCCGTCCAGTGGCGCTCGTCGAGGCCACCCAGGCTCTCGACGATTCCCGGGTGGTAGTGCGGGATCGTCGATTCGTCGCGTACCTCTACCCAGAGTGCCGGCAGCCGGCTATCGTTGCGCACGACGAAGTCTTCCTGAATGCGCTCGCCCACGACGCACCACTTCGTCCGCAGCACGCGATTGACCGAAACGTTCTCTGCCAGGCTCTTCGTCCAGAAAAAGGTGATGATCACCAGTGCCAGCAAAGCGTAGAACAGGTAGTAGAGGATGGCAACGCCGGCAACGAGCGCCAGCAGCAGCAGGAGCAGCGCCAGGATGGGCACCGCCGGCTTCTGGAGCCGGATCTCGGCGACTGCCGGAGCGAGCGGCTCGACCGGGGTCGTGTATTCAGGGGGAACGGCGCCGATCGCCTCGAGCGCGGCGCGCGGTGGCTCGCGTGGGGCTGTCTGCGTGTGCTGCGTCCGCGCGCGTGCGCCTAGCGCCATAGGTCCTCACTTGGCGAGTATACCCGACCCTGCGAGTGCCTGCGGCGCGTCTCTGGAATGGCTGGATTGCTGATGCGGCGGGGAGGACCAGCGGGTACCCCTTAGGCGGGGAGGACCAGCGGGTACCCCTCAAGGCTCGCGTCTCGTCCCGAGGGAGAGCAGAAGGCTCAGCTTTCGAGGTCCAGCGGGCGCACCATGGCGATCTCATCGCAGCTGGCGAACTTGGGGCAGCGATAGCACTCGTACCATACCTTGATGTGCAGCCTGGCCTTATTCGCCTGCACGAACCCGAGCTTCTCGAAGAAGCCGGGCACCAGCGTGAGCGTGTACACCTTGGCGATACCCAGCGCTCGAGCCCGCGCGAGACAGGCCTCCACCAGCCGGCGGCCAATCCCCCGTCCGCTGGCCTCATCGGCCACCGCCAGTGCGCGCACCTCGGCCAGCCCACCTGCGACCGGATGGAGGCCGCAGACCCCCAGCAGTCGGCCACGCTCGATGTAGACCACATATTCATCGATGAACTGGCTCAGCTCGGCAGCCGAGCGAAAGAGCATGCGGTTCTGGCGGGCAAACTGGCCGATGAGCGCCTCCATGGCGGGCACGTCGGCCAGCGTCGCGCGGCGCACGCCATCGGGCGGCTGGTCTCCGGCAGGCAGGGGCTGGAGAGCAGGGACTGTTTCCGGTGTACCCAGGCTCTCTGAGCGCCCGGCAGGCGTCGGCAGCGTGGCTGCAGGAGGAAGGTGCTGCACGGCTTACGACTCGCTTGCCTGCCAATGATACGCCGGGGAGATGATCGGCCAATGCACGCTCATGGCCGAGCGGCATGGCTTTCGACTCGCTTGTCTGCCAATGATACGGCTTCGCGCGCCGGCGAGCGGTTCGGCTATCCTTTTTTGAGCCCGGCTCCTGGAAGAGGGCCGGCTCTGGCACCAGAGAGGCTCAGCGAGCGGTTTGGCTATCCTTCTTTTGGGTGATCCCTGCTGGATCGGGCGGTACACCGCGTATGGTAGCCATGGTATGGGAGACCAAAGCCTCTTGCGCGCGTGGTACGGCGTGCCATAAGCGGAGCGAGAGGCAGCGCTGCCCGCGGTAGACGCCAGATGGTACGTGTATCCCCGGCCAATCTCGCCTTCGATGCCGGTGAAGAGCTTGCCCGGCTGAGGCGGCAGCTGGAGCGCCAGAGCCTTGTCCTCGAGATCACGCGCCTGGTCACCAGCGAGACCGACCTGGATCGATTACTGCTGCTCATCGCCGATAAGACGGTAGTGGCGCTCAATGCCGATCGCGCGACAGTCTATCTCCTCGACCACAAGCGGCAGGAGCTGGCGATGCGCGTGGCCTCTGAGCTGGAGATCCGCGAGATCCGGCTCCCCCTGGGTGTCGGGCTGGCCGGCTACGTGGCCAAGACTGGCGAGACGCTCAACATTCCCGATTGCTACGAGGATCCGCGCTTCGATCCCTCGTGGGATCAGCGCACGGGCTATCGTACGCGCAGCATGCTGGTGATGCCCATGCGCAATACTCAGGGAGAGACGGTGGGGGTCTTTCAGGTGATCAATAAGCGACGTGAGGACGGTTCGCTACCGGACGGCACCGCAGACGCACCAGAGTCGTGGCCCCACTTTACCGACGAGGATGTGGATCTGCTGGCCAGCATTGCGGCCTCCTCGGCGATCGCGGTGCAGAATGCGCAGCTCATCGAGCAGACCAAAGAGATGTTTGCCTCCACGGTGCAGATGCTGGCGACGGCAATGGATCGTCGCAACCCCGAGACGGCAGGGCACTCAGAGCGCGTGGCGCTCAGCGCCGTGATCGTCGCGCGGCACATGGGCCTGCCGGCGCGCGAGGTGGAGAAGCTGCGGTACGCCGGCCTGCTGCACGACGTGGGCAAGGTCGGCATTCACGATGAGGTGCTGACCAAGCCGGGGGCGCTAACCGAGGAGGAGCGCCGGCAGATGAATAACCATGCCCTCTACACGCGCGAGATCCTGCAGGAGGCCCGCTATCTCGACGGCTTTGAGGATATTCCCATTATTGCCGGGCAGCACCACGAAAAGCTCGACGGAAGTGGATATCCGCTCGGCGAGACCGCCGACCAGATTACCCTCGGCGGGCGCATTCTGGCCGTGGTCGATACCTACGATGCGCTCCGCCAGCGGCGGGTATACAAGCCGGCATTCTCGATCGAAAAGAGCCTGGCCATCTTGCACGAGGAGGTGGAGCGCCACCACCTCGATGCGATGGTGGTGGCGGTCCTCGAGCAGTGTCTCGATGAGATCGAGCGGACGTGCGGTCCGCTGCGCCCGGGCTGGGGCGAGGAACAGCCGTCGACGAATTGATCCGTCAGCCCGAAATGCCCGAACGCATGGATCACGTTCGTGTCTCCGCCACGCCGCGTGCTCATCCTTACCTCCGACACTGGCGCCGGCCATCGCAGCGTCTCGAATGCGCTCATGGCCGCGATCCGCGCCCAGCCGGAGCGGAGCCTTGAGCCGATCGACCTGGATCCGTTTGCGCCGCTTCCCCGCTCGCTTGGTGGGCCTGAGGAGCGCCCGCGGCGCTCGCTTGTCGATCGGGTGGTGGGGCTCTACGGGCCGGTGATCGTCCACGCTCCGTGGCTGTGGGGGGCAATCTTTCGGCTGACCAATAATTCGCTGGCGCTGCGCCTCTTCGCAGCCGCCTTCGCCGTGGTGCCGCTGCGTCGCCTGCGTGCGGCGATCGAGCGCACCGACGCCGCGGCGCTGGTCTCGGTGCATCCGCTGGCCAATCACCTGATGGTGGCAGCCCGGCGTCGGATGTCCCACCCGGCGCTGCCGCTGATGACCGTGGTTACTGATCTGGTGGATGTCCATCGCTGGTGGGCCGCGCCCGGTGTCGACCAGTACGTCGCCGGCACCGATCTGGCGGCTGCGCGCCTGCGTGATCTGGGCATCGCGCCACAGCGGATCGCCGTGCTGGGCATTCCGATCCGCAGCGAGTTCTACTCGCAGGGCTTCACCACGCGCGAGATGCGGCAGCGGCTGGGGCTGGATGTGGAGCGAGCGATGGTGCTGCTGATGGGGGGTGGTGACGGCGCCGGCCGGCTCGCAGCCACGGCGCAGGCGATCGCGCGGACGGCGCCGGCCCGTGCCGGGCGCTTACAGCTGGTGGTACTGGCCGGACGCAACGAGCGGGCCCGGCGCGCGCTGGAGGCCCAGGCGTCTCGCGCCTGGCCCATGCCTGCCCGTATCTGCGGCATCGTCCACAATGTCGCCGAGCTCATGGCCGCTGCCGATGTCATTGTGACCAAGCCGGGCTCGCTGACTATCTCCGAGGCGCTGGCGACCGGCAAGCCGCTGGTGCTGGGCCCGCCGCTGCCGGGCCAGGAGGAAGGCAACGTGCCGTACGTCGTTCGAGCCGGTGCGGGCCTTGCCTATCGCTCGCCGGCCGAGGCGGCCGAGGCGGTGGAGCTGCTGCTGGCCGATCCGAGCCTGCGCTGGGAGATGGGCCAGCGGGCGGCGCGCCTGAGCCGGCCGCGCGCGACCGAGCGCACGCTCGATCTGCTGCAGGGGCTCGTGCTGCGTGCGCAGGCAGCCGCGCGGCGCTGACCGGCATGCGCGGCGGGGAGCCAGATCCAGATCGCAAGCAAGAGAGGAGCCATCGGCAATGAGTGCAACGCAGCAAGCGCAGCAAACGCAGCAAGTGCAGCAATCGCTGCCTCTGCTGGCGATCACCATGGGCGATCCGGCCGGCATTGGGCCAGAGGTGATCGCCAAGGCATTCGTCGAATCCACGCCCCAGCAGTACTGCCGGCCGTTGGTCATCGGCGATGCCGGCGTGCTCCGAGAGGCGGTGGCCGTCTGCCGGCTACCGCTCCAGGTCCGGCCAGTGCGCGAGCTGCACGAGGCGGCCTTTGCGCCCGGCGGAGTCGACGTGCTCGATCTGGAGAACGTCGATCCTGCCGTCTGGCAGTGGGGGCGGCTCTCGGCAGCCTGCGGCCGTGCGTCGATGGAGTACATCGAGCGCGCCATTGCCCTCGTCGATGCCAAGCTGGCCGATGGCATCGTCACCGCCCCGATCAACAAGGAAGCCACCACGCTGGCTGGCTATAAAGACCTGGGGCACATGGAGCTCTTTGGCCGCATCTACGGCGCGACGAACCAGGCGACGATGCTGGTGAGCGGCCGGCTGCGCTGTGTGCACGTCTCGACGCACTACTCCCTGCGCCAGGCGCTCGATCGGATCACTCGTGAGCGCGTGCTGGCGCGCATCAAGACCACGCACGATGACTTCCGTCGCTGGGGTATGGCGCACCCGCGCATCGCCGTCTCGGCGCTCAATCCGCATGGCGGCGAAGGCGGGCTGCTCGGGCACGAGGAGCAGGAGATTCTCGCCCCGGCCGTGGCCGATGCCCGTGCGCTGGGGATCGATGCACACGGCCCCTTTCCTGCCGACTCGGTCTACGTGCGCGCGATCCACGGGGAGTTCGACGCCGTGATCGCCATGTTCCATGACCAGGGGCACATTCCAGTCAAGGTGCACGGCTTCGAGCAGAGCGTGAGCGTGGCGCTCGGCCTGCCGATCGTGCGTACCTCGGTCGATCACGGCACCGCATTCGACATTGCCGGCACCGGTCGAGCCGATGCGCGCTCGATGGCGGAGGCAATGAAGGTGGCGGCGCAGATCTGTGCCGGCACGTGGCTGACTACCTGATGCCTGCTTGCCTGGCCACTCGCTACGTGCGCTCGGCCCCGGCCGCCCGGGGCGCCAGAGCCGCCCGGCTCCCTCTCTGCCCGGCCATGCCACTATCTCCCTCTGAACCTATTCATCACCTGGATGAACCAGTACACGGCCACGCCCAGCACGGCTGCCAGCGCGAGGAAGTACACCGCCAGCACCGGCGAGCCGGCCGTGCCGGCGATCCAGAAGATGCTACCGGCCAGCAGCACGAGCACGGCGATGAGCGCCAGCAGGCGCGTACCGGCCAGCTGCACGTCGATGGCCCGCAGAAAGAGGCGCCGTGTGGGGCTCACCCGCCGTGGCCGCCGGGCACGCGTGCTACTCGTGCTACTGGAGGGCATGCTTGAAGTGTTCCAGACGCGCCACGCGGCCGCGGGAGAGCGTGACGGCAACGTAGTCGATGCGCCAGTCGTGCCCCGGCCCGCTGTCGGGCAGGCTGTGCTCGGCGAGGTAGGCAAGGGCGCAGTGGACCAGCCGGCGCGCCTTGGCGGCAGTGAGCGCCTCGCCGGCGGTGCCGAAGGCCAGGCTCGACCGGGCGCGTACCTCGACGAAGACGAGAGCGCTGCCATCTTGGGCAACGACGTCGATCTCGCCGGCCGCGGTGCGGTAGTTGCGGGCGATGATGCGCCAGCCGAGGCGTTCCAGATGGCGAACAGCCGCCTCCTCGCCCAGCTGGCCGGCCTGCTGCCGGGCGAGTGTCACCCGGCAGCTCCGGCCGGCAGCGCGCCGGCAACGAAATCGCGCAGGCCGGTAAGGTACTTCATCGGGGCAAAGCTCCGCCGGTGGAGCGGCGTCAGGCCATGCTCCAGCAGCGCGTGCGCGTGGTGGGCGGTACCGTAGCCCTTGTTCTGCTGCCAGCCGTAGCCCGGGTAGGCGCCGGCGCGGCGCTGCATCTCGGCGTCGCGCGCCACCTTGGCCACGATCGAGGCAGCGGCGATGGCGAGGCAGCAGCGGTCGCCGCGAACGACGGCACGCTGCGGCAGCGAGAGCGCCGGGAGGGGCAGCGCATCGGTCAGGACATAATCCGGCAGCAACGCTTCTCCGGCGAGACGCACTGCTCCCCACAGCACGGGCGTGGTGGCCGGCCCGGCCAGAGCCTCTGAGCGTGCCCCGGCCGGTCGCTCCCCGGCCGGGGCTGCCGGGAGGGTGATGGTCGGTGATCGGCCGGCCAGCGCTGCCAGCGCGGCGTACATGGCAAGCCTAGTTGCGCCGGCGATGTTGAGCCGGTCGATCACCGGCGCTTCCGCCCAGCCAATCGCCGCGCCGAGCGCAAGCTGGGTGATGGTGGCAGCCAGTCGCTCGCGCTTGGGTGCAGCCAGGAGCTTCGAGTCGATCACCTCGGCGAGGAGCAGGCGATCGACGTAGCAGTCGTCGGGCAGGACGACGGCCGCGGCGTAGACCGGTCCGGCCCAGCAGCCACGGCCGACCTCGTCAACACCGGCAATGCGCCGGTAGCCGGCGGCCCGCAGCGTATCCTCAAGGTCGAGACAGGGGATGGCGAGCAAGGCGGTCTGGTGGTCCGCCACGGTGATCCTGATAGAGGCATGCCCGATTGTGGCCCGCATCAGGATGACCGTGATTACCGTGGCCACGCGCTAGCGAAAGCCGCGCTCTTTGATGCGCGCTGCCTTGCCGACGAGGCCGCGCAGATAGTACAGCTGGGCGCGCCGCACCCGGCCGCGGCGCAGCACCTCGATCTTCTCGATCTGCGGTGAGTGCAGCAGGAAGGTTCGCTCCAGGCCCACGCCATGCGAGATCTTGCGCACGGTGAAGCTGGTGCGCACGCCCCCGTGGCGGTAGCGCATGCAGACGCCTTCAAAGGCCTGCACCCGCTCGCGGTTACCTTCCACGACCTTCACGTGCACGCGCACGGTATCGCCGACGCCAAACTCCGGGATGTCCGTCCGGAGCTGCTCGCGCTCGATCTCATCGATGAGATTTGCCATAGGTGCCTGCTCTTCCCAGCCTCCAAAGGCCAGATTATAGCAAGGCGATCAGGGGTGCTCCTCGCGCCGGTCGAGCGTGTCCGCTTCGGCGCCGGCTGCTGCCGCCGCCCGCCGCCTGGCACCTCGAGGCGGTGCCGGCTGGCGCACGGACTCGGGGAGCGCGGCGTAGAGGTCGGGCCGGCGCTCGCGAGTGCGGGCCAGCGCCTGCTCGCGCCGCCAGGCGGCGATGGCGGCGTGGTTGCCGGAGAGGAGCACCTCCGGCACGCGCCAGCCGCGAAACTCAACGGGGCGCGTGTAGTGCGGATACTCGAGCAGGCCCGACGTGTGCGACTCCTCGAGTGTCGATTCGGGCGAGCCGAGCGCGCCGGGCAGCAGGCGTACCACGGCGTCGATGACCACCATCGCCGGCAGCTCACCGCCGCTCAGCACGTAATCGCCGATGGAGAGCTCTCGATCGACGGCATGCTCGCGCACCCGCTCGTCGACCCCTTCGTAGTGGCCGCAGACGAGGACGAGGTGGGGGTAGCGCGCCAGCTCGGCGGCGATCGATTGCCGAAACACCTGGCCCTGCGGCGTGAGCAGGATGACGTGTCCATCGTCGCCGCGCAGCGCCTCGATGGCGGCAAAGAGCGGCTCCGGCTTGAGCACCATCCCTGCCCCACCCCCGTACGGCGCGTCGTCGACGGTGCGATGCCGGTCGCGTGCCCAATCGCGCAGGTTGTGGATACGCAGGTCGACGATGCCGGCAGCAATCGCCCGCGCCACGATGCTTTCGGCAAAGGGGCCGGCGAACATGCCCGGGAAGAGGGTAATCACGTCGATACGCATTGTGCTTCGAGGTGGGCTGAGGTCGGTCGGGAGCAATCGGGGGCCATCGGGATCAATCGATCAGGCCAGGCAGGAGGTGGACGCGCAGGCACCCGGCGGCGAGGTCGATCTCCCGGATGACCTCCCTAGTGGCCGGGAGGAGCACCTCGCCCCGCGGGCCATGCACGACGTAGACGTCATTACTGCCGGTGGAGAGCACCTCCGCCACGCGGCCCAGCGACTCGCCCTGCTCGGTGACCACCTCAAGCCCTACGATCTGGTGGACGAAGTACTCGCCTTCCGGCAGCTTCACCGCCTCTGCTTCAGGGACGTAGAGAAAGGTGCCGTGCAGAGTGCGCGCGGCGTCCCGGCTCCGTACCGTGTCCAGGCGCAGGATGATGTGGCCATCGTGCGGGCGGCGGTGGAGCACCTGGGCCGGGGCGTGCTCCTCGCCCACATAGACGCGGCGCAGCGTGCGGAAGCGCTGGGGCTGCCGGCTGTAGGGCTGCACCTTGAGCTCGCCCCGAGGCCCGAAGGCGCCGAGGATCCGGCCGACGGCAATCCATTCGCCGGAGGGTGCCGACGCCTCCACCGGTGGGGAGGGCGCGGCTGAAGGTGTCGGAGCGGGTGCCGGCTCGTGCGGTGGCCCGGGGGCTCGGCTCAGTCGATCTCCAGAATGGCGCGCCGGCGGCTGCGGCTGGCGGCGATGCGCAGGAGGATGCGCATCGCTTTTGCCACGCGGCCGTCCTTCCCGATCACCTTTCCCATATCGTCGGGCGCGACCGACAGCTCCAGGATGGTCGTCCGCCCGGCCTCCCGCTGCTTCACCTGCACCGCGTCCGGGTCGTCGACGATCGAGCGGGCGACGTATTCGATCAAGCCTTTCATTGGGCGTTGCTGGTTGCATCGGCGGCGGCCCTGCGCGCGCGCTTCTCGGCGATGCGCCGCTCCTCCCAGGCCTTGAGCACGCCCGCGTGGCGCAGCAGAATGCGCACGCGCTCGGTCGGCTGCGCGCCGTTCCGCAGCCACTGCACCGCGCGGTCGACGTCGATCTTGAGCGTCGACGGATTAGTCATCGGATCATAGTAGCCAAGGATGTCGACATGGCGACCATCGCGCGGAGCGCGCGAATCGGCCACGATCACGCGGTAGCTGGGGCGCTTCTTCGCGCCTCGCCGCGTCAGACGCATGCGCAGCAATGGATCTTCTCCTCTGTGTCTCGTTGTTTGCTCGTTGCTTGCGAATCGCTGCTTGGATCAGCCGGCAAGATTCTACCCTAGCCTGGCGTCTGGGCTCAGGGGCTCAGGGGCTCAGGGGCTCAAGGCATGGCCAGCTCCTGGAGATTGAGAAACTCGGCCATCACCGTATACAGCTGCCGGCGCTGGTTCGGATCGGCAACCTGGATGCCGTAGTGATTGATGAGCAGCGTCGACTGCTCGAGCCACGCCTGCCAGCAGTCGGGGCAGATATGCTGCTGCACCAGCTCGCCACGCCTGCCCACCAGCGGGGGCGAGGCCAGCGGCTCCGCCTGCCGATGGCAGCGGGCGCAGGTAATCACCGTGGTACCAGCCATGCTGAGATGCGCTCCAAGCTCTTGCTCTTCAACGAGAATTGTACTGGGTGCAGCCGGGGAGGCTCTCCGATCGAGGCGCATGCCCGCCACTTGGACGCAGAACCTCGACAGGTACTCCATGGTGGCTCTCCTGTTGTCCTCTGGCCCCAAGCAGCGTTACCATGCAGCTGATGAGTGCTGCTTCTCGAACGGCTGCATCGCAGCCGCGCGAGCCGCTGGCTGGCCAGATCGCGGCGGCGTTGCGCGCCGGGCGGTTCGACCCGCAGCATGCCGGCGAGCTGTTCCTGCGCGCCGATGCCGAGCAGGCCATTCGCGCGGCGCTGGGCGGCTCGGCCACACTTGCGGTGGCGGGACGCGACGAAGGCCGGGTGCGCGCGGCGAGCTTCCTGGGAGCGCGCTTTGTGCCCGATCTGGTGGTGGAGGCGCCCGGCCGCGGCCGCGTGGCGGTGACGATCACGCTCCTGCGCAGCGACCCCGGGCCGGTCACGGCCGTGCTGGCCGGGGCGCTGGTGCTTGCCGTGCGCTACGACGCGGTGGTGGCGTTCATCCTCGACCGGCGACTGGGCAAGCCGGACCCGTTCGGCGCCGGTGAGGGGGACGAGGCGCCGGCACGCGGGCTGGGCGAAGCGGAGCGGCAGCTGCTGGAGCAGCTACGGGACCGCTGGCACATCTGGCTCGAGGTGCGCCGCCAGGATCCATTTGGGTGGGAGTAAGCCCTGGCAGGAGTGGCGGAGGCAAGCTCACCGGATACCAGGGCTGGCGGCGAGGCTGGCTGCCTCGCAATGGACTTGCCGGTGGACCATACTGACGGAGACGCGCCCGACGGCCGGGCCAAGTGCAGATGCGTGCCTGTGCTGTTACCTGTGTTGTCGATTGTCGCGACCTGCTGCCTCTGTGTTACTGGGTCCCCGGCAGCCACCGTGAAGCTGCCATCTTTCAGATGCACGAAAAAGCTGGTTGTTACGCTACCGTGGCCGCCGGTGCAGAAACCACGATTGACGCCGTCGTGATTAGGATAGTAGCCGCTCTCATCCACCCCATGGCATGTTCCTCCCATCAGCGCGGCCAAGCGGGGAAAGCGCGAACGAAAGCCATCCACCACCCGCCGCCACTGCTCCCAGGCACTCGGGGCATCGGGCTGCACGAAGACTGTCCGGATGGTCGCAGCCACCATCGGGGCAGCCATCTTCGGCACCAAAGCCAGGGCCTCCCGAATGAAATGCCCCCGGCACCGTTGCCAGGCCGCCCCCTGGAGCACCGCCGCCACAGCAGCCTTCAACCCCTCGTGGGCATCGCTGATCACCAGCTGCACCCCCGCGAGCACCCGCGCCACCAGCCCCCGCAAAAACTGCGTCCAGAAGGCCCCGTCCTCGCTGGGGCCCACGTCCAGCCCCAGCACCTCCCGCTCGCCCGTGGCCCGCACGCCCACCGCCAGCACCACGGCTTTCGACACCACCCGCCCCTGGTCCCGCACCTTCACAAAGGTGGCGTCCAACCAGACGTAGGGGGAGGGTACCTCCAGCCGACGGTCGAGCGGAACCGTGCGCGCAGCTCCTGGGAACGACGGTGCACGGCTCGATCGGCGTGGATCTGTCCATCATCGAATCCGCCGTGCGGCTGTCCGAGGGCGGCGTCCACGCGCCGGAAGATGGCTGGTTGCTCGCTCCCTTCCGTGGACATTTCCACAAGGAGCCGGACGGCACCTACCGCTTGATCAGCGGCCACCGCATCGACGTGGTCGCGGGCAGGCGCCACAGCCGTCTGCCCAACCTGACTCACGACGAGTAGGTAGAAGAAGGCCAGCCACTCGAACGATAGATCCGGGCAGTGCTGAGCGTCAGAAGCGGTGTCCACGGCAACAGGGCCGCAGCGCCGATCCCCCATAGGGGCCACCCTGCCATGCCACCCAAGGCCACCGCACCCGCGCAGATCAGCCCGGACCTCCTCAGCTCACCAGGAGAGACTCCGATGAAGGGTTCCGGCGAGCCGCGAAGGTCGTGCAGCGCCGGATCCATCATCTTGACCCAGATGGTCTGCCGGGCCTAAGGCGGCCGGCACGCGCGAATGTTCCGACGCCAAGTGCCGCGGCTCCCACCATCGTCAGCCAAGCAGCCGCATCGGCGCGGTGCCCCGTCCGCGGGAGCTGCGCTTGCACCGGTGCTCTCGGGATCGCGCCACAGACCGCCCTGGCGCGGGTCGCGGCGTCCAGAATCAGCACGTGGTTGCCGTCCGCGACCGCTGCCAGCGGTACATCGACTTTCGCCGAGAGGTGCTCGGTCCCGTCGACCTGGGGTGCCGTTGTTCCCAGCACCGCGGCTATCTGCCCAGAGCTCGTGCAAGAGCCAGCTTGGATTCGTCCGGTAAACGGGCTCCCGGGACCGGAACCAGTCAGCGCCACGGACACGTTGATGCGATTGCCGCTTGCCTCCAAGGTCGCGACACCGCCCCAGCCCGAGCCTTGGGTGGGCAGGAGTTGCACGCTCACTGTAGTTGACCCCTGCGCACGCGTCACGGGTATTGCGACGCAGGCAAGCATGGCCACCAGTAGAACGGCGAACAGAGCCCGAAGACCCAGGTACCGACTCCCCGCCGACAAGCAGACGGTAGCCAGACCCGCACGTTGCACCCCTTGCAGCCTGCG
>Ga0070741_10006752_pt1 | contig 24375 bp, 28 predicted proteins | sample Coa_R1_4_FD_66440 | JGI IMG/M metagenome (GOLD analysis project Ga0070741, IMG submission 66440) | Surface soil microbial communities from Centralia Pennsylvania, which are recovering from an underground coalmine fire - Coalmine... | ecosystem: Environmental > Terrestrial > Soil > Unclassified ...
TGATCCCGCTCTACTCCCTCAAGGCCGCCGCGGGGGACTTCAGCGGCGAGCAGAGTCCGGGCTTCGTCGACTGGGTCCGTCCGCAGACCAGCCATCCCCTCCGCCGCGGGATGTTCGTCGTCCAGGTCGTCGGCCGCTCCATGGAGCCGCTCATTCCGGACGGCTCGTACTGCATCTTTCGCCGCACGCCGGAGGGAGCGCGGAACGGCGCCGTCGTCCTCGTCGAGCGCCACGATTCGCCCGACCCGGAGACCGGCTGGCGGTTCACCGTGAAGCGCTATCGGAGCGACCGGGCTCGCGCCGAGATCGTCCTTGAGCCCGTGAACCTCGAGTTCGAGCGGATCGTCATTCGCGAAGGCGGCGATGCCACGCTGCGTGTCATCGGAGAGCTCGTCGAGGTGCTGAAGCCCGACGCGCGAGCCGAACCGGCTTGACGGCTCTACGTGCTGGGCGTCAGCCTTCACGGAGCAGTCCGCCGGCGGTCGATCGCGGGTCCTGACGCCGCGCCGCCGTTACGCTTGCGGTGGCGTCGGGACGACGCGGACCCGGCGGCGGTCCTTGCCGAGGCGCTCGTACTGCACGGTGCCGTCGATCAGGGCGAAGAGCGTGTAGTCGCGTCCCATGCCGACGTTCGGTCCGGGGTGGACGCGCGTGCCGCACTGGCGGACGAGGATGTTCCCGGCCTTCGCGCGCTCGCCGGCGAAGACCTTGACGCCGCGACGCTGCCCGTTGCTGTCGCGGCCGTTGCGGGTGCTGCCCTGACCCTTCTTATGCGCCATCGCCCGCTCCCGCCGTGCCGATCGACTTGACGCGCACCGTGGTGATCGCCTGCCGGTGTCCGCGCCGGCGCCGGTAGTTCTTCCGCCGCTTCTTCTTGAAGACGAGGATCTTGCGGTCGCGCCCCTGGCCGATGATCTCGCCCTCGACGGCGACGCCCTCGAGGAGCGGGGTGCCGACGCGCACGGCCCCGTCGCCCGCGGCGAGGAGCACCTCCGTGAACGCGACGGCCGTGCCGACCTCGCCGGGAAGGTGCTCGACGCGGATGACGTCGCCGGGTGCGACGCGGTACTGCTTCCCTCCGGTCCGGATGACGGCGTACGGCATGGTCCGAAAAAAAGACGGCGCGACGGACTTGCCGCGCCGAGCCTTCGTCTGTACTTGAGGGGCCGAAGGGTGTCAACCGCGCGCGCCCACACATGATCCGCGTCACCCTCTACGGTCGCCGGGACTGCCATCTCTGCCACGACATGCGCGCCGTGGTCGACGCCGTCGCCCGCCGCGTCCCGGTCGTCGTCGAGGAGGTCGACGTCGACGAGGACCCGACGCTCCGCGACGCCTACGGGGCGGAGGTGCCCGTCCTCGCCGTGAACGGACGGAAGGCGTTCAAGTACCGGGTCGACGCGGCCGCGCTCGAGGCTCGACTCCGCCGGGAGCCCGCCTAGCGGCGCAATGCCGATCATCGCCGTCGACGCGATGGGCGGGGACCACGCGCCCGACGAGGTCGTGAAGGGCGTCGCCCAGGTCTCGCTCTCGACCGACATCGAATGCCTCGTCGTGGGCGACGAGAGCCGGATTCAGCACGTGCTCGAAGCCGTGCCGTACAACCCCGAGCACATCTCGATCCTGCACGCGCGGGACGCCATCGGGATGGCGGAGGAGCCCCGCGAGGCGGTTCGCACGCGGAAGGACGCGTCCCTCGTCGTCGCGGTGCGCGCCGTCGCGGAGGGCCGCGCGGACGCGGCGATCTCGGCCGGCAACACGGGGGCGTGCGTGCTCGCGTGCGCGAAGCACTTCCGCCTGATCCGCGGCATCCGGCGCGCCGCGCTCGCGAGCGTCTATCCGCGCCACACCGAGTACCTCGGCCAGGACCGCCTGGCGCTCCTCCTCGACGTCGGCGCGACGGTCCACTGCGAGGCCGAGGAGCTCGTGCAGTTCGCGCTCATGGGGAACGCGTACGCGCGCCGCATCTCGAAGGTGGCGAGCCCGCGCATCGGCCTCCTCAACATGGGGAGCGAGGAGACGAAGGGCGGAGAGGCGCTCGTCGAGACGCATCGCCGCCTCCGGGAGTTGCCCGGTGTCGATTTCGTCGGCAACGTCGAGGGGAACGACCTGCCGCGCGGGCGGGCCGACGTGATCGTCTGCGAGGGACTGGTCGGCAACGTGGTGCTCAAGCTGATCGAGGGGATGGCGGAGCTGTTCGGCGACCTGGCCGGCGTCGCGGCCGAGCGCCGGATCGCGTGGCGCGTCGGGCTCTACCTCCTCTCGCGCGGCATCGAGCGGCTCCGCGCGCTCACCGACTACACGCAGTACGGCGGCTCGCCGATCCTCGGCTTCGAGCGGCTCTTCCTCAAATGCCACGGCCGGTCGAACGCACACGCGATCGCGAACGCCGTCAAGGTGGCGGCGAAGGCGGTGCGCGACCGCGTGCCGGAGGAGATCGGCGCGGCGATCGCGGCGCTCCGGTGAGGCGATGAGGCTGCTCCGCAGTCGCGACGCCGCCCCACCCGTCGCGCCGGCCGCGATGCACCCGCTCCTCTGCCGCTGGGACCTCGACAAGACCTACCTGCGGAGCGAGTTCGACACGCTCCGGACGCTCGTCCGGACGGCGTTCGAGCGCGCCGAGGACAAGGTCGAGATCCCCGGCGTCGCCGAGGTGATCAAGGCGATCAAGGCCGCGGCCGCGCGGCGCGCGCGGACGGCGCTCGTCTACTTCATCTCCGCGAGCCCGCCGCAGATCGGGAAGGCGATCCGGGCGAAGCTCGCGCTCGACGGCGTCCCGTACGACGGCATCGTGTTCAAGGACCAGCTCCAGAACCTCCGCCGGGGGCGGCTCCGGAACCTCCGCGAGCACGTCGGCTTCAAGCTGGTCGAGCTCCTGCGCGGCCGGCTCGCCGCGCCGTCCGACGCGCGCGAGCTCCTCTTCGGCGACGACTGGGAGTCCGATTCCCTCATCTACTCGCTCTACGCCGACGTGCTGGCCGGCGCGCTCGACGCGGGCGGGCTCGAGCCCATCCTGCGCCGCATCCGGGTCGACCCGGAGCTGATCGCCGAGGTCGCGGTGCTCGCCGAGCGGGCGCGCGGCCTCGGCGGCGTCGAGCGCATCTTCATCAACCTCGAGCGCCGGACGCCGCCCGCCATCTTCCGGCACTTCGGGGCGCGCCTCGTGCCGACGTTCAACTACTTCCAGACCGCGGCCGTGCTCGCGGGCGACGGGCAGATCGACCCGGGCGACGTCGTCCGCGTGGCGGAGGCGCTGATCGCGCGCGCCGGGTACACGGACCGGCGGCTCGAGAACTCGCTCGCCGACCTCGTCCGCCGCGGGCATCTCGCGTCCGCGATGGCGGACGCGATCTGCGCGGCGCTCCGAGGGGCGGGGATCCTGCCGCCGACCACCGCGGCGACGTCGCGCTGGCGCCGCCTCGTCGCGTCGCTCCGGCGCCTGCGGCGGCCGCGGCACCCGGCGCCCGTCGTGCCGCCCGCGCCGGCGGCCACCGCGCCGCTCGACTACGAGGCCATCCTGAACCGCCTGCGGCCGGAGACGCGCCCGCTCCCGGCGGCGGCGACCGCGACGCCGAGGGAGGAGCCATGAACGCGGAGGACTTCGTCGTCGTGCTCGTCACGGCGGAGAGCGCCGAGGACGCGGCCGCGATCGGCCGGACGCTCGTCGTGGAGCGGCTCGCGGCGTGCGCGAACGTCGTCGGGCCGATCCGTTCGATCTACCGCTGGCAGGGGGGCGTCGAGGACGCCGCGGAGCACCTCCTCCTCCTGAAGGCGCGGGCCGCCGACGCGGGCGCGCTCGAGGCCCGCGTCCGCGCGCTCCACCGCTACGAGGTGCCCGAGGTGCTGGCACTCCGCGTCGCCGCGGGCTCGGCGCCGTACCTTGCATGGCTCGCCGACGCGACGACGCGCGGCGCGTGACCGCGCCCGCGGTCCGGCCGCCGCTCGAGCGCGAGTTCTCGGCCGGCGGCCTCGTCTACCGCCGGCGCCGCGGGCACACGACCGTCGTCCTGGTCGCGCGGCGGCGCCCCGAAGGCGGTCCCCTCGTCTGGGGCCTTCCGAAGGGCCACATCGAGCCCGGCGAATCGTCCGAGGCGGCGGCCGTCCGCGAGGTCCGCGAGGAGACGGGGCTCCAGGCCGTCGCCGAGGACCGGCTCGGCGACGTGACGTACTGGTTCGCGCGGCGCGAGCCGGACGGCACGACGACGCGCATCTTGAAGCGCGTGCGCTTCTTCCTCATGCGCTACGAGCGCGGCCGCTTCGCCGACCGCGACCAGGAGATGGACGCCGTGCGGTGGTTCCGCCTCCCGGACGCCGAGCAGGTCGTGGCGTACGAGAACGAGCGCGCGCTCGTGCGCCGCGCGGGCGAGCTGCTCGCCGCGCGCGCTTGACGAGCGGGCCGCCGCCCGGCGCGAGCGCGCGCGCTCTGCCTCGTCCGCGAGGCCGCGTACTCAGAAGACGAGGCCCGAGAAGAAGAGGAGCCAGACGATGCCGGCGCCGACGCCGTACTTGACGCCGTAGTAGAGCCGCAGGTCCGTGCGCTTCTTCAGGCGGCGGAAGAACTGCTTCGTGCGGACCGACCAGCTCGCGACGCCGGCGAGCGCGCCGAGCGGCTCGTCCGCCTCGTTGCGGCTCGCGGTGTGCCGCACCACGTGCCGGATCACGAAGTCGTTGAGCGCCCGCATGGCCCGCGTCCGGAGCGGACGCGTCACGTCGCAGAAGAGGATGATCCGTGTCACGTCGCTCTCGTTCACGGCGCGGTGCACGTACGTCTCGTCGAACAGGAGCGCCTCGCCGTCGCGCCACGCGAGCGGCGTGCCGTCGACGTAGAGGCGGCAGGTGTCCGCGTTCGGCGTGAGGAGTCCCAGGTGGTAGCGGAGCGAGCCGGCGAACGGATCGCGGTGCTCGCCCAGGCGGCCGCCCGGGGGGAGCAGCGCGAAGAGCGCCGCGTTGATGCTCGGGATCGCGCGGACGAGGCGCGAGGTCTCGGGGCAGAGCGCGGCGGCGGACGGAAGCACGTCGCCGTACCATTTGATGTAGAAGCGCTTCCAGCCGCGCCGGAAGAAGGTGTTGAAGGCGATGTCCTCGAACCGCTCGGACGGGGCGATGCGCCCGGCGTCGAGGAGCGCCAGGGCCTCGTCCCGGATCGTGCGCCAGTGCTCCCGCAGCGGCTCGAGGGCCGGGAGGTCGCGCGGGTCGAGGATCGGGCCCGTCGGGACCGCGGAGAAGAGGTAGACGAGCACGTTGTACGGGGCGAGGAACGTCGAGTGGTCGGCGAGCTGGCGGGTCAGGGGGTGGCGCACGCGACCCCGGAAGTGCACGTACGCCGCCGACGCGCCGAAGGCGCCGAGGAGCCCGAGCTTCGTCGCGAGCGCGCCCGCCGACATGCCCCGCCCGCCCGATACGGGACCGGCGCCGCGGCCGTCAAGCGCCGGCACGCCGCCATGCGCCCTCGGCGACCGCGTCCGGGTCGACGCCGGCGGGCGGGGGGCAGGCACACGAGGACGCGCGGCCCGCGCTGCTCGACGCGGGCGGCGGCGAGGAAGCCCGGCGCGGCTTCGGCGAACTCGGCGGCCTCGCCGGGGGACGCCCATGCCGTCATCCAGAGGAGGAGGAGGTCCTCGCCGCGTGCGAACGCGCGCAGCCGGTCGCCCCGCCAGCCGTCGGCGACGCGCGCGGCGGCGGCCGCCGGGAGCGTCCGGCGCGCGAGCACGCGGACGTCGAGCTCGCCGAGCGTGTCCTCGAGGATCGGCGTCCAGCCGGCGCCGGCGAGCGGCTCCGTGCCCTCGATCGCGACCTCCACCGGCGGAACGCGCTCGCCGAACCAGCGCGCGGGGTGGAGCACCTCGGCCGTCGACGTGGGCGGGTCGGCCTCGACCCGGTCGACCGCGGGCCACCCGCCCGTCGCGAGCGCGCGCGCGACGAACGCCGTCCCGGCGTCGTACTGGAAGGCGACCGCCGCCCGGAGCACCTCGGGCACCTCGGGGTAGCGGGCGGCGAGCTCGCGCTCGACGTCGCCGAGCTGCCCGACGACGCGCGCGAGCGCGTCGCCGTCGAGCCGCCCGCCGGCGACGTAGGCGAAGCCGGCGAGCGTCGCGTCGCCCTCGAGGACGGCGCGCCGGGCGAGCAGGCGATCGCCGTGCGCGCTCGTGATCGGCTCGGCGCCGGTGGGCAGCCCCCAGTGCTGGTCCTGGAGCGCGTGCGTCAGCTCGTGCGCGGCGAACAGCTCGCCCGCGAGGTCGCGGCGCGCGAGCGCGGAGAGGAGCGTCACGCGCCAGCCGAGGTGCGCCATCGCGTGCGTCGAGATCATGAGACGCTTCGAGCGCGGGTCGTAGAAGCCGGCGCCCTCGCGCTCGTAGAGGCCCGTGATCGCGGCGCGGAGGTTCGTGCCGGGCGGGAGGAGGCCGAGGCGCGCCCAGACGCGCTCCATGGTGGCCAGGTCGCCGGGGCGGTAGCTCTGGTCGACGTCGGCCAGGAGCGCGGCGCCGAGCGCTGCCCGGTCGAGGGCGACGGCGGGCACGGGCGCGGTGAAGGCGAGCCCGCGGGCGGCGGGGAGCCCGCGGCGGACGGCGCCGAGCGCGTCCTCGTCGATCCGGTCGTGACGGACGATCCGGCGCGCCGCGCACGCGGCGAGGAGGAGCGCCGCCGCGAGGAGGAGCGCGTGCCCGACGCGGGCCTGGACGCGGCGCGCGCTCACGCCACGGCGCAGACGAAGCACGCCGCGTGCCGGAAGACGTGCGACTCGAGGACCGCGAACCCCGCCGTGCGGAGCATCGCGGCGATCGCGCTCGGCGTGAGGAGCCAGAACCAGTTCGAGTAGTCGACGGCGGCGTCGAAGGGCGTGTCGAGCCCGATCTTGCTCGGGCCCGCGACGCGCGCCGCGAGCGTCCGGCGCCCCGCGTCCGGGAGGAACGGCACGTAGACGGCCGCCTGCGGGAGGTCGCGCTCGGGGATCGTCATCGAGGAGAGGATGAGCGTTCCGGTCGCGAGCGCCCGCAGGCGCTCGAGCGTCAGCACGGGGTTCGGCACGTGGTAGAGCACGCCCCCGCAGAAGACGACGTCCGCGCGGCCGACGCGCGCCGGAAGCGCCGGGTCGTTGACGTCGGCCTGGACGAATTCGATCGGCCGGGCGCGGGCCGCGTTCCGCGCGAGGAACTCCGGCGTCGCCGCCATCACGTCGACGCCGACGACGCGAACGGCGCCGGCGTCGGCGGCGCGGAAGGCGTAGCCGCCGTGGATCTTCCACATGCAGCCGACGTCGAAGAACGTGTGCCCGGGCGCGTGGCGGTCGATCAGCCGCAAGGGGAGATCGCGCGGGTCGGGGCGGGACGCGCCCGTCCGGCGGCGGAAGAGCGACGACAGCGCCATGGCGCCCCCGTAGGCTCCCGGCGCGGCGCGGTCAAGCGCGCGCCCTCACGGCTCCTCGACGATGATCGCCGGATAGCCGAGCCGGTTCACCAGCTCGGCGCGCGCCACCGCGACGCCGCGGAGCGGGTACGGCCCGATGCGGACGCGGTAGTAGCGGCCGTCGGTCCCGTCGAGCTCGCTCACGAACGCGTCGGGGAAGCGGAGCGCCAGCACGCGGCGGAGGTGCTCCGCCTTCGTCGCGTCGCCGAGCGCGGCCACCTGCACGACGTACGACGCGGCCGGAAGGTCGCCCGGCGCGGGTCCGAGGAGCGACGCGATCCGCACGGGCTCGCGGCGCGCGGAGAGCACGTCGATCCGGACGCGCGCCGTCCCGGGCCCGATCATCCCGATCGTGCGCGCCGCGGCGTAGGAGAGGTCGATCGCGCGCCCGCCGACGAAGGGGCCGCGGTCGTTGATCCGGACCTCGACGGCGCGGCCGTTCTCGAGGTTCGTCACCATGACGTGCGTCCCGAGCGGGAGCGAGGGGTGCGCGGCGGTCAGCTCGTTCTGGTCGTAGATCTCGCCGTTCGCGGTGCGGTTGCCGTGGAAGCCGGGGCCGTACCACGACGCGACGCCGAGCTGGACGCCGTGGCGGATGGGCGGCGGGCTCGGCGCGCGGACGAGGCTGCACCCGCCCGCCGCGAGCGCGAGCGCGAGCGCGCCTCCACCCCACCACCGCATCCCCACCGCGGCGCATTATCCGTTCGGGTGGCGACGTCCGCAACCACGCAGGCTCCCTGGGATTTCGGATTTACTCCCCGGGGGGCATGTGGTATCGGCGGCGGTGGCGCCATGTCCGGCCATTCCAAGTGGAGCTCGATCAAGCACAAGAAGGCGCTGAAGGACGCGCGCCGCGGGAAGCTCTTCACGAAGCTCATCAAGGAGATCACCGTCGCGGCGCGGCTCGGCGGCGGTGACATCAACGCGAATCCGCGGCTCCGGACGGCCGTCCTGACGGCACGCCAGAACAGCATGCCGTCGGACAACATCGAGCGCGCCGTCAAGAAGGGCACGGGCGAGCTCGAGGGCGTGAGCTACGAGGAGACGACCTACGAGGGCTACGGCCCGGGCGGGGTCGCGGTCCTCGTCCAGGCGCTCACCGACAACCGCAACCGCACGGTCGGCGAGGTCCGCAACCTCTTCGAGAAGCACGGGGGCAACCTCGGCACGGCGGGGAGCGTCGCGTGGATGTTCGCGAAGCGGGGCCTCGTCACGGTCGAGCGCGCGGGCGTCGACGAGGACCGCGTGATGGAGGTCGCGCTCGACGGCGGCGCGGACGACGTCCGCGAGTCGGGCGACATCCTCGAGGTGCTGACGCCGCCCGAGCGGTTCGAGGCCGTGAAGACGGCGCTCGAGCGCGCGCAGGTGCCGATCGCGTCGGCGGAAATCACGATGATGCCGTCCTCGACCGTCTCGATCTCGGGCAAGCACGCCGAGCAGATGGTGAAGCTGCTCGAGGCGCTCGAGGACCACGACGACGTGCAGAACGTCTCGTCCAACATGGACATCGCGGCGGAGGAGCTCGAGCGGCTGTCGGCCTGACGCGCGCGGCGGAGGTGGGGTGCGGGTGCTCGGGATCGACCCGGGGAGTCGGCGGACGGGGTGGGGCGTGGTCGAGGAGCGCGCCCGGAGCCTCGCGCACGTCGCGAGCGGGACGGTCGCGCTTCCGCCGGCGCTCCCGCTCGCCGCGCGTCTCGCGCGGCTGCACGCCGAGTGCCTCACGCTCGTCGAGCGCTTCGGGCCCGCGACCGTCGTCCTCGAGCGCGCCTTCGTGGCGCGGAACGTCCACTCGGCCCTCCGGCTGGGCGAGGTGCGCGGCGCCGTTCTCGCCGCCGTCGCCGCCGCCGGGCTCCCGCTCGCCGAGTACGCGCCGGCCGAGGTGAAGCTCGCGGCCGCGGGCTCCGGCGCCGCCGACAAGGACGGGATCGGCCGGAGCATCGCCGCGTGGCTCGGGCTCGCGCGGCCGCCGGCGCCCGACGCCGCCGACGCGCTCGCGCTGGCGCTCTGCCACCTCCAGCGCGCGCCGCTCGCGCGCGCGGTCGCCGCCGCGGAAGGGCGGGCCGGCAGCGGCGGCCCGCGTGCGCGCCAACGGCGCGTGCGGAGCCGACCCGCGGAGCGCGGCCGCGCGGAGCGGTTCATTTGATCGCGTCGCTCCACGGCCGGCTCGCCGAGAAGCTGCCCGAGCGGCTCGTCGTCGACGTGCACGGCGTCGGCTACGCCGTCCACGTGTCCCTCCAGACCTTCGCCGACCTCCCGCCCGCGGGCAGCGAGGTGCGGCTCCTCGTGCACACCGAGGTGCGCGAGGACGCGATCGAGCTCTTCGGCTTCCTCTCCGCGGACGAGCGCGCGATGTTCCACCTCCTCCGCAAGGTGAAGGGGCTCGGGCCGCGGACCGCGCTCGTCGTCCTCTCCGGGATGCCGCTCCGCGAGCTCGCCGCGACGATCGCGGCGGGCGACGCGGCGCGCCTGCAGACGATCGCCGGCGTCGGGAAGAAGTTCGGGGAGCGCATCGTCGTCGAGTGCCGCGAGAGCGCGGCGCTCCTCGCCGGCGGCGCGCGGCCCGCCCGGCGCGACGCGATCGAGCTGCGCGACGGCGTCTGCGACGAGGCGGTCTCGGCGCTCGTGAACCTCGGCTACAAGCGGCCCGAGGCGGAGCGGGCCGTCGAGCGGACGGCGCGGCCCGGTGCCCCGCTCGAGGACGTGATCCGCGCCGCGCTCCAGGGGCTCGCCGGCTGATGGCACGCTGGCCGAGCCCCGTCGCGCCCGACGAAACCGACGACGACCGCGCCGTCGACACGCCGCTCCGCCCGCGGCTCCTCGAGGAGTACGTCGGGCAGGAGTCCGTCCGCGAGAACCTCCGCGTCCAGATCGCCGCCGCGCGCTCGCGCGGCGACGTCCTCGACCACGTGCTTTTCTACGGCCCGCCCGGGCTCGGGAAGACGTCGCTCGCCCACGTGATCGCGAACGAGCTCGGCACGACCATCCGGGCGACCGCGGGCCCCGTGCTCGAGCGCCCGGGCGACCTCGCGGCCATCCTGACGAACCTCGAGCGCGGGCAGGTCTTCTTCGTCGACGAGATCCACCGCCTGAACCACGTCGTCGAGGAGACGCTCTACCCGGCGATGGAGGACTTCCAGCTCGACCTGGTGGTGGGGCAGGGGCCGGCCGCGCGGTCGATCAAGCTCCCGCTGCGCCCCTTCTGCCTGGTCGGCGCCACGACGCGCGCGGGTCTCCTCACCTCGGCGCTCCGCGATCGCTTCGGGTCGACGTTCCGGCTCGATTTCTACTCGAAGGACCACCTGCGGCGCATCCTCGAGCGCTCGGCGCGCATCCTGGGCGTCGCGCTCGACGCGGAGGGCGCGGCGGAGATCGCGCGGCGCTCGCGCGGCACGCCGCGCATCGCGAACCGGCTCCTCCGCCGCGTCCGCGACTACGCCCAGGTGCGCGCCGACGGCCGCATCGACCGCGCCGTCGCGCGCGACGCGCTGGCACTCCTCGAGGTCGACGAGGCGGGCTTCGACAAGATGGATCGCGCGCTGCTCCTCGCGATCGTCGACAAGTTCGGCGGCGGGCCGGTCGGCGTCGACACGCTCGCGGCGGCGGTCGGCGAGGAGCGCGACACGATCGAGGACGTCTACGAGCCCTTCTTGATCCAGGAGGGCTTCCTCGCGCGGACGCCGAAGGGCCGCGTCGCGACCGCGCTCGCCTACGATCACTTCGGGCGCCGCGCGGGGACGCCGCCCGACGGCGGGGGGCAGCAGCGCCTGCTCTAGCGGGCCGTCGTGCCCCGCATTGACGGCGCGGCGGGACGCCCGTACGCTGGGCGGCGCGTTGCAGGACCTCGGACGCTTTCTCGTTCTGCTCGGTGTCGTCGTCGTCCTGGTCGGCGTCGTCCTCCTCGTCGCCGACCGGGTGCCGTGGCTCGGGCGCCTGCCGGGTGACTTCACCGTCCACCGCGGGCCGGTCACGTTCTACTTCCCGCTCGCGACGTCGATCCTCGTGAGCATCGTGCTGACCGTCCTCCTGAACCTCTTCTTCCGGCGCTGAGCGCGCGCGCCCGGCGTTCGCTCGCGCACCTGCGGCGGCGCGCAACCGGCCGAGATCGCGCGCACTTCGCGCGCGCCGCCGTTCCGTGGCGCGCACGACGCGTGCTTGCCTTCGTGCGACCTTGCCCCTATCATCCGCGGGTTCTCATGGCCGGTCAGTCCGACCCGACGCCCGCCCGGGCGCGCTCGCCCGAGGTGCGCCGCCGCCGGCGTGAGGTGGCGATCATCATCGCCACGGCGATAGCGGTCGTCGGCTTCGCGATCTTCGAGACGCGCGTCCCGCAGTCGGTCGGCGGCAACTCGGTCGGGACCGACGCCGTCCTGGTCGCGCTCATCAACCTCAACCTGATCCTCCTCGTCCTGCTCGTCTTCCTCGTCGGCCGCAACATCGTGAAGCTCTTCTTCGAGCGGCGGCGGCGGATCATGGGCTCCTACCTCCGGACGAGGCTCGTCGGCGCCTTCGTCGCGATCGCGCTGCTCCCCGCGACGCTGCTCTTCGTCGTGGCGCTCGTGTTCGTCGGCAACTCGATCGAGAAGTGGTTCAACGGGCAGGTCGAGAACTCGCTCGAGGGCTCGCTCGAGGTCGCGCACGCGTACTACCAGGACCTGGCGAGCACGGCGCTCGGCTTCGGCCGTGAGCTCGCGGCGCGCATCGACGCCGAGGGCCTCCTCGCGTCCGACCGGCGTCGGGCCCTGCGGGCGTTCCTCGACCAGCGCCGCGTGGAGTACCAGCTCGACATGGTCGAGGTCTTCGCCGGCGGGCAGGCCCTCGCCCGGACGCGGCGCGGGGACCTGACCGGCAAGGTCGGCATCGAGCCGTGGAACGACCTCGTCCGTCGCGCGGCGGGAGGGCAGGAGGGCTCCGCGGTGCACGCGGTCGGCGAGGCGGACATGGTGCGGGCCGCGGTGCCGATCGTGGCCGGCGGGCGGACGGCGGGCGTCGTCGTCGTCGACGCCTACGTCCCGAAGAGCGTCGTCAAGCAGCGCGAGGAGATCGACCGCGCGTTCGGCGAGTACCTGCGGCTCAAGATCCAGCGCCGGCCGATCCAGACCGCGTATACGATCACGCTTGCGCTCGTCTCCCTCGTCGTCCTCTTCTCCGCGACGTGGGTCGGCTTCTACGTCGCGCGCGAGATCACGGCCCCGATCCAGCGGCTCGCCGAGGGCACGCGCGCCGTTGCGCGGGGCGACCTCGAGCACCGCATCCCGGGCGAGGGCGACGACGAGATCGGGACCCTGGTCACGGCCTTCAACCGCATGACCGCCGACCTGGCGACGAACCGCGCCGAGCTCGAGGCCCGCCGGCGCTACCTCGAGACGCTGCTCGCGAACATCACGGCGGGCGTGCTCTCCGCGGACGCGGAGGGCCGCATCACGACGATGAACCACGCCGCCGAGCAGCTCCTCGGCGTGTCGGCGGCGGCGTGCGTCGGCCGCGCGGTCGACGAGGCGTTCGTCGGCGACGCGTACGGGGAGCTCCGGCAGCTCGCCGCCGAGCTCCGTGCGGAGCGCGTCGCGGAGCCGACGTACGCGGTCACGGTCGGCGGCCCCGTCTGCCTGATCGACGGGGCGGACGCGGCCGTCCGCCGGCGCGTCGAGCGGCAGCTGAAGCTCGAGCGCGACGGCGGCGAGACGGCCGTCCTCCTGACGGGCACGCGGCTCCTCGACGACGCGGGCGGACAGCGCGGCTTCGTCCTCTTCGTGGAGGACGTGACGCACCTCCTCCGCGTCCAGCGGATGGAAGCGTGGCGCGAGGTCGCCCGGCGCATCGCACACGAGATCAAGAACCCGCTCACGCCGATCCAGCTCTCTGCGCAGCGCCTGCGCCGCCGCTGGGCCGGGCAGCTCGGCGAGGGCGGCGCGGTGTTCGACGAGTGCACGCGCACGATCATCCAGCAGGTCGAGGAGCTGAAGGCGCTGGTGAACGAGTTCTCGACCTTCGCGCGCATGCCCGCCGGGGAGCACTCCCCGCAGGACCTGAACGCGCTCGTCGAGGAAGCGCTCGTCCTCTTCCGCGAGGGCCATCGCGACCTCGACTTCACGTTCGCGCCCGACCCGAGCCTCCCGATCCTCGAGCTCGACCGCGAGGGCGTGAAGCGTGCCGTCATCAACATCCTCGACAACGCGGTGGCCGCGTGCGCGGCGGTCCGCCAGCAGGCGCCGTCGGGGACGCGCCCCGCGGTGACGCTCACGACGACCTACGACGCGACGCTCGACGTCGCGCGCCTCGAGATCGCCGACACCGGGGCCGGCATGTCGGCCGAAGTGAAGGCGCGGCTCTTCGAGCCGTACTTCTCGACCAAGCCCGACGGCACCGGCCTCGGGCTCGCGATCGTGTCGGCGATCGTCGCCGACCACAACGGATTCATCCGCGTGCGGGACAACGTGCCGCACGGGAGCCGGTTCATCATGGAGCTCCCGGTCCGGCGGCAGACGGTGCAGGTGGCCGTCGCCGCCGGGCAGCGCTACGGGAGCGCTTGAGCGGGGGTGGAGGACGCGATGCCCGAGACGATCCTGGTGGTGGACGACGAGGAGCAGATCCGGCACACGCTGCGCGGCGTGCTGGCGGACGAGGGGTTCGAGGTCCTCGAGGCGACGAACGGCCGAACCGCGCTCGAGCTGCTCGAGCACGCCGTCCCGCGGCTCGCGATCGTCGACATCTGGATGCCGGAGGTGGACGGCATCGAGCTCGTGCGCCGCATGCGCTCGCGCGCGCCGTCGGTCCCAATCATCGTCATCTCCGGCCACGGGACGATCGAGACGGCGGTGCGCGTGATCCGCCTCGGCGCCTTCGACTTCCTCGAGAAGCCGTTTCCGCTCGACGCGCTCCTGAACGTCGTCGACCGCGCGCTCGGCGAGGCCGAGGTCGCGGAGCCGGCGGCCCCGCGCGCGCTCGCGTACGCGGCCCCCGCGCGGGTCGCCCCGCCGCGGACCTTCCCGCAGCGGACGATCTCGCGGAGCGTCGTCGTGAACGGCCAGGGCCTGCACTCCGGCGCGCGGACCGGCTTGATCCTCCAGCCGCTCCCGCCCGGGAGCGGAATCGTCTTCGGCAGCATTCTCTCCGGCGACACCGTGCCCGCGCTCGTCGACCACATCGAGTCGACCGGCTACGCGACGACGCTCGTCCGCGGCGGGATGGTCGCGAAGACGGTCGAGCACCTGATGGCGGCGCTCCACGCATACGGCGTGACGAACCTCCTCGTGAAGATGCAGTCCGAGGTCCCGATCCTCGACGGCTCCGCGCTCGAGCTCTGCGCGCTCCTCGACGACTGCGGGCTCGTCGAGCAGCCCGAGACGATCGACGAGCTGGTCGTCGACCGCCGCTACGCCGTCGGCGCCGACGACCGGGAGAAGAAGGGCATCGCGATCGAGCCGGCGGACCGCTTCGAGGTCCACTACACGCTCGAGTACCCCGCGCCGATCGGTCGGCAGGAGTTCGAGTTCCGCCTGACCGACGCGGAGACGTTCCGCCGCGAGGTGGCGCCCGCGCGCACGTTCGGCTTCGTGCGGGAGATCGCACAGCTCGAGCAGATGGGGCTCGCCAACGGCGGGCGGCTCAACAACTGCATCCTGGTCGGCGACGAAGGCGTCGTGAACGCGCCGCTCCGCTTCCCCGACGAGTTCGCGCGCCACAAGGTGCTCGACATCCTGGGCGACTTCTACCTCCTCGGCCGCCCCATCCGGGGTCGGGTCACGGCGCGCATGACGGGGCACTCGGACAACGCCGAGCTGCTCCGCGTGCTCCGCGCGCGCTTCGGCGTGCCCCCCCTCGGCGGCGCCTGAGGCGAGCCGCCCTCAGTCGCCCGGCGGCGCGCTCGCGGGCGCCCACGCGACCACCAGCGCCGGCGCGCCGCCCGGTGCCCAGAGCGTCGCGTCCGCCGCGCGCGTCACCTCGCCGACCCGGGCGACGGCGTGCGCGGTGTAGTGCTGCGCGCGCGTCCCGAGGCGCGCGCGCGCCGGCGGCGGGAGCGCCGCGAGCTCGGCGTCGAGCGCGTCCGGGTCGAGCGGGGTGCGGGCGCGCGCGGCGAGGAGCCGCTCGACCGCGCTCGGGTCGCCGAGGACGGCGAGGAGGACCTCTCGAGGCGCCGTGTTCACGTTGACGGCGTGCTCGCCGGCGACGGTGACGAACGGGCGCAGGCGGGCGAGCGCCGCGGCGTCGATGCCGCGGACGAGCCCCAGCTCGCCGACCGTCTCGAGCGGCGCGTTCCGCGGGAGGTAGGGGACGGCGAGGGACGCGTAGGCCTCGCGCTCCGCGCCGTGAGGCCGCGGCGCGTCGTCGCGGTCGGTCCAGTCGGCGATCGCGTCCGCGAGCGCGGGGTCTAGGCCGAGGACGACGAGGAGCGCGGGAAGCGCGGCGGCGAGCTCGGGCGCGTTCAGGTCGAGACGGCGCGCCTCGTCCTCGAGCCGGACCTGCACCCACCCGCGCCCGAGCGGCTGGCGGCCGGAGTCCGCGAGCCACGGCGCGGTCGGGGCGTCGGGCGCGTCGTCGTCGCCGCGCTCGTCGAGGACGACGGCCGCGGCCGCGACGCCGGAGCGGAGGAGTGCGTCGGCCTCGAGCGCGGCGAGCGCGTGGCGCGCGAGGTGCTGGTCGACCACCGTCGTCCACGCGAGCCCCGTCGCGAGGACGACGAGGACCGAGAGCGCCGAGACGGCCGCGAGGAGGGCCACGCCCCGCTCATTCGCGCGGGACACGGATCAGCTCCACGAGCTCGACGGCCTCGCCGGCCCCGGTGACGCGCACGCGCACCTCACGGAGCGCGGGGTGCGGCGTGCTCGCGACGTCGCGCGCCCACCGGACGCCGGGCTCGCCGGGTACGGCGCCCTCCGCGTGGCCGAGCGGGGGGGCGTGCACGGCGGCGTCGGCGAGGAGCGCGCGGGCCCGGAGCATCGCGTGCGTGAGCCACACGTCGGCCGCGACGCCCGCCGTGCACCGGACGACGAGGCGATCGAGCGCCACGATGCCCGTCGCGAGCACGGCGACCGCGACCACGACCTCGAGGAGCGTCGTGCCGCGCGACGCGCGGGCGGTCATTGCAGCGAGACCTGCGGGCTCCCGAGCCGGCCCGCGACGGTCAAGCTGCGCGTCCCCGCGGCCGGCGGGAGGACGAGCTGGAGGAAGCCCGTCTCCCGCGGTCCCGGCGTGAGCGCGAGGCGCAGCGTGACCGCGCTCTCGGGAATCGGCGCGGCGAAGCGGACCTCGCCGCTGCCCGTCGCCGACAGCTCCGGGCCCGCGAGCGCGATGCCGTCGAGGACGAGAAGGCCGTCCTGGAGCCGCCAGCGGACCGACGCCGTCTCGGCGTGCAGCGTGCCGAGGAGCGGCAGGTCGCCGGGATTCCGCCACGTCGCCCCGCGGACCTCGACGGTGCCCTCGCCCTCGGGCGCCACGCCGGGGACGACGCGGAGGCGGGCGGTGCCCTGCGCGCGGCCGGCGAGCGCGCCGCCGGCGATCGCGAGCGGCGGGCAGCTCGCGAGCTCGGCCCGCTCGAAGACGATGGACACGGCGGTCGCGGCCGGGGCGTCGTCCGCGGCGACGGTCGCGTCGACGTCGCCGCCGCAGATCGCGGCCTCGATGCGCCACGGAAGCCCGCCGCCGCCGCGGACGAGGCTCCAGACGGACGGGCGCGCCCAGGCGCGGTCGGCGTGCAGCGTGACCGACGCCTCGGGGATCGCGATCGCGACGCGATCGAGACGGATGCCGCGCGGGCGGAGCGCCGCGCGCTCGAAGGTCACGACCGGGGAGGGGACGCCGGCGAGGACGCGGCGCGCGACGTCGTCGGCGGGGAAGAGCCACGCGACGAAGGCGACGAAGAGGAGCGCCGCGGCCGCGACGGCGAGCGGGGTCCGCCTCATCGCACGCCCCCGCGGACGACCTCGACCGTCGCCTCGAAGCGCGTCGGCTGGTCGACGTGCTTCCGCAGCTCGAGCCGGGCGACGCCGAGCGGCGGCGTGCCGGCTTCGAGCGCGTGCAGGAGCCGGACGACCTCCGCGAGCGATGCGTCGCGGACGGCGAGCTCGACCCGCTCCGCCGCGTCGCTCGCCGCCGCACCCGCGGGCGTCATGCGCGCGATCCGCTCCCGGCCGACCGCCGCCTCCGCCGCCGCCTCGAGCCGGGGGAGGAGCGCCGCGGCCTCCTCGTCCGTGGCGGGTGGCGGGCCGGCGGCGCGGAGCGTCGCGGCGAGGCGGCGGACGGCCGCGAGCTCGCGCTCCCGCCCCGCGACGCGGGCGCGCAGGAGGGCGAGGTCGTCGCGCACGGCGAGGGCGGCGGCGGCCGCGATCGCGACCGCGACGACGGCGCCCGCGACGGCGAGGAGCCACCGCTCGCGCGCCGAGCGCGCGGCGAGCGCGGCCGCGAGCCGGGCGAGGGCGGTCACGACGCGGTTCCCCCCGCCGGCCGCCGCGTCGCGTGGAGCCGGAACTCGACGTGGCGGCCGTCGACCGTCGTGCGCGCCTCGTCCGCCGTCACGTCGGCGAGCGTCGGCGACGCGGCGAGCGCGCGCCGGAGCGCGTCGACGGCGTCGAAGCCGTCCGTCCGCCCGTGGAGGCGGAGCGCGTCGCCGTCGACGACCAGCTCGTCGAGGTCGAGGCGGAGGCTCGGCGGGACGCGCGTCGAGAGCTCGCGGAGCACGTCGAGCGCCCCGCTCGCGGCGCCGCGCCGGCGCGTCGCGGCGGCGACCGCCGCCTCGAGCTGCGCGCGCGGCGCGACGAGCCGCGCGCCGGGGAGCGCGGCCGCCGCTTCGGCGCGGATCGCGGCGGCGAGCGCGGCGTCGCGCCGCGCGAGCCCGTGGCGAACGAGCGCCAGGTCGACGACCGCGAGGAGGATCGCCGCCGCGGCGAGGCCGCCCGCGCGCCGGAGGGCCCCGCCGCCCGCCGCCGGCGCGGCCCAGAGGACGAGGTCCCCGCCGCCGCCGAGCGCGAGCCCGGCCGCGACGGCGCACGCGCCGAGATCGGCGCTCGCGGCCGGCGCGCCGACCGCGACCGCCTCGAGCGCGACGACGCGCTCCGCGCCGACGCCGGCGAGCGCCGCCTCGAGCGCGGGGCCCGCGTCCGCGCCCGCCGTGACGCAGACCGGGGGGGGCCCGCCGAGCGCCGCGAGCGACCAGCGCACCTCCGCGGCGAGCCCCGCCGCGTCCCGCCCGTCGGCGGCGAGGGCGCGCAGCGCGGCCGGCCGGCCGCCGCGGCGGACGGCGAGCGCCGAGCGGCGCCCGTCGGCGAGGACGAGCGCCGCGTCGCCGAGGGCCGGCGGCACGAGCGGCCACGGCGCGAGCGGCGCGAGCCCGACGCGCGCGGGCGGGAGCCCGCGCGCCGCGAGCGTCGCCACGTGCGCGTCGACCTCGGCCTTGCGCGCGGCGGCGGCGAGGACGGCGGTCCCGCGTTCGGCCGGGCCGAGTGCCGTCCACCCGACGACCAGCCCGTCGCGCTCGACGGGGAGCTGGCCGAGCAGCTCGAGCGGCACCGTCCGGGCGAGCCGCCGGCGGTCGCGGAACGGCAGCACGAGGACGCGGTGCGCGACCGCCGCCGCGGGGAGCGCGCTCGCGACGGCGGCCCCGCCCGCCTCCACGGGTCCCTCGAGCGGCACGCGCTCGAATCCCGTGAGCCGCACGGCACCGAAGCGACGCTCGGCGCGCGCGATCCGCAGCTCCCGCTCGCCCGCGTCGACGCCGACGATCTTCACGGCTGGTCCTCCGCCGCGGGCAGGGCCACCGCCGTCGTGAGCGGCTCGGCGCCGTCGTCGAGCGCGAGGGTCAGCTCGACGGCGCGCGGGAGCCGCGCGCCCGGCCAGCCGTCGCTCCACGTCGTCCCGTCGAAGACGCGGGCGGCGAACGCGCGGACGCCCGGGAGGAGCGGCTCGCCGGCCGCCTCCGCGGCGCCCGCGGGGAGGGGGACGCTCGGGCGCTCGGCGCGCACGAGCGTCCCGGTCGCGCGCCCGCCGCCGTCCGGCACGACGCGATACGTGACGGTGTGGAGGTCGGTGCTCGGCCGGGCGGCCGCGGGCGGCGGCTTCACGGTCGCCGCCAGCGAGAGCGTCGACCACGGCTCGGCCGGCGCGGGCGGGAGGACGACCAGCCCGGGCGCGCGGGCCGCCTCGATCTCGGCGGCGAGTGCCAGGAGCACGGTCCGCGCCGCTGCCGTCCGGTCGGCCGCGGCCTGCGCGGCGGCCCGCGCGGCGCGCGCCTCGACGACGACGCGCGCGAGGGCCGCGAGGACGAGCGCCGTGATGCCGAGGGCGACGATCGTCTCGAGGAGCGTCGTCCCCCGCCTGCTCATCCCGCCGCTCCCGCGCGCACCATCGGCCGCGCGCCGGCCGCCGGGACGACGACCGTCGCCGCGTGGCCGCGCTCGTCCGCGACGTCGATGTGGACGGGAAGCGGGTCGCCGGCGGGGTCGAAGTCGAGCGGCACGCGGCCCGTGCGCCCGGCCGTCGCGCCGCCGACGCGCACGTCGCGGACGCGGACGCCGGGCGGGAGCGTGCCGGGGCGGCCGAGCACGGAGGCGTCGGGGAGGACGTCGTCCGCCGCTCGCCCGGGACGGCCGACGACCCACCGCCCCGCGTCGACGTCGACCACGAGCCGCATCGCACGGCCGCCGAGGATCGCGCGCTCGCGCGCGAAGGCCGCCGACGCGGCGAGCCGGTCGGCGGCGTCGGCGACCGCGAGCGGGCCGCGGTCGCCGAGCCGCGGGAGCACGAGGCCCGCCGCGAGCGCGAGGATCGCGCAGACGACGAGCAGCTCGAGGAGCGTCGTGCCGCGGGATCGCATCAGAAGTCGCGGCTGTCGAGGTCCGCGAACCGGCCCTCGCCGCCCTCGACCCCGTCGGCGCCGTAGGACTTGAGCGTGAAGCGCGTGCCGTCGCCCACGTAGACGTACGCGTTGCCCCACGGATCGAGCGGAACCCGGTCGACGTAGCCTTCGGGCTTCCAGTGCTTGGGGACGGGTGGGGTCTCGGGCCGCCGGACGAGCGCGTCGAGCCCCTGCTCGGTGGTCGGGTACGCGCCGGTGTCCAGGCGGTAGAGGCCGAGCGCCTGCTCGAGCGCCTTCATGTCCGCCACCGCCTTCGTCCGCCGCGCGTCCTCGGTCCGGCCGAGGATCTTCGGCGCGACGAGCGTCGCGAGGAGCCCCAGGATGAACACGACGACCATGATCTCGAGGAGCGTGAAGCCGGCGGAGGGGCGGCGGGCCGTCGTCATCGCACGAGCCCGTTCAGCTCGAAGAGCGGCAGGAGGATCGCCGCGACGAGTGCCAGGACGACGCCGCCCATCGCGAGGACGAGCGCCGGCTCCACGAGCGCCGTCGCCGCCGCGACCGCCGCGGCAACCGCCGCCTCGTGCGTCACCGCCGCACGCTCGAGGGTCGCGGCGAGCGTCCCGCCGCGCTCGCCGACGGCGGCGAGGCGGACGAGGAGCGGGGGGAAGGCGCCGGTCCGGGCGAGCGCCGGGGCGAGCGCCTCGCCCTCGCGGACGGCGTCGCGCGCGGCGAGCACGGCGCGGGCGATCGGCGCGCTCCCGACCGCGTCCGCCGCGATCCCGAGCGCCGGCTCGACCGGGACGCCGCTCGCGACGAGCGTCGCGAGCGTCCGCGCGAGCCGCGCGACCGCCGCCTGCCGCGCCACGCGGCCGAGGAGCGGGATGCGGAGGAGGAGCGCGTCGAGCGCGGCGCGTCCCGCCGGGCGCGCGCGCCACGCGCCGAAGGCCCACGCCGCCGCGGCGGCGAGCGGCAGGACGAGCCACCACGTCGCGCGCGCGAGGTCCGTCGCGCCGACGAGGAGCCGGGTGGCGAGCGGCAGGCGCGCGCCGGTCTCCGCGAAGAGCGCCGTCACCTGCGGCACGACCCAGGCGAGGACGAAGGCGAGGACCGCGGCCGTCGCGGCGGTCACGACCGCGGGGTACGCGAGCGCCGCGCGGAGGCGCGCGCGCACGGCCGCCGACGCCTCGGCGTGGTCGGCGAGCCGCACGAGCACGGGTGCCAACGCGCCGCTCGCCTCGCCGGCGGCGACGAGGCCGCGGAAGAGGGGCGGGAAGACGCGCGGGCTCGCGGCGAGCGCCGCGGCGAGCGGCTCGCCTTCGCGGAGGCGGGCGCCGGCGACCGTGAGCGCCCGGCCGAGCGCCGGGTGCGTCGCCTCCTCGGCGACGGCGGCGACCGCCTCGGCGACCGGCACGCCGGCCGCGACGAGCGTCGCGAGCGCGCGGATGGCGGCGCCGAGCTCCGGGGCCGGCACGCGGCGCACGCTGAAGGCGCCGGCCCCGCGCGCGCTCGCCGCCGTCTGCTCGGTGAGCTCCGTCGGGAAGACGCCGCGCGCGCGCAGCGCCTGCCACGCGGCGCGCGTCGTCTCGGCGTCGATGAGGCCGTCGGCGTCGCGGCCGGCGGCGGTGAGCGCGCGGTACGCGAAGACCGGCATCAGGCGTCGTCCTGCGTCGCGCGCAGCACCTCGGCGACGGTCGTGACGCCGGCGCGGACCTTCGCGAAGCCGTCGTCGCGGAGCGAGGTCGTGCCCGACGCCGCCGCGCGGCGGCGGAGCGCCGCGGCGTCGCGGCGCGCCATGACGAGGGCACGCACGCCGTCGTCGACGACGAGGAGCTCGTGGATCCCGACGCGCCCGCGGTAGCCGGTCCCGCGGCACGCGGCGCAGCCAGGCCCCGCGTGCCGGACCGTCGGGGGCACGGGCTCGCCGAGCGCGTCGCGCTCGGCGGGCGTCGGCGGGCCGGTGCTGGCGCACACGTCGCAGAGGCGGCGGACGAGGCGCTGCGCGAGGACGCCCACGATCGACGAGGAGATGAGGAACGGCTCGACGCCCATGTCGAGGAGGCGCGTCATCGCCCCGCACGCGTCGGTCGTGTGAAGGGTCGAGAAGACGAGGTGGCCCGTGAGCGCCGCCTGCATCGCGATCTCGACCGTCTCGCGGTCGCGGATCTCGCCGACGAGGATCACGTCGGGGTCCTGGCGGAGCACGGCGCGGAGCCCGGTCGCGAAGCCGAGGTCGATGCGCGGGTTCACCTGGATCTGGCCGATGCCGCGCAGCCGGTACTCGACGGGGTCCTCGATCGTCATGATGTTCCGCTCCCCGGTCGCGAGGCGGCGGAGCACGGCGTAGAGCGTCGTCGTCTTCCCGCTTCCCGTCGGTCCCGTGACGAGGAGGATGCCGTGGCTCTGCCCGGCGAGCCGCTCGAGCGCGGCGGCCCTCGCGGGCGCGAGCCCGAGGTCGGCGAGGTCCCGGAGCGCGGCGCTCCGGTCGAGGAGGCGCAGCACGACCCGCTCGCCGAAGGCCGTCGGGACGAGCGAGACGCGGATGTCGACGTCGCGTCCGGCGACGCGGACGGCGATGCGGCCGTCCTGCGGCAGGCGGCGCTCCGCGATGTCGAGGCCGGCCATGATCTTCACCCGCGACGCGAGCGCCGGGTGCATGCGCGCCGGGGCCGCGAGCACGTCCCCGAGCACGCCGTCGACGCGGAAGCGGACGGCGACGTCGCGCTCGTAGGGCTCGAGATGGATGTCGCTCGCGCCGTCCTTCACGGCCTGGGAGAGGAGCGCGTTCAGGAGCCGGATGACGGGCGCCTCGTCGCCCGCTTCGAGGAGATCGGGCGGCTCCTCGAGCTCGCTCGCGACGAGCTCCAGGCGCTCGCCCTCGATCGCCTCCATCGTGTCGGCCGCCGACCGCGCCGCCGCGTCGTAGGCACGTGTGATGGCGTCGCGGAGCACGGGCGGCGGCACGACCACCGGGCGCACGGGCGCGCCGTAGAGGAAGCGGAGGTCGTCGAGCGGTGCGAGCGCGCTCGGATCGGCGAGCGCCACCTGGACGCCGTCCGCGTCGCGCGCGAGCGGGAGGACCAGGTGACGGCGGGCGAACGGCATCGGCAGCACGGCGAGGAGGTCCGCGGGCGGGAGCGCGGGCGGCGTCGCCGCGAACGGGAGGCCCGCGGCCTCGGCCGCGGTCCGGGCGGCGAGCGCGGCGTCCGCGAGCGTGGGCGCGGGCATCAGAGCGCTCCGCGCACCTCGGGCTCGAGCACGCCGCCCTCACGCCGCTCGGCGAGCGGCACGTACGCCCGCTCGCCGGCGCCGACGTAGAGCTGCTTCGGCCGCATGATCGTCTGCTCCTCGTCGAGGACGAGCTCGGCCCACTGCGCCATCCACCCGGCCGTGCGCGCGATGGCCAGCATGACGGGGAACATCGAGAGCGGGATGCCCATCGCGTCGTAGATGAGGCCCGAGTAGAAATCGACGGCCGGAAAGAGCCGGTGCGCGACGAAGTACTCGTCCTCGAGCGCGATCCGCTCGAGCTCGAGCGCGGTCGCGCGGAGCGGCGTCTTGGGCGTCACGTCGAACACCTGGCGGAGGATCGGCCGCAGGATGCGGGCGCGCGGATCGTGCGGCTTGTAGACGCGGTGGCCGAAGCCGGCGAGCGTCGCCTCGCCCGCGCGGACGGCGCGCACGAAGGCGGGCACGCGCTCGGGGCCGCCGATCCCCTGGAGCATCCGGATGACGTCCTCGTTCGCGGCACCGTGCCGCGTGCCGCCGAGCGCGGCCGCCGCGGCCGCGACCGCCGAGTACGGATCCGAGAACGCGCTCCCGACCGCGCGCATGACCGTCGTCGAGCAGTTCTGCTCGTCGTCCGCGTGGAGGATCCAGAGCACGTCGAGCGCGCGCTCGAGCACGGGATCGGGCGTGTAGCGGAGCTCGGTCATCTTGAAGAGCATGGAGAGGAAGTTGCCCGGGTAGGAGAGCTCCGTGTCGGGGTAGACGTACGGCATCCCCCGGCCGTGCCGGTACGCGAACGCCGCGATCGTCGGGAGCTTCCCGATGAGCCGCCGCGTCTGCACGCGGCGCGACTCGAGGTCGCGGATCCGGCGGGCGTCGGGATAGTAGGTGGAGAGGGCGCCGACGGTCGCGACCAGGATGCCCATCGGATGCGCGTCGTAGCGAAAGCCCTGGATGAA
>Ga0070741_10006754_pt1 | contig 24372 bp, 21 predicted proteins | sample Coa_R1_4_FD_66440 | JGI IMG/M metagenome (GOLD analysis project Ga0070741, IMG submission 66440) | Surface soil microbial communities from Centralia Pennsylvania, which are recovering from an underground coalmine fire - Coalmine... | ecosystem: Environmental > Terrestrial > Soil > Unclassified ...
CGGCGATCACGGCGTAGTCGCACAAGGCGTGTCGGCCTATCCGCAGGAAGTCACAATCGCCATGATGGCAAACTTCGCCGGCGGCGGCGCTGCGATCTCGGTGCTGGCACGCGAGCTCGGCTCAACTCTGGAAGTAGTCGACGCGGGCACGCTGACGCAATCCCCGATTCCGGGCATCGTCACCGACAAGCCGCGCCATGGCAGCCGCGACTTCAGCCAGCAGGCTGCGCTGACGTCAACTGAAGTCGCCTTTGCGCTTGAGTGCGGGAAGCGCGCGGTCCTGCGCGCCGGGACTCCGGATGTCCTGATCTTTGGCGAGATGGGGATCGGCAACACGACGGCGTCGGCGGCGATTGCGGCAGCGCTCCTCGGGATTGGCGCAGAACAAACGACCGGCAGCGGCACCGGCGTCGACGCCAAGGGACGCGCGCTGAAAACCCGCGTGATCGATCAGGCGCTCGTCCGTCACGGACTGACGAAGCCCGGCCTTTCCGTCGAAGACGTTCTATGTGCGGTTGGCGGTTTGGAGATCATTGCGATCAGTGGTGCCATCATCGCGGCCGCGGAGCGCCGGACTCCGGTTCTGATCGACGGCTTTATCGTCTCGGTCGCTGCACTGGCGGCGGTCCGCCTCAACCCGTCCTGCCGGTCATATCTGTTGGCGTCGCACCGATCCGCCGAGCAAGGGCATCGGCTCGTCCTCGATGCGCTTGGCTTGCAGCCGCTGATCGATCTGGACCTGCGGCTTGGCGAGGGATCTGGAGCTGCAATCGCGCTGCCGCTGCTGCGACTCGCCTGCGCGCTCCACAACAACATGGCGACGTTCGCGGAGGCAGCGGTTCCGGATCGCGCGTAGGACAAATGACGCGCACCTAACGAAAGGTCTCGTTCACGGATCTCACGCGCCAGCCGCCATCCAGCCGATCGATCCGCGTCAGCGACAGCGGATCGATCACAAAGCGCAGCGCGGTCTCGGGCGCACTATCGAGCGCGATGCAGAGTGCCGCGCGAACGGTTCCGGAATGGACCACCAGAATGGCGGTATCCGATTCGATCAACTCCAGTCCGCGGCGGACTCTGACAATCTGATCTGCAAAGCTTTCGCCGCCTGGCGGGGTCGAGCGGGCTGGATCCTTCCAGAATTGTGCGTACGCTTGACCGCCAGTGGCGGCCAGATCGTCGTGGCGTTTTCCGGTCCACGCGCCAAAGTCCTGTTCGGAAAATTCTGGCGCCAGCGCCGGATCAAGTTGGAGGGCCTTCGCCGTAGCGATCGTCCGCTGCGCCGGGCTGGCGTAGGCATTTGCGTTCTTCGGCAGGCGCGCGCGCAAACGGTCAAACGAGGCATGATCGCCGAGATCGGCAGGAGCGTCCGCAGGCCAGATCGTCCCTGGCGGACCATCAACCGCCGCATGCCTGATGAGCCATAGGATGGTGCTCACGCCTGTCTCGCCCGCCTCGCCGTCATCGAACCGTCTGCGCCACATAGCGCCGCCATCCGTCGCTCCGCAAGCGGCAGGCCTCGCACATTCCGCAGCCAAAGCCCCATTCGTGGCGATGGCTTCGATCGCCCTGGTAGCAGGAGTGCGTGGTTTCGATGATCAAATCGACGAGCGCGCGTCCGCCAAGCTGTTGTGCAAGCTCCCAAGTCGCGGCCTTGTCGATCCACATCAAGGGAGTCTCGATCACAAGCCGCGCCTCCATGCCGAGATTGATCGCGACCTGAAGCGCCTTCATGGTGTCGTTTCGCGACAATCGGGATAGCCGGAATAGTCGGTCTCGCAGACGCCCGTGACGAGGTATTTGAGCTGGCGCTGATGCGCGACGACGGCTGCGAACGTCAGGAACAGGAGATTTCTGCCGGGCACGAACATCGCCGGCAATCCATCGTGGCGCGTGCCGAACGGCAGATCCGCGGTCAATGCGCTGACGCTGACACTGCCGAGAACGCCGAGGTCGATCAGGTGATCGCGGCCCAGCTCTTCTTTCCAGGCCGGCCTGATCGCCGCGAGGCCAGCGCGCACGGGCGCCCGGCATTCCATCTCCACCAGGTGGCGTTGACCGTAAGTGAAGCCGACGGTTTCCACGCGGTCATAGCGCGACAGCGCCCAGGCGAGGCATGTCGTCGAATCCTGCCCGCCGGAGAAAAGGACAAGTGCGCTTTCGGGCATGATTGGCTCTCGATCATTCGCCGCGCCGGATGCCTACCCCGCGACAAGTTTCGGGTGGGGACATGCGGGGCGTCTGGCGACTCAGCTCGCGTGAGCGCGCAGCATATATCCGAGCCCGCGCACATTCGCGATCCGGCTGGGAAAGCCGTGGTCATCGATTTTCCGTCGCAGATTGCTGATGTGGGTGTCGACAACGTTGGTCTCGACCTCGAATTCGTATTGCCACACATCCTTGAGCAACATCGCGCGCGTGACGAGCTGGCTCGGCCTGCGAAGGAAATACTCGAGAAGCTTGAACTCGCGCGGCAGCAGGTTGAGCTTCACGCCTGCCTTGAAGGCCGTTTGCTCGAGCAGATCGATTTCCAAGTCGCCGACGCTGAGCCTCGTCGTGCTGATATCGCCGAGGCGACGCAGCACCGCTTCGACCCTCGCAACGAGTTCCATCATGTAGAACGGCTTTGCGAGATAGTCGTCGGCGCCCGCCCGCAAGCCATCGGCGATTTCATCCACCGATGACGACGACGAAATGATCAGCACCGGAATCTTGACGCCCTGTTTGCGCCAAAGCTCGAGCGTCTGCAGTTTGTCGATGCCGTAAAGGATGCGGTCAAGGATCAGCAGCGCGGCGTCGTCCGTGCGCGCCACTTCCGCAGCATCGTCGATCGGAACTCTGCGCACGAGATAGCCGGTTTCCTCGAGTTCGGCCTTGATCTCGTTTGCCAGTTCCTCCTCGTCCTCGACGAGCAATATGGTCGGGGTGACGACCGAAGCCGCCTTCGTCAAAGGCCTTCCTCCCTCCGTTTGCGCGAAGCGCTCGTGAAAACGATGGGGTCTGGTCGAGCGAACTAAAACTTAAGAATTCTTTAGGGTGTGACTTCGCCCGTGGGTCCTGACTAGAGACGTTCCAACGTCACGATCGCCGTGAAACGCCCCCCAAACGCGCCAACGCCAGTTCAGTGGCCCAAGCGCGACGAAGGCCGACTAACACATGTTAATTGGCGCACGCGGCAGTTGGACGGTGAAGAGAAAAATCGGGGTCGGCGATGGGCTCGGCAGCGCTAGATCTGCGGACCCGACTGCGTCAGCTCGCGCTCGGCGCGGAAGACGTTGCTGTAGAGATTGGCGATCCACTGCCGTCCGCTGGAGGTCATGTTGAGATAGCGGATCGCGGCCGCAATCTGCGGCGCGACGTTGTTCCAGTAGAATTGGGGATACTTGTAGACGACGTCGGCCGGCGTCTCGTAGCCCAGCGTCTCGTTGAGACCGATCTCTTCGAACTCGTAGAACAGCGCGTTGGCCTTGCGCATGTAGTTGGGATCGCCGAGTTGGCCGATCAGGTCGGCGGCGCGCAGCAACAAACCCTCCTCCTCGTTGAGGTCGTCCGCCGTTTCGTTTTTCGGCGATGGATAGGGAAAGCGGGTGTATTCGATGGCGCGCGCGATGCGGTCGGCGTCAAGATAATCGACCGTGTCGAAGCGCTCGATGACGAACAGTTTGGAGCGGTCGACGTGATAGGGCGCCATCGCGGCATCGGAGGAACCGATCGGCAGGCGAACGGTGCGGCCGGTGACGTCGGCGATATAAACGCCGTCGCCATCGCCTTGCACAACGCCGCGCACATAGCCGATGTCATGGGTGAGGCACGCCAGGATGAAGTTGGAATAGTCGCGCGGCGTCGTCGGCCGCATCAACGATCGTCCCATCAGGATATCGTGGCCGACCAGCGTGACGAGCATCGAGTGTTCGATGTTGTGATAGAGCGCATCGCTGTTGCCGATGCATTCAAGCGTGAGCCGCGAAATATACGGCAGGAAGTCGGCCAGATTGGCATGCGACAAGCGAAACCGCCCGCGCGTCTCGGCGGCCAGGAAGCTGCCCAGCGCATGCGCCATCACTTCCGGAACGGTGATCATCGCGAGAATGACCGCGGTTATGAACCGCCTTCGAGGCTAGCACCTCGTGATCGCCTGTCCACAGGAATTCGTCATCCCGACAGGCTGCCTGGCGTCATCGCCAAGCCGCCAATCGGCCCCCAGGGAGCCCGGGTGTGTCGGCGGCCCAAGCCTGACCAGCATGCCTCCGGCGCCGCCTTTGGCGCCCAGGGCCGACACGTCGCCCTCAATGCCGACGACCCAGTTTGCGAGTTGATAGTTGGCGCCTGCCTGAACGCCGTCCAGAACGTGATTGGTCTCGGGGTTGAAGTCGCTGCCGTTTCCAGGACCCTGGGACTAGGAACGTTCGATTGCGGGACGGATTGGTCTCGCAAACGAGTGATCAAATACCGGCCTCGCTCGACGCGCGCTTAATGGCAGGCGTGCCTGTCTGCGCGCGCACTCCGCCGGCAGGGAGCGGCATGCGGGATTAAGTAGAACACGTCGCTCGTTGAATACTTCGAGCGAGCATTCCCGTGCAAACTTCGAAAAGCGCCGTTGAGACAAATGCTGGTGGGGCCGAGCTGGCCGCGGAGCCAGTTTGCCGCGTCCCCGGCGCTATCGCCTGGAATTACAGCCGCTCGGAGATAATCGCCGATCTCGCGGTGCATATCGTAAGCCTGTGCTTCGGATACACCGCCGCCGCGATCCTTCTCACGCTTGCCGCGATTCATGAAGCGACACCCGATTTCGTCGCGGCCTCGGTCTATGCGTTGGGCCTGTTGTCGATGCTGACACTTTCTGCGGTCTACAATTTGTGGCCCGTCTGTCCCCTGAAGTGGCGATTGCGACGTTTCGATCATTCTGCGATCTATGCCTTGATAGCCGCGACCTACACGCCCTTTGCTTTGAGACCAGGCGCGGCCACGCCCGGCGTGCTGGCTGCGGTGTGGGGCATCGCCGCGCTGGGGATCGCGATCAAATTTGCCTGGCCCGGACGTCTTGACCGCCTCTCGATCGTCGTTTGCGTTGCCATGGGGTGGGGCGCCGCCATTCTCTGGAGCGGCAAGGATGCTCCGATATCACCCGTGGCCTATCGCCTTCTGCTCGCGGGCGGACTGCTCTTCTCGCTCGGCGTGGCCTTCCATGTCTGGCGGAACCTGCGGTTTCAAAACGCGATCTGGCATTTCTTTGTCCTGCTGGGAATAAGCTGCCACTACGCCGCCGTGTACAGCGTCTTGCTGAACAGGTAGACCGAAGTTCGATCCGCGCCATAGGAACGCCTTTTCCGCTCATCCGGTTTGGCTATCGGGGCGAGTCGAAGCCATCCAATGGCGCGATGAGAACGACGACACTCGAATTTGCAAAGCGCGCCGCCATCCTCGTTGCGCTCATCCCGCTTCCGTTTCTCGTCTGGTACCTGCGTTATTTCTTGCTTGTACTTGTCGGCGCGTTGCTGGTGGCCATGCTGCTGCAACTCGCGAGCGAGCCGTTCGTGCGATGGTGCCGGCTTTCAGAAGGATTGGCTCTGGCCTTCGCCGGCATCGTCATTCTGCTCGTTATCGCGACAGGCGGCTATTTGTTCGGAACGCAGCTGGCTTCCGAACTTCAGGACGTGCTCAGCCGCGCGGACAGCGCAGCGAAAACGATTGCCGACGAGCTTCAGCGCTCTCAGCTCGGCCGAATCACGCTCTCCCATCTCAAAGGCGGCAGCTTTTCCGTCACCGATATTCTCGAAAACCTGACTAAAGTCAGTGCTCGTCTATTGGAAGCAGTCATCTTCACCGTGGCATCGGGTGTCTACATCGCTTCGCAGCCGGCCCTGTATCGCAGGGGAACGGCCCAGCTGTTTCCGTTGTCACAGCGGCGGCTCGTTGAAGAAACGATCGACGATATCGGCCGGGGCCTTCGCCTTTGGCTGCTGGGACAAGCCATTCAGATGTGCCTGATCGGCACATTCTCGGCCATAGCCGTCTGGCTGATCGGGCTTCCCTCGCCGCTCGCGCTTGGCGCCATCGCGGGACTCGCCGAGTTCATACCTTATCTCGGGCCGGTGATAGCATCGATACCGGCGATCCTGGTCGCAATGACCAGCGGTTTCTACCCGGCGCTCTGGACCATCGTCGCCTATGTCATCATCCATCAGATCGAAGGCAATGTGATTGTACCGATGGTCCAGCGGCGGCTGGTGTTCATTCCGCCGGCGGTCCTGCTCCTGAGCATCGTCGTCGTCACCGAAATATTCGGCGCGATCGGCATCATCTTTGCGGCGCCGATCACCGTGATCATTTTCGTCGCGATCAAGAAGCTCTATGTGCGCGCCAGCCTGGGGCAGGATACGGAACTTCCCGGCGAGGAAGCGGGCTGAAACAGGAACCTATTGGTTTGCCCCCGATTGACGCGACGTAGATCCGCCAGGTGAGCAATGGAAGTCGCCTTATCCTTTGTTTGGATGGCAATCGTGTTCTGGCTGATTTTTCGAGCCCTTGGTCAACGCAATCTGCTCCCCCTTCTGCGTCCGGCCGCCTCAGCCACCCGCGATCCGCCGAATATATCGATCGTTATTCCCGCCCGAAACGAGGCCGCCAACCTTTCGAGCTGTCTCGATGGCCTGTTGCATCAAACCTATCCGAAAGACCGGTTGAGCATCATCGTCGTCGACGACGACTCGAGCGACGACACGCTCGCCATCGGCCGCGCCCGCGCCGACAAGTCCGGGCAAGTCAAGGTAATCGAGTGTCCATCGCTGCCGCCGCGTTGGTGTGGAAAACCCCACGCCTGCTGGATTGGCGCAAGCGCAGCGCGCGCCGACAGTGAGTGGTTTTGCTTCATGGACGCCGATGTTCAGGCCGCGCCACCTCTGATCGGCAGTGCGGTAGCGGCAGCGCGCGGGCAGCGGCTGGCTCTCTTGTCGCTGGCGCCACGCCAGAAGCTCGGCAGTTTCGCCGAGCGGCTCGTCATGCCATGCGGACTGTTTCTGCTGGCGTTTTACCAGGACCTCGAAACCGTTCAATCGCCGCACAGCGACAAGGTCACCGCCACCGGCCAGTTCATGCTGGTGCATCGGCAAGCCTATGAAACGGTGGGAGGTCACGCCGCCGTTCGTCAGGCCATTTGCGAAGACCTGGAGTTGGCGCTGCTCATCAAAAAAGCGGGCGGCCGCGTCTTGCTGGAGGACGGGAAGCTGCTGCTGACCGCGCGAATGTATGCAGGCTGGGCGAGCCTCTGGACCGGGTTTTCGAAAAACCTGGTCGAAATGCTGGGCGGTCGCACCCCGACGCTGACCATAGCTGTAGCGGTCCTCCTGCTGTCGTGCGCGAGCATTCTGCTTCCCACGGTCGATGCGGCCGGGTGCGCGGCCCGAAATCCGGCAGATTGCGTGGCGCTCATCCCGGCATTGATCGGCACGGCGGCAGCCGCTGCTCTTCACATCGCCGGCGCTTCATATTTCCGCATCCCGTTCTGGTACGGCCTGATGTTTCCGGCCGGATACGCCGTCGGCGCCTGCCTTGCCATGGAAAGTCTTCGGCGACACTGGCGAGGCCGGATCGTCTGGAAAGGCCGGAGCTACCCGTGAACCATCAAGTCCTCCGCAGCCAGCCGCGAGCCGACCACCAGCATGTCAGCCGGATCTCGACCGGAACCATCCTGTTCATCATTTCGGCGGCGGCGCTCACGCTCTACGAACTGCAACTGGTCCTGATCCCGTTCGTCCTTGCCGGCGTCGTCAGCTACATCTGCTATCCCGCGATCGTTTTCGTCGGCGACAGAACGAAACTGCCCCGCATCCTGGTCGCGATCGCCGTGTTCCTGGCTCTCGTGGCATTCGGCAGCGTCATTGGCCTGCTTGGAATTCCACCTCTGGCCACCGAGCTCACGCACGTCGCGACCGATTTTCAAGGAACGCTTGATCGTTTCGCCGAAACGCTGATCGGCGGCGGTACGCTTGACCTGTTTGGTCAGCCGATGAATGCGCACCAGCTCGCGGACACCATCGGCGGCGCCATTCGCGGCTGGATCGGCAATGTGCGCGTTCTGTCTCTCATTGCCGGGAGCGCGTTCGTGGGTGGCTTTGGCTTCCTGCTGACCCTTGTCCTGCTGTTCTTCTTCATGGTCAGCGGCCGGTCGGTGGTTGGGGGACTGCTGTGGCTCGTTCCACCGGGACAGCGGCCGTTGATTGAAGATCATATCCTTTCAAACCTCGACCCGGTTTTGAGACGCTACTTCCTCGGCGTCATAGCGGTCGTGTGTTTCGCCGCCGTGTTCGCCTATATCGGTCTGGGGCTCGTCCTTGGCGTCCCGCACGCCGAATTTCTTGCCTTGATAACGGGGATCCTCGAGGCCGTCCCGATCGTTGGTCCAGCAATGGCCGCCGTCATCGCCGGCCTCGTCGCCGTTCAACACAACTCCGGACTGAATGCGATCATTGGCTACGCCATCTATCTCACGGCGCTGAGACTCTCAATCGATCAGCTGTTCGGCCCCGTGGTGCTGGGCGCAGCCGGCCGTGTGCACCCCGCGCTGATCATCTTCTGCTTTCTTTCAGGAGGCGCCTTGTTCGGCGTGATCGGGGTGATCACCGCGGTCCCGATCGTGCTGGTAATAAAGACCACGCTTTCGGTGCTCTACGATGAGCCGATCGCCGGGCTTCCGATGAAAAAAGAAGATCGTAGTGAGGGCAATCATGCTGCGAAACCGCTTTCGTGACTTGATGCGCGGCCTTTTCGGTAACGGCACTCCGTCGTTGCCCCACGGTATCTCCGAGCCATAATTGGTGGTGAGCCGATGATGTTGAATGCTCTCGTGTCTGCCCTCGACAAGACGCTGCGCGCCAGACAGGGAATATTCGAATACAGCGAGCGCCCGCGCTGCGTCTTTCGCGTGAACGTCGCCGCCACGGCACGCGACATCGCGCTGTCGGACGGAACTTGCCTTTGCGCCGGCAGCCGCATCATCAATCTTCACCTTTGGAATGAGCATGTTTCGCCGTTTCCCGATCAGGGCCCGACCATCGGTTGGGCACGACGAATGCGGCAGGACTTCGAACTATCGCTTCAGGAGCTCGCCGCTTTCGTGGCGTCCCATCCGGCGCTCGACGACGTAGAGGCTGTTGGCGGAAAGATGATGTTCGGCTCGACGGAGGAAACCCAGGCAGTTGCGCGACTGGCCCAGCACTATGGTTTCGTCTGCGCCGTCGAGGGAGCTCCCGACCACTCGATCTCGAAGGCGCTGCAATTGCTGGGCGAAAATATCCTGATTTCAATGATCGTCATTTCCCGCAATCCCGCCGCGCTCCGATCCGATTGCTTCAGCCGCGAACGCGTGCTGGTCTACCTTCATCGCAACGAACTGATGAAGCGTTTCGGCGCACGCGAGATTTCCACGTCGCCGCATCGGCCCGACCACGCTGTCATCGGCTGACCCCGAACTGTACCGGCGTGGGCAATCGCAAATGCCCATGGGCGCCGAACCACGCGATGGCATCGTTCAGGGCTTCGGCATGCGGCCGCGGGCGATAGCCGAGCTCCTGCTCCGCCTTTTTCGACGTGAAGAACATCTTGTATTTCGCAAGGCGAACGCCCGCCCAGCTGGCGAGCGGTTCGTTGCCGGTCAGGAATGCCTGCACCTCTCCGGCGAGCGCGGCGGGCGCGGCGGCGTACCAGGGAATCCGATACTTCGGGCAACTGCGGCCGACCAAGGCGGCAATCTCGGCCAGCATTAGCGAAAATGAAATGTTTTCGCCGCCCAGGATGTAGCGTTCGCCGACCCCGCCTCGACGCAGCGCCGCCAGATGTCCCCGCGCGACGTCATCGACGTGCACCAGATTCAGCCCGGTATCGACAAAAACCGGCATCCGGCCGGAAGCGGCGGCAATGATGATTCTTCCAGTCGGCGTCGGCTTGATATCGCGCGGTCCGATCGGCGTGGACGGATTCACGATCGTCGCAGGCAGGCCCCTGTTCCGCACCATGTCGAGAACAAGCTGCTCCGCCACCACCTTGCTCTGCTTGTAGGCGCCGATTGCGTGCTGAAGGGAAAGACTTGCCTCTTCATCGGCCGACCCGCCATCTTGCCGGCATTGCAGCGTCGCGACGCTGCTGGTGTAGACGATCCGCTCGATCCCGCTTCGCATCGCCTCTTCCATCAGGTTGCGCGTTCCCGCGACGTTGGTGGCGAAGATGCCGGCCTTGTCCCAGCCGGAAAGCCGGTAGTCGGCCGCCACGTGAAACAAGTAACGGCAGCCATTGCATGCCGCTGCGAGCGATGAGCGTTCGCGAAGATCGCCCTCGACGAACTGCACATCGGCGCCCGTCAAATCCCGATAGCGGCTGGCGGGCCGGACCAGCGCCTTTACCGTGAGGCCGTGACGACGCAATTGACGCAGCACCGCGGATCCAACGAATCCGCTTGCGCCGGTAAGCAGGACATCCGCTGACTTTCTCATTACGATCTCCAGAAGCGGATGCCCGCCGCCTCACCCGGCGCTACAGTTCGACGGCATGGACGCTGGCGAGAAGGACATTGGAACAAAGCAAAAGGGCCTTGCGAGCCGGCCGCCAATCCGCGCAAAGCCTGATCACGTCGAGCGTATCGGAAGGACGCCCCAGCAGGAGGCGACTGAGCCGCCATCCGCTCGTTTCGCCACAGCTGGAAGCACAGGCGAGCGCCACCTGCGGCACGTTGCATCCTGCCGCATCGACGACCACGCGCAGGGCGACGAACCGGAGTGCGTGCGCCGTCGCCAGTCGCGCGACGATGTGGGATTCCATATCGGCCACCAGCGCACCCGATCGACGCCAGAGCTCGCGTCGCGAGATGTCGGCCAGAATCGGCTGGTCTACTCCGGCTACGGGGCCGTACACCGCCGTTGGAATCGCAGAAAGAAGCCACGCAGACCAGAGATCGTCCGTCGGGTTGCTTTCTCGTTGACCAATGATCTCCGATCCGACGACGATGTCGCCGGATCGCAGGCTCGGAGATAATCCTCCCGCCAGGCCGAAACTGACAATTCCCCGGCAACCATCCCTGGCGGCACGGCCAATGAAATCGGAAAGGTCGGCGGCGCCTGATTCCCACGCTTCTCTTTCAAACTGCCGCTCGACGATTTCGGCTTCGAGCGCGAGCGCCGCGCAAATCACTGCCCAGCTGGTCTGGACGGTCGTTCTCGGACCTCGAAGAAGCCTCGTGACCGGCATATCGGGAAAGCCTGCGAACGGAGTCAAACCGGGGCGGCACGATCCGTTGCTGGATCGCACTGAGCGCTCCTTGCCGGCTAACGCGGCCGCCGATCATTCGTTTCTATTCGGCAACGCCTGCGACGAAAGTCGCTGCGGCCTGCGTTGATTGATCGCCCCGTCGCGGCCTGTCGCATTAGGAACGCGCCTGCTACGACCGCGTTCGATTTCGAGATGCATACGCAACGATCGAACGAACAGTCACGATCGGGTCGCGAATGTCACATCAATTTACGGTCGCGATCTCATGACGACGGCAACCGGCCGTCTCAAGTTATTTCAATGAGAAGGCACGCCAGTTAACGATGCTTGGCCTACATGAGAGTACGCATATCGCGACGCAGATTTGTGTCGCGGGCGCAATTCTGGGAATCGTCTACAACGTTCTTGCCGCGATGATCGCGCCGCGATTCAACAGACCTTCCAAAACGCCAATCCATAAAACGCGGCCGGTGACGATCCTGAAGCCGTTGCACGGCAGCGAACCCGGCTTGTTTCTGCGGATTGCCTCGCTCTGCAGGCAACGATACGCAGGCAAGGTACAAATCGTCTGCGGCACCCAGCGGCTTGCCGATCCGGCAAATGCGGTCGTTCGGCTGGTGCAGAGGCTGAACCCGGCGGCGAAGATAGACCTCGTCATCGACGAACGAGTGCACGCCGGAAATCCGAAGGTCGCAAATCTGGTCAACATGGAAGCGAAGGTTCGCCACGAGATCATCGTCCTGTCCGACAGTGATATTGTCGTCGACGATGATTTTCTCAGCGATCTCGTCGCTGAGCTCGATCGCACTCGGACCGGAGCCGCCACCTGCCTTTACTACGGGGTTGCGGCTGGCGGCGTCTGGGCCGAGATGTCCGCGCTCAACATCAACACCCAGTTCTTGCCCAACGTTATCGTCGCGCTGACATTCGGCGCCGCCAAACCTTGCTTCGGCTCGGCGATCGCCATGCGAAAGGACGTGCTTGCCCGTATCGGCGGCTTCAAACCTTACCTGGACGAACTTGCGGATGACTATGCGATCGGCAAGGCGGTTCGGGCCGCCGGGCTCGATGTCGTCGTGCCTCGTTGGGCTGTCGGTCACGCCTGCTCCGACCACAGTTTCCGGTCGTTCTGGGAGCACCATATGCGCATGTCGCGCACGATCCGTTCGATCGATCCGCTCGGCTATGTCGGGACCATTTTCATGTATCCACTGATGTTGTCGATAATTGCCGCGCTTCTGGGAGCACACCACCCGATTGCCCTGCCCGTGATCGCCTTCTTCAGCCGCGTCTTCCTGACTTTCCGTGTCGGACGCTCGTTCAACTTGCGCCGCCATAGCCTCTGGCTGCTGGCAGCCCATGATGTCATCTCATTCGCGGTCTTCCTCTGCAGCTTCTTTGGCGGCCCCATCGCGTGGCGCGGCCAACGTTATCGCCTCCTCCACGACGGCACATTGGAACGAAGCACCGAGATAGAGATCCATCAGCACCAGTAGTGATCGACTTGCCTCTCGCCGAGACCAAGGCCCCGGCGTGGTCGCCCAGTGCCTTGGATCCTTGAGGAGGTCTCATATCCGCGTCCCCATGACGGGGCAGCACGAAACGGCCATGACGGCGTTACGGCGGAAACTGGCGCACCCGACACGATTCGAACGTGTGACCTTTGCCTTCGGAGGGCAACGCTCTATCCAGCTGAGCTACGGGTGCATGGCGGCTGATTTAGCCGATTGGCCCGCCATCGGCAATGGCCGATCGCCGCGTGCCAAGGGCTGGGCAAATGCTGCCGTAAACGCTGATTTTACAAGGCCAACGCCTCGAGCGGCGGCTGGTAAGGGAGTTCAAGGCTCTTGGCCACGGCCTCGCAGGTCACCTTGCCGCGGTGGATATTCAGCCCGTCGCGCAAATGCGCATCCCGCCGGATTCCCGCCAGCCCTTCGGATGCGAGCACAAGGCCAAACCGCAAGGTCGCGTTGTTGAGCGCATGGCTCGATGTCACCGGAACGGCGCCGGGCATATTGGCCACGCAGTAGTGGATGACGCCGTCGACCTCGAAGGTCGGATGGTCATGCGTCGTCGGGTGAGAGGTTTCGAAACAGCCGCCCTGATCGATCGCGACGTCGACGATGACCGCGCCCTTCTTCATCGATTTCAGCATCGGACGCGTCACGAGCTTCGGCGCGCTGGCGCCGGGGATCAGGACGGCGCCGATCACGACGTCGGCCGTTGCGATCTCGTGATCGATCGTCTCAAACGTCGAAAACCGCGTTCGCACGCGGCCGGCGAACATCTCATCGAGCTGGCGCAAGCGCGGCAACGAACGATCGAGAATGCTGACCTCGGCGCCAAGCCCGACCGCCATGCGCGCTGCATGGGTGCCGACGATGCCGCCGCCGATCACGACAATGCGCGCCGGCTCAACACCGGGAACGCCGCCGATCAACAGGCCAGGCCCGCCTGCCGGCTTCTTCAGCGCGGAGCCAGCCGCTTCAATCGAGAGGCGCCCGGCGACTTCGCTCATCGGCGCGAGCAGCGGCAGGCCGCCATGGTCATCCGTCACCGTCTCATAGGCGACCGCCGTGCAGCCCGATCGCAGCAGGCCCTCGGCCTGCTCGCGGTCGGGCGCGAGGTGCAAATACGTAAAGAGGATCTGGCCCTCGCGAAGCTGCTGCCACTCCTGGGGCTGCGGCTCCTTGACCTTGACGATCATCTCGGCGCGACAAAACACATCCGCCGCGCTCGGCGCGATCGAGGCGCCCGCGCGCTGGTAGACTTCATCGGATGCGCCGATGCCGTTGCCCGCGCCCTGCTCGACCAGAACGCCGTGTCCGGCCGCCACATATTCGCGCACCGACGAAGGCGTCAGCCCGACGCGATATTCCTGCGCCTTGATTTCCTTGGGAACGCCGACCAGCATTGTGATTCTCCCTTTTGGGCTCCTGTCTATCAGCGATGCCGCCTGCGTTTCCGGCAAAGGCTGCTCCGCCGGGGCGGATTTGCGCTGTATTCGGGCGCAAAAGCGGGATACGGTGCAGGAATCATGCACAAGCTGGATAGATCCGATATCGCACTGCTTCGGGAAGTCACCTCGAATGCCCGCAGTTCACATGTCGAACTGGCCGAGCGCGTCGGATTGTCGAGCACCGCCTGCGCCCGGCGTCTCGCCGCGCTCGAGCAAGACGGCCTGATCGAAGGCTATCAGGCCGTGCTTGGCCTGAAGGCGCTTGGCCTTGGCACCACGGTGATGGTGCGCATCACGCTCGACAGCCAGAGCGAAGACGCGCTCGAAACGTTCGAGCGCGCCATCATCAAATGCCCGTCGGTGGTGCGGTGCCTCCTGATGTCCGGCAGCGACGACTATCTGGTCACCGTAATTGCGCGCGACATCGAGGACTTTGAGCACATTCACAAGTCGCAGCTGTCGCGTCTGCCGCGCGTCTCCCGCATTCAGTCGAGCTTTGCGATCCGCAACGTCGTCAATCGCTCGTTTCCTCCGGCAGCGCTGTTGCCGCCGGACAAGGGCCGCTGACCGAAGCATAGGGAGAGCGCGCACCATGACGGATCAGTCCGGATCGTCGCAGGCCCCCGCTGCCGGCAAAGCCTGGCCGGTCTTTGGCTCGCTTGCCGGCTACAGGGCTGCATTTCTCAGCCGCGACCTGTTTGCCGGGCTGACACTTGCCGCCATCGTCATCCCCGAGCAGATGGCGACCGCGCGCCTTGGCGGCTTCGCCCCGCAGATCGGCTTCTTCGCTTTCGTCGCGGGCTCGCTCGCCTTTGCCGCGTTTGGCAGCAACCGCTTCCTGTCGTCGGGCGCAGATTCCACCATCACGCCGATTTTCGCCGGCGGCCTGGCGGCGCTCTCCGCTGCCGGCTCGCCGGATTATATGACGCTCGCTGCAGGACTGGCGCTGATGGTCGGCGTGATGCTGACCGTGGCCGGCATCTTCCGCATGGGCTGGATTGCCGACCTGTTGTCGGTTCCAGTCACGACCGGCTTTCTCGCCGGAATTTCGGTGCACATCCTGACGTCTCAGCTTCCGGGAATCCTCGGGGTTCCGTCGCCCGAAGGCCCGACACTTGAACGCCTCGCAACGCTTGCCGAACATCTCGGCGAGACCAACGTCTTTACGCTCGTCATCGGTCTTGGCGTGCTCGCCATCATCGCTGCGTGCGAAAAGATCAGTGCGCGGATTCCCGGCGCCCTGATCGGCCTTGTCCTGGCGGGCGCGGCGGTCGTGCTGCTGCACCTGGAGAAGCACGGTGTCAGCGTGCTCGGGGCTATTTCGGTGACGATGCCGAAGCTGACGATTCCGATGGTACCTGCGGGGCGTCTCGCCAGCCTGTTGTCGCTCGGTCTCATCGTCTCAGTCGTCGTCATGGTGCAGACGGCGGCAACGACAAGGTCGTTTCCCACCGATCCCAACGAGCCGCCGGACGTCAACCGCGATTTCGTCGGCGTCGGCATCGGCAGCATTTTTGCCGGCGTGATCGGCGCGTTTCCCGTCAATTCAAGCCCGCCGCGAACCGCCGTCGTCTCGGAAACCGGCGGCCGTTCGCAGATCGCGGGGCTTGCCGCGGTCGCGATCGTGATTGCGCTGCTCGCCTTCGGCACCGCATTGCTGCAACGAATCCCGAACGCCGCCCTTGGCGGGGTTCTGCTGTTCGTTGCGCTTCGCATCATCCGCCTCGAACAGATCATCGCCGTTTTCAGGCAATCGCTCGGCGAATTTCTGCTGATACTGGTGACGGCGGCCGGGATCATCGTGCTGCCGATCGAACAGGGCGTCGGCATCGGCATCGCACTGTCGCTGCTGCACGGCATCTGGAGCACGACGCGCGCCCGCGTGCGCACCTTCGAACGCGTGCCCGGCACCTCGATCTGGTGGCCAGAGAGCTCCAGACTTCCAGGAGAGCAGGAGGCTGGCGTGATCGTCCTCGGCTTTCAGGCGCCGCTGTCGTTCCTCAACGCCGATGACTTCCGGCGCGATATCATGACGGCGTTGAAGTCTTCACAGCCAAAAGTGCGGCTCGTGGTGCTGGAGGCGACCGGCATTGTCGAGATCGACTTCACCGCCGCGCAGGTGTTGACCGACGTCATCCGTCAGTGCCACGCCGAGGGCGTGGACTTTGCCATCGCCCGGCTCGAATCGGACCGCGCACAGGCTGCGCTCACGCGCTTCGGCATCGATGCGCTGCTCGGCCCCGACCACCTGTTTCGCAGCGTGGAAGAAGCGATCTCGGGCCGCGAGGCGAAGTTAGCCGGGGACTAACGGCCTAGTACCGCCGATCTGAAGTCCCTGCACCGCAAGCGGCGAATTCAACCAGGGACTTCAGATCGATAAAGCGGTACTAGAATCACTAAGTTTGCTAGTGCCCATGACTTTCCGAAGTTCGTTAAAGTGGTCGCTGCGATGTAACACGAACTTCGGAAAGTGGGCACTAGGCCGGAACGATCGCCTTGCCGACCGGCCACAACGCAATGCCGGCGAGCTTCAGGTGCGCCCATGCGAAGGGAATGCCGATAATGGTCACGGCGAGAACCACCGCCGCGACGAGATGGCCGAGCGCGAGCCACCAGCCGGCAAGAACCAGCCAGATCAGGTTGCCGATCAGGCCGAGCACGCCCGTGCCGGCGTCGGTCTCGCCGGTCAGAAGGTCGCGCCGCACCGCTTTCTGGCCGAATGGCAACAACGTGTAGATGGCGATATTGAAGGCAGCGCGCGCCCAGGGCAGGCCGACGATCGTGATCGCCATGATGATCGCTGCAATCAGCCAGCCGGCCGCCATCTCCACGCCACCGAGCAGCAGCCATAGGATATTGAGAAATATCGAAACGGGTTGCATGTGACCTCTTCGAAAGGCAATTGCGCGAACCGGCCGCCGGAAGGCGGCGGCACGAGCAAAAGATAGTACCGACGAGGGTGGCAAGGAAGGGGCGCGCCGGAATAAGGCGGACCACGCGCGTCACGTCAAACGCCGTTCATGTTCGTCAGACCGGCGGCGGAGCCAGTGCTTAGCGGCGATAGCGGTTGGGACGTGCGGAATGAGCGAAGCGATTTTCCTGCACCGGCCGGCTCGTCGCATTGACGCGGCTCTCGCTGGCCGCGGGCGCGACCATATTGAGTTCTTCCAGGAAAATAGGTCGCGCAAAATAAAAGCCCTGCGCGTAGCGAATTCGCGTCGCGGCTTGCAGGTAAGCCAGCTCCTCGAAGGTTTCGACGCCTTCCGCGATCACGCTCATGTTGAGCGCTTCGGCAAGCGATTCGATCGCGCGCAGAATGCCCTGGCTGCGCGGACGAAGGTGGATGTCGCTGATGAAGGAGCGGTCGATCTTGATTTCGTCGGCGGTGATGTCGGCCAGCGCCGACAGCGACGAATAGCCGATGCCGAAATCGTCGATCGAGATCGCGACCCCGAGCTTGCGGAAGATCGGCACGACTTCATCCTGGAACCGCCGCTTGGTCACGAAAGCGTCTTCCGTGACCTCGATCATGAAGCGCCGCGGGAAGCCGGTTGCCTCCAGCGCCTCGGCAAAGGAGCGCATGAAGGTCGGATTATCGGCCTGCTTGGCCGCGACGTTGATGCTGATCGTGGCTTCGGGGCCGAAGGTCTCGTTGATGAGGTCGATGGAGCGGACAATTTCGGCCAGCACGAGGTGCGTGAGTTCGTCAATCAGACCGAGCTCGGCCGCAAGATTGATGAACGTCCCCGGCGCCTGGATCACGCCTTCGTCGTCGCGCAGACGAACCAGCGCCTCGACGCCTTTGACTTCCTTGGTGCGGATGTCGACCTTGGCCTGGAAGGCGCAACAAAAGCGCTTCTCGAGGATGGCGTGCCGCAGCGACTGCTCGATCTTCATGCGCAGCAGCGCCTCGCGCTCCATGCTGGTATCGAAGAAGGCGGCCGCGCCCTTGCCGTCGTTCTTGACCCGGTACATCGCAATGTCGGCGTTCTGCAGCAGCGCGTCGTAGCTGCGGCCATGATCGGGAAACAGGCTGACGCCGATCGACGTCGAAGCGAAGATTTCCGATCCATCGATGAAGAACGGCGCCTTCAGCCGCTGCAAGGTCGCTTCGATATAGTCGGCGACTTCTTCCTCGCTATCGACCGGGTTGAGCAGGAGCAGGAACTCATCGCCTGAGATCCGCGACAGCATGTCAGTGTCGCGCAGATTAAGTCCGACGCGCTTGGCGACCTCGACCAGCAGCGCGTCGCCGACCGAATGGCCGTAATAGTCGTTGATGTGCTTGAAATTATCGACGTCGAGAAAGGCGAGCGCAAAGGAGTAACCCGGCTCGTAGCGCTGGATCAGACTTTGCACGCGGTGTTCGATCACCCGCCGCATCGGCAGATTGGTCAGCTCGTCAAAATAGGCCGAACGGAACAGATGATCCTCGACGGCCTTCTGTTCGCTGATGTCGGTCGAACTCGACAGCAGCAGGTTGCGGCCGCCGATGCGCACCGGCCGGTGCGCCGCGAGCAGAAACTGTTCGCCGTTGTTGCCGGTGACGGCCACCTCCGATACGGCCATGCGGCCGCTGCGAAGCAGGTCAAGTCCTTTTTGCCGCCGCTCGTTCAGATGCCTGGAAGCGGCGTCGGCGGAAGCCATCCCCAAATGCGACGCTGCGGCGTCATTGATCAGGAGGAAGTGGCCTTCATCGTCCTGAACGGTCACGCCGGCCGGAAGCAGCCGGAGGATATCTCGGAGCAGGCCGAGGTCACCCTCGGCCGCGGATTCGCGGGCGTCCGGCGTGGACGGAATCGGATGGCTCGGCGGGTTTTGCATGACTAGTGCCCACTTCCCGAAGTTCGTGCGAAACCTCAGCACCCACTTTCACGAACTTCGGAAAGTCATGGGCACTAGCAAACCCGTAGAATCTAGTGCCGCTTTGCTATTTGAAGTTCCTGGTCAAATTCGCCGCTTGTGGCGCAGGAACTTCAAATAGGTGGCACGAGGTCGAGACTGGCAAAGTCTCTTGTAGTTTTGGTTAAGTGGACGGTCATGGAATTGAGCGCGGGCGTCCTCGCAACCAGCCACAGCAATCGTAATTAACAGAACGTCAACGCGCGGGCTCGCGGCGCCCTTTGCGGGCCCGTATCGCGGCTCTTTCGGCCTCTCAGGCCTCGTGATCGGGCCTTGCTATCAAGCTTTGGGAACGCGGCACTGCATGGTGCAGTGGACGCCGCTCTTCAAGAAGCTGATCTCGGTCTTGCCGTCGAAAGGCTTGAGCGCCGATGCCAGCAGTTTGGTGCCAAAACCCGGCTCCCCGACATGAGCGATCGAAGGTCCTTCGGTCTCGTCCCAGGCAATGCTCAGCCGGTCGTTGTTAACGGACCAGGACACCTGAAGCAGGCCGCGCACGGAGGAAAATGCGCCGTATTTCCCGGCATTGGTCGCAAGCTCGTGAAAAACCAGCGCCAGGCTGACGGCAAGCTTGGCGGGCAGGAACAAGCGCTCCCCGTTCAGGGTGAAGCGGACATGGCCGTAAGGTCCGAGTTCGGAAAGCAGCAGATCCTTGATGTCGCAGCCGCCGCCGTCGACGCCGGTGATGAGCTCGTCGGTCGCCGCCAGCGCGCGCATGCGATGATCGATGCTCTCCCAAACCTGCGGCTGGTTCTGCAACACCTGATGAAGCACGGCATGGACCGTCGATAGCTTGTTTTTCAGCCGGTGCTGCAGCTCGTCGACGAGGAGCTTGCGGTACTCCTCCTCCTGGATCAGCCGTTTGGAAATGTCCCGCTGTTTGGCGGCCATCGAACGATAGTGCTCGACGCCCCAAATCGTCAGCGCTGATACAACCGAAAAAATCACCAGCAGCACGAGCCGCGGGAAAGGGCTGCTCGGCGCATCGCCAAAATTCAGGCTGACGCCGAGCGCGCCGCCGGCGACAGCGGTGGCGATGCCGGTGCGGTAGCCGCCGATCGCGGTCGCAAAGAAAATGGCCGGGAAATAAGGCGTGAAGTAAACATCCGGCCGGATCATCGCGAGAATCCATCGCGCGGCCGTCGACAGCGCAAGGCAGGCGATTGAAAATCCGACGCTGAACGCCAGCGAGGGCCGGGAGATGCCTTGCCAACCTCGCCGAAACTCGTCGATCAATCCTGCTATTGGCCACATCAGCGCGTATTCCGGACCCGAAACGGGACTCACCTTAGCCGAAATTGGCCGGCTGCAATCTGCGGACGGTGAGCTATCCCGTTTAACACCGGGATAAGGAAGGGCATTCCGCGACATAGAAACCGATCGGGGGGAGAAACCAGCGACCGCAACGCGTGACTCGCGCTGCTCCGGCAGGCTATTTTCACGCGACCGTGTCAAAAAGGAGGACGAATATATGGGCAGGCTCGACGGCAAGGTTGCGGTGATCACCGGCGCGACAAGCGGCATTGGCTTGCGCACCGCGGAAGTTTTCGTGGCCGAGAGCGCAAAAGTCGTCATCGCCGGCCGCCGCGCCGCCGAAGGCGAAGCGCTCGCGAACAAGCTCGGCCCGGCCTGCCTGTTTCGCCGCACCGACGTCACCATCGAAGACGACGTTCGCAACCTGATTAATCTCGCCGTCGACAAATTCGGCCGGATCGATAGCCTGTTCAACAATGCCGGCGGACCGGCGCAGACCGGCGGCATCGAAGGTCTCGACGTCGAGCGTTTCGATGCCGCCATGGCAACTTTGGTTCGCAGCGTCATGCTCGGCATGAAGCATGCCGCGCCGCATATGCGCCGCCAGGGCGCGGGCAGCATCATCAACAACGGCAGTATCGCCGGACGCCTCGCCGGCTTTTCGTCTTCGGTCGTCTATGGCGCCGCCAAGGCCGCCGTCATCCATCTGACCAAGTGCGTGGCCATGGAGCTCGGCGAAGCCGGCATTCGAGTCAACAGCATTTCGCCCGGCGCGATCGCGACCGGCATTTTCGGCAAAGCGCTGGGACTGCCGACCGAGGCCGCCGAGAAAACCCCTGACATGATGCGCGAGGCCTTCAAGACGGCCCAGCCGATCCCGCGCGCCGGCCTGCCCGAGGACATCGCGCACGCGGCGGTGTTCCTCGCCAGCGACGAATCGACCTTCATCAATGGGCACGATCTCGTGGTCGACGGCGCGATTACCGGGGGCCGTAACTGGAGCCAGCAGCAGCAGGGCTATGCGGCGATGCGCAAGGCTTTTGGCCAGGACGGCGGCTAGGCAGGCGCGAGCGTCACGCGCAGGCCGTCGCGCGGCTTGGGGATCGGCCACATCTGCCAGTCCGGCTTGCTGTTCGGCGGCAGGGATACGCTGAGGTTTTGCAGGAAATGCCGCGCGAAACATTTCGCCTGCATATAGGCGAAATGCAGCCCCAGGCACATATGTGCGCCGCCGCCAAACGGCACGAAGGCGAAGCGATGGCGCGTGCGCTGCGCCTCGTCGGTAAAGCGCAGGGGATCGAACGCATCGGGATCGGGCCAGATCTCCGGCATATGGTGCGTGAACAGCGGATTGGCGCCGACCAGCGTGCCGGCCGGAATCTGGTAGCCGCCGAAAGCAAAATCGCGCGTCGCCCGCCGCGGAATGGACGGCACCGGCGGCCGCAGCCGCATCGCTTCCTTGAATGCCATCTCGGCAAACGGCATCGCCTCGAGATGATCGAACGAGGTCGGCGCATCGACCGCAACGCCGAGGCTTGAGACTTCGTCGCGCAGCTTGCGCTGCCAGTCCGGGCTTTCGGCCAATGCCGCGACAAAGGACGTCAGCGACGACGTCAATGTGTCGTGCGCGGCCATCATCAGGAAGCTCATGTGGTCGACGATATCCTGTTCCGACAGCAGCGCGCCGTCCTCGTGGGTGGCATGGCAAAGCTGGGAGAACAGGTCCTCGCCGCCCTTGGCGCGGCGGATCGGAATCTGCTGCGAAAAATAGGCGACGATGCGCTCGCGCCCTTTGACGCCGCGCGCCATCTGCGTGCCGGGCAAGGGCGTGCGGATCGGCGCGACGGCGGCCGCGACCATGTCGACGAAGGCTTTCGTGATCCCCTTGACCTCAGGGCCGATGCTCGTTCCTAGGAACGACGTCGCAGCCAGATCGAGCGTCAGCTGTTTCATGGCCGGATAAAACAGCATCTCTCCCGGGTGCTGCCGCCACTCGGCCACGCGCTGCGAAATGCCGGCATCGAGCGCGGAGAGATAGGATTTCATCGGCCCGGATTTGAACGCAACCGAGAGCGCACGCCGGTGCAGGCGATGTTCGTCGAAATCGAGCAGCATCAGGCCGCGCGGAAACAGGCGGCCTAAAATCGTGCCCCAGCCATAGGTCGACGAGAACAGGCGGTTTTGATCGAACAGCAAGAGTTCGTTGGCATCGGGCCCCAGCATGGTGATGCTGGTCTCGCCGAGGATGCGGTTGCGATAGATCAGGCCATATTTGGCCGCCATCCGCTCGACCTCGCCCTTGGGGTCGGCGAGGACCTGCAGCGTGCGGCCGATCAGCGGCCAGCCTTCGTCACCCGGAATATGCGCAAGCGACCGGCGGTCGGGTGGCGCCAGGGGCGTCGTCGAGAAAGCCGCACTTTGCATCGACATGGCAGGCGCTCCATCGCAACACGAACGTACCGAAACGCAACGATCGAACCGCGTCAATCAGGCCTTTTGGTGTTTGGCCGCTTCCTTCTGCAAATCCGGCGCGTTGACGGAGGGAATCGCCACACGACCGGGCCCGGTCTCCCCGAGGGCGGCCGCGGCCTTTTCGTTGCCCATGATCTTGGCCATCACGGCTTCGCCCGCGCGCTCAAAGATCGCGCGGTTCTCGATCACGAACTTCTGCGACTTGCGCAAGCCGTCAGCATAGCCGTTGATCTCCGGCACCACGTAGCGCGCCACCAGGTCCCAGCTCCGGCGCGTATTCTCCGGGTTGGCCCAGTCATGCACGAAACCGATGATGGTGCCGACACCGCCCGACACTTTCATCACGTTCTTGATCAAGGCCACGAGGTCATCAGGCGTTCCGATCGCGGAGGCTGCTCCCTCGACGAAGGCGGTCTGATCGACGGCCTCGTCGGCGGAAGAGAATGCCTTCAGGCCCGGTCGCATCAACGTGCCGACGTTGTATTCATTGTGCCATCGCATCAGTCCCGCGCCGGCCTGGGCTCTCGCCTGCTCGCGGGTTTCGGCGATGTGCCAGGTGAGCAGCACGCGCCAGTCGGCGCGGCTCACCGTCGTGCCGTGCTTTTTGGCGGCGTCCTCGGCGAACTCCCATTGCTGCGCCAGCGACATCAATCCCTTTGTCGACATCGAGCCGAGAGAGATGATGCCGATGCCGTATTTGCCGGCAAGCGTCATGCCCGACGGCGAAATCATCGAAGCCACCACGCACGGCATTTCCTCCTGAAGCGGGAGGATCTGCAGCGCCGCGTCCTGCATGGTGAACCAGTCGCTTCTGGCGGTGACGCGCTCACCCCTGAACAGCCGGCGGATGATCGCGATCGCCTCGTCCTGGCGGTCGCGCTGAGTCATCGGATCGATGCCGAGCGTATGCGCGTCGGACGCCAGCGCGCCGGGGCCGGAGCCGAAGATGGCGCGGCCGCCGGTCATGTGGTCGAGCTGCACCATGCGTTGCGCCACGTTGAACGGATGATGGTAAGGCAGTGAAATCACGCCGGTGCCGAGCCTGATGCGCTTGGTGCGCTCGCCGGCCGCCGCCAGAAACATCTCGGGCGACGCGATCATTTCCCAGCCGGAAGAGTGATGCTCGCCGCACCAGAACTCGTCATAGCCGAGCGCATCGAGCTGCTCGACCAGATCGAGGTCGCGGCGGAATTGCAGCATCGGGTGCTCGCCGATCGGGTGGTGCGGGGCGAGGAATGCACCGAATTTCAGGCGGGCCATAGACGCTTCTCCAAAAAATTCTTCTCAGGTTTCTGGACGGCACGTTATGGGGTGAGAAAGACGAGCGCAATCGGGGGCTTGCGCAGCTAGTGCCCACTTTCCGAAGTTCGTACCCCGTCGCAGCACCCCTTTTACGAACTTCGGAAAGTCGTGGGCACTCGCAAAAACTTATAACTCATGTGCCGCTTTGCATTTGAAGGTCCTGGACGGAGTTTGCCGCTTGTGGTGCAGGACCTTCAAATGCGCGGCACATGCGTCATGCGTCGCCC
>Ga0070741_10006755_pt1 | contig 24369 bp, 17 predicted proteins | sample Coa_R1_4_FD_66440 | JGI IMG/M metagenome (GOLD analysis project Ga0070741, IMG submission 66440) | Surface soil microbial communities from Centralia Pennsylvania, which are recovering from an underground coalmine fire - Coalmine... | ecosystem: Environmental > Terrestrial > Soil > Unclassified ...
CGGTCGAGCGGCAGATGGTGGCTCGCGAAGCCCTCGACGCCGAGCGGATCTCCGTCGAGAAGCAACGGCATGATGTCGTCGACCCATCGGCGCACATTCGCCTGCCCCATGCGGAGCTGCACCTGCTTGTCGAACAGCTGGAGCATCGGCAGCGGATCGGCCATCCCGCCGTACACGCCGCTGAGAGAGATCGTTCCTCCGCGGCGCACGATGTCGATCGCGAGGTAGAGCGCGTTGAGCCGGTCGACGCCGGCGCGCTCCATCACCTTTGCCTCGAGCGGATCGGGAAGCAGTCCGGCGAGGGTCTGGACGACCTTCCCGGCCGGCGCGCCGTGCGCCTCCATCCCGACCGCATCGATCACCGAGTCGGGACCCCGCCCGTCGGTCAGGCCGCGGATCACGTCACCGAGATCGTCTTCGTGCTCGAGCAGGTCGAGCACCTCGACCCCGTTCGCGCGGGCGCGCTCGAGCCGCTCCGGGACGAGATCGACGCCGATCACGCGATAGCCGCGGTGCAGGGCGACGCGCGTCGACATGTCGCCGATCGGACCGAGCCCGAGGACGACGAGGGAGCCGCCGTCGGGAACGGCGGCGTACTCCACCGCCTGCCACGCCGTCGGGAGCACGTCGGATAGGAAGACGAAGCGGTCGTCTGACGGCCCCTCGGGCACCTTGATCGGCAGGGTGTTCCCGAACGGCACGCGGAGGAGCTCGGCCTGGCCGCCGGGAACCTCCCCGTAGAGCTTCGTGTAGCCGAAGAGCGCCGCCCCCGTGCCGTGCTCGTGCACCTGCGTCGTCTCGCACTGCGAGTGGAGCCCCTGGCCGCACATGAAGCAGGTACCGCACGAGATGTTGAAGGGGACGACGACGCGATCGCCGGCGCTGAGCTCGGTGACTGCGGGGCCGGTCTCCTCGACGATGCCCATCGCCTCGTGTCCGAGGATGTCCCCTTCCTCGAGGAACGGCCCGAGCACCTCGTACAGGTGCAGGTCGGAGCCGCAGATCCCGGACGAGGTCACCCGGACGATCACGTCCGTCGCGTCCTCGATCGTCGGATCCGGTACCTCGTCGACCCGCACGTCGCGCTTCCCGTGCCACGTCACTGCTTTCACGTCGGACCCCCTCTCGCCGGCTCGGACGACGAAGGTGCCCGGAGCCCGGCCGGCGAAACGCGTGCGCGACGACCCGTCGCAGGCGAGATCGGTGCGTGTTTCCCACCAATCGGGCGGGGTACCGGCTGCCCGACTACACGCACACGACGTAGGGGGTCTACGTGATTCTTCGCATCGATCGGCTGCAGACGCAGCTGCCGCCGCCGTCCGAGCCCGACCCGGCGGGCGCCGCCGCGGTGCAGGAGCTTCTGGGCGGCAAGTTCGGCGAGATGTCGACGTGGCTGAACTACACGTTTCAGTCCTTCAACTTCCGCTCACGCCAGGGCGCAAGGCCGTTCTACGACCTCCTGTGCAGCATCGCCACCGAGGAGTTCGGTCACGTCGAGCTCGTCTCGGCCACGATCAACACGATGCTCACGGACGGAAGCAACGCCGACGACGGCCGCGCACCGGACGCGGCCCTCGCCTCGCTCAAGGGAATCGGCAACCCGCACCACACGATCGCCGGCGGCCGGGCGGCGCTCCCGCAGAACTCGCAGGGCCGTCCCTGGAACGGCGACTACGTCTTCTCGTCCGGCGACCTCGTCGAGGACCTGACGCACAACTTCTTCCTCGAGACCGGCGCGCGCAACAACAAGCTGAAGGTCTACGAGATGGTCGAGCACCCCGCGGCGCGGGCGCTCACCGGCTACCTCCTCGTACGTGGCGGAGTCCATCAGGTCGCGTACGCTCGAGCCCTCGAGCGCCTGACGGGCGCGGACATGATGAAGCTGTTCCCGTCGCCGCGGATCCCGACGGACAAGATCCCGGAGTGCCGGCCCCACATCGAGCGCAAGGAGCACCTGAAGCTGTACCGCTTCTCGGAGCAGGCCTTCCAGGAGGTCGGCGCGGTCTTCAACGGGCCGCATCCCGAGACCGGGGAGGATCTGGTCGTCGCCGAAGCTCCGCATCCGATCGGCGCACCGGCGCACGATCTGCCACCGCAGCCCGACGTCTTCGCACCGAGCTACGCGCCCGAGGAGATCGTCGAGATCGCACAGAAGCTGCGGAAGCAGGCGGGGCTGCCGGACGAGCCCACGGGTGAAGTGTCCGAGGAGTCGCAGAACCTCGTCTCGAATCTGCTCGAGAAGGTCAAGGGATAGGCGGCCCGGCGCGGCGGCGCCGTCAGCGCACGTACTGCTTCGTCGCGTCGAACGGCGGCGAGTAGTCCCAGCGCGTGCCGGTCATCGTCATCGCTCGCGCGATCAGCTCCCGACGCCGAACGCTCGACTCCCCGGCCCGAGCGATCGCGTCGGGATCGAAGCGGTCGAGGATGCAGGCGCGCAGCGCCGAGGTGTCCTCCTCGCCGGCGAGATTCGTTCTCTCCCCCGGGTCGACCTCGAGATCGAACAGCTGCTCGCCGTGTCCATGGATGTAGATGTACTTCCGGCTTCCTCGGCGCACCATGAAGCACGGGGCCCGGACCTTCTCGACGTGATACTCCGAGAACACGACGTCGCCGGGCCGGTCGAGGCTGCCGCCGTCCATCGGCAGTCGCTCCTCGGCGCCGACCCAGTCGAGGATCGTCGGCGCGAGGTCGAGCAGTGAGACCGGCGCGTCGACGCTCGTGCCGGCGCCGTGCCCGCTCGGATGCCGGACGAGCAACGGGACGCGAACCGACCACTCGTAGAAGCAGCGCTTCTGCACCATCGCGCGCTCCCCGAGCATGTCTCCGTGGTCGCTCGTGAAGATCACGATGGTGTCCGGAGGGACGGCGTCGAGCAGCTCGCCCAGCTTGCGATCGACGTAGGTGACGAGCGCGTAGTAGGCGCGCCGGAGCGCGCGCAGCGCGTCGGGGTCGCGCAGGTCGACGGCATCGGTCTCGTGCGCCTCGTTTGCCCAGCGGTCCATCGCCGAGCATTCGATGTCCCGCGGCTCCTGCGGAATCGGGATCTCGACGCCGTCGTAGAGATCCCACAGCTCGCGCGTCGGCTGGAAGGGGTCGTGTGGATGGTGGAAGGAGACGACGAGAAAGAAGGGACGCTCGGGCCCGGCGCGCAGGTACTCGAGCGCGCGAAACTGCGTCTCCTCGTCGTAGGCGAGGAACTTCGACCAATGCACGACGCCGACCTGCGGCGGAACGTAGCTTCGCGCGTGTCCGCCTCGCACGAACTTTCCGTCCGGGTCCTGCGTCGGCACCCAGTCCATCGCCGCCGGAAACACGTCGGTCGTCAGCCGGCGCTCGAATCCGTGCAGCTGGTCGGGCCCGACGAAATGCATCTTCCCGCTCAAGACCGTCTCGTAGCCGGCGAGGGTCAGGTAGTGCGCGACCGTGGGCACGTCGGCGGGCAGGATCGATGCGTTGTCCCAGCAGCCGAGGCGCGATGCGAACCGGCCCGCCATCAGCGCCGCACGCGCCGGCGAGCAGAGTGGATACGGCGTATAGGCGGCGTCGTAGCGGATGCCCTCGCGGGCGAGCCGGTCGAGATTCGGCGTCTGCACGACCCGATCGCCGTACGGGCCGGTCAGGAACGGGACGAGCTGGTCGGCCATGACGAGGAGGACGTTCACGCGGTGCGGCCGTTCTCGGTGATCGCCATCAGCGGTCCATGGTCGCGATCGAGCCGGACGGGCAGGTCGTCGGCCGGTCGGAACGATCGCCCGCCGCGCCGTCAGGCGTAGCGGAGGGCGTCCCCGGGCTTGAAGCGAACGGCACGCCGAATGGGAACGAGGGTGATGAGCAGTGCGAGCAGGATCGTCCCGCCGAGCGCGAGCACGATGTTCCAGACCGGGAACGTGAACGGCACCTCGACGAAAAGGATCTTCCTGGTCATCCAGACGAGAAACAGGTTGAGAAGCACTCCGACCGGGACGCCGATCAGCCACCCGAGGATCGCGAGCACGATCGTCTCAGCGGCGAAGATTCGTCGGATGTCGCGGGCGCGGGCGCCGATCGTCCGCAGGATGCCGATCTCCCGCGTGCGTTCGAGCACGCTCATCGTGAGCGCGTTCGCGAGCCCGGCCATGCTGATCGCGACGATCAGGAACCCGAGCACGACCACGGAGGTCACCAGCGTCTGGTTGCTCGCGATCTCGTTGGCGAGCATCACGTAGACGATCTGCGATGTGACGTCGTAGCCGTTCGCGTTGAGCCTGTTCTCGACACGCGTCGTGGTGCGGTCGATGAATGCGTGGTCTTGCGAGGTCGTACGCACCCAGTAGTCGCTCGCGTCCGAAGGCATACCCGGCAGCAAGGCGTGCATCGTCGTGATCGGGACGTAGAGCGCGGTCCCGTCCTCCTGCTGGTTGGACGCGATGCCGATCACGTGGAAGTCGACGAGCCCGGAGGCGATGCGGACGCGAATCGTCTGCCCGATGCGCGTCCCGGTGGTGCGCGCGATGTCGCGCTCGACGACCGCGACGTGCGCGCGGTTCGCCTGCTCGGCCGCGGTGAACCACCGTCCGCCGGCGATGTGGTAGCGGAACATCGTTGCGTGCTGGACGGCCCAGATCTTCGCGTCCTTGCCGGCAAGCCTCGCGTCGGTGACGAACTTGCCTTCGATCGCGGCAACGCCGGGCGTCGAGCGTATGAGCTGCGCCGCCTGCGCACCGAGCGGCTGCCCCAGCGGGTCGATCTCGAACGCCTCGCCATGGTCGTGCCACGAGGCGCGGCTTGTGTTCGCGACTCCCGAGCCGAAGCCGACAAGGGCAAGCAGCGTGCCGACGGCGAGCGCGACGACGACGCCGGTCGAGAACGCCCGCCGCCGCCGGCGGCCGACGCTGCGCAAGCCGATCTGCACGGTGCGCGGCAGGAAGCGCACGCGGCGCAGCACGCGGTCGCCGGCGTCCTCGCCGCCGACGGCCGACCCGGTCGCCTCGAGCGCCTCACGGATCGGGACGCGAGTGGCTCGCCGGATCGCCGGCAGGGCCGCGAGCAGGGGTCCGAGCACGCCGACGCCCAGGCTCGCGAGGATCACGAGCGGGGCGGCTCCGATGCCGACGTTGACGCCGTAGATGTGCGAGCCGAAGTAGCGCGTCAGGAGGTTCGCGACGACGAGCCCGAGGACGATCCCGGCCACCGTGCCGATTGCGCCGAGCAGCAGCGCCGTCCTCAGGTAGACGGCGGCCACCTGACGCCGGCGGCCGCCGATCGCCTTCATGATCCCGATCTCCGAGGTCTGCTCCGACACGAGCGCCGTGATCGTGCTCGCGATCAGCACGAGCGCGGCGAGCAGCGCGAGAACCGTGATCAGGTAGAAGAACTTCGCGAGCTTCGTGTAGCTCGACTTGCCGGGCCAGTCTCCCGCGGCGCGCACATCGGGCAGGGCCGAGAACCCGCGGAACCCGGGCAGAGCGTGGAACGTCCGGCTGAGCGCGGCGAGGGTCGTGTCGACCGCGGCCGGCCTCGAGTTCTGGAGCCGGAAGTAGAACGTGTCGTAGCCGGGACCGCCGCTGAGCGTCGCAACGGTCCGGAGATTCGCGTACAGCACGATCACGTTGTTCGCGACGACCTGCTGACCACCGTCCAGGTTCTGCGCCGTCCCGCTGACGTACAGCGACTGCGTGCCGCCGTCGACGCCGACGACGTCGACCGAGTCGCCGCGATGCGCAGGCAGGAGGCCGTGCGGGCCGTCGCGCGAGTCCACCAGCACCTCGTCTGCTCTGGGGAGCGAGCCCGATCTGAGATGGACGACGTCGACCGTCTGCCCGGAGAACGCCGGAATGCCCCGCACCCAGACGAATGCACGCCGCGCGCCGACATAGATCTGGCCGCTGTAGCCCGAGCCGGGCTCGACGGAGCGCACGTTCGGGACGGCCGCCAGCCTGTCGAGGCCCGCGTCTGTGACCGTGAACGTGCGCACGTACACGGTCAGGTCGGGCAGCCGGTCGGACACGACCGCCGTGTGCATCGCGCGGCCCATCAGGTTGGGCAAGGCGAAGAGGCCGATGCTCGTGACCGCGAGCGTCAGCGTCGCAAGAGTGAAGAACGAGCGCGACCTGCGCCGCGTCAGATCGGTGACCGACTTGCGCAGGAGCGCCGAGGCCACGGCGCCCTCACGCTGCGACGACGACGCCGTCGCGGATCGAGATCGTGCGATGCGCGCGTGCAGCGAGCTCGCGGTCGTGCGTCACGTACACGACCGTCTTCCCCTCGTCGTTCAGCCGCCGAAAGAGCTCGAACATCTCTCCCGCCGTGACCGAGTCGAGGTTGCCCGTCGGCTCGTCGCCGATGACGAGCCGCGGGTCCGCGGCGAGCGCACGCGCGATCGCAACCCGCTGCTGCTCGCCGCCCGACAGCTCGGCGGGCAGGCGATCGGCCTTGTCGGCGAGCCCGACCAGGTCGAGGTTGCGGCGGGCGCGCTCGAACCGCTCCGGCTTCGACCAGCGGCGCGCGAAGTCGAGCGGCAGCACCGCGTTCTCGAGCGCCGACAGCGTCGGCAAGAGCTGGAAGAACTGGAAGACGACGCCGACATGCGCGCCGCGCCAGACGGCGAGCTCCTCCTCGCTCAGCTCGTCGATCCGCAGTCCGTCGACGACGACCGAACCCGACGTCGGCCGGTCGATCCCCGCGACCAGATTGAGGATCGTCGTCTTGCCGCTCCCGGACGGCCCGACGATCGCCACCAGCTCCCCGGTGCCGATCGTCAGGTCGATCCCACGCAGCGCCTGGTAGTCGAGCCGCCCCATCCGGTAGGTCTTCTCGACGCCGGCCAGCTCGATCAGCGGCGCCGCGACGCGGGCGGGCTGTCTCACAGCCGGCCCGGGTGCCTCGAGCTGCGGCGCTACGGCCATCCAGGCTCCTCCGGATAGGAACCCGCGAATCCCCCGCCCGCGCCGCGCGAGCATCGGGACGGCCACGGATTCGCGGCTACGGGAAACCCGCAAACGGACGACTCAAGGCGTAGGGTCGTTCGGCGGGGTCGAAAGACGAGGAGGTTCGATCGCATGAGTGACGCGTCGGCAGCGCTCGGCGCCCCGGAGGTCGCGGGCGCGTTCGTCAACCCCAAGGGCGGCTTCAAGAAGATGGCGGCCGGAGGCTTCGTCGGCATCAACGCCATGGAGAAGCTGAAGAGACGCGGGCCGGACGACCTTCCGAACTTCGGCCGGGTGGGCTACCTGGCCGCGAGCGCCGACGAGGTCGCGCTCGTGAAGACGAAGAGCGGCGCGCTGAAGATGAAGGTGACCGACGAGGCGCTGGCGCGTGCGTCGCGCTCGCAGATCGCGACGGTCGAGCTCGACGGCGGCGCGCTCGTGTCGAAGCTCGTGATCGCCTTCGACGGCGGCACGACCTGGGAGTTCGAGGTCCCGAGGGCGGGCAAGAAGAGCGCCAAGACCTTCGTCGAGGCAATCGGCGGCCGGGTCGTCTGACGAGGACGGGGAACCGCCGCGCGCGGTCGGGGCGGGCGGCGGATGCTCTGACAGTGTTCTTAAGGGGCGCTGCCGGACCGGCGGACGCGGCTCGCCCGTTTGGAGCCGGCTGGGCCGGCGTGAAAGAGTTGCCGTAGGTCCAAGTTTCGCAACGGAAGGGGAGGGTCGAATGGAACGCAGGTCCGTTGCCGCAGCGCGGCTCGCAGGGCTTTTCCTGCTCGTGCTCGCCGGCTTCGTCGTGATCCCCGGCGCATCGGCGCGGACGTTCGCGCCGTCTTCGGCGTCGGACGGGGGGAACGGCTTCCGAGCCCAGATCGTCGTGCTGTCGAACCGCGCGGATCTCGTGTCCGGCGGCGACGCGCTCGTGCAGGTCGTCCTGCCCGCGCAGGTCGATCCGTCGACCGTACGGGTCAGCCTGAACGGCACCGACATCACGTCGGAGTTCGCCGTGCGCCCGAACGGCGCATTCGAAGGCGTCGTCACCGGTCTCGCCGTCGGCGACAACGATCTCGCCGCCACGATGCAGAGGGCCCCCACGGTCCATCTCACCGTGACGAACCATCCGAGCGGGGGCCCCGTCTTCGCAGGGCCACAGGTGCAGCCGTGGGTCTGCGAGACCGTCGCAGGCTTCCCTGCGCCGACCGACCCGCAATGCGACGGCCCGGCGCTCGTCTCGTTCAGCTACATGGACGCGACGTCGCACACGTTCAAGCCGTACGACCCGTCCTCACCGCCGGCGGCGGCGCAGATCGCGTCGACGACGACCGACCAGGGCGTCACCGTTCCGTACATCGTGCGCTCGGAGAAGGGCGCGATGGACCGGGGCCTCTACGACGTCACCGTCCTCGCGAACCCGGCCGGCACGTGGGCGCCGTGGGCGTCGCAGCCGACCTGGAACCACAAGCTGCTCTACCAGTTCGGCGGCGGCACCGCGCCGTGGCACACGAACGGCGCGCCGCAGAGCGACGTCGTCGACATGGCGCTCTCGCGCGGATTCATGGTCGCGAACAACAACCTCAACATCCGCGGCGACGACGCAAACGACGTCGTCTCGGCAGAAGCGTTGATGATGTTGAAGGAGCACATCGCCGAGACGTACGGCTCGATCCGCTACACGATCGGCACCGGCTGCTCGGGCGGCTCGATCCAGCAGTACGTGATCGCGGCCGACTATCCCGGCCTGCTGAACGGCATCCAGCCGAACTGCAGCTTCCAGGACAGCTGGACCACCGCAAACGAAGTGAACGACTGCCATCTGCTGCGGAACTACTTCGGCACGACCGGTAACGGCTTCACGGCCGCGCAGCAAGCGGCGGTGGAGGGCGTTCGCGATCCCGGCGTGTGCACCGACTGGGACCTGAGCTTCGCCCCGGTCGGCATCCCGTCGCGCGTCTCGAACTGCAATCTGCAGGGGACGCCGTTCGCGGCCGCGGTCTACAACCCGGTGACGAACCCGGCGGGCGTGCGTTGCGACGTGCAGGACTACCAGGCGGCGATCTGGGGGCTCCGGCCGAGCGACGGCTTCGCCCGCAGCCCGTTTGCGAATGTCGGAGTGCAGTACGGGCTCGGCGCGCTCCAATCGGGCGCGATCACGCCCGAGCAGTTCGTCGCCCTCAACCAGGGAATCGGCGGTACGGACATCGATCTCAACTTCACGGCCGCCCGGTCCGAGCCCGACCTCGTCGCCGAGGGGATCGCGTACCGCACGGGCCAGGTGACGAACGGCACGCAGCTTGCGAACGTGCCGATCATCGACCTGCGCGGCTCCGAGCTCCTGTTCAACGACATCCATACGGACTACCACTCGTATGTGATGCGGGCGAGGCTCGATGCGGCCAACGGCGGACACGGCAACCAGTTGATCTGGACGTGGAACGCCGCACTCGTGCCCTCGAGCATCACACCGCCGCCGTCGATCGCGCTCAAGTCGTTCCTGACGATCGACAACTGGCTGTCGAACATGGAGGCGGACACGCGGAACGTCCCGCTCTCGCAGAAGGTGCTCGACGACAAGCCTGCGACGGCAAGCGACGAGTGCTTCATCGGAGCGAATCTGGTCGAGACGACGGATGCGGCGACGTGCGCCGCGGCGTTCCCGCACTTCGCCGACGCGCGCCTCGTCGCCGGCGAGTCGATGACCGACAACGCCATGCAGTGCAAGCTGAAGCCGATCAGCGCGAGCGACTACCCGGAGCTCACCCCCGACCAGTGGGTCCGGTTCCGGCGGGTGTTCCCGAAGGGCGTGTGCGACTGGACGCAGCAGCCGGAGGGCTTCCGGCCGTCCGTCCCGTGGCTGAGCTTCGCCGGAGGACCCGGCGGCGAGCCGATCGGCCCGGCGCCGGTCTCGCACTGACGAGCTGACGAACAGAAAAGCGGGGCGGCGGTCGCGAAAGCGCCGCCGCCCCGAGCCGCGAATACGGGAATCCTCGGATGCGGCTCGCCCTCGACGCGCGGATCTGCGTGCCGAACGCCGACGCGGGAGGCCGACATGGGCGGGCTGAATCTGTCGGGCAGAGCCGGGCGCTGGAGCTCGCGGCACAGGAAGGTCGCGATCTTCGGCTGGCTCGGCTTCGCGGTCGTCGCGGTGCTCGTGGGGAACGCCGTCGGCCACGTCCAGATGAACGACTCGGACTACGCGTCGGGCGAGGCCGCGACCGCGCTGCGCATGCTCGCGAACGGCGGCCTCGTCCAGCCCGCGACCGAGAACGTCCTCATCCAGAGCCGCCGCTACACGGCGAGCGATCCCCAGTTCGCCGCGCTGATCGCGGTGACCTCCGCGACGCTTGCGCCACAGCCGAACGTGACGAACCTGCAGGACCCGATGTTCAAGCAGGGAAACGGCGGCCGCGTCTCACCCGACGGCCATTCGGCGCTGATCTCGTTCGACATCAAGGGCGACCCCAACGACGCCAAGAACAAGGTCGCGCCGATCCTCGAAGCCGTCGCCGCGCTCGATGCGGCTCACCGGCCTGCGTTCACGATTCGAGAGGTCGGTAACGCCAGCGCGACCTACGAGATCGACAAGTCGTTCAACAGGGACTTCAAGAACGCCGAGCGGCTCACGATCCCGCTCACCCTCGTGATCCTGCTCGCCGCGTTCGGCGCGCTCGTCGCCGCAGGCATCCCCGTCGTGCTCGCGTTCTCCGCTGTGCTCGCGTCCCTCGGCCTCTTCTCTCTCCTCACGCATCTGTCGAGTGCCGACTACGAATCGACCTCCGCGGTGATCCTCCTCGTCGGCATGGCCGTCGGCATCGACTACTCGCTCTTCTATCTCCGGCGAGAGCGGGAGGAGCGGGCGGCCGGCGAGCAGCCGTTGCCTGCGCTCGTGACCGCGGCGGCGACCTCGGGGCAGGCCGTGCTGATCTCCGGCGTCACCGTGCTGATCGCCATGGCAGGCATGTTCATCGCGGGCAACCGCATCTTCACGGGCATGGCGGTCGGGACGATGCTCGTCGTCCTCTGCGCGATCGTCGGCTCGCTGACGGTGCTGCCTGCGATCCTTGCCTGGCTCGGCGATCGCGTCGACCTCGGGCGGATCCCGATCGTCGGGAAACGGAAGCGCGCGGCGGGCGAGTCCCGCTTCTGGGGCTTCGTGCTCGACCGCGTCCTGCGGCGACCGGTGCTCTCGGTCGCGCTCGCAAGCGGTCTGCTCGCGCTCGCGGCGACGCCGGTGCTGCACATGCACACGAAGCTGCCGAGCTTCAGCGACATGCCGAAGGGCCTCGCGACCGTCCAGACCTACAAGGACCTGCTCGCCGCCTTCCCGGGCGCTCCGGCTCCTGCGAACGTCGTCGTCCGCGCGCCGAGCCTCACGTCGGCACCGGTCGCCGATGCGATCGTCGCCCTCAAGCGGCAAGCGCTCGCGACCCACGAGCTGTTCCAGCCGATCACGACGCTCACGAGCAAGGACGGCACCACCGCCGACATCGTGATTCCGATCGCCGGCAACGGCGACAACGCGGCGTCGCTTGCGGCTCTCTCGACGTTGCGGCACACCGTGCTGCCGCGCACGCTCGGCAGGGTGGCGGGACTGTCGTACGCCGTCACCGGCGAGACCGCGGGAACCCACGACTTCAACGAGCGCATGAAGTCGAGGATGCCCTGGGTGCTCGCGTTCGTCCTCGGCCTGGCGTTCGTGCTTCTGCTGGCGACGTTCCGTTCGGTCGTGATCCCGCTGACCGCGATCGCGCTGAACCTGCTCTCGGTCGGAGCCGCCTACGGCTTGCTCGTCCTGATCTTCCAGGGGACCTGGGCCGAAGGGCTCCTGGACTTCACGTCCAACCACTCGATCACGTCGTGGCTGCCCATGTTCCTGTTCGTCGTCCTGTTCGGGCTCTCGATGGACTACCACGTCTTCATCCTCAGCCGGATCAAGGAGCTCCACGACTCCGGTCTCTCGACCGACGAGGCCGTCGCGCGCGGGATCAGGCGCACAGCCGGGACGGTGACGAGCGCGGCGCTCATCATGGTCGCCGTCTTCTCGGTGTTTGCCACGCTGCAGATCATCCAGATGAAGCAGCTGGGCGTCGGGCTCGGCCTCGCGGTATTGATCGACGCAACGGTCATCCGCGGGGTGCTCCTCCCGGCGACGATGAAGCTCCTCGGCGATTGGAACTGGTACATGCCGCGCCGGCTCGAGTGGGTGCCGACGCTGGCCCCGGAAGCCCGCACGCCGCGTCGGCACCGAACGCGGCTCGTTCCGGGCCACCGATAACACGCGACAAGGAGTGCCGTGATGGCAGCGACGCACGTACCGAAGGACCGCGCTGCGCAGCACGCAGCCGAGGCGGAGCGCCTGCTCGAGGGCCGCTTCATCTGGTCGTATCTGAAAGCGCAGGTCCACGCCACGCTCGCCGTCTACTACGCAGGAGCGCAGGGGACGACGAGCTACGGGAAACCCGGCGGCCGGTCGGCGCGGTTCCCGTCGGCCGGTTAGCTACCCCACGCGGGCAGGATCGTGCCGCTGCCGGTGACGGAGCTCGTCAGCGAACGAGGATGCCCGGCGTAGAAGATCGCGCCCGATCCGGAAACGGATGCATCCAGCGAGCTCGTCGCGCGAACGGTGATCGTCCCGGAGCCGCCGAGCACGGCCCGCGCCTCGCGGACCGTGAGCGCACCGAGCGCGGCGTTGCCCGAACCGTCGACCGTGACGTCGAGGAGGTGCGCGCTGCCGGACACGCTGATGTTGCCCGACCCCGGGATGCTGACCGCGAGCGAGGGGGCGTTCAGGCCGTCGACCGCGATGACGCCCGCGCCGCTGAGGCGCAGCCCGGTGAGCGCGGGCATGCGGATCTCGACGCTCATCCGGCTCTTGCCCGTCCAGCTCCCCGGACGATTCGCGATCACGAGCCGGCCGGACCGAACGCTGGTCGTCACGCGGTCGAGGAGGTTGCGGTCGGCGTGCACGACGACGGACTGATGAGCGCCGACGTGAATCGCGACGACGTTCGTCCCGGCGAGCTCGACGCTCGTGAACGGCGGAACTGCCCGGTTCTGCTCGGCCGCGACGCCTGACCCGGACAGCGATGTCCGGGATCCGCAGGCGAGACCGACCGCGACGCTTGCGACTGCCGCGAGCGTGAGAACAGGTAGGACGAAGACCCTGGGACCCATCATCGACACCTCCCTACGCGGCGAGCTCGCTTTCGGCGGACGGGACGCCCCGGCCGCGACGGGGCGCCCCGTCCGAATTGCGGCAGTCGCTTCGGATCACGCGCTCGACTTCTCGAACCACGAGATCAGGTCGTGCAGGGGTTTCGCTCCGGAGCCGATCGCCAGGCCGGTGATCGCGATGTCCACCGCGGGTCTGACGCTCGTGACCCCGACGGCGTGCAGCAGGAAGACGCCGAATGCCCCGCTCGCCATCATCGCGAGGAAGCAGGACACCGCCCACATGTTCAGGCTCCGCAGCTCCGGCTTGAACATCTCGCTAACCGGCTCGAGCACGCGCTCGATTCCCTGCGCGAAGATGTAGAGCAGTGCGAAGACGCTCACGCCTGCCGCCGGCACGAAGTCGTTCGGACCGATCGACCGGTACAGCTGCCAGCCGACGTAGACGCCGAGACCGACTGCCGCATACGCGAAGAGGGCGTGCCACTTGTGCTCTCTCGCCGCGTCACCGGCAGCCACCTTCGACTCGACGTGCGCGAACCGAACGGGATGTGGCTCAGCCATGTGTGCTCACTCCTCACCGGGGCCGAGAAGTGGACCGACCGACGCGAGCGCCCGCCCCGTCGGCGCGGCGCGGTGCCCTTCGTTCTCCCGGGGCCGCCGGTGTCGGCTCGGGAGGAAGTACTGATCCTCGTGCAGCCGAGTCGGTCAGAGGAGGATGCGCAGAGCCGTCCGCGGCGGGCAGCCGTCTCGCAGCAGCCGTACCGCGACGTGGAGATCGACGTCCGGCCTGCGACTGAGGACGAGCGCGTCGTAGGGGTGATAGCCGCCACGCTCGAGCTCTTCGAGCCGCCACCGCCGAACGGGATCGGACTCCACGATTCTCTCGGCGAGGGCGGACGGCGTCATGCCTGAATCTTGCCGCGCCGGCCGTTCGCCGCCAACGGGGCACGCCGCAGACACGGTGCGGCTTTCTACGCGATGCGAATGCGCGTGGCGCGATTCAGGTACGGCCACGACGGCCGGAGGCCGGGGCCGTCGTTCGCCCGCGGGGCGGCGAGTCGTACGACCGACGGCGCGACCCTGCGGGCCGGTCCGGCGTTCGCGGGGCCTCGCTCGGGCCGACGCGGATGTCGGCCAGGAGCGCCTCGGTGACCGAGACGAGATCGTGCGATCGGATCCGCATCGACACCTCGTGCGTTCCGGCCTCGACGACCACGTAGTCCGACTCGAGCAGAACGGGATCGACGACGACTCGGTCGCCCGCCGGTCCTCCGAACGGCGGCACGGCACCGAGCTCGAACATCGGATATGCGCCGCTCAGCTCGAGCTCCGTGAGCAGCGTCGGCTGCCCGCCGAGCGCCTCGCCGAGCTTCTCGAGGCTGATCCGCGCCGACGCCGGAACGACCGCGCGTGCGCACTGTCCGTCGAGGCGTGCAACGACCGTCTTCGCCGTCGACTGCGGAAGGATGCCGAGCGCGCGAGCTTCTGCGCCGGCCGAGGTGGTGCGGCGATGCGGCAGGAGCTCGAACTCGATGCGCCGATGGCGGAGGATGTCGATGATCTCCGCCACACCGGGCTCCAGACCGATGGCCGCCGTGGTTCGCACATGCGTGTCGACCCCGGGGTAGAAGATGCTTTCGTGGCCGTCCTCCCACCGGACGCGATAGTGCGGGTGTCCGGGCAAGCCGAGGATCTCGAGGATCTCGCCCTTCCGAGGCGTCTCGCCGACCCTCCGCCCGCCGACCTCGATCAACCCGCAGGCAGGTCCTCCGGTCTGGGTGATCATCGCCGACTCCTTTGCGGTCGCGTTCCGCCTGGACGATGCGCCGTCGCACCCGGCTGCGCATCGGGGAAATCCCGCAATGCGGGCCGATCGACCGGTGGGCGCCGAGGCTAGCCGCGCAGGTGGTACGGCACGGCGGTGAGCATGATGCGGGGCGAGTCGAAGAGCACGCTGCGCTTGATGTAGAGCTCGCGGAAGTTGTGCAGCAGCCTGCGCCAGCCTGTCACCACGATCTCGGGCACGACGTAGAGGAGCGCCTGCTCCGGCGCCGCCACGAGCTCGTTCGCGTAGGCGGACACCGCTTCCGACAGGTCACGATACGGAGCGTCGACGATCTCGAGCGGGAGCGACGGCCGTCGCTGCGCCCACGCGACACGCAGAGCCTCGGCCCGGTCGGCGTCGGTCGCGAAGTGCAGCGCCGCCGTATCCGCGAAGCCGAGCGAGGCGGCGTAGGCAGCGGCCCGGAGCGACGCCGCCCGCGCGTCCGAGACGAGCACGCGCACCGCGATCCGGCCCGGCACCGGCTCGTCGGCGTTCGAGTCGAGGCTCGAGACGTCGCAGATCGCGACGCCGGACTCCTGGAGGAGCCGCAGCTTCAGCCGGAGCGCCGGCCGTCGCACGGCGTCGAGCAGCGACGGGCGGGAGAACTGCTCCGCGATCACGACCGTCACGAACTGGTCGCCGCCGTGCGGCAGCGACCAGACGGCTTCGCGCACGGCGTCGACGCGGCCTTCCGGCGAGCCGATGCGCTCGAGCGCGATCTCCGGCGACGCGTGCGACTGCGTCGACACCACGCGCGGCGGCGCGACCGTCCTGATCGCAGAGGCGAGCCCGAGCGCGTGGCGCGCGGTTCCGTCGGCAGGATCGTCGACGACGACGAGGACGCGGTTCTCGATCGAGGTTGCGACGGCCGAGGCGGCCGCGCACTCGAGCCGCCGCCGCAGCTTGCGGTAATGGCGCTTGATCCCCCGGAAGACGAGAACCAGGATCGGGATCGCCGCCACCACCATCCATGCGCCCTCCGTGAACTTCGTGACGACCACGATCCCGGCGACGAGCGCCGTCGCCGAGGCGCCGACGAGGTTGATCGCGGCCGAACGCCGCCAGCGGGGGCCGCGAACGCGCAGCCAGTGCCGAACCATGCCTGCCTGCGAGAGCGTGAACGCGCAGAACACGCCGACGACGTACAGGTGGATCAGGGAGTCGACCTTCGCGTCGTAGATCAGGATCAGCGACGTCGACAGGCCGGCGAGCACGAGCACGCCGTTCGAGTAGACGAGCCGGTCGCCGACGTTCTCGAACTGGCGCGGAGCGTATCGATCGCGTGCCATCAGCGCAGTCAGCCGGGGGAAGCCCTGGAAGCTCGCATTGGCGGCGAGCCCGAGGACGAACAGCGTCGAGGCCTGAACGACCAGGAAGCCGAGCTCGCCGGCGACGCCGTGACCCCAGATCGCGTGAGCGATCTCGGAGAGCACCGAGACCGTCGACGAGGGAGCCGCGTGCACCCACACCGCGAGGACCGAGACGCCGAGGAAGAGGCTCGCCGCGATCCCGCCGAGCCACGCGAGCGTCGTCGCGGCGTTCCTGCTCTGCGGTGTCTCGAACGCCGCCGTGCTGTTCGCGATCGCCTCGACGCCGGTCAGGGCCGACGCGCCGGAGGCGAACGCCCGCAGCACGAGGAACAGGCCGAGCGTCGCCGCTCCCGCGGGCAAAGCGTGCGGAACCGCGGCGTGCGGATGCTGACCGAGCGCGAGCCTGACCGCGGCAACGACGAAGGTCAGCGCGAGCGAGACGACGAACAGGTACGTCATCGCCGCGAACGCGACGCCGGACTGGCGCAGACCGCGGATGTTCGCCAGCGTCAGCACCGCGACCAGCCCCACCGCCAGGAGGACGCGAAACGGCGCCAGCCCCGGGAAGGCCGAGACGACGGCGAGCGATGCCGCCGAAACGGAGACCGCGACCGTGAGCAGGTAGTCGATCAGGATCGACGCACCGGCGACGAGCGCCGGCACGACGCCGAGATTGTCCAGTGAGACGGCGTACGCGCCGCCGTTCGTCGGATAGGCGCGCACCGTCTGCCGGTAGCTCGCGACGACGAGCACCATCAGCGTCGCGACGGCGGCGGCGATCGGGAGGAGCGGACGCGAGGCCGCCGCGAGGAGCAGCACACCGAGCGCCGCTTCGCTCGCGTAGGCAACCGAGGAGAGAGCGTCCGCGCTGAAGATGGGGAGCGCGACGAGCTTCCGCAGCCGCGTCCCCTCGAGCTCGTCTCGCGCCAGCGGCCGCCCGACGAGCCGGGCCCGCGTGTGCTTCGGCGGCGTGGCAACGGTCGCGATCGACATCTGCGCATCGTGTCGCGCCCCGGGAACGCTGGGATCGGGAGCGACGCGGATTCGGGTGCGGACGTTCCGCCGGCCGCTTTCGGGAAATCACCGAGACCTGGGCGGTCTCAGGCGGCGGTGCGCGCCTGTCCCTGCGCACGCACCTCGGCGATCGACGCAGCCGCCGCGGCCTCGTCGAGGTACGACCCCTTCACACCGAAGCTCGGGTGGCAGGGCCGGCTCGGGCGCAGCCGCTCGTCGAGCTCGTACAGAAGCGGCACGCCCGTCGGCAGGTTGAGGCGGGCGATCTCGTCGTCGGCGATCTCGTCGAGGTGCTTCACGAGGGCTCGCAGCGAGTTGCCGTGTGCCGAGAGGAGCACCGTCCTGCCGGCTCGGAGGTCCGGGACGATCGCGTCGGCCCAGTAGGGGAGCACCCGCTCGAGCACGTCTTTCAGGCATTCGCTCCGCGGCAGCACCTCCGGCGGTACGTCCCGGTAGCGCGGATCGCGCTCGAGCTCCTCGACCTCCCCGGGCGGCGGCGGGACGTCGAAGGAGCGCCGCCACAGCGCGAACTGCTCGTCGCCGAGCTCGAGCCGCACCTGCTCCTTGTTCTTTCCCTGCAGCGAGCCGTAGTGCCGCTCGTTCAGCCGCCACGAGCGGCGCACCGGAACCCACGAGCGCCCCGCGACGCCGAGCGCGAGCTCCGCGGTGCGCACGGCACGGACGAGGACCGACGTATGGACGACGTCGGGCAGCAGCTCCCGGTCGCGGAGCAGCTCGCCGGCGTGCACGGCCTCGTGCTCGCCGCGCTCGGAGAGGTCGACATCGGTCCACCCGGTGAAGAGGCCCTGCTCGTTCCAGACGCTCTCGCCGTGACGGAGCAGGATCAGCCGGGACTGCGCCTCGCCGCTCACGGCGACGGGATCGCCGCGAGACCGGGCAGCTCGGTGCCCTCGAGGAACTCGAGCGCGGCGCCGCCGCCTGTCGACGCCCACGAGACCTTGTCCGCGAGGCCGAGCTCGTTCAGCGCGCTCAGCGAGTCGCCGCCTCCAACCACGGTGTACGCGTCTGCGGCGGCGACCGCTTCCGCGACGGCGCGCGTTCCCGCGGCGCACCCCGGCCACTCGAAGACACCCATCGGCCCGTTCCAGAAGACGGTGCCGGCGCTCGCGATGACGTGGGCGTATCGCGCACACGTCGACGGGCCGATGTCGACGACCGCCCAGCCGTACGGCACCTCGTCGACGGCGAAGGTGTTGCGTGCGGCGCCGGCGTCGAACCGCTCCGCGGCGACCACGTCGACCGGCAGCTTCAGCTGCACCCCCCGCATGCCTGCGACGTGAAGCTGTTCGGCGAGCTTGCCGCCGACGAGAACCGTGTCCGCCCGCTCGCCGAGATGGGCGAGCACCCTCAGCTTGTCGTCGGCCTTGGCGCCGCCGGCGATCAGGACGAACGGTCGCTCGACGGGACCGAGCAGGCGGCCGAGATGGAGCACCTCCTGCTCGACCAGGAGGCCCGCGTACGTCGGGAGCAGCCGCGCGACGCCGACGGTCGACGCGTGGGCTCGATGCACGGAGCCGAAGGCGTCCTGAACAAAGAGATCGTGCCCGTCCGCGAGCCGGCGGGCGTACTCGAGCTCGTTCGCCGTCTCGCCCGGCTCGAACCGCGTGTTCTCGAGCACGGTGAGCGGACCGTCGAAGAGCTCGCGCAGCCGCTCCGCGACAGGCTCCATCGCGAACGCGGGGTCCGGCCCCTTGGGGCGGCCGAGATGCGAGCAGACGGTGATCGCGCGGGCGCCGCGCTCCCGCAGGAGCTCGAGCGTCGGCAGCGCGGCGCGGATGCGTGTGTCGTCGGCGACCCGGCCGTCGGCCAGCGGGACGTTCAGGTCGGCGCGCACGAGCACGCTGTTGCCGGCGATCTCGGCGGCGCGGACCGAGCGCAGCCGCCTCACGGCCGGCGAAGTGACCACATCGACGGTCGCCATGCCCCCATCGTCGCCATGCGCCGGGGAGCTGCCATCGGTCCGATCCCCGAGTTCCGTTTCGGAAAAATGCGGATCCTCAGCCGCCCGCGGGGACATACGCTCCCTCGCGGTCGCGCGCGAGCACGGCCTGCGCGGCTGCCAGTCGCGCGACCGGCAGCCGGAACGGCGAGCACGACACGTAATCGAGTCCGACCCGCTCGCAAAAGGCAATCGAAGCGGGATCTCCTCCGTGCTCTCCACAGATGCCGACGTGCAGATCGGGATTCGTCAGCCGGCCCCGCTCGACCGCGAGCGCGATCAGCTCGCCGACGCCGTCGACGTCGAGCGTCGCGAACGGGTCTGCGGCGAGGATGCCGTGGTCGAGGTAGTAGGTCAGGAACCGGCCCTGCGCGTCGTCGCGCGAGACGCCGAGCGTCGTCTGCGTCAGGTCGTTCGTGCCGAACGAGAAGAAGTCGGCGTGCTCGGCCAGCTCACCGGCGCGCAATGCGGCCCGCGGGAGCTCGATCATCGTGCCGCAGCGGTAGCCGATCGCACCCTCTTCCGCCACGGTGCGCACGGTCAGCTCGCGCAGACGAACGAGCTCCTCGTCGAAGGCCACGAGCGGATGCATGATCTCGACGGTTGGAGCGACGCCGGTGCGCTGCTCGACCGCGCGCGCCGCGCGAACGATCGCGCGAATCTGCATCTCGTAGATCTCCGGCCGTTCGAGCCCGAGCCGGCAGCCGCGCGTGCCGAGCATCGGATTGGCCTCGTGCAGCGCAAGCACGCGCCGGCGCGTGCGCTCGTCGCCGACCTCTTCGAGCGGCGGCAGGAACTCGTGCAGCGGCGGGTCGAGGAGCCGGATCGTCACCGGCAGGCGGCCCATCGCCTCGAATAGGCCTTCGAAGTCGCTCTGCTGCATAGGCAGCAGGCGCGCGAGCGCGGCCGCACGCTCCTCATCCGTCGCGGCGAGGATCATCTCGCGCACGATCGGCAGACGATCGGCCGCCATGAACATGTGCTCGGTTCGGCAGAGACCGATGCCTTCTGCCCCGTTCTCCCGCGCGTGCGCCGCATCCGCGGGCGTATCCGCGTTCGCGTGCACGCGCAGCCTGCGGATGCCGTCGGCCCACGCGAGCACACGCTCGAGGTCGGCACTCGGATGCGGCTCGACGAGCTTCACCTCTCCCACGATCACTCGACCTGTGGTGCCGTCGATCGTGATCACGTCGCCCTCGGCGATCGTCCGTGCGCCGGCAGCCGCTGTTCGGGAGTCGACATCGACGCGGAGCGCCGAGCAGCCGGCGACGCACGGCTTCCCCATGCCCCGGGCGACGACGGCGGCGTGGGAGGTCATGCCGCCGCGCTCGGTGAGGATGCCCCTTGCGCCGATCAGGCCGTGGATGTCGTCGGCGGTCGTCTCCGGCCTGACGAGGATCACGTTCTCGCCCGCAGCCGCACGCTCGGCCGCGCCGTCGGCATCGAAGACGGCCCGCCCGCACGCCGCGCCCGGCGACGCGCCGAGGCCGACCGCGACGACGTCGACCGCAGCGTGCGGGTCGAGGGTCGGATGCAGGAGCTGGTCGAGCGACGAGGCCTCGATCCGCCGAAGCGCCTCGCGCCGGTCGATCAGACCTTCGTCGACGAGGGCGACGGCGCAGGCAAGAGCCGCGGCGGCGGTGCGCTTCGCACCGCGCGTCTGCAGCAGGTACAGCCGTCCGTGCTCGATCGTGAACTCGACGTCCTGCATGTCCCGGTAGTGCTGCTCGAGCTCAGCCACCGATGCGTCGAGCTCCGCATACAGGTCGGGGAAACGGTCGCGCATGCGCCCGATGGGCTCGGGCGTGCGCGTGCCCGCGACGATGTCCTCGCCCTGCGCCTCGACGAGGAACTCGCCGTAGAGCCCCGGTGCGCCGGTCGCCGGGTCGCGGCTGAAGCAGACGCCCGTCGCGGAGCCGGAGTCGCGGTTGCCGAAGACCATCTCCATCACGTTCACCGCAGTGCCGAGGTCGTCGGAGATGCGGTATTGGCGCCGGTAGACCTGCGCCCGCGGCGCGTTCCACGACTCGAAGACGGCGCGGATCGCCGTCGAGAGCTGGACGTACGGATCCTCGGGGAAGGGGGACGAGGTCTGCTCGCGGTAGATCGCCTCGAACCGCCGGACGAGCTCGGCGAGATCGGCTGCGGGGAGCTCCGAGTCGAGCGCGACGCCGCGGCGGCGGCGCAGCTCCGTCAGCGCCGACTCGAACTCCGCGTCGCGGATGCCCGCGACGACGGAGCCGTACATCTGGATCAGCCGCCGGTAGGCGTCGTAGCCGAAGCGCGGGTCGCCGCCGAGGCCGCCGGCCTCGACGATCTTCCGATTGAGGCCGAGGTTCAGGATCGTCTCCATCATCCCCGGCATCGAGATCGCGCCGCCCGACCGCACCGAGAGGAGCAGCGGGTGACGAGCGTCGCCGAAGCGCTTTCCGGTCCGATGCTCGAGGCGCGACAGATGCCGCGCGACCTCGCGTCCGAGCTCGGACGGCTCCGCACCGGTCCGCATCGCGATCCGGCACGCTTCCGTCGTGATCGTGAAGCCGTGCGGTACGGGCAATCCGAGCTGCGTCATCTCCGCGAGCCCGATCCCCTTTCCGCCGAGCGACGCGCGGCCGCCTTCGCAGTGCTCGTCGAAGTCGTAGACGTAGCTCATGACCGTGCTCCCTTCCCGGCCCCGACGGAGCCGACGTACCATTTGCCCTGCCAGCCGGACTCCCGCCGCTTGCGCTCGGCGATCAGATCGCGATACCAGTGGAAGCTCGATTTCGGGACGCGGGCGAGCGTCGGGTAGTCGACGTAGACGAGGCCGAAGCGCTTCGCATAGCCCTCGTACCATTCGAAGTTGTCGAGCAGCGACCAGACGAACGCCCCCCGCACGTCGACCCCTGCGACGGCGGCGGCCTCGATCGCCTCGATGGAGGCGTCGAGAAACGCGATGCGCTCGACGTCGTGGATCCGTCCGTCGTGCACGCGCACGTCGTCGAACGCGGCGCCGAACTCGGTGACGTACAGCGGCGGCGCATCGTACTCCCACGCCAGCCGGCAGAGGACCTCGCGCAGGCCCGCGGGGTAGATCTCCCAGCCCATCGCGGTGAGCGGCGCGTACGGGGCGCGCACGATGCGGCCTTCGGCGTCGTGCAGCGTGCGCGAGTAGTTGTTGATGCCGAACCAGTCGAGCGGCGTCGCGATCGTCGCGAGGTCGCCGTCGCGAACGGGCGGCGCCTCGGCGGCGTGGCGCTCGAGCACGTCCTCCGGATAGGTCCCTCGCAGCAGCGCGTCGAAGAACCAGCGGTTGCGGAGCCCGTCCGCCGCCCACGCGGCCGCGGCGGCGGCGGGATCGTCGCTCGCGGGGTGCGCCGGCCACGAGTCGACGATGATCCCGACCTCCGCGGCGCGCGCGTGGCGGCGAACCTCCGAAACCGCAAGCCCGTGCGAGAGCAGAAGGTGGTGCGCCGCAGCGAAGGCGTCCGCCGGGCTCGTGCCGCCCGGCGCGTGCTCGCCGAGGCCGTAGCCGAGCCAGGCGGCGCAGTACGGCTCGTTGTGCGTCGACCAGTGGCGCACGCGGTCGCCGAGCCGCGCGGCGACGACGGCGGCGTACTCCGCGAAGAGCTCTGCGGTCGCCCGCTCGGGCCAGCCTCCCTCGTCCTGCAGCCGTTGCGGCAGGTCCCAGTGGAACAGGTTGACGAAGGGCTCGATGTCGTGCGCGAGCAGGTCGTCCACGAGGCGGTCGTAGAAGTCGAGACCGCACGCGTTGATCGGACCGCGTCCGTCGGGCAGCACGCGCGGCCACGCAACGGAGAACCGGAAGGCGTCGATGCCCAGCTCCTGCATCAGCCTGACGTCGCCGCGGTAGCGGTGATAGAAGTCGCACGCGACCTGGCCGGTGTCGCCGGCGCGGGACCGGAAGTGGTCCCAGATGCTCTCGCCGCGACCGTCGACGCCGATCGCGCCCTCGGTCTGGAACGCGGACGCCGCAACGCCCCATGTGAAGTCAGTCATCTCTCCATCTCCCGTGCAGGTGAGGCACCGCCTCGAGCAGCGCCTTCGTGTAGTCGTGCTGCGGATGGCCGAAGATCTCCGGCGTGGGCCCGCTCTCGACGATCCGGCCGTGGCGCAGGATCACGGTGTTGTCGCTGATGTAGTGGCCAAGCGACAGGTCGTGCGTGATGAACACGATCGCAAGCCCGCGCTGCTTGAGATCGCCGAGGAGGTTCAGCACGTCGATCCGCGTCGACGCGTCGAGCATGCTGATCACCTCGTCGGCGACGAGCAGCTCGATGTCGAGCAGGAGCGCGCGCGCGACGAGAACGCGCTGCAGCTGTCCTCCGCTCAGCTGGTGCGGATACTTGCCGAGCACGTCGTCGGGTCGGAGGGCAACGGCGTCGAGCGCCTGCGCGAGCCGCTCGCGCCAGGCGCCGTTCCGCTCGTGCGGGAAGAAGCCCTCTCGAACGGTCGCGAAGACGTGATCCGCCTTGTAGACCGGATTGAACGAGCTGAACGGGTCCTGGAAGACACCCTGCGCGCGGCGGTAGTACTCCTTCGACGGGGCGAGCGGCGCGCCGTCGAACATGATGCGGCCGCCGGTGATCCCCGTCAGGCCGAGGATCATCCGCCCGATCGTCGACTTGCCGCTGCCGCTCTCGCCGATCAGCGCGACGACCTCGCCGGGCTCGACCGTGAAGCTGACGCCGTCGACGGCGAGGAGCGACTTCGAGCCGAAGGCGCCGATCCGGTAGGTCTTGGAAACGTCCTCGAGGGCGAGCGTCACGCCGCCGCCTCCTCTTCCCAGCAGGCGACGAGATGCCCGTCCGCGCAGGGACGGTAGGCCGGCTCGGCCGCACAGCGTGCGCTCGCGAGCGGACAGCGGTCGCGGAACCGGCAGCCGACCGGCGGCTCGATCAGCGACGGCGGCCGGCCCCTGATCCCCGAGAGTCGATGCTCTGCGAACCGGACGCCGACCTCCGGCAGGGCGCCGATCAGCATCCGGGTGTACGGGTGACGCGGCTCCTCGACGATCGTCCGGACGTCCGCCTTCTCGGCGAGCTTCCCGGCATACATCACGACAATCGAGTCCGCGATCTGCGCGAGGATCGAGAGGTCGTGCGTGATCACGATCGCCGACCTGATGAACTCGCGGTTGCGGAACTCGACGAGCATCTCCGCCACCGCCTTCTGCGTCGACACGTC